>LSQX01122032.1_pt1 | contig 31236 bp, 39 predicted proteins | sample 654561 | NCBI WGS metagenome assembly LSQX01 (sample SAMN04489861, study PRJNA283612) | anaerobic digester metagenome | isolation source: 4 biogas reactors fed with cattle manure at either 37C or 55C with and... | place: Denmark: Kongens Lyngby | collected 2014 | reverse complement strand
AACCGTCGCAAGCTGTCGAGCAAGTACATCGTACGCGATCGGCGACGTAAGTAAGTCAGGCTGACAGGCGATAGCCGGAGGAGCTGCATATGGCCCGATCCATGAAAAAGGGTCCGTTTGCGGACCAGAAGCTACTAAACAAAATCGACAAGATGAATGCTGCGGGCGAGAAGCGAATGGTGAAAACCTGGTCGCGTCGCTCTACCATCTTCCCAGAAATGGTAGGCCATACTATTGCGGTCTACGACGGCCGCAAGCATGTGCCTATTCTCGTCACCGAAAACATGGTTGGCCACAAGCTTGGAGAGTTCGCGCCAACCCGCACTTATCGGGGTATGCGACCGGGCCGGCGTGATGAATCGACCAGCCGGGTACGCTAACAGGACCTACAACCACTGAGACGAGCTGGTTGATGGAGACCGCGTCTGTTGTAGTAGTCAGGGGAACAGCTAAGGAGTACAAGCATGGAAGCCCAAGCTATCGCAAAACATATTAGGGTCGGTCCGCGTAAGATACGAAAGTTTCTGCCGCTAATCAGGCGCCGGCATGTGGATGACGCCCTGGCAGCGCTTTCCACTTACGGAAGCCCGGCCACCGAAGCTCTTGTCAAATGTCTACGTTCGGCCATGGCAAACGCCGAAAACAACCATGGTATGTCGCCAGATGAGCTTTTCGTGGCCGAAGCGATCGTCGACGAGAGTGTTCGAATACCGCGGATTAAGCCACGAGCGCGTGGGCGGGCTGATCGGATGCACCGGCCCATGTGCCATATCAAGATCGTAGTGAGTGATGGTGCTGAGTGAAATGGCCGACCTACGTCGGTACACTCATAGCAGCGTCGGAGCGGGAGTGAATTCGTAATGGGACAAAAGGTACACCCTTATGGCTTTAGGTTGGGTGTGATACGGGAGCCGAAGAGTCTCTGGTTTGCTGAAGGCAAACAGTATCGCGACTTCCTCATCCAGGATATGAAAATCCGGCAGTTCATCAGCAATCGCTTGCGCGACGCCTCGGTGGCTGAAGTAGTCATCGACCGGACAGCAGGGACCGTTACTGTGACAATCCGCACAGCGAAGCCGGGTATCGTCATCGGCCGCGCTGGACAAGACGTCGAGCGGTTGCGCCGGAGCCTCGAGCGACTGGTTGGTGGACGGGTGCGCGTAAATGTAGAGGAGACGCCTGATCCCGACATCAATGCCCAGCTCATCGCTGAGAACATCGCGCGACAAATAGAGCGTCGCGTAGCCTTCCGGCGAGCCATGCGCCAGGCGGTTGAACGGGCTATGCGGATGGGCGCTCAGGGAGTACGCTGCATGGTTTCGGGTCGCCTCGGCGGTGCCGAAATTGCCCGCAGCGAGTCGGCTGGGCCCGAAGGTCGGGTGCCACTGCAGACTCTGCGTGCCGATGTCGAGTATGGCTTTGCCGAAGCCCGCACCGGTTATGGCAACATCGGTTGCAAGGTGTGGATCTACAAGGGCGACATCGTCCCGGCCAGACGACGAGTACGCCGTCCCGATCTGGAAGAGGCAGATGCCCTGGTTGAGGATGAAGGCGAGGAGGCCGCGGATGTGGCCGAAACCGCAGGCGCAGCTGACGCTAGCGTTGAGGCAGGTCAGGTAGAGAGCCCACCCGCGGCGGCTGCACCGGCAGCAACGAGTGCTGGAGACGCTGTTTCCACTCCTGTGGCCAAGAGCGATGACCCGTTGGTAGCTGCGCTCCAGCAGGACGAAGACGAAGAACAAGCGGACGAGGAGCCCTAGGATGCTGATCCCAAAACGACAGAAGCATCGAAAACACTTTCGCGGTCGCATGAAGGGCAAGGCCGGCCGGGGCAATTCGCTCAACCAGGGCGAGTTTGGCCTGCAGGCACTGTCTTGCGGCTGGGTTGACGGACGGCAGATCGAGGCTGCTCGAGTGGCCATGACTCGTCACGCCCGACGTGGTGGCAAGGTCTGGATTCGGATTTTCCCAGACAAGCCCGTTACTGAAAGGCCTGCTGAGACCCGGATGGGTAAGGGCAAAGGTTCTCCGGCAAAATGGGTTGCGGTGATTAAGCCCGGGTGCATCATGTTCGAGATGGCCGGCGTGGAGAAGGATTTGGCGCGAGAGGCTATGCGGCTGGCTGCTCACAAGCTGCCTGTCGCCTGCAAGTTTGTCACACGGGAGGACAGAGGCTATGCCGGATAATGCCAAAAGTACACGTGACTTCGTGGAGCAATTGCGCGAAGCTACTGACACCGAACTGCAGGACCGGATGCACCACATTCACGAGAGCCTGTTCAACCTACGATTTCGCCTAGCATCCGGGCAGATCGAGGATCCCAAGCGGATCCGCAAGTATCGCAAGGCGATCGCGCGTATCAAGACGATTCAGCGCGAGCGGGAGTTGAACAGCTAGCGCCGCCGCTACGGATAGGCGATGGAAGGCAGGTACTACAGGTACTATGAACAACGGCAGCAGCGTCCAGAGACAATTGAGGACTCGTGAAGGCGTAGTGGTTAGCCGCGGTCTGGATAAGGCGAGAATGGACAAGACGGTTGTGGTGCAGGTCACCCGGTTGACAAGGCACCCCATCTACGAGCGTGTTTTGCGTCGTAGCACCAAGTACCACGCCCATGATGAGCGCAACGAGTGCCGACCGGGTGACAGAGTTCGCATCGTAGAGTGTCGGCCGCTAAGCAAGACTAAGTGTTGGCGCGTGATAGAGATCGTTTCCAGAGCGCAATAGTTCGTGTTGCCCGGCGGAGCATGCATCGGGAGGAAGCTTCATGACCAATAGTACTTCCCAAATTCGAAACATCGCATTGGTAGGGCATCGTGGTTGTGGCAAGACGACCCTTACTGAAGCAATGCTGTTTGCCGGCGGAGCGACCAACAGGCTCGGCCGGGTAGACGACGGCAATGCGGTGTCCGATTTCGATCCAGAAGAGCGCAATCGCAAAATTTCTATCGGACCAGCCCTGAGCAACGTGATGCACAAAGATACGAAGATCAACATCATCGATACGCCCGGGTATGCCGAGTTTTTCGCCGAAGTGGTGTACTGCCTGTGGATAGCCGACTGTGCGGTCATGGTTGTAGATGCGGCCGCCGGGGTCGAAGTGCACACTCACAAGCTCTACCAGATCAGTTCCGAAATGGGCCTGCCGATGATAGCCGTGGTCAACAAGATGAGCGGTGAGCACGCAGATCCTGATGCCGCAGTCGCAAGCATCAATGAAATGCTGCAAGGCGCCGAAGCCGTTCCGATCCAGGTGACTGTTGGCAAGCAGGCTGGCTTCCAGGGTGTGGCTGACCTTCTCAGTGGCAAGATGCTCACTGGCTCGGATAAGGGCGGGAGCTGGGCCGATATCAGCGATGAAATGCGCGCAGATGTCGAAGCCGCTCAAGAAGCTTTGGTGGATGCTGTAGCCGCCACGGATGAGCAGCTCATCGAAAAGTACCTGGAGACCGGTACTCTTAGCCAGGAAGAGCTGACTTCGGGCCTGGCCGCCGCCACTGCCGCAGGGCAAATCGTGCCTGTCATGATGACGGACGCATACAACTCTCTGGGCATCGGTGCTCTTCTGCAGGGAATTGCAGCTGTGTGCCCAGCCCCTGATGTGCGCGAAAGTCTTCAGGGCAGCGATCCTAAAAACCCGGACACCAGTATAGAGCGAGCATGTAAAGATGATGAGCCGTTCGCTGCAGTCGTGTTCAAGACTCTCAGCGACCCATACGTGGGCCGGATTAGCCTGATGCGTGTGGTGTCCGGACGTGCGGTGGCTGATGCCAACGTCATCAACGCTGCTACTGGTGATAGAGAACGCCTGAGTGGTCTTGCAACTCTCCAGGGCAACAAGATGAGCGAGGTGCCTGCACTATCGGCAGGCGACCTGGGCTGTGTGACTAAGCTCGAAGGTGTTCTGAGTGGGGGCACGCTGTGTGACCCCAAGGCGCCGGTGGTGTTCACTCCGCCGGAGTTGCCAGCGCCGATGCACGCAGCCGCTGCTTCCGCCGCCTCACATGCTGACGAGGATAAGCTGTCAACGGGTCTGGCGCGTCTGGCTGAGGAGGACATAGGCTTCACATTTGGGCGAGACCCCAGCACTGGTGAGATGTTGGTACGCGGAATGGGCGCTCTTCACCTGGACGTAGTTGTTGAAAAACTGGCACGCAAGTATGAGGCGTCGGTTACTCTCAACGAGCCCAAGGTGCCGTATCGCGAAACTATTACGACCTCTGTCCGTGTGCAGGGGCGTCACAAGAAGCAGACCGGTGGTCGAGGGCAGTTTGGTGATGTGTGGATCAGAGTGGCTCCACTGCCACGAGATGCCGGCTTTGAGTTCGTCAACGAAATCAAGGGTGCTTCCGTACCCACTAACTATATCCCTGCTGTGGAAAAAGGCGTGGTTGCCCAACTGGAGAAGGGGACACTGACCGGTTCACCGGTGGTTGATGTGCAGGTCACCCTCGATGATGGCAGCTCACATCCTGTCGACTCGTCTGACCAGGCTTTCCAGATGGCCGGACAGATTGGGGTACGCAACGCCTTAGCTGAAGCCAACTGTGTTCTGCTGGAGCCGGTGATGAATGTAGAGGTCACCGTTCCGGAAGAGCTGATGGGCGATGTGATGAGCGATCTGTCAGGCCGTCGGGGCCGCATTCAGGGCACCGAAGGCATCGCTGGCGGATTGCAGCTCATACGTGGTACGGCTCCGTACGCTGAGCTACGGCGATATGCGGCAGACCTTCGCTCCATCAGTCAAGGCCGTGCGACCTACACCATGACCCAGGCCGGTTACGAGGAAGTCCCCGCTCACCTCATACCTGGTATCGTCGCTGAGTACGAGCGGGAGACCGAAGAGTAGAAAGCGCAATTCTGGCTGTAGAGGACGCTTCATCATGATACAAAAAGAGACAAGGTTGCGAGTGACGGACAATAGTGGGGTCCATGAAATCGGCTGTATTGACGTCATCCGCCGAGGAGCTAGCCGCTATGCGGGGCTCGGTGATGAAATCGTGGCCTCCGCCAAATCGGTCACACCCGATAGCGCCATCGCCAAGGGAAGCGTCATCCGGGCTGTGGTAGTCAGGTGCAAATCACCGACGGCCCGGCCTGACGGCAGCTTCATCCACTTCGATGACAACGCCGCAGTGATCGTTGATGACCAGCGAAACCCGCGCGCCACACGTGTCTTCGGGCCAGTGGCTCGTGAACTCCGCGATCGCGGTTTCATGCGAATAATTTCGCTGGCCCCCGAGGTCGTGTAATAGCAACCGTGAGAGTGGTGCGGCATATGCCCAGCAAAAAGATGAATGTAAAGAAAAATGACGAAGTTATGGTGATCGCTGGCAAGGATAGGTCTACACGCGGTCGGCCACGACGTGGGCGCGTGCTAGAGGTTCGCGCTGACAGCGATCGGATCATAGTTGATGGCATCAACACCATGCGGCGTGCGGTGCGCCAGACACAGCGTATCCGACAGGCCGGCATAGTGGAATCGCCAGGGCCGATCCATGTTTCCAACGTGATGTTAGTGTGCCCCAACTGTGATGCGCCTACCCGTGTCGGTCATCGGGTTCGCAGCAATGGCCGTAAGGTCCGCGTGTGCAAGAAATGCGGCAAAGACGTAGACGAATAGGCGGTTGTCGGCTCCGCTGCCGGCCAACAGGGTCAGAATGTAATGTAAGGATGTTTGTGGACAGATGATACCGCGACTAAAAGAGCGATACGAGCAGGAAGTCCGGCCAGCCTTGATCGAGCGGTTCGGCTACACAAACGTGTGGCAGGCGCCGCGAGTGCTCAAGGTATCGGTGAACATGGGAGTAGAGGGCGCCAAGGAGAGTTTTGATAGCCTGGAAAGCGCCATGAAGGAGCTGGCCATGATCACTGGCCAGCGGCCGGCCATCACGCGGGCCCGCAAATCCGTTGCGTCCTTCGGAATCCGGGCGGGTCAGGCGATTGGCTGCCGAGTGACGCTACGCAGGGCCCGAATGTGGGAGTTTCTCGACAGACTGCTCAACGTAGCCATGCCGCGCATACGGGACTTCCGTGGCCTTTCGGCCAACTCTTTCGACGGCCGGGGCAACTACAGCGTTGGGCTCACTGACCAGTTGGTATTTCCTGAACTGGGCTACGATGATATCGAACAGGCACGGGGTATGGACATCGCGATCGTCACCTCCGCGACCACCGACGAAGAGGCTCGGGCTTTGCTTGAGTTGCTTGGCCTTCCCCTGGAGCGGCCCGCGGCGGATGAGGTTCAGCAGGAACAAGAAGCGACCGTCAACTAAATAATTGCTCGGGTGATAGCACTGTGGCAAGAACATCGTGGATAGCCAGGCAGTCCAAAGACGTGAAGTTTGCAACCCGGCGGGTCAACCGCTGCCACCTATGCGGCCGTCGGCGCGGCTACATGCGCGCCTTTGGTATCTGCCGGATCTGTTTTCGTGAGAACGCCTTGCACGGCAACATTCCCGGAGTCGGGAAAGCGAGTTGGTGACCGAGTGCGCCCGACTCGGTTGCCGCCGTCAGCGGGGGCAGGCCTGCCGGTCGGACGAGCTAGGCGGGTCCCTTACCAGTAGGTCTTGATCCACCAGGAGGTTAAGGCATGGGTGTCGTAACAGACGGAATAGCTGACATGCTGACTAGAATACGAAATGCCGTGGAAGCGCGCCACGCTAGTGTGGACGTTCCGGTTTCGAACACTAAGCGGCAGATAGCAAGTATACTGCACAACGAGGGCTACATACGAGGGTTCCAGTTAGTGGACCGAGGTAGCAGCTTGCGCATTCGGCTCAAGTACGATGAGTACCGTGAGCCGGTAATCCATGGTCTGAAGCGCGTAAGCAAGCCGGGCCGGAGAGTCTATGTAGGCAAAGCAGAGCTGCCCCGCGTGCTCGGCGGGCTGGGTGTTGCTATCGTTTCAACCAGCCGCGGTGTGATGACTGCTCGCGAGGCCCGCAAACGCGGAGTCGGCGGAGAGGTCCTCGGCTACGTGTGGTAGCCGCCACTGGCCCCTACACACAGGAGATCCATTATGTCTAGAATTGGAAGACAGCCGATACAGATTCCGGACTCGGTGAAGGCGCAAGTCGCCAGCGACAATACCGTGACCGTGAAAGGCCCTCTGGGAGAGCTGAGTTTTGCGTGCCATCCTAAACTGACCGTCAAGGTAGCAGACGGTGTGCTTACTGTTGACCGGCCGGGGGACGCTCGAGAGCAGCGGTCCATCCACGGACTGACACGCTCCTTGCTGGCGAATATGGTTGAAGGCGTGACTAACGGTTTCTCCAAGCGCCTGCAACTGAACGGGGTCGGCTACCGTGCCGAGATGACTGGAGAAGCCTTGACACTGCGTGTCGGCTTTTCGCATCCGGTCCGTATAGAGCCACCTGCGGGCATCAGCTTTGAGGTGCCTGACGCTACGAGTGTGGTTGTCAAGGGTAGTGACAAGCAGTTGGTTGGTCAGATTGCAGCCGACATTCGCAGTGTCCGGCCTGTTGAGCCCTATCAAGGACGCGGCATTCGTTACTCAGATGAGCGAGTCCGCCGCAAAGCTGGCAAAGCACGTGCTGGCGACAGCTAGTAGCTTGTGACGCCCAGGCTGGAAGAAGGTACGTACGAGTACGAGTCGAGCATCAACAAAGTGGGACGGCGCTGTATTATGGCGAAGACAAGTAGCAAAGTTATCCAGAGACGCAAGCGGCACTTGCGGGTTCGCCGCAAGGTAGAAGGTACACCTGAGCGCCCGAGATTGTCGGTGTATAAGTCGCTCAAGCATATCAGTGCTCAGGTGATAGACGACTGGTCGCATCACACGCTAGTTGCGGCCTCAACCCTGGAGCCTGAAGTGGCACGAGAAGCAGGCGACGCCTGCAATATAGCCGCTGCGCGGGCTGTGGGGCTAGCTATCGGGAAGCGAGCGGTGGATGCAGGTATCACGAAGGTTGCATTTGACCGGGGCGGTTGGCCAGCGCATGGCAAACTGGCCGCTCTTGCCGATGCAGCACGGGAGGCCGGCCTGGACTTTTGAGCCCGGCACTTCAACGGGTCGCGGATGCAAACCGAGGGCGCAACGAGCGGCCAGATCTGAAAAGTAGGAGGGGAAAGCCCGATGACTGATCAGAACGCTCAGAGGAAGGCCCCAGACGTAATTCGAGTCACACTTGCCCGCTCACATACAGGATGCAAGCCTTCCCAGCGGGCCACACTGCGGGCACTTGGCCTGCATAGGGTACGACAAAGTGTAGTACATGAGGACACTGATGCGGTGCGAGGCATGATCAACCAGGTGTCTCATCTGGTTGAGTTAGAGCCAGCAGAGTAAGACGCCGTACAGTAACCGGTTGGTGTCACTAGGAGCAGCACTCATGGACCTTACTGATCTCAGACCAAAACGAACGAATAAGGCCGGTCGCAAGCGGGTCGGACGCGGCCACGGCAGCGGATGGGGCAAGACCTCCGGCCGCGGACAGAAGGGGCAGAAGGCACGCTACTCGATCCCTCCGGGATTGGAAGGCGGCCAGACCCCGCTTCACAAGCGTCTGCCGAAGCTGCGCGGCCAGAGCAACAAGGCCCACAACATCGGGATCTTCCGTAAGCGCCACAGCACTATCAACCTCGATGATCTGCAGAGATTCGAGGCTGGCACCGCGGTGACACCCGAGCTGGTCGTGGAAGTTGGTATGGTCAACAAGCTGGAGGCCAAGGGGCTCAAGGTACTTGGTAATGGCGAACTACAGCATGCACTTACAGTGCGCGCCCATGCCTTCAGCGAGTCGGCACGAGCCAAGATCGAAGCCGCCGGTGGCAGCGTCGAGGTGATTGACACATGAAAGAGCGGCTTGCTGCCCTCAGCCAAGCGCTGAAGCTACCTGATGTTCGCAAACGCATCACCTTCGTGATGATGATGTTTGCTGTCTACGTGGCCTGCGCACACGTGCCAATGCCTGGAGTGGATAAGGCAGCTTTGGATCGCCTGTTCACAGGCGGTGGCCTGGGTGACTTCCTGAATATGTTTGTGGGTGGGTCGCTCAAGCGCTTTTCTGTGCTGGCACTGGGCATCATGCCGTATATCAACGCCTCAATTATCTTCCAGCTGCTCGTGATGGCCATCCCACAGCTCGAAGAGTTGCAGAAAGAGGGCGAGTACGGGCAGAAAAAAATCAACCGTTGGACCCGCTACCTCACCATGGCTCTGGCTTTCCTGCAGGGCATGGGCATGATCGGATGGTTCAGCGGTGTGGAAGCGTTCACTGGCACCCGGATAGACATGTTCTTTGCCGTGCTGATGATGATGTCGGGCACCGCGTTCTTGATGTGGCTTGGTGACCAAATCACTGACAAAGGTATCGGACAGGGCATATCGCTCATCATTTTCGCAGGCATCATGACTGTCATGCCGCAGCAGCTCATCCAGACCGTGACGCTGTGGAAGGGCGGCGAGATCGGGCTTGCTAACATCCTGTTCCTGACGATCATATTTGTCGCCACGATATATGGCATTGTCAAGGTACAGCAGGCCCAACGCGAGATCCCGGTACACTACGCCAAGCGGGTCAAAGGCAATCGTGTGTGGGGCGGACAGACGGCTCACCTGCCGTTACGTGTCAACCAGGCGGGCGTTATCCCAATCATTTTCGCCATCTCGGTGGCGCTGTTTCCTGCCACCATAGCCAATCTTATGCGGGGCGAGGCGGTCGTCGGCTTTCTGCACCGCACATTCGGGTTGAGTGAAGAGGCTATTCATGGAACTATCTTCTCCGTAGTTGAGTTCACTACCCCCGGGCATAACGCTTTCGCATCGTTTCTGTACTTTGTGCTCGTGGTGATCTTCACCTACTTTTACACTGCGGTCACTTTCAACCCGGAGCAGATTGCTGAGAACCTGCAGAAAAATGGTGGCGCCATCCGTGGGATACGTCCGGGAGCCAAAACCCGCGACTATCTCGACCGGATTCTGTACAGAATTACGCTGGCGGGCGCTCTTTTCCTTGGCATAGTCGCTTTGATGCAGTATTATGTCGGCCCCCTTACTGGTGTCACGACCTTCGACCTGGTGGGCGGTACATCGCTGCTGATTGTGGTTGGTGTGGCGCTCGATACCATGCAGCAGATCGAGGCACATCTGCTCATGCGCCACTACCGTGGCTTCCTGTCGTAAGCGAGGAGTGTGTTATAGTCGTGGCAACTCGAAATATCATTCTATTAGGGCCACCTGGGGCGGGCAAAGGCACCCATGCCGAACGATTGGTAGCCGATTATGGCCTGGTGCACCTGTCCACAGGCAATATCCTGCGTGAAGCTGTGGCAGCGGGCACTGAATTGGGGACCCAGGCCAAGACATATATGGACGCTGGCCAGCTGGTGCCTGACGAACTCGTCATCGGTATAGTGCGAGAGCGACTTGCCGAAGACGATATCCAGCAGCATGGTGCGCTGTTGGACGGCTTTCCGCGCACGCTTGCACAGGCAGAAGCGCTCGAAGGCGTCATGGAGCAGCTCAAGCTGACAAATCTGGTGGTCATAAATCTATCAGTGCGCGATGAAGTACTGATACGCAGACTCTCAGGGCGGAGAATGTGTGAGAGCTGTGGTGGCATCTTCAACGTCTATCGCGATGGTGTAGAGACAGGGCAGTCCTGTCCATCGTGCGGAAAAGGAGAGCTGTACCAGCGCAGCGATGACCGTGAAGAGGCTATAGCCCAACGCCTGGTCACGTACCGCGAGAAGAGCGCGCCGCTCATCGAGTATTACGCACAGCGCGGTTTGCTGATCGATGTTGACGGCAATGACGCCGAGGACCCGGTCTATCAGAGGATGACCGCAAATCTTGACTAAGAGAGGCCTTGCGCCGACTTGGCGCAAATGGGATGCGCGAATATAGAAAACGCATTGTGGTGATGCGTAAAAGCGACAAAGAAATTGAACTGATGGCACAAGCCGGAGCGATTACAGGAGCGGCATTGCAGGCCACACTGGACGCACTGCGCCCCGGAGTTACCACCGCCGAGGTGGATAAGATCGCCGAGCAAGTGATACGTGACGCAGGAGCCGTGCCGAGTTTCAAGGGTTTCCGAGGCTACCCCGCCTCCACATGTATCGAAATTAACGATGTGGTGGTGCATGGCATCCCAAGCGAGGATGTGGTGGTTGAGGAAGGCGACATCGTTGGGGTGGATGTCGGGGCGTATTTCGAGGGATTTCACGGTGACACAGCTGCAACGCTTGCAATCGGAGACGTATCAGATGAGGCTCGTGACCTGATTAGCGTGACCGAAGCTAGCCTGCGGGCAGGTATAGATGCCGCGCAGGCGGGCAACCGGCTCAAAGCTATCCCGATGGCGATTCAGGAGTGTGTTGAGGCAGCAGGCTTTAGCGTAGTGCGTCAACTCCTGGGCCACGGTATCGGTCGACAAATGCACGAACCGCCGCAGGTGCCGAACTACTATAGTCCGGGAGAATTTCCCGACTACGAATTGCAGTTGCGGCCCGGTATCGTGCTGGCGATCGAGCCGATGGTCAATGTCGGCGGCGTCGCAGTTACGGTTGACAGTGACGGCTGGACGACCCGTACTGCCGACGGCAGCCTCAGTGCTCACTTCGAGCATACTATAGCAGTGACAAAAGATGGGCCACGAATACTTACTGCGCGCGACTGAGAGGAACTCTCAAGCCGATGGCGGCAAAAGACAAGAACGTGATCAAAGTCCTGGGCACGGTGAAGGAAAAGTTGCCGAACGCCAACTTCCGTGTGGAGTTGGAGAACGGCCACGAGGTACTGACCCATGTGTCAGGCAAGATTCGGATGCGTTTCATCCGAATTATGGCCGGTGATAAAGTGACAGTTGAGCTTTCACCGTATGACCTGACTCGCGGACGTATCACCTGGCTGCATAAGTAGTCGTGCTGCAGGTCGGGCAATTCGGTCCTCTTCAAGGCGTGCTGTTTCGAAGAGGCAGGAGTGATGAATGTGAAAGTACAAGCATCTGTAAAGAAACGCTGTGACAAGTGTAAAATCGTTCGCCGAGAAGGCGTAGTGCGCGTGATCTGTGAAAATCCGCGTCATAAGCAGCGGCAGGGTTGAGCGGATACGGATTGTCAGCGATGTGCCCTTGCGGTTAGCATCTAAGGAGGAATTGCAGTGCCCAGAATAGCAGGTGTGGACCTCCCTCGCGACAAACGTGTGGAGATCGCCCTTACCTACCTATACGGTATAGGCCGCTCTACGGCGCAAAAGATCTGTCAGAACGCCGGGATCGCGCCCGAAACACGAATGCGCGATATCACTGAGGAAGAAGTGGCGCGTCTACGAGAGATCATCGACCGCGATTACGTCATCGAAGGTGACAAGCGGCGCGAGGTGCAAAGCAACATCCAGCGGCTGGTCGAGATAGGCACCTATCGCGGCATGAGACATCGGCGGGGGCTGCCAGTTCGTGGGCAGCGTACCCGGACTAACGCTCGATCGCGCAAGGGTCGCCGCAAGACAGTGGCTGTGCATCGGCGCACTCTCAAAAAGTAGTCGTCGGAATGCTGATGCTTTCCGCAAGGCATATCTGGAGGTACTCCAATGGCAAGACGTAGTTCCCAAGGCGAAAGTGGCAGGAGAGCCAAACGGCAAGTGCCGTACGGGCGTGCGTATATCAAATCCACTTTCAATAACACGATCATCTCAATTACAGACCAGCAAGGCAACGCTCTGTGCTGGGCAAGTGCTGGCACCATCGGCTTTTCAGGCACTAAAAAGAACACTCCATTTGCAGCTCAGCTGGCCGCCGAGAACGTGGCACGCAGGGCTCAGGAGTACGGTGTCCAGCGTGTGGACTGCTTTGTTCGGGGTCCCGGCTCTGGCCGAGAGACAGCAATTAGAGCCCTTGAAGCGGTGGGCTTGTCGGTCGGTAACATCAGGGACGTAACACCGATTCCGCATAACGGGTGCCGGCCGCCCAAGCGTCGCCGGGTATGAGCTATATAGTAGAGGCCCTCGTGGGCCTCTGGAGGTGAGCCAATCGAATGGCCAAATACCGAGGGGCTGTATGTCGTCTCTGTCGTAGAGAAGGAAAGAAGCTGTTTCTAAAAGGGCACAAGTGCACCTCGCCAAAGTGTACGTTTGAAAAGCGCGGCTATGCGCCGGGGATGTTCGGGGAAGATCGACGACGGCGCCGTGCCAGCGACTATGGCCAGCAGTTGCGCGAAAAGCAGCGAATGCGCACCACCTATGGAGTGCTGGAGCGGCAGTTTCGTCGCCATGTGCGCCAGGCCCAGCGTCGCGACGGCGTCACAGCCGATTTGCTAGTCATATCGCTCGAGAGACGACTTGACAACGTCGTCTATCGTGCGGGACTGGCCGCCAGTCGCTCGCAAGCGCGCCAGTTTGTGTCACATCGTCATATCATGGTCAACGACCGCACTGTCAACGTGCCTTCCTTCTCCGTGCGCGTCGGTGATGTTATCAAAGTGAAGGAAAGAAGTCGTCAGCTCGGGCTGATTGCAGCAGCGCTGGCCAACGCAGGCGCAGTTGCCGCCCCTAAATGGTTGCAAGCTGACTTGAGCAATGCCATGGTCACCGTTGTGGACATGCCCGATCCGGCAGAAGTTGAAACCGGCGCTGACGAACAACAGGTCATCGAGTTCTACTCCCGCTAGTGTCCCTATCTTCGGCTGCGGACGCTACGTCAAAATGGGGATGTAAGAATCGCTGGCAAGGGAGTGTGCGAATGCACGACGATATCGCCCCTAAACTACGAGCTTTATATCTAGACGACAAGTACGGCAAATTCACCGTAGAGCCGTTAGAGCGAGGCTATGGCCACACACTAGGCAACGCTTTTCGACGGATTCTGCTAGCACACATTCCGGGTGCTGCCGTCACCAACATGCGCATCAATGGCAAGCTACATGATTTCGGCACGATTCCGGGCGTGGTCGAGAGCACAACTGAGATCATGCTAAATCTCAAAGAGATTGCGGTGCGCATCGATCCTGAACAGGCCGGTGACGAAGAGATCGTACTGCAGATCAACGCCATCGGGCCTTCTGAAGTGGTCGCTGGTGACATCCAGACCCCTCCGGGTGTGGAGATAGTTAATCCTGAGTTGCATATTGCGAACCTGGCTGAAGACGGTGTGGAGTTAGAGATTGATGTGTGGGTGGAGCGCAGTGTGGGCTACGTCCCCGCTGCTGAGCATGGGCGCGACAAACACGGTGTGGACGTGCTGCCAATAGACACGGTTTTTTCGCCTATCCGACGTGTCAACTACAGCGTCGAACCGGTTCGATTAGGCAGTCGCACGGACCTGGACCGGCTAATCCTGGAACTCTGGGGAGACGGTGCGGTGCGGCCCGACGAGGCGTTGCAGATAGCTGCTCGTGAGCTAGACTCGTACGTAAAGCTCTTCATGGAAGAGGCCGAGGAAGCCATGGAAGAAGCGGTGGAGGCCACCCTCGGAGCCCCCGTAGTGCACGAACACTACGATACTCCGATTGAGGATGTGGACTTCGGTGTGCGCACCTTCAACTGCCTGAAAAAGGAAAACATCAACACTCTTGGTGAGTTGGTACGTAGGACTGAGGAAGAGTTGCTGACCATCCGCAACTTCGGTAAGAAATCACTTGAAGAGGTGCTCGAACGACTTGGGCACTATGACCTTGAGCTTGCCGAAGCTCAAGCTCCTGAGGATAGAGGCGGCGACATATGAGACATCGCAAGAATTACCGCAAACTGAATCGGTCTTCCTCGCAGCGACGTGCGCTGCTTCGCGCCGAGGCCATAGCTCTATTCAAGCACGACCAGATACGCACCACGCTTCCCAAGGCCAAGGAGGTCAGCCGCTTCGCCGATCGACTGGTTACTCTTGCCAAGCGTGGCGATCTGGCAGCCCGTCGACGGGTGCTTGCCGACATCAACGACCCTGACCTGGTTGGCCACATGTTTGACGACGTGGCCCGGCGTTTTGCCGACCGTGAAGGGGGCTACACCCGAGTTATCCGTGCCGGTATCCAACGCGGTGACGGCACGCAAATGGCGATTGTCGAGCTTACCGAGTAGAGTGTGACGTGGCAGATGCGCCACCTGGCTTTGACAGTGCAGTATGACGGTACAGACTATCGGGGGTTCCAGTCCCAGCCGCAGGGGAACACAATTCAAGATGAACTGGAACGGGCGCTGACCGAACTGCTTCAGCACCCGGTGAAGGTGACCGGTGCTGGCCGTACTGACGCAGGAGTTCACGCAATCGGGCAAGTGATTGCCTTGCGTACAGGCAACCCAATTCCTGAAGAAAACCTGCTGAGGGCACTAAACGCGCTGCTTGGACCCGCGATATCGGCCGTTGAGTGCAGACAGGTGCCGGACCAGTTTCATCCCTGCTACAGCGCTAGTGGAAAGCTGTATTCGTACCGGATACTGAACCGATCGCTGCCATCACCGTTCATCGAGCGGTTCGCGTGGCATGTGTCTGAGCCGCTAGATGTGGAGGCCATGCGTCAGGTGGCAGTGCGGCTCAAAGGCGAACACGACTTCGCCGCATTTGCATCAGCGGGAAGCAGTGCCCGGACTACGGTACGGCAGATCTGGCGACTGGACGTTGAGACCGAAAGCGAACTGATCGAAACGCGAGTGGCCGGTAGCGGTTTTCTATACATGATGGTCCGTAACATCATGGGGGCGTTGGTAGAGGCCGGCAGAGGGCGGATCAGTGCAGATGATATCGAGAAGATCCTGCATGATCTTGACCGAGCGGCCGCACCGCCGCCAGCGCCACCGCAGGGCCTATGCCTGGTCAGGGTGGAGTACTGACCACCTAGACAGGGCCGTAAAAATAGAGTGAATGCTCCGCACGTGATATGAGCCTAGTGGAGGCTTTTGTGATGAATGGCACGAAGACAAAAATGGCAAAACAGCCTGAGGTTGTTCGGGACTGGTGGATAGTAAGTGCCCAGGGTGTCCCGTTGGGCCGGCTGGCCGCGAAAGTAGCCTCGGTTCTTCGAGGCAAGCACAAACCGACGTATACCCCACATGTTGACACGGGTGATTTCGTCATCGTTACCGATGCTGCTAAAGTCATGCTCACCGGAGATAAGCTGCGCCAGAAGATATACTATCGGGCCAGCACACGCCCCGGACATCTCAAGCAGCAAGAGTATCGCCATTTCCTGGCTCGCCAACCGGAGAAGGTTATCATCAAGGCGGTCAAGGGTATGTTGCCACACAACGCCCTGGGGCGCCAGATGCTAAGTAAACTGAAAGTGTATGCCGACACAGAGCATCCACACGAGGCGCAGCAGGCCAAACCACTGGCTCTGTAAATGCAGACAATTGACATGCCGGTGCAGGTGAGGCCACAGTTGCCACTAATGACAGCGGTGGGACGTGCAACCGGAGAGTAACGCATTTTGAGGAGGCGCAATTTTGCTGGATACTATCGCAGCTTACGGCACCGGTCGTCGTAAAAGCTCAATCGCACGAACATGGCTCAGCCCTGGCGACGGGCAGTTCATCGTCAACGATATGCCCATGAAGGAGTACTTCGCCAGGCACATGCTGAGCGAACTGGCCATGCGACCGCTGGTCGCAACGCAGCTCGATGGCCAGGTCAACGTGAAAGCTTACGTACGGGGCGGGGGCATTGCTGGGCAGGCTGACGCATTGCGACACGCCATCTCTAACGCCCTGGCGGATATGGATGATACCTATCGCGGAGTGCTTGGGCCACAGGGTTTGCTGACCCGCGATCCGAGGGCGAAAGAGCGTAAGAAGCCGTTTTGCCGCGGTGCACGACGCCGCAAGCAGTTCTCGAAGCGATAAGAGAGCTACCGTGCCGGAGCCGTCAGGCTCGAGCATGTGTGCTATAGATCAGCCAGAGGATTCCGGCAGTCAACACCGCGCCATGAGCGCGGTGTTGCCTTTCGGGCATGGATGATTGGCGCGTGAAGTATGACTGGCGGGCGCTCGAAAATCGTCGCGTGCCGGCCACCGGCACCGAGTGAGTCGCGCCATGTGCTCACGACAGGCGTCTCTGCTTGCACATGCAGCAGCCTAATACGGAGATACTCTTGTGACCGACATATGGGCTTTGAATACTCGTTGGTGTATGCTATAATTGCCCACAGTTCCAGCCGCTCGCTGGGCGCTTGCCGGAACTGTAGCGCCGTCGGTCCAGCGGAGGGGGCCGGACGCGGTTGACACTGACGATTACGGGCCAAGTAGTCATCATCCTGGTGCTGATTTTCGCTTCAGCCTTCTTCACGGCATCAGAGATCGGGTTTCTCACGATCTCGCGAAGTCGGGTGGAGCACTGGCGTGAGCGGGGATTGTGGGCGTCTCGGGCCATATCGTATCTGCACGCGCGTCGTGCCTTGCTGCTGTCGGTTCTGCTGGTTAGCATCACCTGCTGCAACTACATGGCTGAACGCATTGCCGTCGGGCTTGGCACGGTGTGGCTAGGTGCCACTCTGGGCCCGGCCGTAGCGATGGCAGTCATGACCATCCTCATCATAGTCTTCGCTGAGACTACCCCTATGCATCTGGCTGCCTCCATCCCGGAGCGCACAGTTCGGGCGGTCGGCGTCCCAGTCTTCCTACTCTCCGTCATCCTCACCCCGGTGGTTGTCATCCTCTCCGGTGCAGCGCGCGGACTTCTCCGACTGTTCGGTGTGCATACCGGATCCGTGTTGCCAAGTGTGAGCGAAGAAGTGCTCAAGGCGATGATCGAGACCAGCCAGGAGCAGGGCCATCTGGAGGCATCCGAGAAGAGGATGCTGCGGGGAGTTCTGGAGTTCGGTGACCAGAAGGTCTCCGAGGTGATGACGCCGAGGCGGGATATGGTGTGCCTGGAGCAGAATGACACCATGCAGCATGCCCTGGAAGTGGGCATCCAATCACGCCACTCGCGGCTGCCAGTGTATGATCGCACGCCTGATGACATAGTGGGAGTGGTCTCGCTCAAGGATTTGCTGCCGTATCTGGCCGCCGGGGAGATGGACAAGCCGTGTCGGCTGGCGGCACGGCCCGCCTACTATGTGCTAGAGACACTGCTAGCCGACCTCGCGCTCAAGCAGCTCCAGAGTGCGCGCCAACTCATGGCAATTGTGCGTGACGAATACGGTGGCACGGCGGGGTTGGTGACGGTTGAGGACCTACTTGAGGAGATCGTGGGCGATATCCTCGATGAGTACGACCAGGAGGAGCCTGAAGTGGTGGAGATCGCCCCCCATGAGTATCTTTGTGATGCTCGGGTCAGTCTGCGGATGCTGAGCAACTACATAAGCCAGCCGCTGCCGATCGAAGAGTTCGATTCACTGGGAGGGTGGCTGCTGGATCTCGCGGGGCGCATCCCGTCGGCACATGAGAGCTTTCAGGTGGGAGCTCTGGAAATGACTATCGAGAAGGTCAGCGAGACCCATATACAAAAGGTGAGAGTGGTGGAGCGACCTGGTCAGAGTTCAGGTCCGCAGCCAGGAGGTAGTCACTAACTTTTGTCAGACCCACTACTATTGGTTGTCGGGTGCCTGATAGTAGGTGCCTGTGTATTCGCCCTTGCGTTTCTGTCACTGTCTGAGGCCGCACTGCTGGGGATCAGTGATATCAGGCTGCGTGCCTTGTGCAGAAGCGGAGATGCCAGATCACGCCTGCTGCAGGAATTGCTGCAAAATAACGACTTTCTGACCGTGATAATCGTTGGAGTAAATGCCTGCATCATCGTGATCTCAACCACTGTGACGGTACTGGTATCGCGCGCAACTAGCGTGCAAGGCAACTGGCGCGAGGAAGCCATACATCTGGGCATGCTGTTTTTCATGCTGGTGGTAGCGGAAATCGCCCCCAAGATTTACGGTGCGATGTATGCCGAAAGGGTTGCATTGCGTGTGGCCCGTCCCATCAGCATCCTGGCGCGGATCACTGGGCCGGTTTTGTCAGGGGTGATAGTGGCCGTAAACGGTCTGTTGAGGCTGGTAGGTGTGAAGGCAGGGCGCGAGTTTCGCTTCGTCACACGTGACGAAATCCGTGTCGCGGCTGATGTCAGCGAGGAAGAGGGCGCTTTGGAGCCCGAAGAAGGAGAGATGCTCGACAGCGTTTTGGAGTTGAGTGTGGCGCGTGTGAGCGAGGTGATGGTGCCGCGTGTGGATATCGTGGCGCTGGAGGAAAACGATCTGTTGGATCGAGTTCTCCAGGTAGTCATCGAAAGCGGTTACTCGCGAATCCCGATATATCAAGCTACTCTAGATAGCATCACCGGTATCTTGTATGTAAACGACCTGCTCAGTGTGCTCAGCAGTGGTGCTTCAGAAATAGATCTGAAGGCCATCGCCCGTGCACCGGTATATGTACCAGAAAGCAAACTACTGGACGAATTGCTGGCCGAAATGCGGGACCGGGCCGTGCATCTTGCCATAGTAGTGGATGAATTTGGCGGTACCGAGGGTCTGGTCAGCATAGAAGACATCCTCGAAGAGTTGGTTGGCGAGATCGAGGATGAACATGATACAGTAACTGAAGACATGGTATTGCTTGGCCCTGACGAGGCTGTGGTAGGGGCCAAGGAACGGATTGAAGAAGTAAACGATCAGCTCGTGGTGAACTTGCCCAACGACCAATACGACACAGTAGGTGGACTGATTACCGGGCTTGCCAACCGCATCCCGCAGATCGGCGAAGTGTATGAGACAGATGGGGTGGCTCTAACAGTGGAGGAAGGCGACGACCGGAACATCGAACGGGTCCGAATTACGGTTACACACAGAGATGGTGGCGAAAGCTGATGGCCAGAAAAACCAGACGCCGACCGGCTAAGCAAGAGCAGTTGAAGCTCGTGCCCGGCGATTACCAGTTTCCGGGCGAAAAGAACGGATATTGGGTGGCTATGGGCGTGACCATCGGGCTATTTGTGTGGCTGGCATTCATGGTTTGGGTTCTGAGAGGCCAAATGTTTGCTCCCCATCAGCTGGATCCGTTGCCAGTAATCGGCTTGCCCAAGGGGCCGGCGTGGTGGATGCTCAATCTGCTCGCATATCCGTGGGTAGTGATTGCATTTGCCAATCTGCTGGCGACCAGGCACTCCGCTGCCGCCATCAAGAAGGCCGGCCGTCAGGCCAAAGTGATGCCCAACAACTACCCAGATCTGCACCGTCTACTCGCCAATCAGACACGCATAAGTGGCATGAACTTGCCGAACATGTATCTTTTGCGTGCGGAGATGCCCTACATCTACACTATACCGGGTGGGCGGGGCACGATAGTGCTTTCCAGCGGGCTGCAAGAGGGGCTGAATGACGATGAGTTAGGAGCTCTCATAGCCCGTGAGCTGGGGCACATCAACTCCCATCATGTCCGCACCAGTCTGGCAATCAAATACATGACCAACGCCAACCCCGTCTTCAAGGTACTGTTCTTCCCAATTCTGATCATCAAGCTTTTTTCCGGAGGCTGGGCGGATCTGACGGATTTTTCAGCGGATCGGTTTGCAGTACTTGTAACTAACAATGCGGAAGCATTGAATCTGGCACTGGTGCGCCAGGCAGTGCTGGCCGATAAACAGGCCGACATCACGGTTGAAGACCTTGAGGCGTTCCTGGCAAGTCCCGGTGACATGGCCGGCGATTCCAAGCAAATGGAGCGCCGTTTTCGGATCGGGAGCTTTATCGGCAGTCAACCGAATCTGCAGGAACGCATCACCCAGATCAGCGATTATCTGGGCAGTGATGAATATATCCAGGCTATGGAGAAGATGGAGCAATTGCGTCGTAAGGCTGGTGCAGCTCAGTCGGCCGAAGGGTAGCTGCCAAGTATCTTGACAAACGAACAGTGGGTGCGCAAGGCGTCCACCGCTTCGGACACTTCTATGTTGTCAGCATGGCCCTGTAGATCAACGTAGAAGTAGTAGGGGCCTGATACCGCTCCTCGAGCAGGTCGTGACTGGATGAGCGTCATGTTCAGCCCGTGGGCACTGAACGAAGCCAGGGCGCGATAGAGTGCTCCGGCGCGGTGCTCGGTGGTGAAGACGATGGAGGTCTTGTCAGCGCCGCTGGGCGCTGCGGTATGATGACCGATGACCAGAAAGCGGGTCCGGTTGTTCGGATCGTCCTCGATATTGGACGCCAGGATTTGTAGTCCGTAGGCACTGGCAGCCTCTGCAGCAGCAATGGCCGCATGATATGGCGCGTCCACAATCGCCCGGGCTGCGGCAGCCGTGCTGGATTCGTTTATGAGCTGCGCGCCAGGCAGGTTAGCCCGCAGCCACCGTCGGCACTGGCCCAGAGGCTGGGGATGGGAATGGAGAGCCTCGATCTGGTCCAGTTCACAATTGGCCAGCAGGTGTAGGTGGATGGGGACGTAGCTCTCTGCGCAGATTGACAGGTCCGTCTCATAGAGGCAATCGATGGTCCGCGCCTCCACGCCCTGAATTGAGTTTTCTATAGGCACGATGCCATAGTCGGCGTTTTGCTGTTCTACCGCGGTGAATACTTCCTCGATGGCCGACACCGCCGACAGCCTGGAGGTCGGGCCAAAGTACTGCAGTGCGGCCACATGGCTGAACGTGTACTCCGGGCCGAGGAAGGCCACTTGAAGTGGGCGCTGCAGATTGCGGCTGGCGGCGATGATCTGGCGGTAGATAGCCACAATAGCTGTCTTGTCCAGTGGCGACAGATCACCCCGTGTGAGCCGATCCAGTAGTTGGGCTTCGCGGGCGGGGTCGTGCACCGCCTGGCCGGTGGTGCCCTTGATGCGACCGATTTCCTGTGCAACCAGCCCGCGTTGGCGAAGCAGGTCCACAATCTGGCCGTCTATTCGGTCAATCTGCTCACGTGTTTTTTCCAGCGACATCCGGGTTCTCCTTGGCCGCGTTTGGTGGCGTTGTACGAGACGGTATGATGTTGTAGGCTTGAAGGCTGGTGCCGGCGGTCGAAACTGTACCCGATACTCCAGCCTGGCCCGACAGACGGATGCTTGTGATTTGGCAGATGATGCCAAGCCACATGATGCATACCACATGGTACCATGACATCAGTGACATGGGGGCCTCGTAGCTTGATCACAGGGCACAGACGGTGCATCCTGGGTGGCTGTTTTGGGTTCACAGCCTTCGGCATAACCTATGTTTTGCTCTATCTCGTGAAGCCTGCAGATGTAGGCCTCCGACTGTAGTCAGCCTGTAGCCAACCTGTAGCCAGTGCAGCAAAACATCCACTGGAGCTGCACCACCGTCACATCCGCAGTGCCGACTGTGGAATGGTAACACATAGGAGCGCCAGTGGGCAACGCGCTTGCTTTTGACCGCAAGCCTGAGTAAGATAGTGACCGCGGTGGTGGCGTCATAGCTGCTGCCTGACCCCGGCATGGGGTACCGTTTGAGATTGACGGCAGGTGCCGTTTCGGGACGTTGAGAGGAGATCTATGGCCCAGCAGCCGAGCGACAACTTACCGTCGGGCATCACAGCCGACGACATTCCCCCCGATTTGTGGCAAGCCTGCCCGCAGTGCAGCCATCTCATATATGCCCCGGAGCTGGCTGTAGAGCTGTGGGTGTGCAGCAAGTGCGGGCACCATATGCGACTGACGGTCTGGCAGCGTCTGCAGATAACAGTAGACGCCGACAGCTTCGAAGAATGGGATCATGAACTGCCGCTAAACGATCCGCTAAGCTTCCCTGAGTATCTGCAGAAGGCGGAGCAGGCCCGCGAGAAAACCGGTATGACCGAAGCGGTGTTGACGGGTCGAGCGAAGCTTGAGGGCATCCCATTCGGCATCGGTCTGATGGACTTGAGCTTCATAGGCGGCAGCATGGGCTGGACGGTGGGCGAGCGCGTGGCACGACTGATGGAGCGGGCCGTAAAGCTGCGTTTGCCGGTGGTGATGTTTTGCGCATCCGGTGGAGCCCGAATGCAAGAGAGCTTGATCGCGCTGATGCAGATGCCCAAGACCAGTGGCGCCGCAGGAAAGCTCGCCCAGGCCGGTTTGCCCTACATAACCGTCCTGACGGATCCAACCTATGGCGGGGTGACTGCCAGCTTCGCGTTTCTCGGGGATATAATCATCGCCGAAGCCGGTGCGGCGATGGGATTTGCCGGGCCTCGAGTGGTCGAGCTTACCGGTCTCAAGATGCCCGCGGGGGTGCAGACAGCCGAGTTCCAGCATGAACACGGGATGATTGACATGCTACTGAAACGCAGTCAGATTCGGTCGGAGCTGCACTCCATCCTGCGTTGGTGTACCGCCTGAAAACTCACCAGAAAAGGGCCCGGGCCAGGCCAGTGAAGGCCCGGATGCGTATATATGATGACACAGAGTAAACTCGAACGTTTCGGTAAGTCGCTTGATGAATTGGATAGCCGCATCTCCGAGCTCCGACGCCTGGTAGTTGACGGTGGCGAGGCATATCGTGATGAGCTGATCCAACTGGAGGATAAGGCGAACCATCTGGCGCAGGAGGTCTGCTCCGACTTGAGCGCCTGGGACAAGGTGATGCTGGCGCGACATGAGCGGCGCCCGCAGTCCTCCGACTATCTGGCAGCGATTTTCGACGAATTTGTCGAGCTTCACGGCGACCGTCGCTTCGGCGAGGATCGGGCGATGATTGCCGGGCTGGGCTTCCTCGGCGACCGTCCGGTAGCGGTGATCGGCCAACAGAAGGGGCGTACTGCATCTGAGCGCAGAGAGCACAACTTCGGCATGTCACGTCCGGAGGGCTACCGCAAGGCCATGCGCGTGATGCAACTGGCTGCACGGATGGGGCGGCCTATCGTCACGCTGATAGACACCCCCGGTGCTGACTGTCTGGAGGCCTCTGAGGGGCGTGGCATTTCTGAGGCAATCGCCACCAATCAGCGAGATATGTTCGGCCTGCCAGTGCCGGTGGTATGTGTGGTCATCGGTGAAGGCGGCAGCGGTGGGGCAATCGGGATCGGTGTAGGTGACCGGCTTCTGATGATGGAGCACGCCTACTACTCGGTCATCACGCCTGAGGCGTGTGCCGCTATCCTGTGGCGAGACCCGTCCAGGCGCGAAGAAGCCGCACGCACACTGAAACTGACCGCCCAGGATGCAGTGGGGCTCGGTGTGATAGATCGCATTGTGGATGAGCCTAACGGAGGGGCGCATCGCGATCCACAGGCCACCGCAGACAACCTCAAGACCGCTCTGCTGCAGGAGCTCGAGACACTGCAGGCGGTGCCACCCGAGCAACTGATGGCTGACCGCTACGACAAGTTTCGGCACATGGGGATGCCCGCTGAGTTGAGGAGAGACCACTGATCGGGACTACCTACCGGCCCATAGGTGGTCTGGTGGCAAAACGCACCCTTGTGCGTGCCGCAGATGCCAGTAACTGTGCGCGAAGGGTAGCCATAGCTGAGACAGCAATCAGGCTGCGACCCTGGGGGGGTAGGCCGCAACCTGATTGTTGAGAAAATCCGTTTGGTGCCGGAGGTCGGATTCGAACCGACACGGGGTGTGATCCCCGCTGGATTTTGAGTCCAACGCGTCTGCCTATTCCGCCACTCCGGCAACAGATACTGCGGCATGCGCAGCACTGCCACAGTATATGGAGCAGGCAGGCCAGTTGTCAAGATGTGACCAGCCGATACGGTCAGTATCAGCCGACTGTGGGGCATCTGATTTGGCAGATGAGAGAAAACTGCAAACACAGACTAGCCGAGCATCTATGGGATGTCTCCGGCGTTACGAGTGAGCAGCGAGTGGCGGGCGGACGGACGGTATGTGCAGGACAGTCTGCTGGTACGATGGTCAACCGGACACGAGTTGAGTTTGCGCGTCCATGACGGCGATGAGTGATGTCACACTGGCGAGAAGCAAGTAGATAGACATAATACGTTTTCACAGATAGGTGAACACGATGACGGATCAATACCACTATACTGGACAAGCGTCGGGTGCTTCGCCACCATCGGGCAGTCAACAGCAGGGGATGCCTGTGCAGCCGCAGCCGCAACCGCAACGGCCTGGAAGGCGCAACATGATGACGGTGGTAATCATCGTCGCTGTGCTGGCTGGTCTTGCACTGGTGAGCATCGCCGGACTGGGTTTTCTGGTCAGCGTGATGTCACCTTCTAGCTCGACCCCAGGTTTGGCACTCGGCGACAAGGTGGGCGTGGTGATGGTAGACGGGGTCATCATGGCCGGCGGGCGCGCTTCCCCGCTGTTCGGAGGCCCTTCCGGTTCGCGCGCGGTGATGGAGGATCTTCGCGCTGCCGCCCGTGACCGCGAAGTGAAGGCGGTGGTGCTGTATATCAACAGCCCGGGCGGCTCCGCTGCTGCCTCGCAAAGCATCTACCAGGAGGCCATGAAGCTCGCCGAAAAGAAGCCGCTCATCGCAGTGATGGATGATGTAGCCGCTTCGGGAGGCTACTATGTGGCCTGTGCAGCGGACAAGATTGTGGCCAACGGCTCCACGCTCACTGGCAGTATCGGAGTGATATGGTCAGGCATCACGTTTTATGAGCTCATGAACAAGTTGGGTGTGGAGGACTTCACGGTCACCAGCGGCCGCTACAAGGATACCGGCTCGGCATGGCGTCCGCTTCGGCCTGACGAAAGGCAACTTTTCGAGAGCCTGGTTGGCGATGTATACGACCAGTTTGTGGATGCCGTGACACAGGGGCGCGACATGGAGCGTGAGCAGGTGCTGAAGGTAGCCGATGGGCGCGTTTTCACCGGTCGACAGGCACTGGAGCTGGGGCTGATCGACGAGTTGGGTTCGTACTATGATGCGGTAGCGATGGCGGCTAAAGAGGCGGGGATAGAAGGGGAGCCGAAGACCAAGATAATCGGAGGCAGCGGCGGTCTGTTTGGGCAGATGGTCGGTAGTCGGGCGCTGCTCCCCTTGCCGTGGCGACAGTTGGACATGGATCTTAGCGGTCCACTGCTGATCGAACCTCACACCTACCATACGATGATGCTACAGTCTCTACCGCGTTGGTGAACTGATATAGGAGTGTCCTTTTGGCACGAAAGCTACTGCTGGTAGATGCTAACAGCCTGATACATCGGGCATTTCATGCTCTGCCCCGACTGACCTCCTCTGATGGCCGGTCCACCGGGGCCGCGTTTGGGCTGACTCAGATGCTCCTCCTCTTGCTGGAGGAGCAAAAACCTGATGAAGTGGCTATGGTTTTCGATGCTCCGGGTGGTACGTTCCGCCATGAGTGGTATGAGAAATACAAGGCCAATCGTCCGGAGATGGATGAGGAGTTGGCCTCACAGTACCCGATAATCCACCAGATAGTAGAGACGCTTGGCCTGAAGATGCTCGAAAAACCGGGCTATGAGGCCGACGACATCATCGGCACGCTGGCAGATCGCGGGGCCAGAGAGGGCTGCGAGGTGGTCATCGTCACCGGTGATGGCGACCTGCTGCAGTTGCTCGGTGACGGGGTCACAGTTCTGGTCACTACTCGCGGCATCACCCAGACTACTGAGTATGATCAGGAACGCTTTGGCGACCGATACGGCATCACACCCCGTCAGCTTGTGGACCTCAAGGCGCTGATGGGAGATAGTTCCGATAACATCCCCGGCATACCGGGCATCGGGCAGAAGACTGCGCAGAGCCTGCTGGCCGACCACGATAGTGTGGAGGCGATACTGGAGGATCTGGAGCAACTGCCGGCCAGGGCGCGGGACAAGCTGGCTGGCCGCGAAGAGGATGCACTTCTGTACAAACGGCTGGCACAGATAGACCGAGATGTGCCACTGGAAGCCGACAGCGACGATTTGAGCTGGCCGGGCCCGGACATGCCCGCTCTGCGTAAACTGCTAGCCGGGTTGGAGTTCACCAGTCTGCTGGAGCGCCTGCCACAGTCTGAAGATGCTGATGTGGACGAGGAGCGAGGGCGCATTGCCGGAGCCGATGAGCAGACAATCGCCGCTATCTGTGAGGAGGCCCGGCGCCGGGGCAAACTGTATGCGGTGCCGACTGCGAAGGGACAGTCGGCCGCGTTGGCGATCGCTGCGGGGGCCGACCTGGCGGTAAGCGTACTGCTGCCCGGTGTAGATGGCTCGACAGGCACTCAGCAGGACCTGTTTGCTGCTGATGAGCAGACGGTTCAGCTACCCGAACAGTTGGCTGAGCTACTGGCTGACGAACAGGTGGCCATATCAGGCTGTCGGCTCAAACAACTGGATCATCTGCTGCATGGCCAGGAGATAGCTGCGGGGAATCTGGCCTTCGACGCCGAGGTAGCATCGTACTTGCTGTCACCACTACGCTCGGACCACGGGATCGCTGTCTGGGCGGCACAGTGTCTGGGATGGCAGCTACCTCAGGCCGATGCCGAACCGGTGGATGGCCTTGAGGCATGGCGTGCCCGTGGCTGTTTGGAAGCGCTGGCGGTAGTCCAGTTGCAGTCGCGTCTCGAAAGGGACCTCGAGCAGCAGGACCAGATGGCACTGTTTCACGACATAGAGATGCCGTTGGTACGACTGCTGGCGAGGATGGAGCGGGCAGGCATCGGTCTTGATTTGCAGCAACTGGAGCGGATGGGTGACGAGCTGTCCGAGATGATGGACAAGCTTGCTGCCGAGATCTATGAGCTTGCCGGTGAGCAGTTCAACATCGACTCACCCAAGCAGGTTGGCGAGGTACTTTTCGACAGGCTTCAGTTGCCGCATGGGCGTAAAACCAAGACCGGCTGGTCCACTGCGGCCGGGGTACTGGACGACCTTGCAGCCGAGCACCGTATCGTGGCGTTGATTTTGGAGTACCGGGAGTATGCCAAGCTGCGAGGGACTTACGTGGATGGTCTGGCGCGCGAGGCTGACCATCAGACAGGTCTTGTTCATACCAGCTTTGAGCAGACCGCAACGGCCACCGGCCGCCTGGCCAGTCGCAGCCCGAACCTGCAGAATATCCCGGTGCGTACCGAGTGGGGTAGACAGATTCGCAGTTGTTTCCACAGTGGCGTCCCCGGCTATCGGCTGATCTGCGCCGATTACTCGCAGATAGAGCTGCGAATTCTGGCTCATCTGTCGGAAGAGCCTGTGCTGCTTCAGGCCTTCAGCGACCATGAAGATATCCACGTTCACACCGCCACTCTGATTTTCGACTGCCCGCCGGAGCAGGTGGACCACCAGATGCGCAGCGCTGCTAAGATGGTCAACTATGCTCTGCTGTATGGGATGGGCCCCAGGGCACTGGCCGGCTCGCTGGACATCAGTGTTGAGCAAGCAGGGCAGTTTATCGAGAATTACCATAAGCGATTGCCAAAAGTTAGCGAGTATCTAGAAGGAATTGTGGCTCAGGCGCGGAAAACCGGATATGTGGGGACAATTATGGGCAGGCGTCGTCCCACGCCCGGGCTCAATTCAGGTGCCGGTGGTGAGCGCGCATATGCAGAGCGGGCCGCCACAAATGCGCCCATGCAGGGCAGTGCCGCAGACATCGTCAAACTCGCGATGCTGCGAGTGGATCAAGCCTTACGCGACACATATCCGCAAGTCGAGATGCTGCTGCAGGTTCACGATGAAATCGTCTTGCGAGCTCCCGAGGATGTGCTTGAGCCTGCTGCCCGGCTGATCAGGGAGGTGATGGAAAGCGCCTGCACTCTGAAAGTGCCGTTGACTGTGGACGTGTCTGTGGGCCACAATTGGCGCGACCTTGAGGCGCTGGCTGACAGCGGAACTGCATGATGATTTGAGATTTGCCGACTGCTTGTGTTCTCTTTTGAGCTGCAAATGAGACAACGTGAAAACATCAAACTGTGATTTTCGATTACTGTGCGCGTCGCCCGTGATTGTGCGGGAGGCCCGGGAGGAAGTCTGACCATGTCTTGGGATGTCGAAGACTCTAAGAAGCAACACGAAGATCATGTTCAAGCTGCGTCCGAGGGTAGTTCTCAGTCAGGTGATGCTGATGACCAGACAGATCAGCATACGTCGCTTCAAGATGCACTGGAGCAGGCCATGCCTGTCCAGGTCGAAGTTGGCGACATAGTCAAGGGCATAGTTGCTGGCGTCGACAGCCAGTGGGTATCGGTAGATATCGGCAGCAAGGACGAGGGCATTGTGCCGATTTCCGAGTTCCCCTCTGCGGATGAGTTGCCGGCAGTTGACGATGAGCTGGAAGTGGCGGTTGTGCGAATTGACGAAGACAAGGGCCAGGTGCGGCTGTCCAAGCGTCGGGCCGATTGGGAACGGGTATGGAATCGGCTTGCCGAAGCTGCGGAAAGCCAGCAAGTGGTGGAGGCGTTGGTGACAGAGCGGGTCAAGGGTGGGCTGCGAGTGGACGTCGGTGTACCCGGTTTCGTGCCTGGCTCGCAGGTCGCCTCCAGAAATCTGCGTAATCTTGAGCGCTATGTAGGCCAGTCTCTACGCTTGCGCGTACTGGAAGTAGACCGCAAATCCAAAAAGGTTATCCTGTCGCACCGGGCTGTGGTAGAAGCAGAGCGCGAAAAGCGTCGTCAGGAAACCCTGGGACGGCTGCAGGAAGGTGTCGAGTGCGAGGGCAAGGTGCGGAATTTGACCAACTACGGTGCGTTTATAGATCTCGGCGGCGTGGACGGGCTGCTACACGTGTCGGAGATGGCCTGGACCCGTGTCAAGCACCCGTCAGAAGTAGTCAGCGTGGGTGATACTGTCCGCGTGGTGGTGCTGGAGGTGGACCCCGAAACCGATCGCATCTCGCTCTCACGGTGCCGCATTTTGCCTGATCCATGGAAAGAAATCGGCCGCAAGTTGCGTGTCGGCAATACGGTCAAGGTTCGTATCAGCCGCGTGGTGCGCACCGGTGCCTTCGCCCAGTTGATTGAGCATGACATCGAGGGCTTCATACCTATCGGCGAGATGAGCAGCAAGAGAATTGCTGAGGCCTCAGAAGTGGTGCGAGCCGGTCAGGAATTGGAGCTGAAGATAACTGAGATGCGCCCTAAAGCCAGACGCATGACCCTCAGTCTGGTGGCTGCTGAGCAGGATAGAGAGCGGGCAGAGTACCGCGAGTACATGGCGGGGCAGGAGACTGCACGTGTTACCCTGGGCGACCAGTTTGGTGACATACTTAAGCAGGCGGCTGTGGCAGCCGATCCCGAAGTGCCAGCTGTCGCCGAACAGCCGGCGTCTGTGCCTGAGGATACGTCCACTGACCAGACTGAGCAATCTAAGCCCGAGCCCGCAGACTCTGCTGCTGACGACACCGAGACGTCACCGGAGACGGTGGCCGAAGCATCCGGTAGCGAATCGGAAGCTGCACAGGCCGATGGCGGGGAAGAGTAGATTGCGCCAACTGTGGAGGAGAACGGGAGCCAATCGGAGAATTAGCCGGTGGATTGCACATGATAGATTGTATGTTGTGCAGATTGGCTCCGGCGAGTGCCGCATCAGTCCGGGCACTTGTGCTGCATCGATGCATTCGAGCTTCGGAGGCTAAGCCAGGATGATTGTCCTTGGTGTAGTCGGCGCGATGGGTTCTGGCAAGACTCTGGTGCTGGAGATGTTTGGCGTGCTGGGTGCAGCCACTATCCGCGCTGATGATCTGTCGCGCGAGTTGCTGATACCGGACTCTGCGATTACCCGGCAGGTTAGGGCGGAGTTTGGAGACGAGTATTTTGACTCGGGCGGGAACCTGCTGCGAGGTAAGTTGGCTGCCGCAATTTTCACGTCTGAAAGCGCACGGAGCCGGCTCAATGCTATCATGTATCCGGCGATGGTGTCACTGCTTGAAGGAAAGCTATGCGAGATTGGCCGCTGTTCACACAAGCCTGTGATGGTAGCGGTGGAAGCGGCCAATCTGCACGAAATGGGTGGCGCACGCCTGGTGGACCACGTGCTTAGAGTTACTGCACCCTCCCAGGTGCGACTGCGGCGGATACAGGCGCGTGACGAGTTGAGCGTTGACGAAGCTCAAAAACGGCTAGACTCTCATATTGCTGCAGGTATGGATGCCAGTCCGGCGAATTATGAACTCAACTCTGACAAGCCTGTAGCGCAGTTGCAGGAAGACGTGCAGCGGTTGTACCGAGTCCTGGTCGGCTGTGCGGTGGAGACTTGAAATCATGGCAGTCGTCTAACTGGTACTGTCCACCAAGACTTCGCGATGTGGTTTGCTATCTGAACGGACGGGGTAAGAATTCGGGGAACAGACACTCTCCAGTCAATACGATAATGGGGCCATGTCAATTGCAGGAATCAGGTCGTCTGGGATGGCAATTAACTATGCACCTGCAAGCCCCCTCTTGGCAAGCCGCAATCTGCTGTGATATAATGCGCCCACCTTGGCGGTACCACATAGACGGGATAGATCGC
>LSQX01188671.1_pt1 | contig 31240 bp, 17 predicted proteins | sample 654561 | NCBI WGS metagenome assembly LSQX01 (sample SAMN04489861, study PRJNA283612) | anaerobic digester metagenome | isolation source: 4 biogas reactors fed with cattle manure at either 37C or 55C with and... | place: Denmark: Kongens Lyngby | collected 2014 | reverse complement strand
AGATGTGTATAAGAGACGCCACGAGACCCTACTGTAGCACGAGTACCCGCGGCGGGTTCATCAGCGATTACCGTTACGACTGGCGACGACACCGCGTCCCTCCCAAGCAGGTGGCGAACGCCAATCCGCTGCAATTCATGCTGCTCGATGCCACGGAACAGGCTCTGAAACAGAGCCGCTGCCTCGACAAGGGATTCGATCGGGAGCGCATCGGCGTCGTTGTCGGCACGGAATTCGGCGGAGATTTCGCCAATCAATTGCAGGCCGGACTTCGACTCCCCGCATTCGGACAGGCCCTCCGCGTTCGCTTGCAGGCCAGGGGATTTGCGGCGTCGCAGATCGACCGGGTGGTGGCCGAGTACGAGGACTACCTGCTGGCGAAGATGCCGGCCTTGCTCGACGAAACCGGCAGCTTTACGAGCAGCACGCTCGCCTCGCGGATCACCAAGACGTTCGATCTCAAAGGCGGGGCCCTGGCGCTTGATGCGGGGGTCGGCTCCGGACTCGTCGCGGTTGCTGCATGCATCGACGCGCTGCGTGCCGGCGCCTGCGACATGATGATATGCGCGGCCGGCCAGCGGCACATGGATTTGACCGCTTTTGAAGCCCTGTCGCGTTTCGACCTGTTGGCGCCGGGGTCGCCCGGCGGAGCCTTTCAGAGCGGAGTCGACGGCTTCGTTCCGGGCGAGGGATGCGGCGCCCTGGCTCTAAAACGTCTCAGCGACGCGGAACGTGACGGGGACGAGGTCCTTGCGATCATCCACGGAGCAGGGGCGGGCAGCAATTGGAGGGAAGACGGACGCGCTTTGCAGGATGCTTGCGAGCGGGCCTTGAAGGCGGCCAACGCCACGCCCAAGGAATTGGCGATGATCGATGTGCTGGGGGCCCCACTCGATCTGGCCAGGGTGGAAATCGAGCGGTTCGACAGAGTCGTTGGTGCGTGTCCCATGGATCGCCCCGTTCTCTTGAACTCGTTGACGGCCCAGTTGGGGCACCTGGGCGGCGCGCACGGAATGGCCTCGCTGATCCGGGCCATCCTGGCCGCCGCCAAGGGGAAACTTCCGCCGGGACTAGTCGCGCCGGAAGCCGATCGGCAACTGCCCTTTTCCCGCCGCTTGCAGCCACAGAGGGAACTCGTCCGCCTCGGCTCCGGCGCGCCGGCCGCCCTGGGAGTCTCCAGTGGAGGCGATTTGGGCTGCGCCTATCACATGATTGTCGAAACCGTGGAACACTACGCGGCGCGCCGCGCGGGTGCCGCGCGGGAAGAACCACGCGCCCTCGCCCCTTCCGCCGCTTCCAGCCAAATCGTTCGAATTGGCGCCGCCATGTGGGACGCCCTCGAAGCCAGACTCGGCAACCCGAGGCAGCATGGTCTGTATGACCACCACAAGGTGTTCACACCCGCCGATCGGGCGCGCGCCGCAATCGTCTGCCAGAATGCAGAGGACTTCTGCGCGAAATGCGACAAGTTGAGCAGGACGGCCAACATCAACAACCGGGCGATTCGCGAACATCTCGCCAGTCTTGGAATCTTCTTCGGCATCCCGGCGGCAACCGCCGGTCGCCCGGCCTTCGTGTTTCCTGGCCAAGGATCCCAATATCAGGGAATGTTGGCGGAATTGACCGCCGGACTCCCAGAGGCGCAAGCAGCCCTGAGGACTGCGGATACCGCCCTCGAAACGCTGGGCTACGAGTCGTTTGCACAACTCGCCGGCGCCGCCGCGGAGGACCTGGCGACGGATGTGTGGAAGGTCCAGGCCGCGATGCTGATTGCCGACTTCATCGTGTTCGATACGCTGGAGCGGTTCGGTCTCCGCCCTGGCATCATCGCGGGCCACAGCTACGGCGAATACCCCGCATTGGTGGCTGCCCAGGGGTGGAGTCTCGTGGACGCCCTGCTCGCCACCGACCGCCGGGCCCAGACAATCATGCAGTCGGCTCAGTCGGACGGTTGCATGGCCGCCACCGAGGCACCGCAGGAAGAAGTGCAGCGGGTATTGCAGACCATCGGCGACGGAGTGTATATCGCGAACGTCAACGCGCCGAGCCAATCCGTGATCGGCGGTCGCCGACCGCTGGTCGCCTCCGCCATCGAGCAGTTGAAACGCGCCGGCTACACAACGATCATGCTCAAGGTGCCGCGCCCCTTCCATACCCCGCTGATGGCGCCCGTGCGCGAGCAGTATCGGGCATACCTGAACAATGTCTCCTTCCGCGACGGAATCGTCCCCGTCGTCAGTACCGCCACCAGCAGGCCGATGATCCACGGCCGAGAATTTCGAGAGAGTCTTGTCGCCCAGATGACGACGCCCGTTCACTGGCGTCGGATTCTCGACGCGGTTCTCGAAACCCGACCGCCGGTCGTCTTCGAGGTGGGGCCGCGGCAGACGATTACCCAACTGAACCGCAAGAACCACCCCGACGGCGAAGTGATCTTTCTTGCTTGCGATGCGATCCGGCGCTCGGGGGCCGCTACCCTGCTCGGAGCCGTGGCTCAAGCCGACTGCCTGGGATGCCTGGACGTCCCAGCGCGGCAGCAGGCCACGCGCTTGCCGAAACGCGGGACGCTCTTGGAGTTTGATGCAACCGAGCGACGTACGGCCAAGATGAGGGAGAAAGCGAAGGCCTTCGGGGAAGGTGCGACAACGAGCACCGGAACGATTTCGGCCTCGCCGTCGGACCGCCGCCCGGCACCGGCTGCCCGCGTCACGGCGGCGGCGAGCCTGCCGGCACCCGCGAGACCTTCCGGGGATACGCAGGCCCTGGTCGCGCCGGCCGCAGCGGTTGTGGCCCCGCGGACCGCCGCAGCGCCCCGCGCCGACGAGCTGCGGAAGATCCTCGTCGAATTCGTTGTCGATCAGACCGGCTATCCGGAGGAGATCATCGAATTCGACGCCGACCTGGAAGCCGACCTGGGGATTGACAGCATCAAGAAGGCCCAACTGTTCGGCGAACTGGGCGACCGCTTCCAGATTGCCCCGCAAGAGCATCTCTCGCTCGATGATTTCCCCACGCTGGAACACGTCCTGGACTTCCTCGTCGTGGAACTCGCCGGCCAGAACGGGGCGCCGGCGGCCACCGCCCGCTCGGCCCCTGCGCCGGCGGCAGACGAGGCCGTGGAGAAAGACGACTTTGTCAAGATTCATGTGTCCCAGGGTGACCCCTCGCGGCCGGGGCGTGACCGCGGCCGGGCCCTGAAGGCATCGATCCAGAGCGAGATGGCATGTCTCGTCGATTTCTCCATGACCACGGAAGACAATCCGCAGGAACGCTGGCCCGGGGCATGGGCCGAAGAAATCTCGGGGTTGGCGGAGGGGGCCCAGGTCAATCGAATGGCCGCTGTTCTATGGAATCTGCGCGGGGAGCGGCTGTCCTGCTTGCGGACTTCCTTCGGCGAGATCGAAGAGCCTGCGAGCTGGCCGTTGGACCGGAATACCGTCACCCTGGTCCAGTTGCGCAAGGGCTGCGGCCAGGATTATCTGACGATCGGCCGTCCTGGACGGGTCACAGGAACAGCGGGGATCAACGCCGCCAGGATCATATGCTCGTGTGAACCGCTCGACGAGCAGGTCGCCCCGGGAGACGTTGTCGCCGTTGCCGTGTGGTTGCACGAGACGTTGGGCACTGCCGAGACGCTGAATGACGCGGCATCGAGGGTCAGCGCGCTGCGTTTGCGGGGTCGCTGGTGCGTGGCGATCAGCGCTGCGGGCAGCGGGATGGGTTCGGCCTGGAGATGCGGCGGCGGCCACCCGGTCCGCGATGACAGTGCACGCACCCGGGAGCAGGTCCTGCTCCACCAGGGCATCAACGACCATCCCGACGAGCTCAGGTTGTTTGATCGATGCACGATGGCGGTCGAACGTGTTCCGCTCGACTCGATCCTGGGCACGTCTCCTGGCGAACCCGCCAGGCGCGACGATTCCCGATCGCCTGTCGTCGAGTCGCTGACCATGCACCGGCATGTGATGCAGACGGTCGCGTCGCCGCGACCGGCTCCCGGCGAGCCCGTGTATCGCCAAGGCGATTCGGTTTGGCTGGTGGGCACCTCAGCCACATCGCAGCCGCTCGGCGAGCAATTGAGCAGCCGCGGTTGTCGGGTGGAATCGTTCTCGGCCAATCGAGTCCGCGCTGTCCGCGAGCGTCTTCGTGGCGGCGAGACTCCCGGTCACCTGATCTTCCTGGAGGACTCGGCAGGGGTTTCTCTCGACGCATTCTCGGCATCCGAGAGTTACCTGGAACGATTCGAACTGTGCCGCCTGTGGATCGAATCCTTGGAGAACGCCGGCGCAATTGCCGGCGCCTCGATTGCCGCCGTGACTCGGCTCGGTGGCGATCTGGGATTCCAGCGCGATGTGCCGGTTTTCAGTGGCGGCGGAATGACCGGGCTGCTGAAAGGCATACGCCGTGAATACCCGTCGTTGTATGTCAAGGTCGTCGATTTCGACGGGAGTTCGGGCGCTGCCGCCATCGCCAGTGAATTTGTCGCCGAGATGGACAGCGGGGATCGGCAGCTCGAAGTCGGTATTTGCTCCGCCCAGCGCTGCGTGGTTCAGGCGCTTGCCCAGCCCGTGCCCCAAGGCAGGACCGACCGCATCAAGCGGGGCGGCGTGTGGGTCGTATCGGGCGGTGGCCGCGGGGTGACATCCGCCGTGGCGCGCCAGTTGGGAGGCCGCTTCGGCCTGCGACTTCATCTGCTCGGCACGTCACCCCGCCCCGCGCAGGATGCGGTCTGGAAGGGCCGCAACCAGGACCAACTCCGCGATCTGAAGCGCCGGGTGGCAATCGAGGCACGGGAAGCCGGCGAGAGCCCTGCACGCTGTTGGAGTCGCATCGAAAAGGCGATCGAATTGGATCGCAACCTCGAGGCCTTCGCCTCGGCTGGAGTCCAGGCCACCTACCACGTTTGCGATGTCGGGAATCGGGCTTCGCTGAAGCGGGTGCTTGACCAGATCCGGGCAACGGAGGGGGCAATCGATGGGATCATTCACGGGGCGGGAATCGAGGCCGCTTGCCGATTCACGCGGAAGCAGCAGGACCTGGTGCGGGCGACGATTGCCTCGAAAAGCGACGGCGCCCTCAACCTGATCGCGTTGACGCGCAGCGATCCCCTGGAGTGTTTTGTGAGTTTCGGGTCCACCAGCGGCCGATTCGGCGGCTTGGGGCAGGCCGACTATTCGCTCGCGTCCGATCTGCTGGCCAAGATCAGCGATCGCCTGGCGGTAGAGCGTCCCGGCTGCAAGGTTCTGACGTTCCACTGGCCGGCCTGGGATGAACTCGGCATGGCTGTCCGCCCGGAGAGCAAGCTGGCCCTCCAAAGCAGTGGAATCTCCTTCATGCCCGTCAGGGAGGGAGTCGACCACCTGTTCCGGGAACTGTCCACGGACGATCGCCAGCGCGAGATCCTGATTCTCGACAAGCCGGGGCTTCTCGACACGGACGGGACGATGTCGCGGCGGGTTCCCGCCGACGGCCAACCGCCGACCTCTGGATCGGCGCGGCGCGTTCCGCCTCCGCGGGCCGCCGGACTCGACTGCTCGCGGGCGTCGTTGATCGCCTCGATGGCGCCCAGCGACCGTCCGGGCCGGTATCTGGCCCGCTGGCCCCTCGACGCCACGAACGACCCATTCCTGGTCAATCACCGCCTGCGGCAACGGCCGTTCCTTCCGGGAGTCATGTCGCTGGAGGCGATGGTGGAGGCGGCGGCGATCCTCCGCCCCGCCGCCCGCTTCGTCGGCTTTCGCGACGTACAACTGGTCAACGGCTGGTCGATCGACCCGGCCCGCGACCACGAGGCGACCCTGGTCCTCACCGAAACGGACGACGGCGTCCGCTGTGAGCTGACCGGAATTCTCTACAACACGCGGCACGAGGTCGTTGAGGAGAATCGGCTTCTCGCGACGGGCCTCGTCCTGCTGGACGACGAGCCGGCTCTGATCGAGGCCGCCGATCCCGGCAAGCCGATCCTGGACTGGCACCCCTTCCTTTATCCCGAAGAGTTCGTGATGTTTCACGGGCCGCCCTACCGTACGCTCACCCGGATCGCGTTACAGCACGGCGGAGGCCACGCGATGATTGAAGGTCGCCCCAGAAACGAGTTGATCGGCGCCCGTTCGGGCGACGGCATGTTGACCGCCGCGGCCGCCCTGGACGGCTGCATGTATGCATGCGGTTCGTTCGTGTTCTTCATGGTCGACAAGTCGGTCGAGATCCCGCGGGGCATCGATTCCTATCGGCAGGCAAGATTGCCTCGCGAGGGCGAGAAGTGTGCGCTTCGCCTGTTCTATCGGGGCCCGGCAGGCAGAGGGAGCCTCTACGACTTCAACCTGGTAGGCGAGCCCGGCGATGCGATTCTCGAAGTCAAGGGGTATCGCTCGGTGCGTCTGGAGAACGGCAATGTGGATTGAGCAGCTTCAGCCACTCAGCGACGACGTTTGCCTGGCGCCGGGCGATCCTGGCAGATGGTTGTCGGCGGCCGAGCGGGACCGACTCGCGCGGATTCGTTCCCCGCAACGGCGAACGGGCTGGCTCGCCGGTCGCCGCCTGGCGAAGGAACTGCTGTGCTCTGTGGACGGCCGAACGTCTCCCGGTCCGGCTGGGTGGCATATCGAGTCGCGCGACGGTCGCGGACGCCCCGCTCCGCCGCGGGCCTTTCGATGCGGGCGGCTCGTCCCGTGGGTCGTGTCGATTTCCCATTCCGACCGGTCCGTTTACGTTGCGGTCAGTACCGCGCGGGGTGTGCGGCTGGGCGTCGACGTCACGCCGGTGCGGCCTTTGAGCGACTCCTTCGCCCGCCTTTGGCTGACGGACAACGAGCGGCGATGGTGTGCCCGCGATGCAACGGGCCTGCTCCGCTGCCTCGTCTGGTCGGTAAAGGAATCGTGCTACAAGGCCGCGGGAAACGGCAGTCCGTTTCGTCCGCGGCAAATCGACTGCATGACCGCCACGAACCTGGGGCGCCTGCCATCCAGCGGGCTGTTCGACCGCGGCCCTGTGCAACGGATCGACGATGGGCATTCCACGGTCGTCTGCCGCATTGTTGGCGGTGAAGTTGCCTCCTCGGTTCTGCTCAGGGCGGGGGGAGAGGCAAGCGGGCGATTTGCGTAAGAAGACAGGCAGGGGCGCCGCGAACCGGGCCCCAGGAGGCCGCCGAACAGGCGGCCGATCGATTCTCCAGGCGGCTGGTCGCGGACAGGCGACGAACAGAACGCACGGCGGTTCCTAGAAGGATGGGACAATGATCGACTTGACTGGACGGGTTGCCCTCGTAACGGGATCGTCGCGCGGCATCGGCCGCGCGTGCGCGCTTCGCCTGGCCGAGGCCGGAGCCGACGTGATCGTGAACTACGTCTCCTCCAAGGCAGCGGCCCTGGAGGTCGCCGGGCAGATTCGCGACATCGGGCGGACCGCGGCCGCGGTCCGAGCGGACGTGAGCCAGCGCGACGACGTGGAATCCATGATGGAGTACGTCAAACTCGAGTTCGGCACGCTCGATATCCTGGTCAGCAATGCGGCAACCGGCGGATTCCGCCCGCTCGTGGCGACGACGGACCGCAACTTTGACGCGGCGATGCAGATCAATGTCCGGCCCGTGATCTACCTGGTGCAGGCCGCACTGCCTCTGCTGGAGCAGTCCGACCACCATGCCAAGGTAATCGCGATATCCAGCCACGGTGCGGTAATCGCCCTGCCGATGTACGGTACGATCGGCAGTTCCAAGGCCGCCCTGGAAGCCACCATGCGCCATTTCGCATTGGAGCTTGGCGACCGCGGCATCAACTTCAATACCGTTCGCGCGGGACTCGTCGAGACCGACTCGACCCGCTCGCTGCCGAACTCCGAGGCGGTTTTCGCCGGCCGCATTCACAAGAGCATGACCGGCGAGCGATTCCTGGCCGACACCGACGTCGCCGATGCCGTGCTGTTTCTCGCCAGTTCGTTGAGCGATCTCGTCCAGGGGGAGACGATTGTGGTCGACGGTGGAGCAGCCATTCACATCTAGACGGAAGCGAGACAGGAGGGCGGCGCCCCCGCGCGTCATCCGTGATCGATCAAGAGGTTCAACATCCGCCGGGAATCCAGTCAGCGCCAATGAAGCTTCCTGATGTCCAACGCGTGTTGATTCTCGGCGCCGGAACGACTGGGGGGCGGATCGCCCTGCAATTCGCCCGGTTCGGTTCGCTCTGTCGACCGGAGGCGATCTTCACCACGAACCGCTTGAAGGCGGGCGAAATCGCCTCTGGGGCACCCGCTCCGGAAATCGTGGCCGTCGCCCCGGACGAGATCCGCCCGGAGATGCTTGTGCCCGGGAGACCGTCATGACGACCGACGCGGAATCGGCCCCCCTTCGCGCCGCTGCACACCGGCACGGTCTCCCGGACCGCGGCGGTGACGCGCCGCTGTTTCCGCTGCCGCTCGTTCCCTTCGAGCGTTACATGGTGGCCGACGATCGCCGCGGTTATCCGATGACGTTTCCCGTCCGCGTTGAACTGGAGGGGCAGCTTTGCCGCGATGCGCTGGAGGCTGCCCTGGCGGACGCCATCGCCCGCCATCCGCTTCTGAATGCGCGGCTCCGCCGCCGGCGCTTCCGCCGGCACTGGGTGGCTGGCGCCGATCCCGTAAGACTCCACTGGGAGACAACCGGCGCCGCCACGGCCTGTCTTCCCGGCCAGCCGCTCGACCTGGCGTCGGAACCGGGCGTTCGCATCGCCTGCCGTGTGGAAGATCACCGGGTGACCCTGTCCTTGTTGTTTCACCACGCCGCCTGCGACGGCATCGGGGCGCTGCGTTTCATCGGCGACGTGCTCGCCTTCTACGGCCGCCGCACGTCCGCGGAAGACATCGCTCCGAACCTGTTGCCGATTGAACCGGCCAATCTGCTCGATCGGGGCCGATTCGATATCCGCCTGCCGGCCGTCGTGTCCGCGAGGGACGTGCTGCTCAGCACGCTGAGAGAGGGCTGGAAGGTCCTCGCGCGGCGTCCCCAGGTGCTCATCAGCCGTTGCCGCCTGGGGAACGTTGCCGCCTCGCCGTTGTACACGGCCGGGCTCGACGCGCAGACCTACGGCCGCTTCTGCCGCAGAGCGAACGATGCCGGTGTAACGGTCAATGACTTGTTGCTCCGCGACATGTTCTTGACAGTCCGCGCGTGGAATGATTCCCGCAGCCGGCGCCGCGTTCGGGGCTGGCTGCGGATCACGATGCCCACGTCGCTGCGGGGCAGACGCGCCGCGAGAATGCCCGCCACCAATTCGCTGGGGTATGCCTTCGTGACCCGCCGCACGGACGAGTGCGACCGGCCCGGGGAACTGCTCACCGGACTCGGTGTGGAGACGAAGCTGATTCGCGATTGGGGCCTGGGAGCCCTGTTCGTCGAGGCGCTCCGCAAGGCCCGGTTGATCCCCGGTTTGACTGCGTTGGGCGCCCGCTTCAGCCGCCGTTTTTCCACGGTGGTACTCTCCAACCTGGGGGACCCGATCCGCCGTTTCCGGGCCCGCTTCCCCTGCAATGGGGATCGCCTCCAGGCGGGCAATCTACGGCTGCAGCGGATCTACGGAGCGCCCCCGGTGCGCCCGGGCACGCGCGCCGCAATTGCCCTGTTCAGTTATGGGAACGAGTTGACGTTGGCGATGATCGTCGATCCGCGTTGGTTTTCGCCGGAGGACGCCGCTGCGTTTCTCCACCAATACCAAAGTCGGCTCAACCAATCGGCCGACGAAGAACAGCCTGACGTGACGGTCTCCGCATGACGATTCTCTCGCGCCTCCTCCGCTATCGCTGGACCTTGTCGCTGCTGCTCCTTCTGGTCCTGCCGTTCACCCTCCGCGGGGCGCTGCATGCCTGGCGCAGCAACGCCAACGATGTGCTCGATTGGCTGCCCGACAACTTCGAGGCGACCGAGCAACTCGGCTATTTTGTCGGCCTTTTCGGCAGCGACGAGTTGCTGATGATCAGTTGGGAAGGCTGCACGCTGGACGATCCGAGAATCGCCGCGCTGCGGGCGGAAATCTGCGCGCCCGCTGCGAGCGCGTCGGGCGAAGTGGTTTACTACCGCGAGGTTTTCACTGGGCCGGCGATTCTCGACGCCTTTCGTGGACCGCCGCTGGAAATGAGCAGCCACGACGCCCTCCAGCGAATGGCCGGTTGGATCGTCTCGGCCGACGGCAACACGACCTGCCTGATCGCCCTCGTGTCCGAAGCGGGGACGATGAACCGGCACGCCGCCGTGGCCCACGTGTTCGCGGCCGCCGACCGTGTAGCGGGCCTCTCCAGCCAGGCGATCCACGTCGCCGGCCCGACAATCGAGGGCGTGGCTGTCGACGAGGCCAGCCAGAGCGGGTTGCTCGCCCTGAACCTCGCATCGTTCGCGATATGCCTTGCGATCATGGTTGTCTGTCTCGGCAGCCTGAGAGCGGCCCTGCTGGTGTTTCTGATCGCCCTATTCAATGAACAGCTCAGTATGGCGCTGGTCCACTACACGGGTTGCCACCTCGATTCGATCTTGCTGCTGACCGCGAACCTTACGTTCGTGGTCACCGTTTCGATCGGCATCCATCTGGTCAACTACTACCGCGACGCGATGATCACCGGCAACCTCGAAGATGCTGTTGCCAGGGCTTGCCGCGCGGCCTGGACTCCGACCTTTCTGGCGACGCTGACCACCGCTCTTGGCCTGGTCTCGCTGACCGTCAGCCGGATCAGGCCGATCACCCGATTCGGCGCCTATTCCGCCGCTTCGATCTCGATTGGCATGCTCGTGGTGATCGTTTACGTAGCGCTCCATTTCCAGATCTGGCCTCTTCGCCGTTGGAACGCGGCGATCCAGCCGGACAAGCCCGCCGAACCCGGCCCTGCAAAGAGGCGGCTGGTCGCCCTGTTGACGGCGTTCCAATGGCCGATCCTGCTGACGGCGTTTGCCGTGCTCATGGGTGGCGGCCTGGGGACTCTGCGGTTGAGAACATCCGTCGGCCTGAACGACTTGCTGCCCTCGCGGTCGCGGGTGATCCAAGACTACGCATGGCTCGAAGACCATATCGGCCCCCTCGTTCCGGTCGAAGTCCTGATCGAGATGCCCCGCGGCGACGATCGCCAACTGCTGGCGCAGTTCCGCACAATCCGCGCCGCCCACGAGGCACTACAAGCCGTCGATCCGCGCGACGCGGTCATCTCGTCAGCCACCTTCGCACCGGAGCCGCCTCGGAGCGGTGGATTCCGCCAGGTTGCCCAGGCGGCCGTGTTTCGCAAGAGACTGATGAGCAGCCAGGATCAATTGCGCGAGTTGGGCTACCTGACGGTTGACAGCGAAACGAACTACTGGCGAATCACGCTGCGCACCTCCTCCTCGCGGCGCAGCGATTACGGAGCGCTGCTTGCCGCCCTGCGCCGGACCGTCGTCGAAACCGTCCATGTGGAGGGAATGGTCGCTCCGGATCGAATCATCGTCTGCGGGGGAGTGCCGCTGATCTTTCAAGCCCAGCAGCAGCTTCTGAAAGACCTGATCATCAGCTATGTCCTCTCCTTCGCCCTGATTGCGATCGCGCTGATGCTGGTGTTTCGCAGCGTGGCCTGCGGAGCCCTCTGCATCATTCCAAACATCCTGCCAAGCGCCATGGTGTTTGGCCTGATGGGTTGGATCGACATGCCCGTCGAGCTTGGCACGATCTTGACCGCCAGCGCCGCGTTGGGAATTTCCGTCGACGACGCACTGCACTTCATTACCTGGTTCCAACGCAGGATTTCCGTGGGCGGCTCCGCTGCGGAAGCGGTGTCGTTCGCCTACCGACGCTGTGCCCTGGCCATGATTCAAACCACGTTGATCTGTAGTCTCGGCCTCGTCGTATTCGCCCTCAGTCCGTTTGCCCCCATCGCCCGATTCGGGATGTGCATGTTCGTCCTGCTGTTGATCGCCCTTCTGGGGAACCTGATCGTTCTGCCCGCAATTCTGCTCAGTCCCCTCGGCCGCCCGTTTCTTCCCAAGCCCCAAGCCACACGTGCATGCATCTTCCAGGAGGACAAGACTTGAAAGTCAGCGACGTGAAATTGACGCTCGTTCTGGCAGCATTCGCGACCGTTTCGCCGGCTCGCGGCAACGCCGAGGAAGAGCTGCTGCGCTTGCTGCCCGAATCGACAAGCTACGCCGTGGTGACACGCGATTGTGCCGCTGCCTGGTCTCAAGCGCGGCTGGAATCGCATGGCAAGGACGCCGAGGGAGTCGCGAAGAACGGCGACTTCTGGACCGCCTGCGGTCTCGCGCCCGAGGCCCTCGCGGAGACCCCCGTCTCCTGCCTGCTGCGAGCGGAGACACGCCAGGCGGAGGGCCACGCTGCCAGGCTGATCGCGGCCGAGGCGGAGACCGCGGACCAGGCGGCCGATCTGCTGAAACGCGCGAGGCAACGGCTGTCCGACGCAGGGGGCGCCGCGGCAACGGCGCGTCTCGGCAAGATGGAGGGGGTAAAGCACACCTGGCAAGCGGAAGATGGCCGCGAATCGACGGCTGTTCACCTCCTTCACGGCAATCTGCTGATCTGCGCCAGCGACGTCGCCCTGGCCGAGGAGCTGGCGACCCGTCTTGACGATCCGTCCCGCACGGGTCCGCCAGCGCTCGGCGAGATCATGCGGGCGCTGCCCGAGAGAGGCGCCGAGGATCGTCTCCAGATCACCTGGTACGGCAATCCCTGGATAGAACTGAATGCCGCGGCAGCCCGCAGTGCGGAAGACCGGAGCCTTGTCGCCACGGCGAAGCGCCACGGGCTCGATGCGGTCCTGGCCGTTGGCGGTGTTGTATCGGTCCGCACAAGCGGCGACGTGTTCTCCCATTTGATCGTGCGCACCGAGAAGCCCCATCGCGGTTCGCTGCGGATTCTGCAGTTGGGCCCGCTGGAGCAATGGGAGCTTCCCCAATGGCTCCCGCAGGAATACTCCGAGCTTGCCGTACTGCATGGCGACGTCCCCGCCGGATTGCGATACGTGGGAGCTGTCTTTGACGGACTGTACGCCGACGGAACCGAAGGGACCTACGAAGATATCCTGGCCGACCTGAAGGACGAGTACGGGCTGGGAGTCGATCTGGAAAAGGAACTCTATCCCCATCTCGGACCGCGCGTCGTGTGGCTGCTGGGCAAGTCCCGCGATGAAACACCGGGACCGGTGCTGCTCGCCTTGCAGACCGGTTCTCCGGAGAAAGTTGCGGCGACGCTGCGGCTTCTGATGGAAGGTGACCCGGACGTGCAGGAGAAGTCCGTGGCGGGCTGCGAGTATCCGCTCTGGCAGATCACCGGCGGCGGCGGCGTCCCGGATTCCGGCGTGATCGTTGCCCGGGGATACATCCTCTGCTGCGAAGATGTCGGCCTGATCCATCAGGCCCTGGCCGCCGGGAACAGCAAGGCTACCGAGCTCGTTTCGGCGGCCGACAACCTGAGACAACTTGCCGGACCTCTCGGCTTGGGGGCTCCGTGCATGTTGCTTGCCCGGCAGAGCGCGCAGCCGCGGCCCGCCCCCGACCCGGCTCGCCCGCCTGGCACGGAATCCATCGTCTCCTGGCTTCTGTTCGGCTCTCCCGATGCCTCGGCGCTGTCTGGGTTGCTCGGTCGAGCAGGCGACGCGGCGCGATCAACAACCTTGCCCCTCTTGAAGGGCTTTCCCGTGACGATCGGCTATGACACCCCGCACGGGTATTGGTTCTTCAGCCGGGCCCCGGCAACAGAATAGCCGCACGCAGCGGCGAACGGACCCCGCCATGTTCGAGTTCCCTCAGCCCGCGTTCCGACCGAGACGTCCAGAACTCCGATGCCCGCTGGCCGGCACTCCGCCGATCCGCCCGAGGCAGCCATGCCGGTTCCGGGTCTTGGCGTTCACCCTCGCCGCGTTCTTGCCGGCCAGCCTGTCTCCGGGGGCCGTTGCAGCGCTGCACGAACGCATTGACGATGCCCGAGAAGAGTATCGTGCGATCACGGAGGAAGACGTGCGGGCTGCCGAGGAAGACGTGCGCGACGCGCGACGCGCGGTCGAACGGCTGTTTGCCGCGGATTCTCAGGAGGGCTGGCTGGCCTGGCGGGCCTACTTGCTGTGGGACGAGCAACAACAGCACCTCGAAGGCGACGGGCCCATCGACGGGCCCTTCTGGAATCAGGTGCTTCGCCGGCTGGCGGCCAACTGGCCGGGGCTGGAGCTCGATTGTTTCGCCAGCCTCCGCGGGACAATCCGCGATCTGATCGACCTGGCCGAGATACAACGCCAGCCGCATCCACAAGCGCACTACCTGGCACTGCTCGATGAACTGGCTGCGTTGCTGCCCGGCGACAGCCACCCCCCCTCGGCAGTCGAATTGGAGGAATTGTCAGGCATCCTCAGCCGCCTGGGACAGTCTCGGCAGACGCCGGACCTGGTGGCGGCCGTCCGCGAGGAATTCCTCTTCCCGAATCTGTTCGTGGGGTTGCCCGCGTCGCTTGTGGCCGCGGAGCTGAACCAACCGATCCGGCAGCCCTACGACTACCATCGCCTGGTTGGCGCGGCCAGCGTGACGGCAAGCGGGACGATCGAGGCAACGTTGACGGCGACCCTTCCGGAAAGCGCCAAGCCCGGCGTTGTCCAGTTGCAGATCGACGGGGTCAGCGCCGCCGAGTCCACCAGCCGCGAGGAAGGCGTCAGGGTGCGTACCCGGTCCGATCTCCAGTTCTCCGCAAACGCCTCGCTGCATCCGACTCGCGAAGGATTCCAGGTCGAACCCTTTCAGGCCACGGGCAGGCTCGATAGTCGGATCATCGGCGTCTCGTCGGGGTATCGCGGCAGACGGGCATCCGAAGCGAACCAACGCGCCCGTGCCCAGCATGCTGCGCGCCTCCCCCTCGCCGAATCCCTTGCACTCCGCGACCTCGGCGGTCACTTGACGCAACAGCTCGGCGAACGCTGCCGAATCCTGAATGCCGCGATCGACGAACACGTCCGCAACCCGTTGCTCCGATACGATCGATTCCCCGCCGAAGTGACCTTCGAGAATGCCCGTTCGACCCTCTGGCTCATGGCAACGATGGCGGACGAACATCAACTGGCGGGTCCGCCCGCCCCCGACTTTGGCGATCCGGATACGGTGAGACTCTTCTGCCACCAGTCGTCGTTGAACAACAATGCGGGGCCGATCTTCGCATCCCGAACCTGGTCGTTCCAGGAACTGCTCGGACTCTGGCTGAGCGACGTTCCCCAGAACGATCCGCTGGCAATAACATTCGCTCCGCTGGCACCGGTCTTCGTCGGCTGTGCCGACAATGAAATCTCACTCCGCATCCTGGCCGAAGCGTTTGAATACGAGGGACGGCGCTACTCCGGGATGGAGATCCAGGTCCGATTCGGGCTGGAGCATACGGATCACGGTTGGCAGTTCCTTCGCAGAGACAAGCCGCAGGTTCTGCCCCGCCTGCTCGACGACGGCTCGCGCCCGCAACTCAAGCTTCGCGATCTGGCGTTTCGCCGAATCCTTCTGAATCGACTGGAACGCGACATTCCGGAACGCATCGATGCCGGTGCGATCCGATTGCCGGAAGGCTTTGAACGGGTCCGCACGCTTGAGGCGGTTGAGGCTGAGATTCGCGACGGCTGGCTCTTGATGTCCTTTCAGATGCCGGCCACGGATCGCTGACAGGCGGCGAGCTTCCCGATTCGCTACCGGCAATCCGGGCTAGCGCTGGTCGCCTCGCCCTGCCCGGAGCTCGTAGAGCCGGTAGCCGATCCGGCGGCAGGCCTCCACCGTCTCGACGTAGGGCGTATCGCAGACGTCGACGAAGCCGTTCTGGAAATTCTCGCCGTCGTCTCGTCCCGTGGTCGCCTGGTCGCCGAACTGGTGCCAGTGGGTCCCGACGACCCACGGGTTTTCCAGCGCGCTGGCGACATACTTTTCGTAGGCCTCCCCGCGGGCCTGCTGGTTTGCCACCGGGCGCAGGCTGGCGTGGAACTTGCCGCGGTCGAGCGCGCCGAAGTGCCACTCGCCGATCACCACCGGCTTGTCGATCCCCTCCGGCAGGCGGAAATCGGCGAGGGTCTCGGCGTAGCGGTTGACGCTGACCACGTCGCTGTACCTGGCGGCCGTGCGGAAGACGACGGCGTGGCTCCAACCGGCGAAGCGGCAGCCGAGATAGAGCCCCTCGGGATCGATCTCCTTGACCGCTTCGCGGCACTGGCGGAAATAGGCGTCGGCGATCGTGGCGAGGAACGCGGCCAGGTCCTCGCGCCCCTGTTCCGGGGCCGGCGGCGCGGTCGAATTGATCATCGCCTCCCAGGAGGCATAGCGCGCTTTCCAGGCGGCGTTCAGCTTCTCGATCGTCTCGTACTTCGCCTTGAGCTGGTCGACCAGCGCCCGCTTGGCCGGCTGGTCGGCCGGCGAGGCGAGCGCCGCCCGGGCCAGCGCTGTCTCGTCCGCCCCCCAGTTCAGCTCGTTTCCGGGAAAGTAGCCGAGGCACCAGGGGTCGCCGACGGCCTTGCCCTTGTGCTGGGCGACCTCCTTGAGCAGGACGGCCTTGAAGCTCGGGTCGAAGACGTCGGGAAATTTGCCCCAGCCGCCGCTGGTCGCCTCGATGACGCGGCTGTCGTCGTGGATCGTCGCCACGTAGCCGGTTGCGCCGGGCGTGTCTTCGGGCGGCGAATCGAGGCTGTAGACGGTCGCCGTGTAGGGGGTCTTCCGCTCCAGGTAGATCGCCGGCTGCGAACAGTTGGCGATCGTGTTGAGCCCCCAGCTGCGCAGCCTGCGGTGCACCAGGTCGGCGTAGTCCGCCTGCCAGTTGGGGCCGTACTTTCGCAGCAGGTTGGCGCCGCTGAAATTGTAGGTTTCCGCGCCGCGATCGTAGAGGCCCGAGATCGCCCAAATGCTGCGGCCGTAGAACGCGCCGAACGGCGAGTCGCGGTCTGCCAGTTCGGCGAACAGGTGCCCGCGGCCGCTGATCGGGGTATACCCGCAGGACCAGGTGACGCGGACCAGGCCGTGCGACCAGAAGAGCCGCCCTTCCGGGTCGACGAACCACCACTTGTCGCGCCATTTGGCGACGCGGAAACGGCCGGTCGCTTCGAGCTTCGGCCCGGCGAGCCAGCCGCCGTACTGGTTCCAGGCTTGCGGGCCCGGGTGGGCCGCCAGATCGGCCGCTTCCTGCTTGCGCGCCGCGGCCAGGTCGTCTTCGCCGTGGGTCTTGCCCGGCCAGTCCTTGTGAATGTACTGTCCGAAGCGGTCGACCAGCGGAAACAGGTCGTCCAGATTCCGCGGCAGGGGAAACGCCGGGCTGCCGCCGGCGCGGAGCTCGGAAACCGTGTATTCGCACGTGCCGCCGGGCTGATACACATAGACGGAGATCGCCACCACGTTGGCCGGGTCGATGCCCTGGCCCCGCCGCGTCTGGAAGCCGCCGGGCGTGCCGCGCATCCCGCGCAGCGGCTCCTCGAGGGCTTTCGGCGGCCGGGCGCTGATCGTGACTTTGAGCGTCTGCTCCGCGCCCGGCGGGATCGTCGCCGATCGGATGCAGCAGCCTTTTCTTGCGGTCCTGTCCGCGCCGGGATTATCCAGGGCCAGATGCACGCTCAAAGCGGCTTTGCCGAGGTTCTTCACGCGGGCCTCGACGTGGCCCACGCCCGTCAAGTCCCAGGCCGCGCCCGGCGGCGCGAACGTGATGCCCGGCCGGCCGCTGCTGCGGCTGACGCGGACCCGCCAGGCAGCGCCGTCGCGCTCGACTTGCGCCTCGGGCGTGGCCTCGCCGATCGCCCGGGCCAGGTCGAGCGGATCGCCGCCGGTCTCCCCGCCGCCCTGTGCGGGCTGTGCGGGCTGTGCGGGCTGCGCGGGCCGGGCGGGCTGTGCGGCGACCAGCAGGCAGAGAGACAGAACAACCGCCGGGAAAACGCACTTGCTGCGTGCCATGAGAAGCCTCCTGATTTTACTGATTCTGCCCGGATGGAATCGCTGGCGGGGACTCGTTCGCGGCGGCAGACCACCGCTGGACGACATTATAAACCTTCGCGCCGCGCGAATCGGACCTCCCCTCCCGCGTAAACCGCCGCGCCGCGCGAATCGGACTCTCCCCTCCCCCGCTCCGCCGGGTCCTTCAGACAGAGCAGTCCGGCGGGACGAGTTGGATGTCGATCCCGCCGGACACCAAGAGCGATGAGCCGGTGATGTTGCCGGCCTTGGAGGAGGCGAGAAACGCCGCGGCCTCGCCGATGTCGCCGGCCGTCGATTCCTTGCCCAAGGGGATGTTCTTCCAGCGGCGCTGCTTGTCCTCTTCGGAGAGATCGTCCCACCGCTCGGTGCGGATGTAACCGGGAATGACGCAATTGACCCGGATGCCGTGTTGGGCAAGCTCGACGGCGATCGCCCGCGTCAGGCTCTCCACGCCCCCCTTCGACGCGATGTAGGCGGCGCGGTTGGGTATCACGCGGTCCGCCGTGTTCGATCCGATGTTGACAATCGCCCCTCCGCCCCGGGCGATCATCTGCCGGGCGGCGCGCTGCGCGCAGAGGGCGTAGCCGCGGAGGTTGACGGCCAGGACTTCATCGAAGAAGGCGATCGGCATATCGAGGAACCCGTGGCCGAGGCCGAGGTGGCAGGCGTTGTTCACAAGCACGTCGAGCCCGCCGGCCCGCGCTTCAATCAAGGCCAGCGCGCGGCGGACGTCTTCCTCGCAAGCGACGTCCGCCGCGACCGGCACGTATCGGCCGCCCCGCGAGCCGGCCTGGCGGCCGAGCCTCGCCGCGGCCTCCTCGACCTGTGCGAGCGAGCGCCCGTGGACAAACACGGTCGCGCCGTAATCACCGAAGACCTTGGCGATGCCCCATCCCGTGTTGCGGGAGGAACCGGTCACGAGAACGTTCTTGCCTTGGAACATGATTCGTTTTGCCTGTTGCGCGGGTTGTCAGAAATAGGGCCCGGCCTCGGGCGGGCGGATGTCGGTCAGGTCGCCCCGGTAGTGCCGCAGGGGTCGCGGCTGGTAGGGGTGGTCGGCAAAGGCTTCCTCCTTGAGCTCCAGGCCCAGGCCGGGGCGATCGGGAATCTCGAAGCAGCCGTCCTTGAAGACCAGGCTCTCGGTCGTGAGGTCCTTCCGCCAGGGGATGTCGGTGGCCATCGTCTCCAGCAGATAGAAGTTCGGCGTGCAGGCCGCCAACTGGAGCGTTGCCGCGTTGGCGACGGGGCCGCTCGGGTTGTGCGGCGCGAACGGCAAGTGATAGGCCTCGGCCATGGCGGCGATCTTCTTGCACTCGCCCAGCCCGCCGGCGTGCGACACGTCGGGCTGGATCACGTCGGCGGCGCGCTTCTCGAACAGCTCGCGAAACTGGCAGCGGTGGTAGAGCCGCTCGCCGGCGGCGATGCGGATCGGCGATTTCGCCCGGACTTCGGCCAGCGCGTCGAGGTTGTCGGGCGGCACCGGCTCCTCGAACAGCAGCGGCCGGAATGGCGCCAGTTCGCGGGCGATCGTCAGGGCCGCCGGCACGTTGAACCGCCCGTGCCCCTCGATCAGCAGCTCGACCGCATTGCCGACCGCGTCGCGGACCGCGCCGACGACCGCCAGGGCGCCGTCCAGCGCACGGGTCGAAATATTCATGTACGCCTTGCCGAACGGGTCCCACTTGAGCGCCTGGAAGCCGCGCGCGGCGGCCGCCCGGGCACTCGCGGCAAACGCTTCGGGAGTCGTCGCGCCGGCAAACCAGGCGTTGGCATAGGCCTGGACGCGGTCGTTGCACTTGCCGCCCAGCAGGCGGTGCACGGGGACGCCGAGCTGCTTGGCCGAAATGTCCCAGAGAGCCATCTCCACGCCGCTCAGGGCGGACATCAGCACCGGCCCGGTCCGCCAATACGAATCGCGGTAGAGGATGTGGAAATGCCGCTCGATCCGGCGGGGGTCCTTGCCCACGAGGTAGTCTTGCAGCTCGAGCACGGCGGCTTCGACGGCCTTCTCCTTCATTTCCAGCGTCGCCTCGCCGACGCCGGAAACGCCCTCGTCGGTGCTGATCTTCAGAAACACCCAGTTCGTCCGATAGCAATGCACCACGTAGGTTTTCAGGCCGGTAATTTTCATGGCGGTTGCGGGCCTTGCGTCCGACGGTCTGGTTCCACTGCTTCAGCAATCGCGCGGCGAGGATGCCGCCCCCTCATTCGTTCGCAACGAACCGCAGCCCGGACTTCTCGTCGGGAACCGCCAGCCTGGCATTGCCGGTGCAGCCCTTGTCTTTCTCGCAACGCCCACCAGCCACGAGGAAGCGGCCATCCGCAAGGCCCACGATCCCCAGCGAGCAGCCGAACTCGTATCTGCCCAGCAGGCGGAACTGCTCGTCGGTGACGAGCAGCACCTGCGGCGTGCCATAGCAGCCGAACCACCAGCGGCCGAGCGCAAACGTCGCGGTCTGGATGCCCAGCAGGGTGTGGCCGCTGTTGACGATGTGCTTCTTGATGAAGCGGAATTCCGCGTCGTATTCGTAGACGTAGTTCTCCTCAACGCCCGCGGGCAGGCCGCCGACCACGAAGAACCGGCCGCCCTGGAAGCCGATTCCACCCGCCCCGTGGAAGACCTCCGGCACGGGGTGCTTCGCCGCGAGGGAAAGGTCGCCGGCGTGGTAGACGTAGACCCACGAATCCGCCTTGCCTTGCGGATCGTTGAACTTGCCCAGGTTGACGGCAACGTACAGCTTGCCGCCCTGGAAACAGGGATCGCCGTGATGGTTGGCGACGGGTATCTTCTTCAACAGCTTGCCGTCGATGCCGGTCTTCACGAGCATCGTCGTGAAGCTCCAATAGATCGCCTCCTCATCGACGCAGATGCCTTGCAGGTGGTGCGGGCAGGCGCCTTCACAGGCGACAGCGCGGAATCCGGCGGATGGGGGCTGGGGCGGTTTCTCGCGGCCGCTCCGCGGCGTTTCTTCATCCCGGGACGCGGTCCGAGGCTGATGACTCTCCGGGACGACCCACACCCGTCCGATCGCCTCCTCGAGCATGCGGCAAGCCAACGGCGCCTCGGTGATCTTGCCGTGCGGCCCCCAGGCCATGGCGGAAGGCAACGGCAGAATCGAGGTCAAGGCCAGCAGCCAGAAACGACAGAGCCGCCTGTTCATCGCGATTTCCTTTCCAACGTGTCCCGTCTAGTGATCGAGCAGAATCCAGTCGCCGGCCGCGCAGGTCACCCGCAGCCGCAGGGTCCCGCCGCCGGCCTCCTGCGACAGCACCTTGCCCGCGATCGCCCTGATCTGGCGGTATGCGGGCGGGTCGGCCAATTCGAGCGTAACGGTCTGCTCGCACCCCGTCCAGTTCGACAGCGCGAGGAGGTCCGCCTCGGGCGCCTGGATCCAATTCGCCTCGACGCGGTAGTTGTCCGTGGCCAATCGCGGGCGCACGCCGCCTTCCTCCAGAACCTTCCGCATCCACTGGCGATGCGCCGCCTGGAAGTCGAGCGTCGAATGGTCGGCGCCGGCGGGCCGCTCGGAGGTTGCGATGTAGCTGATCGCCGGGAAGAACCCGGCGGCGATGACCTTGCCGCGGCCGGCCGGCGCGATCTGCCAATAGGGCTTCTGCGCAGCGCAGAACAGCGGGATTTCCTCGAAGCGGTCCAATTCCGGGAGGCGGCGCATCTCGTATTCCGACCGGCCCGGATCGTTCTTGTCGTCGAGCGGCTCGCGGCGGAGGTTCAGCGCTTCGTCGAGACCGAGCGGTTCGTCGAACTCGTCCCTGGCCAGCGCCCCGGCGCCGAGGTACAAGACGCCGCCGCCGCGGACCCATTCCACCAGGCGCGGCAGGGCCGACCGTTTCAGGTTCGCGTCCGTGGCGAAGAGCATTTTGTACTCGGGCAGCACCGTCGCCAGATCGTCCTCGCAGAGGACGTCGCAACGGGCGTTGCAGTGCCGCAGGAGCAGATTGAGCCATGCCCGCTCCTTGCCGAAGACGTTGTCGCGCGTCGCCCGCCAGATATCGCCGGTGACGCTCAGCAACTGGGCCACGTCGCCAGCAGCGGTCTTGCCGGCCATGACGTGCGCCTCCACCGCGCCGGTGGGGAACGTGATTCGCTTGATCGCCTCGTAGACCTCCGGGCGGTGGCTGTTGGCGTCGCTGGTGATCGAGTAGTAGGGGCCGTAATTGAAGAAGCTCACCGCCTTGACGCCGTGCCCGAATTCGAGGAAGCCGCGGGCCTGGATTTCCCAGCCTGGCCGGGCGAGCACGTTGTAGATGCCGAAGTCCAAGCCGGGCCGGCGGCAGGCGGAGCGCATCACGTCGATGTAATAGCCGTTGACCTGCCTGGTCCGCGCCCAGCCGCCCCAGTCCTCGTTCCACCCGAACAGGAGCGCGCCGCTGGCGTAGATTTCGTACCAGTCCACGCAGCGCGAGACGAGGTTGCCGGAGATCAGCTCGCAGGCGAAATTGGACGTCGTGGGGATGCCGGGCAGGTGCTGTTGCGCGCTTTGCGTGCCGGCGCGGTGCATCTCCGTCATCAGGTGATTCAGATAGCGCCGGGTATAGTAATACGACGCCTTCTCGCCGGGGCCGGCCCGCTCCGGATCGTTGTTGATCCGCAGCCGGGAGACCTCCGCGGCCGCCAGGCCGAGACTCTTCAGATAGGGGACAAAACCCTCCTGGCAGGCCGGGCAGCTCGCCACGTGGTCGAACGCGAACCCCGGCTCGTCCATCAGGTTGAGCATTGCCAGGCGGCCGCGGTCCGGGTGCTTGTCGGCAAACTCCTTCATGCTGGCGTCGATCCGCTCCCGGTCCGGCTGGCTCAGGCAGCCGGGCGACCTGGTCAGGTGGAAGAAGAAATTCGAGGCGCGCTGCTTGCCGCCGGCGATGCCGATCAGCCGGAGGGCCTCGCGCTCGTTGGCCACGGCCTGGCCGGTCGATCGCCGCTCGCTCAGCGACATGCCGGTGAAGAAGGGGAACTGCTGGGGAATTCCGCCGGGCACGCCGGGCGCCGCCCGGGCCATCTCCAGCGAGGCGGCGCTCCCGTCGGTCTCGGTGATCAGCCGGTAGTCGACCAGGTCGACGGCGAAGAGGAACCCGTCGCCCGCCCCCTTGCGCTCGGCCCTCTTGATCAGCCCGGCCTCCGACGGCGTGCTGGAGAACGCGATTTCGAAACAGGCCTCGGGCTCCGGCGCGTGATACGAGCGCATCGCGTAGAGGCTGATCCGGTTCAACCCGCCGTAGGCCAGGTGGGGCGAAATTTCAACCCACGGGCTTTCTTCTCCGGCAGCCATGCGGACGCCGGGCTTGTCCTCCGCGCCCGTGCCGATGCCGAGGAACATTCCCTTCCGGTTGATGTTCGCGTGCGGGGTGTACCAGGGCGAAAACGGCCGCCGGCCCCAGAAATGGACGACGACCGGCTGCTTCTGTTCCGGCAGCATGCGAACCTTCACGTAGAAGGGCGCGGTGTCGGTGACCCGCGGCTCGTAGGCCAAATCGCCGGTCAACACGAGCAGGTCGAGCGTTCGGGTGCAGCCGTGGACGGGGGCCAGGTGGATCTTCTCGATGGCGACCTGCAGCTCGCCGGCCGCCGCTTCGAATTCGACGAAGTCCCAGATCCAGCGGGCGAAGCCGCCTCCCCACCTCTTCGCGCCTTCGGGCGTCGAGCGGGGCGACGACGGCGTATTGTCGAAATCCTTGTTGGCGACCTGCCGGCCGCTCTGCGTTCCCGAGAGCAGGAATCCAGACTTGCTGCGATGATTGACCATGTCGAGGTAGCGAATCCAGATGCGGTACCTGCCCGGCGCGGGGATTCGCAGCGCCGCCGCGGCAGTGCCGGGCTTGTTGTTCTGCCCGCCGAGCATCTGGCCGACCGGCCGGCCGGCGTACCAGGCGTCGGGCGAGTGCTCGCGGACGGTCCAGCCTTCGCCGGAGAGCGTCATCGATTCGGCCTGGACGAGTTGGGCCTCTTCCGGCAGGGCCGCCGGCGCGGTGGAGACCAGCAGCATCGTCAGGAGGAACAGCGCGGCGCCGAGGCAACCGCGGACCGGATGAGCAAGGACACCTCGTTCCGACGCGCTCGCTGCGAGCATCCGCCCGGTGGCCGATCCTGACCGCCGGCTGCCCGGGAGACTGTCATCGATGCCGTTCATTGTCTTGCCACTCCCCTCTCCAGTCAGCGCTCACGCTCTGCACCGAGCCGGGCATCGGTCTCTTCCAACCGGAAGCGCGTGCAGACGACGGAGTGCTTGCGGGCGTCGTTCCAGAGCTTGATGTAGGTGGTCGCGACGATCGTGCCGTCGGGCAGCGCCTCCACGCCCGGATAGCCGCAGTCGCCCCCCGCGAAGCTGTGCAGGAGCTTGATCCGGTACTGGCCCGGCCTGCCTTGCCGGATGTCGTCGTAGGTGCCGACCCAGGCCACGAAATGGCCCCTGGTGGGCGACTGGGGCGCCTGGTCGCGGAACGCAACCACGAGCCGCCCGTCTTTGGCGTACGCGCCGATGTGGCGGTCGCCGGTGAGCCCCCAGGGCGTATCGACCGGCGCGGTCCAGGTCGCGCCCTCGTCGCGGCTGAACATCATCAGGCTGTACCCCTTGTGCGTATTCTCCCGCATCAGGCAGCAGAGCTGGCCGCCGTCCGGCGAACGGAAGGCGAACGGCTCGCAGGGGTTCTTGCCGGCGACCCGGGCCACCACGCGCGGCTCGGACCAGCTGAGGCCGCCGTCCTTGGTGACCGTCTGCAAGACCTCCAGGGGGGCGCGGTCCGCGCCCTTGGGGCCGCGGTGATACATCCCCAGGTACGAGCCGTCCTTGAGTTGGACGATGCTGCTGAACGTCATCACGCAGTAAAACGGGTCGCCCAGGGGGGGCATCTCCCGCCAGGTCTGGCCGCCGTCCTCGCTCATTACCCGCGGCATGGGGCTCCCAAACCTTCCCAGCCACGCCGAGTAGACCCAGAGCCGCTCCTTCCCCTCCGGATCAACCAGGCGGTAGATGCTCGGGCAGTTCTCGTGCTTTTTGAAACCCGGCGGCAACCGGTCGTCCCATCGCGTCCATGTCCGGCCACCGTCCCGGCTGCGGGCCATCGGCCCCGCCTTGCCGCCGTGGTTGATGCACCAGACGGCGAAAATCGTCGTTCCGTCGGGCATCAGGACGGTGGTCGGGTGGCCTTGATAGACCTCCGGGGTGCCCTCGGCAATCACCACCTGGCGGGCCGTTTCGCCGGACAGATCGACCACCGGCAGCTTCGCCTCCTCGCTCCACCGGGCCTTCAGATCGCCGGACTGCTCCGCGGCGCCGCTGATCCCGGCGGCCCACAGGACCATCACCACGCATGGAAACGTCCTCATTTGATCCCCTTTCCTGGAACGGTCGCTCCGCGGCGTTCATTCCGACGGCGAACCGTCGCCGGTTGCGATCTTGACGATCCGGATATCGCCGGGCCCCACCTGGAGCGTGAACGCATTCTTGTCCCCGTCGAGGGCAAGCGGCCGATCCGCCCGCAACTCGCGGAGACCGGTCGCCCGCAGCCGGCGCAGGTCAACCGTCACCGTGGCCGTCTCGGCTGCATCCAGCGCTTCCGGCGTCGTCGTGAACTTCGTCACCCCCTTGTTATTGATCAGGTACACCCACCAGCCGTCGGGCACCTTGTTCAAGCCGTACTGGATGTCGCCGTGGACGGCGATCGGCAACGCCTCGCTGACGATCTGCCGCATCAGCATCTCGACGAGCGGCATCCTGGCATTCGCCCCGACAAGGTTTGCGGGCTGGCGGGGGACCAGGCAATCGACGGTCGTCAATCCGACCCTGCCTTGGCCGAAGCGGTTCACGCAGGCCAGGACGCCGCCCTTGCCATCGGTCCAGATCGGTTCGGCGCCGCGGAGTTCGATCGGCTCGTAGTCGTAGGGTTCGGCCAGGTCCGCGCTGCCGCCCGAGGCGGACGCCACGCGGCCCGCGACGGCGGCGGACCCGCCGGTCCGCTTCACGCCGAGGAATTCCTCCGGCAGGCGGTCGCCGGCTTGTTGGATGTTGACCACCAGCGAGCCTCCCTGCCGCACGTACTGGATGAGCCGCTCGGCGAGCGGGGGATCGAGGTCGATTCCGCCGAGCAGGATCGCGACTTTGTAGTCCCGCAGCCTGTCGAGGGCGATCGGGCCGCTGGGCGGGTTGGGCACAAGCACGTCGTAGCCGTCGCCGAACGGGCCGTTGGCAAGGCATCCCTCCTTGCCGTTGCGGACGTCCTGGGAAAACGGCGCGATCGTGTAGAGGAAGGCGTCGATCATCATGTCGGGCCGCCGCGGCGGGAAATGCGACCAGGGGTTGCCGCCCCAATGCGGCATGCCCTGGTCGAACGGCAGCAGGAGGGCCACCGGCGCGTAGCTCACGCCGCGGTCCGGGTTCCGCTCGGTGAAATCGTACCATTCTCTCATCGCCTCGCCGTGCGGCGACAGGACCCACTCTTCCGGATTCCCGTCCTTGCGCTGGCAGAAGACGCGCGGCCAGTCCTCGTGGGCCACGATGCTGGCGCCCGACAGGTAGGCCAGATACATGTCGCGGCGGTTGAGCGAGACCGACATCCCGTAGCCCGGCCCGGAGTGCTCTTCGCTCCCCGGGGTGTCCGACCTGGTTCGGGTCAGATAGTTGGGCTCGTTGTTGACGGAGCGGGCGCCGCTCTGATCGTAGCCGTTGTAGTATTTGGCGATGTACCATTCCCACGGCTTGCGATACTGCCGGGCCGCGCCGCGGACATGGAACAGCGAGACCTGGTGCCGATACGGTCCGGTGTTGGTCGTTTCGGAAATCACCATCCCGGCGCCCCACTCCAGGGCATAGTGGTCGAAGCACCAGCCGGCGCGGAGAAACAGCATCTTGTCGGGATCGTCGAAGAAATACTTCCGCAGCGCGGCATGGCACTCGCGGAGCCCCGCGACGGCGCCCTGCCGGCTGGCGCGGGCCCGCGCCAGGATTTCCTGCATCCGCTCGATGGCCGCCTCGGAGCAGCCGTGCTTGCGGGCCCAGTCGGCCGCACCGGCCGGGCTGGTCAGCGGGGTGATGTACTCGTTGTCCCATTCCACGCCGGTCCAGAAGCCCAGAAAGTTGGGATGCTCCCGCTTCCACTGCTCGTAGACCGTGTTGTCAATCCGGAACGGGTCCATGCATCGGAACGGCGGGCGTCCCGCGGACATCGATACGACAAACGGCACGCGCGGATCGGGTTGCAGCTTGAGCAGCCCCGCGCCGTTGATCTCCAGGCGATCGCCGCCGGCGGCGCGGAGGTCCGCCAGGTGGTAGCGCTTGGCGGCATCGCGGACCATCGGTTCGTTCTGGATGTGTTTCTCCGCCGCCTTTGCCGCCACGGGGGGCAACATGTTCCAGAACTGTCGCCCGAGAATCCGCGGAGGCTTCAGATCGGGATTCACCCGGTGGTCGTCGCGGGCGACGATTTTCAGAGTCCCCGCCGGCGCGTCCGCCTCGCCGGCCACCGCCATCGAGGAGATGCCCGAGAACAAGACCCCCGCGGAGAAGACGTGCCGATAAATCGCGGAGAGAGTCATCCTGGTCCTTTCCTAGGTCTGTCAGACGACCTTGGTCACGCCGGGGACGGCGCACGGGTAGATGCCATCCTCGCCGGGCAGGACGGGCGGCGTGGCGTCGAAGTCGTAGCGGTCGGGGGCCAGGCTGATCTGCGAACCGAGCGCGTCGTCCCACGAGACGACCTTGCCCGAGTAGGTGGCCATCCGCCCCAGGATGGCCGTCATCGTGCTGATCGCGCCCGTCTCGGCCTCGTTGAAGGGCTTGCCGGCCCGGATCGCCTCGAAGAGCCGATCGTGCTCGACCTGGTAGGGGTTCGTCTTCGGGCCGGCGTAGCGCCACGCGGCGGCGGCCGATTCGATCCGGCCGGCGTTGACCTCGGCCTTCCCTTGGGCGCCGACGACGTGCTCGCTGACGCTGTTCCAGCATCCGGCCATGTGGCGGCACTGGCTGAACAGTCGGCTCCCGTCGGCGTAGGTGAACTCGACGAAGTGGTGGTCGTAGATGTCGCCGAAGAGCGGGCCGATGCGGACCTGCCGGCCGCCCTGCCCTTGGGCCGAGACGGGGTGGGCCTTGGCGAGCCAGTTGCAGACGTCGAGGTTGTGGACGTGCTGCTCGGCGATGTTGTCGCCGCTGATCCAGGTGTAGTGGTAGGGGTTGCGGAGCTGGTAGACGATCTCGGTCATTTCCGGCCCGCGCGGCGGGCGGGCGCGGTAGGCGGTCCCGTTCCAGAATGCGCGGAGGTAGACCAGGTCGCCGATCGCGCCGTCGTGGATTCGTTTGACGGTCTCCTCGTAGAGGGCGTCGTGGTGGCGCTGGAGGCCGACGCCGACTTTGAGATTCTTCTGTTTGGCCATCTCGGCGGCGGCCAGCACGCGGCGAATCCCCGGGGCATCGACGGCGACGGGCTTTTCCATGAAGGCGTGTTTGCCCTTTTCCACGGCATAAGCGAAGTGGATCGGTCGGAAATGGGGCGCGGTCGTGAGGATCGCCACGTCGACGCCGGAGTCGATGGCCTGCTTGTAGGCGTCGAAGCCGATGAACCGGCGATCCGGCGGCACGTCGATCTTCCCTGCCAGGCCCTTGTGGGCAGCCCGGTCGTAGCTGGCGTCTTGCCCCTTGCAGAGCGAGGCCAGGCTGGCTTCGAGCTTGTCGGAGAACAGGTCGGCCATCGCCCAGAGCTTGACCGGCCCGGCGGTCGCCAGGGCCTGCGCCGCCGCGCCGGTGCCGCGGCCCCCACATCCGATCAGGGCGACTTTGAGCGTTTCGCCGCCCGCCGCGTGGGCCGCCCGGGCGATGGAAAGCGCGCCGGGCAGGACCGCCGCGGCCGCCACGGCGCCGCTCCGTTTGACGAAGCTGCGGCGCGAGATGGTCGAGGACCGGTAGACTTCCGTTGAATTGCGCATGGGAGCTTGAACCTCCAAGGACTCAGTTCGTGGCGGTTTGCGGCGACGGCGTCGTCAGTCCCCGATTCTCGGCCGTTCCGCGCCGCGCCGTCAATGTAGAAATGCGTAAATCATGTAACATCCCTTGTCAAGATGCGTCGCGGCCTCGTTCGTCTTCCGGTGTTTCCGCGGCCCTGGGTGGAAGGCGGACGCTTTCTGCAATAGGATAGCGCCAATCCGGTTGGCCGACATCGCACACCGAGAGGGCCCTGCCTATGCCGCCTGCCATCCGCCACGTGCAGTTGCGGCGGGTCGCCTTGCTGATCGAAGCCTCCCGCGCCTATGCGCGGGAGCTCGTCCGCGGCGTAGCCGTCTATCAGCGGGAACACCAGGATTGGTCGATCAGCTACACGCCGCGGGGGCTCGACGACCCGCCGCCCGACTGGCTGCGCGATTGGGAGGGCGACGGCATTCTGGCGCGGCTCAACGACCGGCGGATGGCGGATGCCGTGGCTCGCAAGGGGGTGCCGGTGATCGATCTGCGGCGGAGGCTGCGCGACCTGCCCTTCCCGTCGCTGGGACCAGACGACGAGGCCGTCGCGCGGCTGGCTTTCGAGCATCTTGTCGAGCGGGGGTTTCGGCAATTCGGCTTTGCCGGCCTGGCGCGCGGCGAGCACCTGGCGATGGACGCCCGCGGCGATTGCTTTGTGCACCTGGCGTCGTCGTCGGGCCTGCCCTGCGCGGTCTTCCGTTTCGCGCGGCGGCGGCCCGGCAGCCAGCCGATTCAGCTCCGGCAGATCACCCGTTGGCTGGAGGCGCTGCCCAAGCCGCTCGCCGTGATGGCCTGCAACGACGATTCGGGCCTGTTCATCCTCCAGGCCTGCCGGCAGGCGGGCATCCTCGTTCCCGACGAAGTCGCGGTGATCGGCGTCGGAAACGACGATTGCCTCTGCGACCTAGCGCTGCCGTCGCTGTCGAGCGTCGACCTCGACCCGCAGCGGATCGGCTATGAGGCGGCCCAGGCACTCGACGCGCTGATGGCCAGCCGGGGGCTGAAGTGCCCGCACTGGACGATGCCGCCTCGCGGCGTGGTCGCCCGAGCGTCGACGGATGTTCTGGCCACGGCCGATCAGCGGTTGATCCAGGCGGTGCGGTTCATTCGCGCGCACGCCTGCGGACCGCTGCGGACCAGCGACGTGCTGCGGGCAGCGCACATGTCCCGCGCCGCGCTGGAACCGCGCTTCAAGGCCACGCTCGGCCGGACAATCCACCAGGAGATCCAGCGCGTTCGCCTGCTGCGGGTCCAGGAACTGTTGCTCAGCAGCAATGCCCCGCTGAAGCAGATCGCCATCCAGGCCGGCTTCCATTCACCCGAGTACATGATGCGCGTGTTTCGCCGCTTCACCGGCCAGACGCCCGGCGAGTATCGCCGGGCAGCCGGCCGCACCGCGTGGCAGCCGAATCGGCCGTTCCCCGCGGACGGGCAGGCGCCGCAACCGGGGCCCGCCGCGGCGCGGGGCGACGCATCGGAGGCGTGAGCCGATGCAAGCCGCACCGGCCCGCCGCCGGTCTGGATCAAGGCCGGCTATTGCTCCGTCAGCTCGATGTCGAGGGTCGCGTCCTGATCGGTGGGCAAGTCGAACGACTTCTGGTACCCGATCATGATCGGATCGCCGCTGGGACGGAGATCGGGGTCGATATTCTCCCCGCTGAAGGCGTCGATCGCGACGATCTGCGGCCCCCCGATGAACCCCTTGCCCGAAATGCTCGTGTCGTACTTCCCGTCCTTGATGTCCGCGAACGCCGGCGGGCCGCTATTGCCCTGCGTGGCGTCGGGCGTGAACTGGATCACGCCAATCGGCACCGGGGCGCCCTCGTGGGTCACGGTCCCGGAGACGCGATAGCGCTGCGGTCCCGTCTCGCCGGAACACCCGGCGACCAACACGGCAAGCAACACGGGCCAAAGGCAACGGAGGCGGTTGACGCCAACAAGAGCCATTCTCCAATCCTTCACTTCAGATCCTTTCAGTGGTTACGCAATCATCGCGTGGCGGCGCGCCGCGCCGCCACGCGGGCAATCCGGCAACGCCGCGTTTCGCTCGTGCAAGCCGCCAGCCAAGGCAGGACCGCGGCGGGCAGCCCAAGTTCGCGGCGGATGTGTCTCTCGCGCCGCCATGCGGCCGGGCCTGCCGCGCTCGCCGTGCGGCAGGCCCGGCGAGCGCGGCCACGGCAGTCCGCTTACGGCAGGGTCAGCGTCTCCTCGCCGTCGCGGCTGGCGGCCGACAGGTAAATCTCCATCGCGATCGTCTCGCTGATGAAGCGGACGCTCCCGTCGCAGAGGGAGAAGTTCGCCCCGCCCGGATGGTGGCTGCCGAACGGGCCGTTGTTGTTGAACCCGCTGTACACGCTGCTTGTGCTTTGCAGTCCGA
>LSQX01066711.1_pt1 | contig 31254 bp, 34 predicted proteins | sample 654561 | NCBI WGS metagenome assembly LSQX01 (sample SAMN04489861, study PRJNA283612) | anaerobic digester metagenome | isolation source: 4 biogas reactors fed with cattle manure at either 37C or 55C with and... | place: Denmark: Kongens Lyngby | collected 2014 | reverse complement strand
GCAAAAGGCGTCTTCGACGCTGGGCGTGGTGACGCAGTGGTTATCCCGCTATGAGGATTGTCACCAATTTGCTACAATTTGGCGACGGCGAATAGTTATAAAGGACTGCCGTTTGTCACCAGTCCGGGGAAATTTGCTGTTGGTGTTTGGAAGGGACTTGCGCCCGACTCGAATTTTCAGCGGGTCAGAAAAGCCTGTTTAGCGGCACTGGTTGACACCTTGTGTAGTACAAGCAACCGAAACAACTACCAAAATACTATATTTTGGTTATACAATGTGAGTCGTTTTAGACTATGACAGACACCGACAAATACAGGACAAACATGAATCTTTCTGCATGTAGTCCCGAAAACAGCATTTTAGAAGGCGACCTAGAGCTGGCCGTATTACAGAAAACCATCGACCAGATTCAGGTTATGGAAACCCCGGTTGGTTTTTACGTGGTTGTGCTTTTGAAGTGGGCTGAAGGGAAACAGTGGTACTTGACCACGCGACGCGATAGATACACGCCAAAGGTGTTTAAGGACTTGAGGCGCCTAAACGATCATCTGCGGGAGCTGTACCCGACTGATAGCTTTGTGCTTTTCAGAAACATGGAGCTGCCGCCACAACCTCAAGAAGCGAAGCCACCACAAGGCGGCAAGGCGCAAAAGGGAAAGGCAGTACGCACTACCAAAAAAGGTGATGAACAATAGCCAAAGTATGCTATATTGGTAGCCGTTTCCTCACTAATGTGGAGTCGGCTACATGCTGGATTTTCTGCTTCTGGCGGAGCAATGCGCTCCGACCGTTGCGCCGCAAACGATGGCGGCGATTGTTCAGGTTGAGTCTACCTTCAACCCTTACGCGATAGGCGTAGTTGGCGGGGTGCTGCAACGGCAACCCCAGGCCAAAGATGAAGCGGTGGAAACCGCAAAGTCTCTTGAAGCCGATGGCTGGAATTTCTCGCTAGGCATTGCCCAGGTCAACCGGCACAACTTGCCGAAGTATGGCTTGAGCTATGAAGAAGCCTTTGACCCTTGCGAGAACATGCGTGTCGGCTCTCTCATTCTTGAAGACTGCTACACAAGGGCGTTACCGCGTGTTGACGGCGACGAACAGCGTGCTTTGCAGTCTGCTTTCTCCTGCTACTACTCGGGCAACTTCACAAGAGGCTTTCAGCCTGACGTTTCTGGTAAACCGTCATACGTTGAAAAGGTGCTTGCCCAGGCCGATGTAGAGCCGAAAGCAATTCCCATTGTTCCCTCGATCAGCTCAAGGGAAGCAACAAAGCCGCAAAGGGTGCGAGCCGCAACGCCAGCCAGCCCCCCGCCTGCGGCACGCACGCCGTCCGGGCCACCTGTTGACCATGCCCCGGTACTTCTCCAGCGCGTAGACGCACCTGCCACCGCAACGGTGATGACTCATGAGCGGGGCCAGGTCGATGCACCTGTCACCAATGAAGACGCGAAGCCAGCCGCACAAGCGGCCAGCTCGTCCATTGTTTTTTAAGGGGCAGGGTTATGAAGTTGATGGTGGTGGAAAGCCCAAACAAGATCAAAAAAATAGAGTCGATTTTGGGCGATGACTGGAAAGTCGTTGCAAGCGTCGGCCACGTCCGCGACTTGCCAAAACGTGAAATTGGGGTCGAAGAACCCGATTTTGTTTTGCAGTATGAATTTATCCCGCCTGCGACCTTTCAAGGGCGCACGTTTCCGGGCGGGGAGGATCGAGTTAACCGAATCCGCGGCTTGCTCAACAAAGCCGAAATCATCTATCTGGCAACTGACCCTGATCGTGAGGGCGAAGCCATTGCATGGCACCTGAAAGACGCTCTCGGCCTGGATGAAGACGATTATGAGCGCGTAACTTTCGATGAAATCACGGCCCCGGCCATCCGGGCCGCGATAACCAAGGCGCGAAAAATTGATTCAAACCTTGTGTATGCACAAGAAGCCCGTCGCGCCCTGGATCGAATCGTGGGCTATCTGGTGTCGCCTCTTATATCGAACCTGCTAGGGCAAAACCTTTCTGCCGGGCGGGTGCAAAGTGTCGCTGTGAGGCTGGTCGTTGACCTTGAGCGCCAGATTCTGGCATTCAAGAAAACGAATCACTTTGGTGCAGCAGTGACCTTTGACGGCGGTAAATGGAAGGCCGAATGGGATACAAAGCCCTTCGTTACTGATGAAGCGCCTTATGTGCTTGATGAAGCCCTGGCGAAGCAAGCGGCTGATTGCCGCCAGTTCAAGGTTCTGGACTCCGGCACCGAGAAGAAACGCGAAGCGCCGCCGTCTCCTTTCTCAACGTCCTTACTGCTACAAGCAGCAAGCGTGACCTTAAAGCGCGATCCTGAGCAAACAGCGAAGGATGCACAAAAGCTGTTTGAGCAAGGCGTAATAACCTATATCCGCACGGATGGGGTGAATATCAGCACTGAGGCAGCAGCCGAAGTACGGGCCTATGCCGAAGGCAAGGGGTGGGCATTGCCTGAAAAGCCGCGCCAGTTCAAGGCGAAGGGCGGGGCGCAAGAAGCACACGAAGCGATCAGGCCCACGTCGATAGACGTACTGGAAGCCGGTGAAGATGAACACCAGCGCAAGCTATACGCGCTGATCTGGCAACGCACGGTAGCGTCACAACTGGCTGACGCTCATTACAAAGTGAACTCTGTCACATTAGAAGCCGTTGACAGCACGCAACCATTCCAGTTCAAGGCCAAAGGCCGGACACTGGTTGAACAGGGGTGGCGAGTCTTGACGGCGAAGGATGCGGTAGAAGACAAAGCCGATGAAGGGGATGAAGTGGGCGGTGCCGTGCCGGTACTGGATGCTGGTACCAGCAAAACCGCTGACAGTGGCGAGCTACTGAAAAAAGCGACGAAGGCACCATCCAGGTACACGAAAGCCAGCTTGATTAAGAAGCTGGAAACTGAGGGGATAGGCCGCCCGGCAACTTACCCGGCCATCATGGGCAACATCATGGCGCGTGGCTATCTTGTCGAAGACAAGCGCTACCTGGTGCCAACGGAAACAGGTAAAACACTGGTCGAACACCTGATGAAAGCAGGTTTCGAGTTTATGGAACTGGCGTTTACGCGGGATATGGAAGCCCAACTTGACCAGATTGCAGACGGCCAGCGCGATTACCTAGACGTGGTAGCCCCAGCCTACCGTCAACTGCAAAGTGAACTGGCGGCTGTTGCCAGTAGCGGCGACTTCAAGCCGCGCTTTGCGTGCCCGAAGTGCAGCGCCGGGCTTCGGAAGTTCCAGAAGCCGGGCAAATTGCCGGTCTGGTACTGCACGAATGACGATTGCAAAACCTTCCTGGACGATCTAAACGGCCAGCCTGTCGAGCGCAAGGAACACCCTTGCCCGAAGTGCGAGACGACATTGCGCCGCTACAAAAAGAAGGCAGGGGGCATCGGCTGGTTCTGCCCGACTGACGATTGCAAAACCTTCCTGGACGATGAAAACGGCTTGCCTGTTGAGCCGAAGGCTTACCCTTGCCCGAAGTGTGAAACGCCCTTGCGCCGCTATCAAAAGAAGAACAAAGAAACCGGAAAGCCGGTGAAGGGGTCGTTTGGCTGGTTCTGCCCGACTGATGACTGCAAGACGTTCCTGGACGACGAGAAGGGCAAACCTGTTGCCGTTAAAACGTCGCCATGCCCTTCCTGCGGAAAGCTGATGTATCGACGCAAAGGGCCACACGGTTACTGGTGGGGATGCAGCGGTTACAAAGACGGCTGCAAAGTCGTCATGGATGACAAGGCTGGCAAGCCTGTACCAAGGCAGGCAAAGAAGGCTGCCACAAAGAAGGTAATCAGGTTGAAAAAATAACACAAACAAGCGCCAAAATGGTATATATTGGTTTGCGTATGTAGTACACTACGGTTTGCCAGTTAGGAGGGCGAGAACGAAGAAGATTTAAAGCACTAACCGAAACAACCGCTGGCCCAACTAACCAGCACAACCTATCTGACATCAATGGAGTTTTACCAATGAAGAAGCAACTGAACATGAACAAAACCACTGCCATGAAAAACACCGGCACCATCTGCGCCATGATGGCCTTTGCCATGCTTGTAGCCGTCGAACCGGCTTTTGCCCAGGGCGTTGAGAAGGTCAACAGCTTTCTGGATAACGTGCTGGGTATTTTGCGCGGGGCATCTATCGCGGTGGTGACCATCGCGGTGATGTGGGCGGGCTACAAGTACCTGTTCAAGCACGCTGATCTTGCAGAGGTGGGCAAGATTCTGGCCGGTGGTCTTCTGATCGGCGGCGCGGCTGAACTTGCCAACTTCCTGTTGAGCTGATCGGAGACACGTCATGTCGGCACCTATGCTTGACCCACGCGACCCGCTTTTCAAAGGCTGCACCCGGCCCGCTATGTTGTTTGGGGTGCCTATGGTGCCGCTTGTGGTTGTTTCGGTCGTTGTAATCCTGCTGAGTATCTGGACTTCAATTCTGTTGGCCGTATCGCTTGTGCCAATTGTGATGGTGATGCGCCTGATTACGAAGTCGGATGACCAGCAGTTCCGGCTGCTCGGCTTGAAATTCATCTTCCGCTTCGTGCATCGCAACAAGAATGCGTCATTCTGGAAGGCATCGGCGTACAGCCCGATTGCCTTTCAGAAGCGCAAATGAGGATTCAGAATGTCCGCGCTTCCTAAATACTTTGACCAACTGAACGGCGAACGCGATATTTCGCCGTTCATTCCCTACTCGTCCCATGTGTCCGATGACACCATCATTACGACACAAGGCGACTTCCTGCGAATCTGGAAGATTGGCGGCATCGCATTTGAAACCGCCGATCCTGATGAAATTCTGCGCCGCAAGGATCAGCTAAACACCTTGCTGCGGAGTATCTCTAACGATCAAGTTGCCCTGTGGACGCACAACGTGCGCCGCCGCACTTCTGACCGCCTAAAAGGCACTTACGACAATGATTTTTGTCGTGAACTTGATCGCAAGTATTTTGATAGCTTTGCCGGTTACAAGATGATGGCCAATGAGCTGTACCTGACGGTTATCTATCGGCCCAATCCCTCAAGGGTTGGGAAGGCCATGAGTAAATCGGCCCGCCGCTCTACTGATGAAATCCTTGCAGACCAAAAGCGCGCAATTCGCAAGCTGGATGACATTGCATATCAGGTAGAAGCCAGTCTGCGCCGTTACGGCCAGGACGACCGAGGCATTGAACCACTCTCGGTTTATGAAGATGAATCCGGCGCTATATGCTCTCAAGCTCTGGAGTTTTTGAACTTCCTTGTTTCTGGTGAATGGCAGAAAGTGCGCGTACCATCCGGCCCCCTCAATAATTACCTTGGCACCGCCTGGGTATTTGTAGGGGCTGAAACCATCGAAATACGCTCGCCCACAAAAACCCGCTTTGCCCAGGCGATTGATTTCAAGGATTACGCTGCTCACACCGAGCCAGGTATCTTGAACGGGCTGATGTATGAGGATTACGAATACATCATCACGCAATCGTTCTCCTTCATGTCAAAGCGTGATGGCAAAGAGTTCCTTGAACGCCAGCAAAAGCAACTGTTGAACTCTGAGGACGGCAGCGCAACGCAAATTGCAGAAATTACCAGCGCCATTGATGAACTGACACAAGGGCATTTTGTAATGGGCGAATACCACTATTCGCTGTTGATATTTGGCGAGAACGTGGAACAGGTACGCCGTAACACCACGTCTGCAATGACCATCATTCAGGATCAGGGCTTTCTTGCGGCCATCGTTGCTACGGCGACTGATGCGGCTTTCTACGCACAATTGCCGTGCAACTGGTCGTATCGCCCGCGTGTTGCTGGCCTCACCAGCAAAAACTTCTCCGGCCTGTGCAGCTTTCATAACTTCCGGGCCGGTAAGCGTGACGGCAACCCCTGGGGCCAAGCGGTCACGCTGTTCAAAACGCCTTCGGGCCAGCCGCTGTATTTCAACTTCCACTACTCCAAAGGCGATGAAGACGCCTTTGATAAAAAGATACTTGGTAATACGCGAGTGATTGGCCAATCCGGTTCCGGTAAAACTGTGCTGCTGAACTTCCTGCTTTGCCAGACTCAAAAATACAAGCCGTTTTCTCCTGTTGGCTTCACAACGGTCTACTTCGATAAAGACCGGGGCGCAGAGTTATTGATTCGCGCTATCGGCGGCAAGTATCTAGCGATTAAGAACGGCCAGCCCACCGGCTTCAACCCTTTCCAAATGGACGAAAATGAGACAAACATTTTGTTCCTGGAAAAACTGGTTAAAACGCTGGTTACCGCCGATGGTGGCCGGGTAACTACAGTTGATGAAAACCGCATTAGCCATGCGGTGCGGGCCGTTATGCGTATGCCCAAGGCGATGCGCCGTCTGTCCGTTGTTCTGCAAAACATCACGGAAGGCAGCGACAAGGAAGACCGCGAAAACAGCGTTGCAAAGCGACTGGCTCGCTGGTGTTTCGATGACGGTAACGGTAAGCGCGGTGTGTTCTGGTGGGTTATGGATAACCCTGTCGATTTGATCGACTTCACCACTCATGAAAACTATGGTTTCGATGGAACCGATTTTCTGGATAACAGCGATGTCCGCACGCCGATTTCCATGTATCTGCTGCACCGCATGGATACGGTGATTGATGGCCGTCGCTTCGTTTACAACATGGACGAAGCCTGGAAATGGGTAGATGATGATGCGTTTAGCGAATTTGCCGGAAACAAGCAATTAACTATCCGTAAACAAAACGGCCTGGGTGTATTCGCTACACAAATGCCGTCATCCTTGCTGCAATCAAAAATCGCGGCTTCTCTTGTGCAACAAGTGGCAACTGAAATTTATCTGCCGAACCCGAAGGCTGACTTTACGGAATATACCGAAGGGTTCAAATGCACTGTGGCTGAATATGAAATCATCAAAACACTGCCGGAAGAAAGCCGCATGTTTCTGATTAAACAAGGCCATCAATCTATGATCGGCCAGCTTGATCTTTCCAACGTGCGCGATGAAAACGGCAACGTGAAAATCAGTTTTGATGATGAACTGGCAATTTTATCAGGCAGCACGGACAATCTTGAATTGCTCGAAGAACTGCTTGATGAAGTAGGGGATGACCCCACCGTCTGGGTGCCACTGTTCCATGAACGACGCAAAGCGCGTGCTATGAAGGCAAAACAGGCTGAATGACGCTATGGTAACGCCGGTAAGAGTCTTACCGGCGTCTTTTGTCGCCAACGAGAGGAAACAAACATGAAAAAGATTTTTTTAGCTATTGCTATCGCGGCGGCAATGAATACCGCCCAGGCTCAAATTCCCGTCACTGACGGCGCTTCGATTGCTCAACAAGTCGCAAACCAGATTGAAACGATTGCAAAGTGGAAAATGCAGTATGACCAAATGGTTGAGCAAATTGAAGCGATGGAACGCGAATATAAAGCGCTGACAGGTGGCCGTGGCTACGGCACCATCCTGAATGATCCGCGCTATCGCGAATACTTGCCAACTGAGTGGCAGGGCGTTTATGACGCGGTGCGGAATGGTGGCTATTCCGGCCTTTCTGGCCGGGCTGCGGGCATCTATAGCGAGAATCAGGTTTATGACGCCTGCGCCCACCTGAGCATTGATAGCCAGCGGTTGACGTGTGAATCCCAGGCTGTGAAGGGTGCCCAGGACAAAGCCTTTGCCCTGGACGCCTATGATGCCGCCCGCGCCCGCCTGAACCAGATTGACCAACTAATGGCCCGCATCAACACCACCCAAGACCCGAAAGACATTGCAGAGCTACAAGGCCGTATCGCGGCTGAACAGGCCATGATCGCCAATGAGCAAACCAAACTGCAAATGTACGCGATGGTGGCCGAAGCCGAAGACAGGATTCAGGAACAACGCCGGATCGAAGCCAACGCGGAAGTCAATGCCCGCCGTGGCTGGGTTCAACCTAATAAATTAAACATTGGTGATTAAGGGGTTTTTATGAAAAAGTTTATTGCTTTGACAGTTGTGGCTATTGCGCTGGTCGGCTGCGGTGAAAAAGAAACAGTCCAATCAGTTGATTGGTACAAAGAACACGCTGCCGAACGCAAAGAAATGATTGCGAAGTGCAAAAACAATGCTGGCGAACTGGAAGGTTCGCCAAACTGCGTTAATGCACAACAGGCAGATAACGAGTCGGTCAATGCCCGACGTGGTTGGGTGCAACCCAACTCTATTAAATAAGAGGCTAGGGCTATGTCTGGGCCAATGCTATTTCAATTTATTGGTGAATCGGTGGACACTGCGTTATCAACATATGTGACCACTGTTTCGTCTTCCATTGTGACCACGTTTATATCGGTCGCGATAGGATTCACCACTCTTTACTATGTAATGCTGGGCTTCATGATGATGTTAGGGCGAGTGGAATCACCCTGGTCTAACCTCATGATGTCTGCGGGAAAGTTTTTACTTATAGGCTCTTTCGCAGTAAGTGCCAGCGCCTACGGCACATGGGTGGTTGAAGCGATCAGGGGGCTTGAATCCGGCCTGACAGCCGCGTTTTCCGGCGCTGACGGTATAGAACCGACATCTGTATATCAGGTCGTGGATGAATCCATAGGTAAAGGCTGGGGTGTATCTGCCGATCTATGGGAAAAGGCCGGGAACCGTGGTTGGCGTGAGATGGGCATGGCAATGGGTGAATATATCAACGCCATTATCATTGCTGTTGCAACCCTTATCATCGCTATCCCAGCAGGCGCAATGATTGTTGTCGCCAAAACGGTGCTTTCAATCATGCTGGGTATAGGCCCTCTATTCATCATGCTATTGATGTGGCCGCTTACAAAGCAATTTTTTGATCGTTGGTTTGGGGTCGTCATGACGGCCCTTTTCCAGATAGCTTTGCTGGCCGCCGTGTTGTCTTTTGCAATGATGGCGTTTACAGCCTTTGTTGATCCGGTTGACCTGGAAAGTGACCAGAACATTTTGTTCATTTCATTGCAGCTCATAGTCATCGCTGCGGTAATGGCATTCGTCCTTTCGAGCGTCAATAGCTACGCCAGCCAACTCGGCGGCGGCTTGGCTACAGCGGGCATTACGTTCGGCCAATTTGTGCGCGGTGCCGTTAACCCTGTTGGCTCCGTAGCCAGGACAATCAATGCCCCCAGCACGCGCCGCGATATGCAAAGCGGGATGATGGTCACTGGTGGCCGTCTGAACCATCTGGTAGCGGGTAACACGATGTGGAACCCAGCCTATAGGCAACACGTCATGCAGAATATGGGCAAAAACTGGGGCCGCGCTCGCGGTGGCAAGGTGTCCGAATAAAGTAGCTTGCGGCTCAACCCACGCCGCCCTGTATGACCAAAAACAGGGCGGTTTTTTTTGCATCTTTAATTACCAAAATAGGGTATCTTGGCCGTGATTGTGGTATATTCTGGTTTACGCCTTCAACTGCTTAGGACATTGCAATGAAACGAACACTGATCCTTGCCCTTCTTTCCGTATTGGCTGGCTGTGCAAGTGGCCCGCGCCCGGTGGTTCCTTCTTTGGAAGGGAAGCCCCGCGTACAGATAAATGCTTCGCAGCCTGTTGTTTCGGCTGAAAGCTCGCCTGTTACCGCGCCTGCTGACAGGACGTTTGATTTTGTTTTCCAGGGCGACATACAAGACGCCCTGGTTGAGTTAAACCGCCTGCACCCTGAAATGAGCGTCTTCCCGGCCCTGGGCGAACCCTTCGCATACCGGGTAAGCGTGAACCTCCAGAACACAACGATGGAGGAAGTTTTACGCAGCCTGGGCGAACAGGGCGCGGACAAGGTGGACATCATTCTTGATAAACCGCAGGCAGCCGGTGGGCACAAAGTCCTGCTTCGCTTCAATTAAAAAAACGGAGTAACCCCAATGTTTTCAAGCAAGAAGAAAACGACAACCAGCGATGCGCCAGAACCGAAAAGCAAAACCGAACAACTACATGAACAAGCCTTGAGCTGGGAAACCTCCCGCGTTAAGCAGGTGGAAAAATCTGAACGGCGGGCATGGATGATTGCAGGGACAGCAACTTTTGTTGCCGCCCTTATGGGTGTTGGTACTGCTCTGATGCTGCCGCTTAAAGAGAACACGCCTTATGTCATCAGGGTAGACAACGCGACAGGGATTCCCGACATCATCACGGCCCTAGATACAACGGATGTCGCCTTTGATGAAGTCATGGATACCTATTGGCTCGCGCAATTCGTCAAGGCACGCGAAACATACGACTGGTACACGATCCAGAAGGACTACGACACCGTTGGCCTTCTGGCTTCACCGGAAGTCGGCGCAGAATATGCCACGCTATTTGAAGGGAAGAATGACATTCAGAAAATCTACGGGCGGCAATTCCGCGTGACCGTGGACGTTGTAAGTGTTGTTCCGAACGGTCGCGGTGTTGGTACCGTTCGATTCACCAAGACGGTCAAAAGAACCGATGACGTGAACTCTGCGGGTGACGTTACCCGCTGGGTTGCAACGATTGGTTATGAGTACCGCAATCCTTCGCGCTTGCGTGCATCTTCGCGGCTCGTCAATCCGTTTGGGTTCCAGGTGCGCTCATATCGTGTTGACCCTGAAATGGGGGTAGGGCAATGAAAACGAAACTGATACTTGCCCTGACGCTCTCTTTGGGTGTTAGCGGTCTGGCCCACTCTGCGGATATTCCGCAAAGCTCCCGCTATGACAACCGCATTCAATATGTGAACTACAACGATGGTGACGTTGTTGTTGTTCGCGCTTTGCCGGGCCTCGGTCTGCGTATTGTTTTTGCCGGGGGTGAAAACATCCTCGATGTTGCATCTGGATTTACGCAGGGCTGGGAGTTTAATGACAGGGCGAACATTCTGTATGTAAAGCCGAAGTCTGTTGTTTCTGGTCAAGGCCAGGAACAGGTAGCTTACGCGCCAGAAGCTGGTAAGTGGGACACCAACTTAATGGTACGGACTAATAAGCGGCTTTATGACTTTGACCTGAAACTTCTTCCCGGTGGTGGCAACAGCGGTGCAGCACCAAAGAATCAACCTGTGGCTTATCGGGTTGAATTCCGTTATCCAGCCGATGAACTGGCTAAGGCCAATGAAGAAATGGCAAGGGCAGAAGCTCGCGCGAAGCTGGATGAAAAGCCCGCCCCGCGCAACTGGAACTACACAATGCAAATTGGTGACAGGTCGCAAGATATAGCGCCAACAATGGCGTATGACGATGGCCGCTTCACTTACTTGAAGTTCCCAAACAATCGAGACTTTCCGGCTGCTTTCCTAGTTGCAGCAGACAAATCAGAAAGCCTTGTTAACTCTCACGTCGATAACGACACACTGGTTTTGCATCGCGTAGCGCGTGAAATGGTATTGCGCCTGGGTGATGCAGTCGTTGGCATTTACAACGAAAACTATGACATTGACGGCCTTGCACCGACTGACGGCACGACTGTTCCAGGCGTTCAGCGGGTCATTGTTGGAGGTAATGAGTAATGAGTGATAACCAACAGCAAACACTAGAATCATTCGAAGGGGAACGCGGTATGCCCAGCGTGAATGAAGGGGGGCCATCTACTGCTAAACGCGGCCTTGCCGTTGTAGCGGCCTTGGTCATCATCATCTTGGCCGTTGGTGCGATTTTCTGGAAAATGCAACAGAAAGAAGAAACTGCCGCCACCCAGCAAAAAGGGATCACGGTTGCCAGCTCCGTGCCGACGCGAACCTTTGTTGTGCCGCCGCCTCTGCCCCGCCCGGAAACCACACCCGAACCAGCGCCGGAAGTGGAGGTACCACCATTGCCCGGCAGTTCAGCACCCGCGCTGCCGGGGCCAGCCTCGCACGCGGCACCTTCATTGCCTGATCGGGGCTTACTGCTGGATAAATCCGGCTCGTCTCTAATGGTGTCCACCGGGAGCCGACAAGGTGGCACCTCTGACGGCTCTGGAAGCGATGGCGGGGCGTCTTCGTCGCTTGGCGCGATGCTCAATGGCGGCGATGGCGGGGCGCTGGCCTCGATGCTGAACTCAACCGCAACAGCCACCCGACAAGCCGGGCATCTTTCGGACAGAAACTTTCTGTTAGCCAAAGGCAGCTTTATTGATTGCGTCCTGCAAACAAGGCTGGATAGCACTGTTCCAGGCATGACCGCTTGTGTCGTCACTCGCAATATCTACAGCGATAACGGCAAGGTGCTTTTGATTGAGCGGGGTTCAACCGTATCCGGCGAATATCAAGCAAACATGCGCCAGGGACAAGAACGGATTTTTGTTCTATGGTCGCGAATCAAAACACCGCATGGCGTTGTTATCAATCTGGACTCGCCCGGCACTGATCCACTCGGCGGCGCTGGCCTTCCCGGTTATGTTGAAACGCACTTCTGGAAACGGTTTGGCGGGGCAATCATGTTAAGCATGGTTGGTGATATTGGCGACTGGATTTCAAACAAAGCCAGTAACGGTAACCCAAACCGCATTCAATTTGACAACACCTCTGATGGTGCCCAGGACATGGCTACCGAAGCACTACGGAACACAATTAATATCCCGCCGACTCTTTACAAGAATCAAGGCGAACAAGTGGGCATCTATGTTGCCCGAGATTTGGACTTTTCGAGTGTATACGATGTCACATCAAAATGAATCAAATGAATATCTGATGGCTTCCGGTGGGTCGGTTATACGAGAAGCCTCTGTAATCCATTACCTGGAACCTATTAAGCCCCTGATGGATGATGACGAAATAACTGAAATCTGCATCAACCGCCCAGGTGAGGTTTTCTGCGAGCGTCATAGCGTATGGGAGCGGCACGAAGTGCCCGCCCTGACGCTTGACCATTGCAATTCACTGGCTACCGCAACGGCCAAACTGGTCAATCAAGATATTTCTGACACTCGCCCGATTTTGTCGGCTGTTCTGCCTGCTGGGCAGCGTGTACAAATTGTTCAAGCGCCTGCGTGCGAACATGGCACGGTGTCGGTAACTATCAGGAAACCATCATTCACCCGGCGCACGCTGGATGATTACGACAAACAGGGATTCTTCAAGCATATTCGCCCTCTCGATGGTGACCTTTCACCAGACGAAAGAGAACTGCTTGAGCTGAAAGATGCCGGTGATTACATGGGCTTTCTTGCTCGCGCCGTAGAAATGGAAAAAGTCATTGTCGTGGCCGGTGAAACCGGCTCCGGTAAGACAACCCTGATGAAAGCGTTGATGCAGAAAATACCGACATCCCAACGCATCATCACCATTGAAGATGTGCCCGAACTGTTCCTGCCAGACCATCCAAACCACGTTCACCTGTTCTATCCATCCGAGGCAAAGGAAGAAGAAAACGCACCGGTTACTGCCGCTTCATTGCTAAAAAGCTGCCTCCGTATGAAGCCAACCAGGATTCTTCTTGCCGAGCTGCGCGGCGGCGAGACCTTCGACTTTGTGAACGTGTGCGCCTCTGGACACGGCGGAAGCATCACCAGCTTACACGCGGGTTCATGTGATATGGCATTCGAGCGCATGGCCCTGATGATCCTGCAAAACCGCCAAGGCCGGACACTGCCTTATCCCGTCATCAAGCGGCTGCTGTATCAAGTTGTGGACGTAGTGATTCACGTTCACAACGACCTGTACCGACCAGAAATCGGGCGACACATTACGGAACTTTGGTATGACCCGAAGCGCAAGCGGGCAGAAGGTCTGGAAGGGTAGGGCAATGGTGACAGTTGACCGTCCTCGATCGCGCCCCTCTGTCGCCACTCATGCACGCCGCCCCGCCCGCTACGCGGGCTGGGCAAAAGGCGGCTTTGCCGCTGGACTGGTGACGGATCTGATGCACCTGGTTGCTGAGTCCGTCGCCATTTCTTTTTTCTGCACTGGTGACGGCCGGGAGCTGGCCACCGGCGCGAACTGTCACCAAAGGGGGTTCTATGGAGCCGCGTAATATTGCGAAACTGATATTCGCAATCATCATCCTGGTAGCCGCTACATTTGGCGTTGTTTGGCTGGCCGGATTCTTTTTCTTCCTTTTCTCAAAAACCAATCCGCTCGGCCAGACTGATCTTTCTACATGGTGGGCGTACTGGACGCATTACCAGAGCGACCCCGTTATTGCCAAGCGCCTGAAAACATCCTTAATTATCGCCACCCTGGTCGGCTTCGGGATACCGCTTGCCGCTCTGATTGCCACCTTGCGAGAAATCAAGCATCTACATGGCAATGCCCGATTTGCTAACAATGGCGAAGTGCATAAGGCTGGTTTACTCGGCTCAACTGGCATCATCATCGGCAAGTGGAAAAATCGCTTTCTGATGTTCCCGGGTATGCAGTTCGTTCTGCTTGCCGCCCCGACACGCTCGGGCAAAGGTGTCGGTATCGTTATCCCGAACCTGCTTAACTGGAATGAGTCGGTCATTGTTAATGACGTGAAGCTGGAAAACTACCTGATTACTTCGGGCTATCGAAAAAAGCATGGGCAAGAAGTTTTCTTGTTCAACCCGTTCTGCATATCAGAAGACAAAGACGGGAACCCGCTACATGGTAAATCGCACCGATATAACCCGTTGGGATATATCAGTGATGACCCGCATCTAAGGGTCACTGACATTCTCGCTATTGGTTACTCACTGTACCCAGGTGAAGGCCGGGATGCGTTCTTTGATGATGCCGCCCGAAACTTGTTTTTAGGTCTGACGCTGTACCTGTGTGAAACACCGACTCTGCCGCGAACTATTGGGGAGCTTCTACGCCAATCTTCCGGCAAAGGCCAGCCGGTCAAAGATTACCTTCAAGGGATTATCAACGAACGGAATTACCGCGAAGTTGAAGAAGTGGATGAAGAAACCGGCGAGATCGTCACCACCCTGGTGCCGATTACTGAATGGGATGGCAAAGGCTTGCCGCCTCTGACGAGTGAATGCGTTGATGCCATCAACCGTTTTACGTCCACCAGCGACAATACGCTGTCTTCGATCATGGCGACCTTCAACGTACCGCTAACCATGTGGGCAAGCCCCATTGTAGACGCCGCCACTTCTGGCAATGACTTTGACTTGCGCGATGTTCGGAAAAAACGCATGTCAATCTACCTCGGTATTCCAGCCAACAAACTGGCCGAAGCCCGGATTCTAATTAACTTGTTTTATACGCAACTGGTGAACCTGAACACTAATCAGTTACTCGGTGCCACTCCCGCGCTGAAATACCAGTGCTTGATGCTGGCTGACGAGTTCACCGCACCGGGACGCATCGGGATCATCGACAAGGCGAACAGCTACATGGCCGGTTATGGCCTCCGCTTGCTGACAATCATCCAGTCGCCAGGTCAACTTGAAGCCGAAGCACCTAAAGGCTATGGCCGCGAAAACGCCCGCACCTTCGTTACTAACCATGCCTGCCAGATTTTTTATACGCCACGCGAACAACGCGACGCTAACGAATACTCGGAAGCGCTGGGCTATACGACAGTGCATTCCAAGAACAAAAGCGAAGGGCGGGGCGGCACCAGCATGTCGCAAGCCCTGGGCGACGGCGCAGGCCAGAAACGTGCCTTGATGCTGCCGCAAGAGCTTAAAGAAATGAGCCAGCGGGAACAGATCATCAGTCTTGAGAACACCAAGCCCATCAAGGCCGAAAAAATAGCGTACTACGCCGACCATGTGTTTATGGATCGGCTGAAATCGGTATCTCCGACGCTAGCTGCGCTCGGTCGCAAGCTGCCATCAAAAAAGCTGCTTGAAGACACCTGGGGTTCTGGTGAGCTTGCCGCGCCGGTTCCCACCCTTGACCTTGAGTTGCATGAAGCCGTTATTCATACAAGGGTGCGTGAAATGACGCCCGCAGACATTGAACAGGGTATCGACCTTCGGAAACTTGCCCTGGACACTTCCGCACTCAAGATACCAACAGGCGGGGAAGGGCTTGAACCCGAACAGATTGAAGACTTCGTTAATGGCTTTTTCGACGCTCTGGATGATGTCAACGAATACGGCGATGAAGAAATTGATGATGACGGAATGGGTGAACGCCCCAGCGATGAAGAACTGGCTGCGCTGGATGCCGAAGCTGCCGGGGATATGCTTGATGCGTCCCTTGATGCGGCCTTAGCTGAAACCAGCAACGCAGACCACGCGGACGATGAAGGCCCAGCCCCAGCGGATGATGTTGAGCCAGTGGAAGCGCACGATGAAACTGCCCTGCCGGATGGCCTGGACTATGTGCCTGACGAAGAAGAACTGGATGAAGCCCCCAGCGATGAAGAACTGATGGCAATGATGGACTTTGCCATGCCGGGTGATGATGGCTTTCCTGATGAAGACGCGATCATTGAAGCAATGGATGACTTTGAAGAACCGGCGCTATTGGATGAACCAGAAACTGACGGCGCGTTACTAGATTTAAGCGTGCTTGACAAGCCCATCGCTTCGCCTAAAAATGCGAGGTAAGGCATAACTTTGGTAGTCGCCAACATACCGTTGGCGCATACCAAAACGGGCGCAGCCCAAGGGCGACTTTACCGCGAGTCGCATATTTTTAACTACAGGAGCCATTACCATGAATGACCGTGCTATTCAGCCGGGCAACGATGCCCCCGCACAAAAACCCGCAGCCCAGGCACGCCCAAAACCGGGCGCATACTTAATGCAAATTGACCATGTTCCCGCAGAAGTTCGGGAATACGCAGTCAATAAAATCTCGCCAACTGATAGTAGCGGCAACCCACTAAAAGATGATGCAGGCAAAGAAATTAAAGCCAGCATTTCGGTTGCCAAAGAGAATGGCAGTTATTACGGCCCCGTTATTCTGAACAATGACAAGTTCATCGTTCAGGCTGTTGGCAAACAGCGCAATTACGCCGTTGTCCACCCGAAGGACAAAGTAGAGCTTCAAGGCTCTACACTCAAAATGCTGGATCAGAAAAAGCAACTCAACGGCTTTAACGTCCAAATTCATTACAGCGGCGACAAAGCAAAAGCCTACCCCTTCAAGCCCAGGGAAGCGACAGCCCAAAAGGAACAGCAGGCACCGGCCAAAGAACAAATGAAGCCGGAAGAACTGCTTGCCCAGGCGCAAGAGTACGCGGCGAAGAACATCAAAAATACAAACCAGCGCAATGCCTTCATGAAGCACCTTGAAGCCGTTGCGAAACAGGCTTTTGATGCTCCCGAACAAGCGGCCCAGCAGAAAACAACTGCCAAGCCGATTCAGCAGAAACAGCAGCCCGCGAAGCAAGCGGATCAAGGCATTGAGCGATAAGGGGCACGGCAATGGAACAAACTATCAAACATTACAAGCTATCCGATCCGCGCTATGACGCTGAATATATCCGCGACAACGCGGAAGAAATGATTGACATTGCAGAAAAGGCCGGGGCAAGCAGATTTCAAGCGATTACCGCTGACGGGCAATCGCTACAGGTGGACAAGGCGAACGATGGCCGTTGGCTTAGAAGTGATGGCGTTGAAGTCAACCCCAAGCAACAAGAGCAGGGGCAGGACAAAGAAGCGCCCGCCCGGCGCGGCCCCGCTGTAGGTGCAATGCAAATTGACGATAAAGACGTTACCGCCATTCGCTATGAGAAGACGGAAAAGGACAGCGAAGCGGCCTATAACGTCACGTTCTTGATGGACAACAAGACCGTGGTGAAGCTGAAAGGTCTTAACCAAACCGAATTGGAAAATTCAGTAGGTCAGAAGAACGCCGAAACCATCTTGAAGTCGGAAACTGAAAAGGGAACTCTGCGCGGGTCAACGCTGGCAAATGAATACGGCCTGTCGCCGGAAGAAAACGCCCAAAGGGTTGCCGCCAAAGCCGCACAACAGGAAGCCCAGGCAAGCCATGACCTGGAGCCGGATGACCCAGCAGAACAAAACATTGTTTCCCATGAGCCGGAACGGCTTGAAGAAATCGACGTTGAAGAAGGGCTTGCCCGACTTGCTCGACATCGTGCGGCTGAACGCCGCATGGAAGAAGAACGGGCAGCAGAACGCGAACAACGCGACGGCAAAGAACAAAAGGAGCTGGCCGACAAAGCGGAAGGCAAGCGCATCAAGGTCGAAAATCTTTCTGAAAAGGCGGCTGAACAAGACAACATCAACCGTCTTTCTGAACGCACCGGCAATGATCCAAGTTACAGCGATCAAATGCAGACTGAACGCGAGAAGAACCGCCAAATTGAATTGATGGATCAGGTACACAATCAATTCCGCGTCGCGGGCGCGAAGTTTCATTTTAAGGATCAGCCGCAACGTATCGCCTTCAAGGACAAGGGCGAGCGTATGGTTTCAGCCTCCAATGATGCTCGGGTAGCTCACGCTATGGCAACCATGGCCGAAGCCAAAGGCTGGAAAACAATCAGGGTTTCCGGCCACCCTGAGTTCAGAAAAGAAGTCTGGATGGAAGCCAGCTTGCGCGGCTTGAAGGTGCGCGGTTTTGAACCGAAAGAGCAAGACCTGAAAGAGCTGGAAGCTCGGCTTGATAAGCGCTCAAGAAACACCGTTGAACGCGAACCTGAAAAGGAACAGAAGCAAGCCAAGCAGGAAGCCCGCCAGAAGCCTGTAGGCACTCACAAAGAGGAAAAGCAGGCTACCACTCAAGACAAGCCAGCCGAAGCTATCAAAACCGCGCTACGGGCTTACGCTGGCAGGGTGATTGAACACGGCGAAGCCCCGTTTAACCATGATCCGAAGGAAAAGAAAAACTACTTCGTGAAGATGGCAACCGACAAAGGGGAGGAAACCGTTTGGGGTGTCGACTTGAAGCGCGGCATGACTGAAAACAAGGTCAAGCCGGGCGATGAAGTGCGCCTAGAGTTCCAAGGCAAACAGCCAGTAAAGGTAACGGCCCTGGAACGCGACAAAACCGGCAAGGTCATCGGCACAAAAGAAATTGAGACGAACCGAAATACCTGGGACGTTCAAAAATCTGACCGGGCAAAAGTAGTTGGTGCGGTTGCCGCTGAAATAATGAAGGGCAAAGGACTATCCGAACAGGAACAGCAAACCGTTATGAAGGCCATCAATGAGCGCCTGGAACAGCGCGAGAAACAAGGCAAGGTTCCCGCCGTTCCCATGTACGACAAGAACGCACCATCAGCCCAGCGACAGGCAGAACGCACAAGGCCGCAGGTTGAACGCAATGCGGAGCGCACGCGATGAATCATTCTGATAACGACAACCGTGACATCAGGGAACTGAGGAAGCACACGCAAGCGCTGGCCGATATGTATGTGAAGGCATCCGAAGACCCAATGACCGGCTTGGCGGCAATGGGTGAGCATTTAATGCAGTATGCCGACACAATAGAAGGCGCTTCCTGGTCTGGACTTATTCATGAGCTTAGACGCCTTAGCGGTTAAGGAAATTCACGCTGAAACTGTCTTGAAAACGGCGTATTTCTTTTGATTTCAGGAGCTTAGAGCAATACGCATAATATAGATTATGTCAAATGAAGCACGTGTTCTGATAGTCATAATCTATGAATGGTGACACCTTCACCGCCTCGATGCGGCCAAGGTGTCGCCATTTTTTTTGCCTGAAATTATGGTGACAATACTTGCCACCAGGTACACCAGATCCGTCACCAACAAGCTAAACACAACGCGCAAGACAATTTCAGCGCTTTCGGCTATTCTCTTTTGCTACCAAGATGTATAATTTTGGTTCGATAAAACCACCAAACAAGGGGTGCAAAATGCGTAATTTGGCAATCATAGCTCTGGCGGTTTCTTTAGCCGCCTGCTCGTCACCACCAAAGCCGCCAACTGTTGACGGCTCTAAACGGTCGGGCATCAATGACATTGAAACAGCCTCTGTGCTGTCAATTAAGGCCGAGCTGGCCGAAATGAAACAGCGGGTCACCGATCTGGAAACGCGGCCAATGGTAGCACCGCCACCGCCACCGCCTGCTTCCCAAACAATCACCGTTCACTTCCCGTTCAACTCTGCAAACTTCCGGCCTTCGGCGGCGCAAGAAGCCGCCCTTTTGCCGCTGCTTGCAAAGGCGCGGCGTGTTGAAATCCGTGGCCGAACTGATGGCATTCGCCCAAGTGAAGGCGATGAACAGATTGCGATGAAAAGGGCAAAGGCAGCAATGAATTATGTTGTTTCCAAGGGAGTACCCGCAACGGCTGTCTCTCTCAACTTTTTATCCGCTGGGGACTATATAGCCGACAACCGCACTGACGCGGGACGGGCTACTAATCGCCGGGTGGAAATCGAAGTCTTTAACCGATAGGAAACCATCATGAAGAAAATAACCGTATCAGCATTGTTTACCCTCGGCTTACTTGGCTCCGCATCCGTGGCCCAGGCCGATGACCTTTTTACTGGTGACGTGCGGCTCGCCTGCGAAGCCGTACTTTGCCTGTCGTCGGGTTCGCGCCCTAGCGAATGCTCGCCATCCCTGAAAAGGTATTTCGATATTCGCAAAAAGAAAATGTCTGACACGCTCAAGGCGCGTCGGAATTTTTTGAATATGTGCCCTTCTGCCAGCGTGGACGAAAACATGAAATCCCTGGTCAACGCCATCACTAACGGCGCGGGCCGTTGTGATGCTGCGGCCCTGAACTCGTCTCTGATGGTTTGGCGGTGGGATGACAGCTACAGCATCATTCGTAACACCCTGCCCAGCTACTGCAATGCCTACAGTAACCACCAGTACACCGACATCCAGGGCGTGACGGCTCGCTATGTGGGCACACCGGAACAAGGCGGCTTTTGGGTCGATCCTGCCAACTATGACCGGGCGCTGAAAGAGTACAACGAACGGATTGCACGCGAAGGAAACCGCCGCAATAACTATTGGGGCGGCAACTAAGCGCCCGAACTGCCAGAAGGGAAACGGCCTTACTGCCGTTTCCATCTGTAGGACGGATTACTATGGAATCATCAATAAACGAAACAGCAGGTGGAAAACCCTTCTACCAATTCCGGCTATCGTGGGTTGCGTACATTCGCCCTGTGATCGTCTTTCTTGGTCTTTCCGGATTAGGTATTGCCCTGGGGCTGGTAAATGAAGCCTTGAGCGTTGTAGTCGTTCTGGCATCGCTCTTGCTTTTCATCTATCAGGTACTGTACCTGAGAACCATTATTCTTTTCACCAATGATGACGGCGTATGGCTATTCCGTGGCCTCCTACCCTGGAACAAAGGAATCATTGGCGTTAAATGGCGTGACATTGAAGATGCGGTATTTTTTACCGGCTTTGTAAGCTGGGCCTTCAAGTCATACACAATCAGGGTCGGCCATCGGTTCACCAAAGGAAGCGAACTGTTCATTGCCAATGTGAAAAACGGCAACGACGCAGTTAGCCATATCAATCAACTGCACCGGGAAAGGCTAGTTGAAGCGAACAGATAAACCGGCCTACTCCCATCACCCACCGAAAACGAAAAGCGCGGCATGATCCGCGCTTTTTCTTTGGCGACAAATGGCCGTCCAGGCCTGTTCCCAGCCGTCACCATCACCGGGTTCTGCCTTGGTCTTTCCGCTCCTCTCCCCTGCCCTGGTCTTTTTGTACCGCCTTCCCCTGCTCTTTAGCCATTCCGCGTTTAACGGCTTCAACCTGTTCAGCGTGCCGGGTTCGTACTGGTGGCATCTGCTGGACAAACTGGACAACCTCAAGGGCAAGCTGCTTATCCTCGTCGGCCCCTGCGGCCAACGCCCGCGCCACGGTGCCGAAATCATGCTGTACCTGCTTGCGCCGGGCGATGATATTGTCTTGCGCCGGGTTAATGTGTTTCTGCCCCGCTTTTACCTCAAGCTCTACCGCCTTTCGCTGTGATTGCGTCACTCGGGCCAGCTCGGCACCCTTCCCTTCTCTGTGGCGTTTATTGATGTGTTTTACAGACTGTTTTTCAGCCTTCTTAACAACGCCCCGAAGCTGCCGGGGTGTTGCGTTCGCTTCAACGCCCTGCTCGCGTAGCTTCTCCGCGAATGTCTCGCGCCAGTGCTGCAAGTCGGCCTTGCGTGGATTGAGCCTTACTCCGTCCAGGTCAACAGCTTTAACCGCAAGGTGAACATGAGGATGCTTTTCATCGTCATGCGCAGCAAAAACATACCTATGATTAGAAAATAGCTCACTGGCAAATTCTCGCGCCGCGTCCTTTACCGCTGCCCTGTCTGTGCCCGGAGGCATAGATAAAACGATATTGAACGCCTCTCGTCTTGTTCCGTTTTCGTATGGAATACCGACACCCTTCCAGTTGTCCCGAACATCCCGCACTTCTTCTTTACCCTGGTGAATCTGCCCTTGCTCGTCCTCAATCTCCACCTCTCCATTACGGGATATGTAATCAAGATGCGCCTTGATTCCCCTCATGTCCTTGCCACCACCTGAAATCTTTACCATCACTTCCGGCGCTTTCCGTACAGTAGCGGCAAGTTTTTGGCGTGCAGCCATTGCCGATATGTGCGGGGTCTTTGCTGGCTTCTTAAACTTCCCACCCGCTATGTTTCGGCCCTTCCTCGGCTTCGCTGCACTTTTACTTGCGACCTCCCCCCAGTCTCTCAAAACACCATCAATTTCACGCATGGCTACCACCCTGCCCTGCCAGCCATTCGCTGTAGCTCGGATCAGCCTGTTCAAAAAGCAAAGTTGTCATTCGCTGCCCTCTTTCAATTCAATGCCCCAACGGCCAAGGCTTGCATCCAGTGTTGCCGCCACCCTATCAGTATGCGAATAAATAAACGCGGCCAGCTTTTCAAGCTGCTCCGTTTTTACAGTCCCTGGCTTACCCTCGTTCAAGCGTTTTGCAATCTGGTTCAGGTTTCGACCTATAGCCCGAAGCTGGTACGACGATTCCCATAACGCTTTTGTCGTTTCCATCGTGAACTGTGGTTCATGTGTAAGGCTGGCCCTAACGCAATTGATTATCCACCGCTGAGGTGAACAGCCTTCCGCTGCGGCCCTAACAGTAACGGCCTGATATTCAGTCGGCGTAAGACGAACAACCACCCGCTCTTTTGGGCCAGAATCCGGCGCACCTTCCGTCTGCTCGGCAATCCAATGGCGAACCTCTTGCGGCATGTCGTCCTGAATCATGTAGCGGATCAATGCCCGTAGCGTCGCTGCTGATTTTTTATCTTTCTTCTCGCAATACTCATCCCACTGAGCCTTCAAAGGCGCGGGCATTCGGAGACGATAAACATAGCTATCTCTAGTGGCTCCAATCTCGGCTATACGCGGCATAGACGCTCCTACAAACAATGGGGGGGGCAAAGTGCTAACGTAGTGTAGCACACCACGGCACCAAGTGCCTATCCTGCATTAGTCCACACCCCCCCACACTTTTTTCGTCATGACGAAATCTTTTGCTCTTTCGTTCTTGTATTTGGTTTCGCACCTGACGCGCTTTTATGTCTTTATGGATTGGGCACAAAAAAGCCGCCTTGCGGCGGCTTTTGCGTGAAGTGGGATTGATTAAATCGGCTCGCACGTTCGGTTCAATAGGCGAACACCTTTGACTAACCCGTACTGTTGGAACTGGCCTGCTTCCAGCTCCAAAGCATCAGCGGCTGGTTTAATCGAAAAATGGTAATCATCGGTTTCCGGCTCCATGTCCACCACTCCAAACAAAAGCCCTTCTGCATCAAAGAATCCGACTGACAACGGCACACGGGTATCACGCATCCAAAATACACGCGGCTCCGCATCCTCCCAGGTAAACAGCATCCCGCGCCCAACCTTGTCAGTACCTGAAAGCCCTTTGGCTTTTTGCGCCTTGGTTCTTGCGACGGGCACCGACTCAAGAACAACGCCATTTGAAAAGTGAAGCGTGCAGGCTTCGCTTGGCTCTACCGCCTGCGCCTTCTGGTCACCAGCAAAGAAGGCAATCACAAGGCCAACAGCCGCCATGCCCATCACAACCAGCGGGGAATGGCTGGGCCGTCCTTCTGCACGCCGCCCCACCCGCCATAGGCGGGAAGGGCAAAAGGCGGCTTTGCCGCTACGGCTAAACATGGTCACCCTTCCGCGAGCATGTTGATTTTGCAAAGCCCGGCATCCACTTCATCATCACCGCCACCGTCTTCATATCGAATGCGAAGAAGCCCAGGCGATGATGGTTTTCGGTTGAGTAACACCGCTGCACTTCGTCCGTCATATTCAACCAACAGCAACGGCTTTTTGATTGCATCAGGATCAGGCAGGGCTTTTTCACGCGGCCCACTGGATAACTCGCCCAGGTCTTCCCGCTCTCCGTCCTCGGTGCCCGGCACTTGTTCCAGGTCTTCGCCATGCTCGGTTTTTTCGTCATGACGAAATTTTCCAAGGTCGTCGGCTTCGCCCGGTGAACCACCCGCATCATGCAATGTTTCGTCTTTCTCGTCTTCTTCGGGCGAGGGCAGGGGGGCAGGGGCTTCCTTCTTGCCCTTGAGAATATCGCCCAGCTCGGCCACTGAACGGCGGGTCACGTCTGCGCCTGACTCGCACCACTCTTGCACCTGCTCCGGGAATTTTTCAGCCAGGGCGCGAAGCTCATAAATCGTCTTCGGTGACGTGCAGCGGCCATCCTGATATACAGCACTGACGCAAGCGGGCGCATCAATAAGCGCAAGCACTTCGGTAATGAAATTACCGGGCTTGCCCAGGCGTTTGGCAATGTCGCCCTTTTTGAATCCTTCGTCCAGCTTCTTCTGCACGAAGTGGGCCAGCTCGATAGGACGCAAGTTGAAGCGCTTTTCGTTTGCGTTCACTTGGTCGAAGTCGTCAAAGTCTTCATCCACAACAACCGGGATGTCTTCGACCTCTGCCCACTGCGAGCCAAGGTAACGCAGCTCACCATCGTTAATAAGCCATTTGCCGGGTTTCGTCGGGTGCGGCTTAACAGATATGGGCAGCTTTACGCCCCGCTCCTTAATGTTTTGCCCAATCTCCGCGATTTCCTCGGGCCTCTTTTCAGTGCGCGGCTGATTTGGGTCTGGCTCAATATCGGCCAGTTTTACGCGCATGGCCTTACCGTCTGGCTGCGCTACCGTACCGCCAGAAGTAACGGGTTTTTCTTCAAGGGCAGAAAGATCGAGTGCCATTTATTCAACTCCCATGTGAGAAGCAATTTTTGAAAAAACGGGTCGCATGTGCGCCCAGGCTGTACGTGCGCTGGTCTTTTCAATCTTCCACACCGGCACACCTGCTGCCTGTGCCTCTGGTACTGCTGTGGTTTTTTTGATTGCGGCAAAGCCATTGTCCAGCGGGATCAGCAACCGCGCAAAAGCGGCTGACAAGTCACGAAAGTTTTCACGCTGGAAAGGAGTAGGTTCTACGATGTTCGGCAAGATTCCGATCAAGTCCAGCTTCTTGTTGATCGTTGCCTGAATTTTCCTGATGCCGATGTTTTCATGATTCAGTAGGTCGCCAATACCGTCGATTGCCTCCTGGTTGAGCTGCAACGGCGAAAGCACGTAATCACCCACAACAAGGCTTGCAAGCTGGCGTATATCCGGGTTCGGGTTCGTGTCGATAATGCACACGTCGAAGCGGTCGCCAATATCGGCCAAAAAGTGCATGAGGTTGGTGGCAAAGGCGTTGTGTTCAGCGGCTTGCTTTTCCATCTTGATAAGGTCGCCATCGCCCGCCAGCAAGACAAATTCAGCGTGATTTATCCGCTCGGGGTCAACGCGACCCGTCAAAATCTGACTGCTAGTAATGCTCGAAACTTCGGCCAGCCCACCAGTCCGAATTGCCTTTGAGCTGTTGCGCTGGTGGTCAAAGTCAATGACCAGCACCCGCTTTTCCAGCACCAACGCAAAGTAATAGGCCAACTGCACGGCAATGGCCGATTTGCCGACACCGCCTTTTTGATTTGCAAGTACAAGTGTTTTCATGCCCGGTTACTCCTTCAAAAAATTCCGAACGGTTGTTACTGACGTTTCAATGCCTTGTTCGCGCAGGAAAGCCACAATCTGTTTGAGTGTGTAACCCTTGTCCCGAAGGGTTCGCATGTCCTGGTCAAATGGCTCTAAAAGGGTGGCCGACAGCTTCGGTTTCTCTCGTGCCATGAAAGATTCAATCCGCTGTTTTTCGGCCTTGGCTAGAAAACGGCTTCTAGTCACGTTTGCTTGCTGGCTAGACATTTCATGTTGCGCCGCCACTTCTGATAACGGCAGGCCGTCAACCAAAAGTAGGCGGGCAACCGCCAAGGATCGCTCCGACCACCGTTTGCAAGTTGCAGCAACGCGGTTAAATTCCGCGCTGCCCATCTTCGGGGTGGTTGTTGTCATTTACTGGCCCGCCCGGCTTGCCATCTGTTCGCGCTTGTCTTTGCCTGGGGCACCGAACTTGAAATCTTCCAGAATGAAGTTATAGCCGTACACGTCTTCACCATCTTTCTGGTAAGTGTTGTTTTCGATGCGGTAATCAACAATAAGCTGATCGCCTTTCAGCGCATTCTTGGCAATGGCCTCGGCCTTGGCCCGGAACGCTGTGAACTGGATGGATACCAGCCGTTCCCGCACCTCGCCGGTTTCCTTGTCGCGCCCAGCGTACTCGTTTGCAATCAAGGTGAAACGAGCAACTGCACGATCACCCGAACCGTTCAAGACAACCGCTTTTGCAAGGTTGCCTACAAAGACGTTTTTCTGCATGTCAATAACTCCAATAGAACCGGCCCGACTTGACCGTTATTGAAGTATAACACCAATAAAACAGAATAGACAACGACTATATAACAATCACAAAGCCGGTTTATGTTGTATTCATACACAAAACCCTTGAAATCAAAGGCTTACAGGATGGATAAAAAAAGCCATTGCAGAAAGAAAGCGCAAACGCTCTACAAGGCCGCACAACGACTTTTAGGGCTTACCGATAGGGAAGGGTAGGGAAGAGCAAGAAAGCCTCACGCGGGCGCTTCTGGACGCTGGAAAATGAACAAACGCCTTTAAGCGTCGAAGACGCCTTTCACCCGGCCCGCGCAGCGGGTGGGCGGTGTGTCTGTTCCCTTGCGCCAGGGCAAAGCCTGACGATGGGCTATGCACAAGAAGACGCCCTTAAATACAGGATTATTTTTATATAGGAAAAAAACTACAGGGAAAGGCTACAGGCAGAGATACAGGGGGGAGGTCTTCCGAGTTGCCGCAAAGCCTTACAGCNNGCACCGGCAAGACAATTTCAGCGTAGCCGCAAGACAGTTTCAGCGCGGGCTTTTGTGGATAGTATATTTAAGTTATTGAACTTAAACGATTTTCAGCGCAAGACAATTTCAGCGTGGATAACTTTTGTTATCCACAAGGTTATGCACCCGGATTTCCGCCTTTTGCTCGCTCCTGAGCCAGCGTCAAAAGTGAGTCGGCCACGTCCTCGAACTTTGCCCCTTGTGCCCGCAATTCGTGCCACACCTGCGCTTTTCCGGCTGTCCTGGTCACATAGTCCGTAACTGCTGCGCCCTTCCTGTCCTGTATGCCGGGGCTATGGCTTGCAATAGCGTCTGCAACCGCGTGGAAGTCGTAGCCTTTGCGGTACATGGCTATAGCTGCCATCCAGTCGGCCCGGCTGGCGTCAAACTGTGCCCCAAACTGCTTTTGTAGGCTCTCCCATGTAGCGCAGTACCACGCGGCCAGCTCCTGCACGCTACCGGGCGCGGCGGTTGCTTGAGGCATGTTTCTGGCCTGCTGCTGGACGTGTGCGGCCATGCTGCGGCCCTGCTGCTGATCCAGCTCGACCGCATCGGCTGCAATTTTTTTCAGCTCTACGGCCCCGGTCGTGACTTTGCCGTTATAACTATCCAACAAGACGAAAGGCGACCGGCCTGCTGCGTCGATGTGTTCCGGCTTTCGGTTGGTGAAACCGGCCAATCTGCCATAGTGGGCTGAATCCGCACTGTTCGGGTCGCCCTGGTACTCGCGGGCAAGGTGGCGGGCTGCTTCCCTGCGAATGGCTGCGGGCGCGTCATCATCCAGCTTCACCCACGCCTGATAATTGCCGGGGCTGGTCTGTACTATCACGGCGGCAGGGTAGGGGCCAGCTTGCAAGCGCCCCAAGGTTCCCAGGGTCAAGTCATCAATCAGAATCAACCGGCTCGGGGCTGATCGGGCGGGCCTGATGTATATATCACACCCATTCAGGTTTTCACGCTTGAGCCATTCCAAGGCTTTCATGATGTCTTCGGCACTCCACTCGCGGTTCATCATGCCTAGTTCGGGGTGTCTTATGCCGACTTCATACAGGCTTGCACCCATGCCTTTGATTTGTCGGGTAACTGCTGCACGTGTTCTGTCGTGTTTCATTTCGTCTACTCTCTATTGGTGTCTGTCGCCATTCATGCACGCCGCCCCGCCCGCTGCGCGGGCCGGGCAAAAGGCGGCTTTGCCGCTGGACTGGTGACGGATCTGGTGTACCTGGTTGCTGATTCCGTCGCCATTGGTTCATTCTTTCCCGGCTGCGGGTTTCTTCGCCGCTGCTGGCTTCTTGAGCGCGGCCACAAGCTCCTTGTTTTGGCCGGTGATAGCCTCGATCTGCCCGGCCAACCCTGCGGCCTTCTCGCGGGCCTCTGCCAGCCCCTCGCGGGCTTTCTCCAGGTCTGCGGCCAGCTTCTCGGCTTGCTGCTGCAAAGCGTCCTGACGGCTTGCTGCGGCCTCCTGCTGCACCTCTGCCCGCGCCTGACTGGCTACAAGCTCCTGAATGGCGTTGTCGCGTTGCTCCTGTGCTGCGGCCAGCTTTTCGAGTGCGGTGTCTCGCTCTGCGATAGCGTCGCCTTCCCGGCGCTCGGCTTCGCTGCGCTCAAGCTCAAGGCTGCGTATATGGCTTTTCGATTGGGCCAGTTCTTCCCGCGCTTTTTCCAGTTCGGAAAAATACTTGTCGGCCATGCGTTGCAGCTCGGCCAGCGCTTCCCGCGCCGTGTCCGCGTCCCGGTGCGCCCTGTCCAGCTCGCCGCGTAGGTCGGCGGCTCGATGCTCAATCTCCTGTAAGCGGGCCTCGGCCTTGTCTGCCCTGGTGTTTGATTCGGCCAGCGCCTGGGCCAACTGCTGCCGCTGTTCGCCCTCGCTTTCTGCCTGCTCCAGCGCCTGGGCCAACTGCTGCCGCGTAGCTTCTAGTTCACCCTCCTGGTGTTCGTATGCCTCGGCCAGCTCGGCACGCAAGGCGTCCGCGTCGGCCCGCTCGGTTTCCCATGCCTGTTTAGCGACGGCCAGCGACTCGTTAGCCAGCTCCTGAGCCTCGCCCCACAATGTAGCCAGCGCTGACTTCATAGCGTCTTGCACGCGCTCGGGAACCGCAACGGCTACCGTGGCCGGGGCTGCCGTCTGCTGCCGCCTCCACTCCCTCATAACAATGCTGGTCGTGTTCATGTCTGCGCGGGCTGCCCGGCGCACCTGGTCAACAGTCGGGAAGCGGTCGCTACCGCCTTCCTGGTAAAGCTGTTCAGCGGTGGCAATGATGCGGTTTCGGATTTCGCTGCTGATTTCCATGATGTAGCCTCGGTGGTCTGATCCAATAATAAGAATAATAACCTTATTATTCTTATTATTCAAGTGAAAAGAAAGGCCGGATTTCCGGCCCTGTCGGCGGCTCAATAGCTGCCGCTCATATACCTGCAAGCATCGCACAAAGCGCCCTGCACGCGCTGGACGCGGCCAGCCAGCGCGGCCATGTGCGCGGCCAGTTCGTCATACTCCTTTGCACGCTGGATGCCTGCGCGGGCATCTTCAATCTTGGCCGTATCGCATCCGACATATTCGCGGCGGCGCGGCTCGCCCGGCTGCTGGGGGTAAAGCAAATAAAAATACTTCGGGTTGCCATCACTCCCCTTGCGCCAGTGTTCCGTTGCATAGATAAGCCCAGCGCTGTCCAGCTCGGCCATGCGCCCGGCTATTTTTTCAATCTCGGCATCAAGGGCGCGGATAAGCTCGGGCAACGCTCCGGCCAGCTTCATCAGCTCGGCGGTCTGTGGGTGTTGCAACATCGTTTAACCTCCGAAAATAGCCGCTTTTACAGCGGCCACCGCCACCGCCAGGGCAGTGGTGCCAGCCATCGCCAGGACAATCATCAAGAAAATAAACTGGATGTAGACAAGACCAGTACCCACGGCCATGACACCGCCCAAAATAGCCTTGGCTGCTTTAACAATCATGTCGTCAATGAATCGCATGGTGTGCGCTCCCGTTGGTTGACGGGGCCAATGCTCCGGCCCCCTCATGGTTACTAACCCTGTCCAAAATATACCATATTGGCTACATCGCGTCACCAATCTTGGCAATGTCGGCCAGTCGTTTTTTTACGTTCTGCCCTGCATAAATTCCCGCATTATTCAACTGGCGAATCCATGCGCCACGCGAAGGCGACCACTTGAAGGCGTTACGCTTCAAAACGTCGCGGACTTCCGGCGCTGGCTTGCCGTCAAAAATGAACATCACGCGGTTTTCTTCTACGTCTTCGCGGTAGGTGTAACCCTCGCCCTCCTCCTCAACGTCCGCCCGCTGCCGTCTTGCTTCCAGTTCCTCGATGCGCCTGGCAATGCGCCGGGCATTCGCGTTATTGTTGGTCAATGCGTAACTGGGGAATCCGACACGGCCCGCAAAATCAGGCTTCAACAGCTCCACCCCTTGGGCCTCGGTGAAGCCCAAGGCCACTAGCTCGGCCACCCGTACATCATCGGTTTTCTTGCTGCGAATCACCTTGTTTGCCGCCTTCATACGCTCTTGCGCCTGCTCCACCTGGGCCAGCTCGGCTTTCAGCTTCTCAATAGCTGCCGGGTCATCGCTGGAAATTCCACCAGTTCCCACGCTTGCCGCCTTCTGCTCGTAGTGCTTGGCCTTGTCTTGCAGGTCAAAGGCTTTGCCATACGTGGCATGGATACGATCACGGTGGTTTCTGTCGCGCTTCTCGCTGTGATGCCCCACCAGAATCGGCTGTCCAAAGGGGATAGCCTCGGCCATGCTCTTGGCGCGGTCATAGGTGCGCTGGCTTTCGATGCTGGCCGCCTGGGCGCGTTGCTCAAAACGGGCCTTCCGTGCTGCTTGTTTCTGTTCGTATGCGTTCATATCTCAATGCTCCATAAAAAGGGTAAAGTGCGCCCCTGAATCGGGGCGCGTGTGTGTCAGTTAGCCCGCCCGCTGCTTGGCCAGCTCCACTTGCTCAAAGGTGAAGACGGCCCGCGCCTCACCCTCAAGGCTGCACGCTGCAAAGTAAGCCTGCCCGCGCAATTCGTCGGCCTTACGGGTCAGCTCTGCCGCTTCATCCATCAGCTTGGCAATTTCGTCACGCTTTGCCGGGAAGTCGGTAGAAGCCGCGCCCGGAAGCTCGTCAACCCACGCCATGATTTTTTTCATCGTCCCTTCTCCTTTGTTGGTGGTTTTCTGCTTTTCAACCTCTGCT
>LSQX01383755.1_pt1 | contig 31265 bp, 27 predicted proteins | sample 654561 | NCBI WGS metagenome assembly LSQX01 (sample SAMN04489861, study PRJNA283612) | anaerobic digester metagenome | isolation source: 4 biogas reactors fed with cattle manure at either 37C or 55C with and... | place: Denmark: Kongens Lyngby | collected 2014 | reverse complement strand
TTAGGACCGGATTGTTCTTCGTTCGCCTGGAGAGGACCTGGATTACCCGGCGGACTTCTTCGTCGCGCCCGATAACGGGATCGAGTGTCCCCTTGCGGGCAAGCTCGGTGAGGTCTCTAGTATATCTCTCCAGAGACTGATACTTGTCTTCAGGATTCTGGTCTGTTACTCGCTGCGTTCCCCGCACATCTACGAGGGCTTTGTATATCTCATCCTTTGTCACTCCCATGGACCTGAGGAGCCGCCCAGCGTCATCGTCTTGCCCGGCTATGGCAAGAAAGATGTGTTCTGTGCTGACATACTCATCTTTCAGCCGTTTGGCCTCGGATGAGGCGTCATCGAGCAACCTGGCCGTCGCCGTAGAAAGGTATTGTCCGGCCTCTTGTCCGTAAACCTGGGGAAGCTTGTCCAGAGAAGAACGGACTGTTCTTGCCAGGGCATCCGGGGCAAGGCCCAGCTTGGCAAGGACTGGAGGGACTACACCTTCCTCCTGTTCCAGCAGGGCGGCAAGTACATGCAGCGGGTCCACGCTCTGATGTTGCCGTTCCTGGGCGATCCGCTGCGCCCGTGCTATCGCTTCCTGGGATTTTACTGTAAGTTCATCAAATCTCATGCATCATCCCTCCCTGGCTGGCATCCTTGCTGCTCGCACCCGTTCTCAACCGTTCAATCTCTCGAAAGAGTTCGCGTTCTTGTTCCGTCAGATTCTTGGGCAAGACCACATTTGCCCGTACCATGAGATCCCCTCGACTCTTGCCTTTGGCGGACGGCATCCCAAGTCCGCGCAATCGCATGACTTGACCGTTCTGGGTCTCCGGGGGCACCTTAACAGACACGGTTTCTCCGGCCATAGTCGAGAGTTCAACCTCTCCCCCGAGAACTGCAACCGTGAGGGGAATGTCAAGACTCACTTGCAGATCATTCCCGCGAAGCTCGTACCCGCGCTCCGGACGTATCCTTACCTTCAGGTAGAGATTGCCTCGAGCTCCAGGCGACCCTGCTCCTTCTCCCGCAATGCGCAAGCGTGTTCCGTCGCGCACCCCCGAAGGAATTGTGACGACTATCCTTCGGCGAGAGCCATCGGTGGGGTCGGAAATCTCGATCGAACGCTGACTTCCGGTAAATGCTTCCTTCAAGCCGATCTCAAGCTCGTGTTCGATATCGCGCCTGGCCGGCCTGCGACGGGCAGAATTGCGTCTGCCGAGATCATGCAGATCGCGCCTGAATATGGTGTTTCCGCCCCCAAAATCCCCGAAGAACTGCTTGAAGAAATCGCTGAAATCAGCGTCCGACAGATTGCCGAACGTGAAGGTGGTCCGCTTGTAGCCGGGCTGAGCTCTCCACTGGGCACCCGGTTGCCACCCGGCTCCCGCCCTGGAGTAGCGATCCCAGTCTGCGCCGAGCATGTCGTAGTGCTTCCTTTTCTCGGCATCACCCAGTACTTCATATGCTTCAGCGACCTCCTTGAAGCGTTCCTCTGCCGAACTGTCGCCAGGGTTGACATCAGGGTGGTGCTTGCGCGCAAGCCGCCGGTAGGCGGACTTTATTTCGTCTTCTGTTGCGTCCTTGGACACGCCAAGGACTTTGTAGTAATCCTTGAACTCCATCATCTATCTCCCGGGCGCGTCCATATTATTGGCCACGCGCGGCTTAGTCCGATCGGGGCACAGCCACTCGAGCCATGGTCGGCCTCAAACATTCATCACAGTATGTGTACCCCCGCCTGAACTCCTCAACTATAGTTTCAGTTTCAATGCCTGCTTCGTTGGATGCGGCAACAGCTTCGTGGAAGCGCGGGTCGAAGGGCTTGTCGAGAGCGTCTATGGGCTCAACCCCTTCAGAAGCCAAAGCGTCGAGGAGTTTTCCCATGATCATCTCCACGCCACGGTGAAGAGACTCGTAGTCCGCATCTGCCTCCAGGGCCCGCTCCATGTCGTCGACGATTGCCAGCAGTTTGAGGAAGATCTCCTTCTTGCCGCTTCTGATATTGAACTCTAGATCTCGTGCCATCCTTCGCTGGAAGTTCTCCAGGTCTGCCAGGGCACGAAGGTACATATTCCAGTGTTCCTCGGCCTTGGCCTCGGCGTCTGACAATCTCTGCTCCAGGTCATTGAGTATGTTGACGGAGCACGCATCAGGCGAAAGCGTCCCGGGCTCCTGTTCCTCTTCCGCTCTGGCGAATCTGATATCATCTTCATTGGATGATCGATTCTCGCTAGGGCGTGCGTCTTGAGTGTCTGGGCTCATTATCTACACCACCGCTCATGTTGGTAAGTGGCTGCCAGGGGAGGCGCTGGCGGGCCGCAAGCAGGGTCGGGTCTGCCCTCGTTGCGGCTGGCTGGCCTGTGCTGCTTGCGGCCCGCTCCAGCGTACCCGAAACTCAGCCTCTCTTATTCAGTGCGAATCTCGATCTGTTTGGGTTTGGCGCCCTCCGATTTGGGGAGATGCACCTCCAGGATCCCATTCTTATAGCTAGCAGTCACTTTGTCATCAGCGACAGGCGAAGAGAGTGCGAAGCTTCTGCAGAAACTGCCGAAGCGCCTTTCCGTGCGAAGGTAGTTGCCACGCCTCTCCTCTTGCTCTGCAGCCCGTTGCCCCTTGATAGTGACCTGGTTGTCCGAAAGCGTGATCTCAATGTCGTCAGGGTTCGTGCCAGGGAGTTCAGCCGTGACCACGAACTCTTCTGAGGTTTCGGCTATGTCTACCGGCATGAACAAACCGCTTTGCGCGGCTTGCCTTTCCGTCGGCAGCTGAGCGAAGCCTTCACTAAACATGCGATTGAAAACACGCCTCATTTCCGCGAGCTCCTGCCACGGATCGTAATTCATCAACGTCATTCAAACGCACCTCCAATTTGCCGATGTAGTTCTTGTGCTGAATCGACGGCCCGTCCCGCCCGAATCGGGAGGGCGAGGCCTCGAGTCTATCTCTCGCCCCCGAAAGGGGGCCAAATCTGATTTCAAGCCAACCCGATGTGTTTATTCATCCTCTTCTACAGTTCTGAAGTCAGCATCTATCACATCGTCATCGTCGCCTTTTGCAGAGTCAGTGCCACCCGCCTCTGAGTCAGCCCCGGGCTCAGCGCCGCCCTGACCTGCACCTGAGGCGGCCTGTGCGGCCTTGTAAAGTTCCTCCGACGCCTTGTACGTGGCCTCTCTGACATCGTCCATGAAGCGCTTCACGGCATCCATGTCATTGTCGGCAATGGCTTTCTTCAGTTTCTCAAGTTCTGCTTCAACCTTCGACCTTGTTTCTGCAGGTATCTTGTCTCCCTGATCCCGCAAGGTCTTCTCTGTTGCATACACAAGGCTGTCGGCCGAGTTCTTAAGCTCGACTTCCTCGCGGCGCTTCTTGTCATCCTCGGCAGCCCGCTCGGCTTCGCGAACCAGGTTCTCAACTTCGTCATCTGACAGCTGCGTAGACGCAGTTATCGTGATGCGCTGCTCCTTGCCTGTCCCCAGATCCTTGGCTGCGACGTTGACTATGCCATTGGCATCTATGTCAAAAGAGACCTCAATCTGCGGAATTCCGCGAGGTGCCGGCGGTATGCCCTGCAGTGTGAACCGGCCCAGTGTTCTGTTGTCGCGGGCAAACTCTCGTTCACCCTGCAGCACATGGATCTCCACCGAAGTCTGTCCATCCTCTGCTGTGGTGAAGATCTGGCTCTTCCTCGTCGGTATTGTGGTGTTCCTCTCGATGAGCTTGGTGGCCACTCCGCCAAGGGTCTCGATCCCGAGAGATAGGGGGGTGACGTCGAGCAGGACCACGTCTTTGACCTCACCGGCCAGCACGCCTGCTTGAATTGCCGCGCCGATCGCCACTACCTCATCTGGGTTCACACCGCGATGGGGTTCTTTGCCTGTAAGCTTCTTAACGAGCTCCTGAATGACTGGCATTCGCGTCGCGCCGCCGACCAGAATCACTTCGTCGATATCGCCCATGGACAGCTTCGCATCGTTGAGCGCCTGTTTGAACGGTCTTGCGCACCTTTCAGTAAGATCTGATGTCAGCTCTTCGAACTTGGCGCGTGTGATCTTCGTCTCCAGGTGTTTTGGACCAGTCTGGTCTGCCGTAATAAACGGAAGACTGATGGTTGTCTCAAAAACCTGCGAAAGCTCGATCTTGGCCTTTTCTGCCGCTTCGATCAGCCTCTGAAGGGCTTGCCGATCCTTTCTGAGGTCAATGCCCTGGTCGCGTTTGAATTCATCGGCAATGTACTCAACCAGCCTCTGATCGTAGTCATCGCCTCCAAGATGCGTATCTCCCGCGGTAGACTTGACTTCGAATACGCCTTCTCCAACCTCAAGGATGGAGACGTCGAACGTGCCTCCGCCAAGGTCCCAAACGAGAATAGTCTCGTTCTTCTTCTTGTCAAGGCCGTATGCCAGCGCCGCCGCTGTTGGCTCATTGATGATCCTCAGCACTTCAAGGCCTGCGATGCGTCCTGCGTCTTTCGTTGCCTGCCTCTGCGAATCGTTAAAGTAAGCAGGAACGGTGATTACGGCTTTGGTAACGCTTTCGCCCAGGAACTTCTCTGCATCCATCTTCATCTTCTGAAGCAACATCGCAGATATCTCTTCAGGAGAGTGATCTTGGCCGGTTGAAGGAACGTCTATCTTGATCCCGTAATTGGGCCCAGACTTCACGTGATATGGCACGCGAGTTCGCTCTTCCTCAACCTCGTCGAAACGACGCCCCATGAACCTCTTAATGGAATAGACTGTGTTTTCGGGATTCATGACAGCCTGCCGCCGCGCAAGCTGTCCTACAAGCCGCTCGCCGCTTTTGCTGAATCCTATTACCGACGGGGTGAGCCTTGCTCCTTCTGCATTCACTATTACTGTAGGGTTGCCGCCCTCCATCACCGAGATTACCGAGTTTGTTGTGCCAAGGTCAATGCCGACCACTTTCCCCATTGTGATTCTCCCCTTCCGTTGCTCAACTAACGAATTGGAACAATGGAAACCCTAATTCAGGAGTTGCCGTTGCCTTCATCGGGCCTGGCGCCGCGGGAAACGCGCTGCGTGACCTCGCGATACCTGATTGTTGTGTTTCCGTGTTTGGACTCAATTTGGAGGATCATTTTGACCCCCGCGAGGTTGACGCCCTCTTCCCGAACCAGGAAGCAAATGCGTTGCAAGAGCATTAGATCGTTTTGAGAGTAAAGCCTCATGTTCGCCTCGGTTCGGGCAGGTTCCAGCAACCCTTCGCGTTCGATCTGCCTCAGGGTTTGCGGGTTTACTCCCAGTAAACGGGCGGCTACGCCAATAGTGTAGACTGGTTCATCAGGGCCGTGTAGCCTCAACTTCAGTCACCTCAGATACTTTGGGTTCCGACGCCATTATAGACTATATGAATCAAAAGTGTCAAGTTACCTATATGATTCATATAAGAAACCTATATCAGATATACAAGGTTGATTCAATAGCTGGCTGAGATAGTATATCAGACTCTCCTAAGATGTTCTATAGGCAAGTGCTGAGAATCCTGGCGTACGCGGATTCTCCAGGAGGATCAGGATGCGGCACGGCGGGGCCCGAAGGGGGCGCCATGAGATGCGAGGATCGCAGAAAGGCCACGGTCTGTGGAGGGGTATCGTGCTGCGTTGGCGGGCATGAATGGAGGCACCGAAACACGTTCCAGCCTTGCGCCAGCGCAAGGCCAGCGAGGAGCCCCGGGCAGGGCTCCTGAAAATGGTAAGAGCTCACGTTCCGCCTCAGGGGCGTACATGCCCTATGAAAGAGGGATACCGTGAGCGCATGGGTCTCGGGCTTCAGCTACCATGTGATCCCTAGACCGATCCGATTCGGATGGCTCCACTCGACGATGACTCCACACTTCGTCTCAACGCGCAGTCTCGAGGAGGATATGCGCTTTCCGGATGGCAGGAGAATGAGGTTCTTGTACTCATAGACGAGAGGGCCCAGGTAGAAATTGAGCCTTGAAGAGGCTACGGGAGTTGGCGATCCTGCCGGCTCTCCATCGCTCGTAATGCCGAGCCCTGTCCATATCTGCGTTATGAGGGAGCGGGCGAGCGATCTTTCGCAGATGACAGCCCATCCATCAGAGCCTGCTGACAGCATTCCATTCCACCTATGGGCCGGAGAGGCCTGCAGCTCTATCCTGCCGCCCGACACCATCAGGCAGTTCCTCTCTCTCCTAGCTGTCTCAGGGTTTCCAGGGTCAATCTCGAGGATATCCCTGTGCAGCTTGTATAGCCAGAAGGTGTCTGGAATCTTAGAAGGGTCGATATCGGGACCTTTCATGAGTATGCCAACCACGCAATCGGTATCGGCGAACCCGGCATGGCATCCGGCAATCCCTACCGCGGTCTTGAGTGCCTTCGGCGGGTTCAACACTGCAACGATGTCGCCTGACAGAGGATTGTCCATATATCTAACTATCTGGACAGGAACAGCCGGGAAGCGCTCTTTGCATGTCAGGTCAAGCCATTGCTGGTCAGACAGGGGTTGCCCTTGATACCCCAGACGAAAATACCCGAAGGGATCGGGCCCGTTGCATGAATAAGAGATCGAGCCGCCCTCGGATCTGAACATGACCTGGCCGTTCTTGTGCACGCCGACTATGAGCGATTCATCTGCGCGGTAGAAGGCAAAATCAAGCTCATCTCTTGCGGCCAGTCTTTCTGCTGTGTTCTGGGCCAGGGACGGATCTCGGAGATGCAAATTGGGGTAGTACAGGAACTCCACATTATCGCCTGCTATCTCAGACATGGCTGCCTCAGCATCATAGTCTCGCTCGAACATCGACATGCCATGGTCTGCATAGAGAACCAGGTTGACAGGCTTCGAACCCAGTTGCCTCAGGAGAAGCCCGAAGAACTCGTCGAGTATTGCTATGCTTTTCTTCTGGGATTCCTCGCCGAACACATGGCCGTATGCATCGGTGATGAACCAGAAGAACTCGACAATTCTGTATTCGTCAAGCATTCGAGGCGTATTCAGCAGAGCGCAGCCTGCAAGAAGGTCCATTCCCGGCGCACCGTGGATGATCTGCGTAAGTGAATACCGGGGCAAGTAGGAGAAGAGCTTGAGTATCGTCTGAATGTGCGAAGTAGTTTCGCCCGATTCCCGATCATACATCTCCCATGTGATGGGCATCTGCGCCTCCACGTCGAGCCCATTCTTGAGCCTGGGGTATAGCATCTCCGTTCCGGGGAAGAAGGGCGAGACTGCGTGTCGCACAATCTTGCCGTCTTCAAATGCGGCTTTGATATTGGGCAGCCGGCCTGCGTCGTATTCTTCGAAGAAGAGCTTTGAAGGGATGGCATCCAAGTGGATGATGAGGTAGGGAGCAGATGATCCGGGCGCTGCTGTCGCTCCTGCCTGTGCTCTGCCCGCGAATGCAAACAGGCAGGAAATGCTAAGAATAGCGAGGAGAATAGCTCTAGGCTTCGATGTGACAATGTCGGCCAATGGACAATCGGTCTTCAATAGAGTCACCCTCTCAGCACGTCACATATGTCACTTTCTTCTCACACCTTGTTTTCTCTGAAATACGAGGCCTGTATAGATCATACCAGAGCAATATATATGCAGGTAAGGATCATCTGAGTACCGCGAGCGCGGGCGGGTGCACACTGCAGGCTGCGAGTGCCTTGACTGGAAAATGGATGTGCGATAGCATCGTACTGAATCCAATCCGAAACGGCACTGGACGTTTCGGGCGGAGCTCACTCAGAGCAGGCGATCTCCCGGGAGCTAATGGGGGATGGGGCTGGGCCTACTGGCAGCGAGTGTGTGTTATGGCACTCGTGGGACTGAGATCATGGTGAAGTCCCTCGGGTGCCGTTTCGATACGGCCGAGGAGACTGCTTGTAAGGGGTGTTATTGTGAAATCACGGGACGCTTTGGAGGACAGATTCAGGACAGGGGCCAGGGTGTCGTGGGGTAACATGGCTGCCAACCTTGCTCTTGTTGCGTTCAAGCTGTTTGCAGGGATTCTGGGAAAGAGCTCGGCTATGGTGGCCGATGCCGCCCATTCAGCTTCTGATCTTGTGGCTACATCCGTTGTGCTCATGAGCCTTAGAGTATCAAAGAAGCCTGCAGACGAAGATCATCCGTACGGCCATGGGAAGGCCGAACCGGTGGCTGCGAAGATTGTGGGTTTGATTCTGGTTGCTGCCGGTGTTGCTATCGGGGTGGACTCTGTTCGGAAGATTGCCTCAGGCAGCTACACCGAGCCGGGAAGAATAGCGCTTGTCGCTGCAATTCTGTCGATTGTTGTAAAGGAGGCCATGTATCGTATCACAGCTGCTACTGCAAGGAAGATTGAAAGCAGCGCGGTGATGGCCGAAGCATTGCATCATCGTTCAGATGCGTACTCTTCAGTTGGAACGTTTGTCGGCATTCTCGGGGCCCGAGCCGGGCTGACCGTGCTTGACCCTATAGCGGGAATTGCGGTCGCCGCGTTGATTGTAAAGATGGGCCTGGACATAGTGAAAGCGTCGTCCGAAGAGCTGATGGACACGCAAGCAGATCCTGACACTCTTAGTGCTGTACAGAGCGCAGTTGGGGCTGTGGAGGGTGTAAGTGATGTGCACTATCTGGCGACACGAAGGTACGGCGGGTATGCCCATGTCGACTTGCGGATAGGCGTTGATCCATCCATTTCTGTGGTAGAGGGCCATGACATTGCAGTAGAGGTTGAACAGGCCATCAAAGATGTGTGCCCCCACGTAATAGGGGTTATGGTCCATGTGGATCCGGAGTCAGTCCATGAAGATGATCCTGCCGGCCATGGATATCGCAGTCTTCTTCAGCCCGGGGATTCATAGGGCCTGACCGGAGAGTGCCGCAGGGAACTCTTCTGCAGCCTAACACGTCCAAATCCTGCAGCAAATGCCTGCCATATTACTTCCTCTTTCAGCAGGGCTGATGCGTTCATCTGTCGAATACGGATTGGAAGGGGCACTGCCCCCGGAGGCCAGTGCCCCTATGCTGGCTGCTCAAAGGATGTCTTCCTATGAGACGTTGTCGTTCTTCAAAACCAAACATACTCTTCCTTGTTATGGTATGCACCTTATGCGTGATACTGGCTCATGCAGGCGTCGTCGGTGATAACGAGCTGTATGGTGAGCTACCCCGCGTAGCTGCTCCTGCTGTGGACAGATCTGCAACAGGAGCCTGGGATGTTCTGTCCGAGATGAGGGCGCTGGGTCGGCTGGAGGTGGAAGGGCCAGTCCTCCAAATCGTGCGGGAGTGTGTGGAGCTTTCTGTCTGCGGGCGGCCTCTTCCCGGCGTCACGCGGTTGCTTGGTGATGCTGACGCAAAACCAGAAGTGGAGCAGGCCCTTGTGCGCAGATCGGCAGGGGTTTTCGTGACTGTTGTGAGGAACAACTCGGTCAGAGCCTGCGTCGGGTCTGTATGGCCGCAATGTGCCAACCTGGTTGATGAGATAGTCTATCTGGCAACGCAAGTTGCAGCTCGGGACTTCAGACGTGCTCCTATTGAGCCATGGGAGCTTCCCACCTGTGAATACGCAGTCTCTATTGTGGGCCGCCTCGAGAGGGTCTCCCCGCACGAGGAGTGGAGCCCAAAGACATATGGGGTTTTTGTGAGAGCCGGGCAGAAATCGGGTGTGATTCTTCCGGGAGAGGCCTTGACCCATGCCAAGCAAGTGAGCTGGGCAAGGGATGAGGCTGGAATCAGCCCTGCTGAGCGTTGCGAGGTCTACAGGTTTCAGACGGTGAAGTTTGGTTGCTCACTGGACTTAAGACGTGGTCAGTAAGTTTTGGGGGTATTGATGATGGAAACCAGGAAAAGAATGGCCCGTATTGGCCAAGCGATTGTCTTGACGGCACTCCTTGCCGTGTTGATGGTTCCAATGGCCGCGTCTGCCCGGGAGGCTCAGGCATGGGTCTTCGCGACAGCCAGGAACTACCTCCCCGGGGAAGAGCCTGAACTTGGCGTGAGGGGTCAGGGTGTGAGCGACCTGTGGCTTGACGTCTATCGGTTTGACGGTCCTGCGCACTTCAAAAACGGCGACTGGGGCACTCTCTGGAATGTAGACTACCGGAATGTGCCGGGGAGGGTGAAAGTGCGCTCTGCCCGCGTTCCTATTGCGAACAAAGGCGGAAGGGTTGATGCAGCCATCACACTGAAGCCGCTGCCTCCGGGGCAGTATGTGGCGGTAACGAGGTCCGCACAACTGAGAACCGCTAACACAGCCTGGTTCACCGTGAGCGAGCTTGGATTGATCTCGAAGCAAGCTGCAGCCAGTCTTGCGATCTATGCCATCAACTTGAGAACAGGCGAACCCATGCCAGACGTTGCAGTGCACGTGGAACTGTCAAGCACGAGAGGCTCCCGAGATCCGGAACAGACTGATGAGGGCGGCACTGACGAAGACGAAGCACCCGCTGTGCCCGGCGCATCTGGAGTTGCCGCCGGTCTTGCAGTTGTTCCGGGTGAACTCCACGGTGTGACAGACAGCCAGGGACTATTCACAGTACGCCTGGCCAGCGCTGCAGACTTTGCTTTTGTCGTGGCATCTCGAGGCGACGACTTCGCCGTTCTCGGTTCATCCTACTGGTGGGATGCCAGGCTGCGCAAGGTCTATGTTTACACCGACAGGCCAGTTTACCGGCCGAACAATACGGTCTGTTTCAAGGGAATCGCGCGAGGCGTGACTGATTCAGGCTATGAAGTCATGGCCCGGCGGCCGGTCAAGATCGAAGTCAGCGATTCACGCAGCAATGTCATATACAAGCAGGATTTGCTTACCAACGATTGGGGATCATTTTCGGGCGAGTTCAAGCTAGGCGCCGAACCGCCCCTGGGCACTTACTGGATATGCGCAATTGTGGACGGAGAGCGGCATGAAGGGAATTTCCAGGTTGCAGAGTATCGAAAGCCCGAATGGACAGTGGAGGTCGAGTTCGACCGGGACATGTACATTGCCGGCGATCGTCTTGACGCAACATGCAAGGCAGCCTACTATTTCGGCGCGCCTGTCAGGAACGCCCGTGTGGCCTACCGGGTCTATCGCCAGCGTACAGGCTTTCTTGGCGTAGCTGCAGGCGAAAGCATTGACGAGCATGGCAGCGGCTTGGATGAGATGTTCGGGCTCTACTATGGAGAATTCGTTCTGTCAGGCGAAACCCGAACTGATACCAACGGGGAGGCGCGAATATGCTTTGATTCGCGCGCAGCTGACGGCCATAACTACAGGTACATTGTGGAAGCAGATGTGATTGACGCAACCAACAAGAAGGCCTATGGCAGAGGATATGCCGAGGTTGCCAGGGGCACGTTTGATGTTGACGTCTCCACCGACCGCTATGTGGTTGGAGAGGGCGACACATTCAAGGTCGTATTGCGCGCTGTTGATCTCGAAGGCAGGGGGGTAGCCAGAGATATTGAGGTTGCGATGCTCAAGAGGACCTACAGCAAGAAAGGCTACACTGACACCCCGGTGCATTCGGCAGGAATTGCGACCTCGGCGTCAGGCGAGGGCTCCCTCGAACTAGAGGCCCGGGAACCCGGGGACTACGTGATTCAGGCCAAGGCTATTGACGAACGGGGCAACTCCATAGTTGCAGAGACGCACATTTGGACAACGGCTGCCAGGGGATCGTGGGCCGACATGTTCCGAACGGATCTGGGCATTGTCTGCGATCGAAGCCGGTACGAGGTGGGGGATGTTGCGAAAGTTCTGATTACGGCTCCGTCTGATGTCCACGCTGTCCTTCTCACTGTTGAAGACAGGGAAGTGCGCGATCTGCAAGTAGTGAAGCTTGAGAATGGATCGGCTACGGTAGATCTTGCTGTCAAGCCTGAGTACGCCCCGAACACGTATGTCAGTGTTACGGCAGTCGTGTCGGGCGTCATGCAAACTGCCACGAGTCAGATTGCAGTCCCTGCTCCCGCCCGGGTTCTGAATGTAGAGATAACGCCGAACAAGGAGGCGTACCGGCCCGGAGAGACCGCGACATATCTGATCGTGACGAAGAACTCTGAAGGCGACGGCGTTCCGGCCGAAGTCTCTTTTGGATTAGTGGACGAATCGATTTATGCGGTGAGGCCTGACACGACGCCTTCAATAGACAAGTTCTTCCACGGCCGCCGTGAGCGGGCTGTCTCAACGGAGAACTCTTTTCCTATTACCTACTATGGAGGCGCCGACAAGGAAGGCGGGGCAGAGGTGACGCGCAAGTACTTCCCTGACACTGCTGCGTGGTTCCCGTCTGTTGTTACCGACGCCAACGGTCATGCAGTGGTACAGGTCAAGATGCCCGACTCTCTCACTACGTGGCGGGCCACAGCTCGGGCCCATACGCTCTCTACAGTCGTTGGCCAGGCTCAGGAGAAGGTGACCGTAAGCAAGCCCCTGTCAATCAGGCTCGGGATTCCGCGCCACTACACCATGGGCGATTGCGCAACGGTGGTGGGAGTCATACACAACGAGACGAAATGGCAGCGCAGAGTATTCGTCAATCTCAAGGCAAAGGGGGCAACGATCGAAGGCCGCACCTGGCAGTGGGTGAAAGTGCCTGCAGGAGGAGAGGCCACGGTGGAATGGGAGGTAGAACCGGAGGCCGCCCGCGACGTAATTTTCACAGCTAATGCGTGGTCCTGGTTTGTCGGCGACAAGCTTGAGCTATCTGTGCCTGTGTTGCCGTTTGGGGAGAGATTCGAGGAGGTTTGGGCCGGCGAAGTGCGCCCAGTAGAAGGCACAGGCAGCGTCAGTTTCGAGTTGCCTGGAAATGCAATCCAGGGAGCAACTGCGGTTACCCTTGACATCGCTCCGGGATATGCCGGCGTTGTGGAATCGGCCCTCGAATTCCTGGTCAACTATCCGTACGGGTGCGTGGAGCAGACGATGAGCGCTTTCCTTCCTGACGTTCTTGCACATAGGGCCTTTGCCAGGATGGGCATGTCTATGCCAAGGACTGAAGAGGAGCTCGCCAGAATGGTCAACTCCGGCCTTGCACGCCTCTACAAATTCCAGCATTGGGATGGGGGATATGGTTGGTGGGAGCATGATGATAGCAGTCTATGGATGACTTCATACGTGCTCTATGGCCTCCAGAGAGCAAAGCGGAGCGGGTTCCACGTGAGTGAAGAGGTTATGGCAAGCGCTGCCAGGTATCTGGGCGAGGTTGTAGCCGATGAGAAGAACGATACGGATCGCGCATTTGCATGCTACGTCCTGGCGGAACAAGGCGCCCTGGGTTCTGAGGGCATGAAGGCCCTTGAGAAGCTGGCCGCAGAGCATCTAGCATCTCCTGATGCGGATTCTGAAAGAGCATTGACGGTCGCATATGTTTCGCTGGCCGGGTCGGCTGCAGGTCGTGCTGACATAGGATCGGCAGGTGCACACCTGTTGGAGAAGATGGCGACGCGGCTATCGGGGCAGGCTTACTGGAAAACCGAGGACAAGGTGAACAGGTGGAGGAATGAGACGGGCGAGACTACTGCCTGGGTCATGATGGCCCTGCTTGAGGCTGAACCGTCCAGCCTGCTGTTGCCTGAAGCCGCAAGGCATCTGGCTTTGACTAGAGATGGATCGCAGTGGAGATCGACGCGAGAATCGGCGGCGGCGGTAATGGCTCTGGTGGAGTACATGACCGCCATGGAAGAAGACGTTCGCCTGCAAACGGAAGTCACAGTCGAGATAAACGGGCAACAGGCGGCCTGTGGACATATTGGAGGTTCAGGAAGCGCTGCCGCATCAAGCATGTCGGTAGAGCTGGCTCCCGGGCTTCTGGTTCCCGGGGAAAACCGCATTGACATACTGGCAAAGGGAGGCCCTGCCTACTACAGCTTGACGGCGTCGTGGTACGAAGCCCATGACCGCATCGAGGCCTCCGGGGAGTGTGCCGGTATTGCCCGAGAATACTTCATCATAGACAGGGACGCCGAGGCTCCAGAGGGTGAAGAGTACGCGCTGATCCCCATTGGCGAGGAGGACCCCGTAAACCCTCAGCAAGAGCTCCTTGTCAGGGTTACCATAGATGCCAGGAGCGACATGGAATACATGATCTTCGAGGATCCGATTCCATCCGGATTCGAGATAGTCGAGGATTTCACTGACCCATGGTCGTGGAGCCACTGGTACGATCGGCGAGAGGCACGCGACGACCGCATGGTCTTCTTTGCGACATGGATCAAGGCAGGCCAGCAAAGGGTGTTCGACTACATCCTCAGGCCGGAACGTCCGGGGCGTTATATGGTGATGCCGACGCGCGCCTGGTCGATGTACTACCCTGAGCTGAATGCGCACGGGGCTAGCAGGGTGATTGATGTGGTCGATGAGCAATGAGGCGCAAGCTGCTTGCCGCGTGCCTGGTGGCCATGATGGCATTGATTCTTCTCTGGGCGTCCAGGGGCCATGCGCCCTCCAGCGCCGGGCCGGGCTGGGGCAGTGGGGAGCAGAATGCTCTCGGGCATTGCATCACTTCTTTAGATGAGGATGAGAAGAGCAGGAATGCCAATGTGGCCCTTGCTGCCCGCATGCTCGATGGGGCTGTGGTGGAACCAGGAGAAGAGTTCTCGTTCAATGAATCCACAGGCGAGCGCGGGTCTCTAGAGGGCTACATGCCTGCCCGCATAATCGTCGACGGGAAAAACGAATCCGGAACTGCAGGGGGAGTGTGCCAGCTGTCGTCAACGCTGTACAACGCTGCGTTGCTTTCGGGCATGGAGATAACGGAAAGGCATCCTCACTCGCGTCCGGTTCCATACCTTCCGGCAGGGCTTGACGCCACAGTTTCATACGGCGCGCGGGACCTCAGATGGATCAATCCGAGTGATCATGCTGTAACAGTCAGAGCCAGCGTGGAAGGCAACCGCCTGGAAGTATGGCTGGAAGGCGAGGGGTCTGCCCCGGGCATAATTCTGATTCCTGAGATCGTGGAGATAGTGGCTCCAAGGCCAATGGCGCCGCCGGATGCAACGGGAAGATCCGTTGCGCCGCCGCGCCCGGGAGCTTCAGATGAGATAAGACGCGGGGTCTCAGGATACCGAGTTAGAGTGTGGGCCGAGACGACTTCGCCTGGAGGAGGACGCGTGCGGGAGCTCGTCTCTGAAGACTTGTATGAGCCTGTTCACGCTGTTGTCGACTGATGAGGCGGGCGTCGCATCGCTGATCATGGCACTCGGGCTCTTACTCACCCAGCAATTCCCTGCGGGCCAGTGATTCTATGACCATCGCTACGCCGTCCTCGTCGTTTGCGGGAGCCACAAGATCGGCGAGGTCTTTCAGCTCGTCCGGGGAATTGCCCATCGCAACTCCAAGTCCTGCATATTCCAACATCTGGGCATCGTTCATTGAATCACCGAAGGCTATTACTTCGGACGGCTTGATGTGCCACATGTTAGCCAGGAAGCTGATCCCCACCCATTTGTGCACCCCTGTGGCGAACAGGTCTGCGAGACGAGTTCCATCTTCCAGCACTCCATAGTCGAAGAAGGAGATATCGTGCGAAAACGCGGTCCCAATCTCCTGCAGAACCCTTCCCACAGAGGCAACATCTCCCTGGATGCCCACTTGAACCGGATCCGAGGTGCACGCCTGCGTATATGTGGTGACTTCTCGGCATTCCGGCAGTGTGTGAGGCCAGAAAGGTTGAGTGCACACTCCTATCCTCTGTCGGGTTATGTAAAAAGCTCGCCCTTTGTGCACATCTTCGAATACTGCTACATACAGTCCGTAATCCTCAGCCATGTTGCAAACATCCAGTGCTGCCTGGCGTGGAATCTGCTTTGCCATCAGGATGGAGCCGCTGCCAGGCTCAAACACAACTGCTCCACAGTGAGCTACACATGGTTGGACTATTTCGAACTGAGAGATTACAGGCATGGCGAATGCTACCCTTCTGCCTGTGGCGATCGACACCTTCGCTCCGCATTTCTCAGCGAGCCGCATAGCGCTGATAGTTCTGGCGCTGGCGCTACCATCACTTCTGAGGATTGTTCCGTCTATGTCACAGGCTATCAACTTGTACATCGGGGACCTGCCTTTCGCTGACTTCGCTCGACGACGAATATTCCCACTACTACTCCTGCACCCCCTAGAAGCTGGGCGCCTGTCAGCCGTTCGCCAAGAATGACTGCGCTGCCTGCTACTCCGAAAACAGGAACCAGGTTAATGAAAACAGAGACCAGTGTGGGTCCTAGCCTCCTTAGAGCAAAAAGATAGAGCACATATGCCAGAAAAGAGCAGGCAATGCCGAGATAGGCCAGGTTGAAAGCCACCTGGGGCCGGGCTATGACCGAAACACCTGGCATGCCGCCTGGGATGGCCATGATCGCCAGGACCGCCGTTGCCAGGCTTATCTGATGCGCATTGGTAGCCAATGCACCGTATTTCCGAACCAGGGGTCCGTTGAGGACTGTATACACAGCCCATGCCAGAGAAGAGATCAACACCATTGAGATGCCGCGAAAGTAGTTGGCATTCTGAAGAGCCTGAGTTGCGTCGCCTGTGACGACAAACGCAACTCCCGCTGCCGAGAGAAGTATTCCAGCCCATCCTGCAGGTGACAATCCTCGTTTTCCAACCCGGCTTTCAATGACTGCGGTCATGGCAGGTGAAGAGGCTGTCACTATTGAGGCCAGGGCTGCAGGGATATACAGCAAGGCAGTATTTTCGAAATAGAAATAGACGGGGATTCCGATGAGCGAAGCTACAACCATTCGGGGCAGATCCGACTCATGCACGCGCAAAGGCGGCCTTGCAAATGCCACGGCCAGCCAGATGGAGCATGTAGCAAGCAGATGCCGGAGGAAGGCCACTTGTATTGGAGCGATGTGTCCCAGAAGGGTTTTCGTGCTCACAAACGAGAGGCCCCAGAGTGCCGTTACGAAGGTTGCGGCCAACAGGGGGGCAGCTGGATTCTGTGAGGGTGCATTCAAAGCAGGCTCCTCCCTTGTTTCTACACCCAGCGGATGTGGGCAGTGCTTGTGTCAGAACGGAGACATCCGGGGGTCGCACCTGCGAATATCGGAATGAAACTCATGATGGGCGGGGAATACGATCTGGATCGCTGGCTTCCGAGTTCGCGAATGCTGTCATAAGTACACAATTTATTATACAGTATGTTTGTGTCGGAGTTGAAGGGATTTCGCTGAGAAAGTCGAATTCAAGACCGGAAGTCAACGAGCTATTCTGAGAGTATACATGAATCTGCTAAGGAGGCATGAGGGTGGCAGACGACAGAAAACTGCGGCTGGCGAAGGCGGAGGGGCGCATACGGCTATTGCCTGGAGTCGTCCGGGTGCGCATTCTTCCTTTAGCAGATGGAGACGAAATCCACGTAATGGTAGAGGGTTGCTATGACCAGGAGGATGTCAAGAGGCTGAAGAAGGACATAGAGACCGTCTATCTACTTGAAGCTGGTGAACCCATCGATTATCGCAGGATAAGCATAGCCCAAGTAAGGAAGGAAGAGATGGGTGACGACTCCGGCTCGAATAGAAGGCCTGTGCTGAGGAGAATAGCCATCGAGTACGGAAAGGGAGGCGCAGTCACTGGCCATGTGGACCTGGAATTCGGCGGCCAGTGCTACTCCGGAACGGCGCATGGGCGAGCGATTGAAGAATCACTTTGCAACATAGCCAAGCGCGCGGCACTAGAGTCAATCGAAATGTTCCTGGGTCAACGATTCTCCCTGCAGGCCGATTGCGAGATAGCAAACGGAATAGTGATTTCCGAGGTCACATTGATTGACAGCGCCTCTGGGCAGCGCCAGATGTACCTGGGAGCTGCCTATAAGGGAGACGATCTGGCCACGGCGGTCGCCAGGTCAATTCTTCAGGCTTTGAACCGCCAGTTTGAGCTACTCATGGACTGATTGGGAAGAGAATATTGCCCGTTGCAGCGCGAGATGAGATATGGAGATGAGCTGAGCCTCCAGGGTTAATAAAGACCAATGGGGGTGAAGCGTGTGAAGAGATTCACTCTGTCGGCATTCATTGTGGCCGCCATGACGCTTTTGATGTCAGTCATGGCTTTTGCCGATACCTGTCTGATGAAGTAAAGCAAACGATTGGCCATTCTGATTCCTGCTGATCGAGCAGGAAAGGCAGCTTGCTGCGACGGGCTCTATGGTTAGCACGGATGCCAGGCGGAATCTATCTGCTCGGGCATAGCAGGGGGTGGTCGGGTGCCTGGTGATAGGCATGCCTTTCATGACACTTATCTATGGTTGCTTATTGCTCTTTCAATTGTGCTTGTAGGACGCGTATTCGTATGGGATATGCCGGTCAGCTCGGCATTGGTCTATGCTGGGCTGCTTTGGGCATCCTCCCTATCAGTCATCAACCTGCGCAGCACAGTCGTACTGATGCTGCTTCCTATCATGATGACGTCTGTTGTCAAGTACAACCCGGGCGTAACCGCGGTGGTTGCAGCCCTCGGGAGCATCAGCATCCAGGAAATCCGGATTCTGAAGGAGTGCAACCCGCCGTATCTTTTTGTGCTGAAGATTCTTGGCAATCGGGCTAGCATCATGATGTGCGCTCTGCTGGCAGGCTCACTCTTTCGCTGGATTTGGCCGTCGACAACCCTGGATTTTGGCAGTGTCAGATTCCTGGCGGCGTTCGCCATCGCAGGCTTTTCGTGGGCCATGTTGTCAGGGTTCATCGTCAACTTTCAGATCCTTCTCTCGAAACCCAGATTCAAGATGAGGATTGATCCAGGGGTGATTGCTGGCTCGACGCAGTCCTTGATTCCGTCCCTCATCATGGGATTGATGGCGGCGGCCATGCATGAGTACGGGGGTATTATCCTATTTGCTCTGGCCCAGTTCTTCTTCATATCAAATAAGAACTATACTCAGCGCGCTCTGATAGCAAAAGAGAATGCCGAGCAAATCAACATGGCCCTTGCACGGATCATCGATTCCAAAGACCATTACACTGGCGGCCATTCTGAACGTGTGGCCTTGCTCGCACGCCAATTAGCAGAAGCTTGCAGACTGCGGAAGTCAGATGTGGAAAGAATAGAGTACATCGCCAGGCTTCACGATGTAGGCAAGGTGAATCTTCCCGACCAGATATTGTCGAAGCCGGGGCATCTGACCGTTGATGAATTCGATGAGGTGAAAAGGCATCCGGAGTGGGGCGCCGAGCTGATCCGGGGCATGGCCAACATATACGGAGACCGAGACTACAGAGCCATATTGGAGCATCACGAGCGGTATGATGGAACTGGATATCCCGGTGGCAAGAAGGGCCCTGAAATATCATTGTGGGCACGTATTCTGGCCATATGCGATGCTTATGATGCAATGACTAGTGAGCGCGTCTACAGGTCAGCGCTCTCAACTGATGAAGCAAGGATCGAACTCAAGCATAATTCGGGAACTCAGTTTGACCCCAAGTTAGTAGATTTGTTCTTGTCAAGCGTTCGGGAGTGATGAAATGGAACGTAGCATGATATTTGGCATTTTTGGCGGTTTGGGCCTGTTCTTGTACGGCATGAACCTGGCGGGAGATGGCCTCAAGCGCGCCGCCGGCGACAGAATGCGGAACATACTCGAAGTTCTTACATCCACGCCAATTAAGGGAGTTGTGGTTGGAGCTATAGTCACTGCGATAATGCAGAGCAGCAGTGCGACTACAGTAATGCTTGTGAGCTTTGTGAATGCAGGCTTGATGACCTTGCGACAGGCGCTCGGGGTTATTATGGGTGCCAATATAGGGACGACCATCACAGCGCAGCTTATAGCATTTAACCTGGCAGACTACGCTTTGCCTGCGATCGGTATCGGTTTTCTGATCCACCTGGTCTCTCGACGACGGGTTTGGAAGAGTACAGGACAAGTCATTTTGGGCTTCGGAATTCTGTTTCTGGGGCTTACAGTGATGTCAACATCTGTTGCCCCCCTCCGCGATAGCCCGGCTTTTGGAAGGGCGATGCGGGCTTTCGGCGCAACGCCTATTCTGGGAGTGCTCATTGGGCTCGTGACCACCCTGGTAGTGCAGAGCAGTGCGGCTACCATCGGCATGCTGATGGCAGTGGCGATTGCGTCACCGGATGTTATCACCCTTGAGGTGGCAATCCCGATTCTTCTGGGCGACAACATAGGCACGTGCGTGACTGCGATGCTGTCGGGGATAGGAGCCAATGTTACCGCAAGGCGCACTGCCACGGCCCACTTGATGTTCAACGTGTTCGGCGCGGTCATATTCCTGCCGTTGCTGAAGCCTTTTCAATGGGTCGTCGCGGCGGCCTCGCCTGCAGCCGGTATTCAGCGGCAGATCGCCAATGCGCATACGATGTTTAACGTCTTAAACACGGCCATTTGGCTTCCAGCAGCTGGGTTCCTAGAACGAATTGTCACGTGGCTTGTGCCCGGAGAGGACGTTGTGGTGGAGATCGGACCCAAGTACCTTGACCGCAGGATGCTGGGTACACCGGGGATTGCTCTCGACCTTGCGGCTGCAGAGACCGTGAGAATGGGCGAGATTGTCCAGGAGATGCTGGGCCAATCCAGGACAGCCCTGACTGAGGCCTATACATCCAAACTCGACTCCGAACTGGAGTCCCGCGAGGAACTCATCGATAATCTGAACAGAGAGGTCGTTCTGTACCTCTCAATGGTGGCTCAGACGTCTTTGAACGAGGCGCAATCTCGGAGGCTGGCAGGGCTGATGCATGCAGTTGGTGACGTTGAGAGGATAGGAGACGTCGCGGAGCAACTCATGTTTTACGCGCGCGAGAAATTTGACCAGAATATCCCATTTTCGGAAACCGCAGTCCAGGAGCTACATAGAGTGTTCGACTTGGCTGAGAAGATACTGGCCAGGGGCATCGTAGCTCTGCGTGACGACGATATGGAAGCGGTTCGGGATGTGTACGATATTCACAGAGCGCTTGACGAGTCCACCGATATGCTCAGGGCCAATCATATCCAGCGTCTCAATGAGGGCAAGTGTATTCCAGGATCCGGTGTCATATTTGTGGAACTCATGAACAGCCTGGAGAGGATAGGGGATCTGGCAGTCAACCTCGCTGATGCGGTCTCCGGAAAGAAGAGTCCGCGTGTGGAACCAAGGAATTGAGCAGGGCTGAGAGTGAATGCAGAAAGAGATGAAGCCCCGACGTGGAAGAGATTTCACAACTGGAAGCATACCCGGCCACCTGGTGGCCTTTGCCACTCCGATGCTCATTGGCAACCTCTTGCAGGCAACATATTCAACCGTTGACAGCATATGGGTCGGCCGTTTCATCGGCCCTCAAGCCCTGGCGGCTATCTCAGTAAACGGGCCAATAATCTTCTCGCTAATAGCGATGGTTTCAGGCCTTACCATGGCCACAACAACTTTGGTGTCGCAGTACTGGGGGGCCAGGCAGTACGATCGGGCATCTGAAGCTATCGCTAACTCGGTCACCCTTTTGAGCTTGCTCGGTCTTGCGCTTGCTGCCATCGGGTACAACCTCAGATGGCCCCTTCTACGTCTGCTCCGAGCCCCTCACGACATAATAGAGGACGCCGCGGCCTACCTCGGCGTCTATACTATCGGCTTTTTGCCAATGCTTGTCTACAATGTCACCAGCTCTGTCCTGCGGGGCCTCGGAGACTCAGTCTCTCCAATGAAATTCCTGGGTTATGCAACCGTTCTCAACATAGTCCTCGACCCCCTCATGATATTTGGCCTGGGGCCTATCCCGGCTATGGGGGTTGCAGGGACTGCGTGGGCTACCGTAATATCCCAGGCGTTTTCTGCGATTTTGGCTCTGGGGCACGTTGTAAAGCGGTCAGGATTGGTCTCTGAATTGCGTCAACTGATTCGCTTTGATTGGGAGCTTACTAGACTCACGGTCAAGATCGGCTTGCCCGCCGGCGCACAGCAAACCCTTGTTTCTCTCGGGCAGATGGTAATAATGTCTACCATCAACAAGTTCGGTAGCATTGTGGTGGCCGGGTCGGCGGCAGGTGGAAGAATCGAGCAGTACGCTTTCATGCCGGCTATGAGCTTGGGGTTGGCTGTAACAGCCTTGACCGGCCAGAACCTGGGCGCGGGGCGAAGCGACCGCGTGTCGCAGATCGTCAAGTGGTCGGTGCTGATCTCCTGCTCCACGAGTGCTGTACTGACAATCGTAGCGCAGGCAATACCGGGCGTCTTGATATCGATCTTCACTAAGGATTCCGAGGTAATCACTGCAGGTGTCACATACCTTCGATGGATCAGCCTCGGCTTTGTGCCTTTTTCTGCCATGTTCGCCCTGAACGGAGTGTTGAGGGGTGCGGGAGATACCCTGCCTTCGTTTTTCATGACACTTGCTTCGCTTTGGCTTGTGCGAATTCCGCTTGTGACAGTCTTGTCCAAAACTAGCCTTGGGGTGAGAGGAGTCTGGATGGGAACTGTTACTGGACCCTTTGTCAGCATGGCCCTGAGCTATGTCTACTACAGGAGCGGACGATGGAAGACGAAAGCTGTGGTGTCAGGGCCAGGCGAAGAAGAAGACTCTCCTGGCCTGGATGCGGGCGGAGAGAATGATGCTTTGAACGAGACGGAGCGCGAGGTTCCTATCTTGCTGAACGCGGAAGGTTCGGGGAGTGCATGTGACGAAGAACCTTCTTGCGAGAGTGATTAGTGTGGGGAAGTATGTTGAAATCGGGGGATGATTGCATGTCTATTTCTGGGCCGAAAAACTCAACGGCGATTCCGGAGCGAAAAGACGTTTCTACCGAGCTCAAATGGAGGCTCGAGGATATCTATGCATCTGACACGCTTTGGGAGGCTGACATGGCCAGGCTTCAGGAGAAACTGCCTGAGCTTACCTCTTTTCAGGGAAGACTCGGAGCGAGTGCCCGGAATCTGCTGGACGGCCTGAACTTGTTGAACGAGATCGACGAGATGGCAGCGAAGGTCGGCGTATATGCTCGCATGCGCAAGGATGAGGACAATACTGACCCTAAGTACCAGGGAATGTACGAACGGGCGGCAAGCCTCGCTGTGCAGGTAATGTCGGCTGCTGCCTTTATCAGGCCCGAGCTGCTTGCAGTGGAAGACAATGTGTTGGAGGAGTACATGGCGAGCAATCCCGAGCTCGAGCTGTACAGGCAGTTTTTGCGCAACACATCCCGAATGAGGGCTCATACATTGTCTGCTTCAGAGGAACGCATAGTTGCCATGGCCGGCGAAGTTGGCCTTGCCATTCCCGCCATATTCACTATGCTCAACAATGCCGACCTCAAGTTTGCGTCTATTGAGGACGAGGAAGGCAGGACTGTGGAGCTGACCAAGGGAAGGTACATAAAGTACATGCAAAGCCCTGACAGGCGGGTTCGCAAGGATGCCTATGACGCCTTGTATTCGTCATATCGAGCTCTGATCAACACGATAGGATCAACCTATGCTGCTTCCGTGAAGGGCGATGCTTTCAACGCAAGGGTGCGCAATTACGGCTCGTGCCTTGAGACTGCGCTCGATCGGAACAACATCCCCGTAGAGGTCTACGGCAATCTCCTGGAAGCGGTCAGGAGCAGACTGGATCTAATGCATCGGTACATTACTCTGCGCAAGAAGGCTTTGGATCTCGACAAGGTGCACATGTACGACATATATGCGCCTATAGTCCCAGACATTGACTGGCCAGTCACATATGAGGAAGCCAAGAAGACAGTCTGCGAGGGCCTTGCGCCTTTGGGCGATGAGTATGTAGCAGTTCTGAAGAAAGGCCTGGAGTCAGGCTGGGTGGATGTTGTCGAAAGCAGAGGCAAGACATCTGGAGCCTACTCGTGGGGTGAATACGGATCCCACCCGTTCGTCCTCCTCAACTGGCAAGACAACCTGGATAACATGTTTACCCTTGCTCATGAGATGGGCCATGCCATGCATTCACATTACTCGTGGACAACTCAGCCCTATGTGTACTCCGACTACTCCATATTCCTGGCGGAGGTTGCTTCCACCGCCAACGAAGTGTTGCTCATGAGGCACCTGCTGGGATTGACCGAGGACCCGGTGCGAAGGATGTACTTGCTCAACCACCTCCTTGAACAGTTCAGAGGCACGCTTTACAGGCAGACTCTGTTTGCGGAGTTCGAGAAGATAACCCATGAGATGTTTGAAGCGGGCCAGGCTTTGACGCCTGATGTGTTCAACGATATCTACACGAAGCTGAACCGGGATTACTATGGCGACGAGATTGTGCTTGACGACAATATCGCTATTGAGTGGGCGAGGATTCCCCACTTCTACAGGGCCTTCTATGTATATCAGTATGCTACAGGGTTCTCCGCAGCTGTGGCGCTGGCCGAGGGCATACTCGGGCATGGGGCTCCGGCGAGGGAACGTTACATCCAGTTCTTAAGTGGCGGAAGCTCGAAGTATCCAATCGACCTTCTGGCCCATGCCGGGGTCGATATGACTTCGCCAGATCCTGTCCACAGGGCGCTGGACGTCTTTGAGGAAGCCCTGGAAGAGATGGAAACACATTTTGAGGGATAACAACGAAATATGCAACGGGCGGGTGGACACTTTCTAACGGGATGCTGTATTATATAAGCAGCAGCTAGAAAGCAGTTTCGTGGACGGTGAGACGCATGGCAAGAGAGACATCTCCTGTCGTCGCCGTGGGCGGTCAGGAAATGTTCGAGCTGTTCTACCCAGGTGACGATCTTGGAGCCGTGTATACAAAGGAATCAACGACTTTCCGTGTGTTTGCCCCTACAGCCCTTGGTGTATCTGTGGCGCTTTATTCATCGGCAGACGCAGCTGTTTGCTATGGAATTGAGATGGCCCCGGACTGTGACGGAACCTGGCTTGCAACGGTCCCCGGCGACCTGGCGGGAATGTGCTATATGTACCGCGTTGATCTGGGCGGGGCGGTCAATGAGGCTGTTGATCCATATGCACGCGCTTTGACAGCCAATGGCGTGCGTGGCGTCATTGTCGATTTGGATGCGACCAATCCGGAAGGCTGGGAGAGAGACGTGCGCCCCCCATTTGCGGCCCCCACTGATGCGATCATCTACGAGGCCCATGTGCGGGATTTTACGATTTCGCCTGATGCCAACGTGCGCTATCCCGGGAAGTACCTGGGCATGGCAGCCAGAGGATGCAAAGGGCCTGGCGGGATAAGTGTAGGCCTTGACCACCTTGTGGAGCTTGGAGTCACTCATGTTCATCTGATGCCCATTCAGGATTTCGCCTCCGTAGATGAGCTTGACAAGGATGACTACAACTGGGGCTACGATCCGTACCACTTCTTTGTGCCGGAGGGGTCTTACTCCATCGCGCCCGAGTGTGCCGTCGCGCGGATCATTGAAGTCAAGAAGATGGTGCAGTCTCTGCACTCGGCCGGGCTTCGCGTCATCTTGGACGTTGTGTACAATCATACGTGGTCTGTGGAGGATTCGCCTCTTCACATGATTGTGCCGTCATACTATCACCGCACTGACTGCGCGGGCAGATACACAAATGGGTCTGGGTGTGGAAACGAGTTAGCAACAGATAGGCCCATGGTTCGCAAGCTCATCCTCGATTCCCTGCGGTACTGGGTTGAGGAGTACCATGTAGATGGATTTAGGTTCGATCTCATGGGTCTGATGGACTACGACACGGTCAGAGAGATCGAATCGAGGCTGTACGCTGTCGAACCATCACTCTTGCTCTACGGAGAACCGTGGGCCGGCGGGCTGTCTGGATTGCCATCTCACAGAATGTTCACAAAAGGCAGACAGCGCGGACTGCGGATAGGCGTTTTCAACGATGGGTTCAGAAACGCCATAAAAGGCGATAATGACGGAGTCAGGCGGGGGTTTGCAACCGGTGCCGGGGGATTGGAACCCGCAATCAGAAAGGGCGTAGTCGGAGCGATACCTTACTCCGCTGACATTGCTGATTTTGCTGCGGAGCCCGGAGAATGCATTAACTACGTATCTTGCCACGATAATCTCACACTGTGGGACAAGATCGCTCGCTCGGCTCCATTCGATTCGGAAGAAGACAGAATCAAGATGGACATGTTGGCGCAGGCCATCGCCGTGACTTCTCAGGGAGTTCCCTTTATCGAGGGTGGTGCTGAGATGCTCAGGACGAAAGGGGGACACCGAAACTCCTATCGTTCTGGCGATTCAGTCAACCAATTTGATTGGGCGCGGAAGCTGGAATATGCGGAGGTCACAAGCTACTACAAAGGCCTCATTAAGCTTCGCAGGGCTCATCCTGCTTTTCGAATGAAGTCTGCAGACGAGATTCGGCGTTGCCTGAGATTTCTGCCGACTCCTACATGCAACGTTGTAGCATTCATGTTGGATGGCGCCTCATGTGGAGATAAGTGGGACGAAATCGTGGTTATCCATAATCCTAATAGACACGATGTGACGATAGATCTGCCTGCCAGGGAAGGGTGGAAGGTGGTCGTTGGGGGAACCGAGGCTGGAGTGGGACCGCTCGACCCTGATCTATTCGGACTGAGCACTTATGAAGGAGGGGCTTCTGTCGTGGCGAAGGCCATGTCAACGACTATCCTGCACACGTGATGCCCGAAAGCCCCTGAAAAGGAGGAAGCACGCATGCCCGCCAACCTCACCCCGCAGTACATAGAGGCGGAGGAGGCGTACAAGCGCGCAACCACCGTTGAGGAGAGAATAGCCGCTGTCGAAGAGATGCTGAGGGCTATTCCAAAGCACAAAGGCACTGAGAAGATGCAAGCAGACCTGAGGAAGCGTCTTGCCAGGCTCCGCGTTGAAGGCCGGGAAGCGCGGAAGAAAGGGATGAGTGATCCTTACCGCGTTGAGAGGGAGGGCGCAGGCCAAGTATTTGTCGTTGGCCCGCCCAACTCAGGCAAGTCGTCCCTGGTTGGGGCCTTGACCAATGCCAAAGTGGTAGTGGCACCATATCCTTATGCCACGCCGCTGCCGATCCCGGGGATGATGAAGTACGAAAACATATTGATTCAGATGGTAGACTGCCCGCCAATGACTGCTGACAACTGCCCTCCGGCCTTGACTGCCTCTATACGAACGGGCGACGGAGTAATAATCGTTGTGGACGCCAGTTCCGATTCGTGCCTCGACGACGTCGATGAGCAGCTTTCACTATTGCGTGAACGGAAAGTAATTGAAGATGGCAAGCCCATGCTGGTGGTTGCGTCAAAGACTGACCTGCCTGGCGCCATGGACAATGCTGACATACTGGCTGAGGCTTGCCCGGAAGTGCAACTTGTTCGGGAGTCGACGACTTCGGGATATGGGATCCGCGAGTTGCCTGAGACAGTATTCAGAATGCTCAGGATAATAAGGCTCTATCTTAAGCCGCCGGGCAAGGAGCCTGACCGCAGTTCGCCAGTTACTCTTCAGGCTGGCAGCACAGTGGCTGAGCTGGCTGAGACTATTCACCGGGATCTTCCGCAGACCATGAAGGGCGCAAAAGTGTGGGGGTCGACTCGGTTCGGAGGGCAGCTGGCGGCGCGTGACTGGGTGCTCGAGGACGAAGATGTTGTGGAGTTTCGAACCTAGCGCAATGCGCCGGCACGAAGCAGGGGAAAGGTGTGCCCGAAGCGAACGTTACAAGGTCCGGGTTGCCTGTGGCCGTATGCTGTGTGAGGACGGAGCCATGTTGCAAGGAGGAAGATCTGCCAGTGAGAGCTTTGCTTGTGTATCATTCGCGAACAGGTGCAACGGAGAGATTGATGAAATCCATTGGAGGGGCCCTGGAAGCGCGTGGCCACCGTGTGGAGTACCACAAACTCGAGGCCAAGCGTCCAATGGGATGGTTTGCTTCGGGTTGGGCTGCGTTGCGGAAAAAGGAAGCCGACTTAGCTGAAGACATCCCAAAGAATCTGCGGATGTATGAACTAGTACTGATTGCAGGCCCTGTTTTGGCAGGCAAGACTTCCGCCGAGCTGAACACGTTTCTGAACAATATGCCGGATGGAATAGGCCGCCGGTTTGGAGTCTTTGCGACATCAGGCACGGGAGGAGCTGAAGGGCAGCTTCGCTCGATCAAGTCCCGAGTTGAGCGTGCAGGCGGCTTCATTATCTATGAAGACACTGTGAAAAGGCAGATAGCGATGGATCTTCACGAATGTGGCAGACGCGCGGAGGAAATCGCCGAGCAGCTGATGAGGCCCTGGGTTTGGTAAGGAGGCGCCCAAGAATGGATAGAGACGTATTGATGCAGGAAGGCGTTGCAGAGAAGTTCATGAGGTATGTTCGGGTTAACACTGAAAGCTGTGATGAGGCGGAGACGACTCCCAGCACGAGCGCCCAGTGGGATCTTGCCCATATGCTCGCTGGCGAGCTGAGCGCATTGGGGCTGCAAGATGTCGAAGTGGATGAGCACTGCTTCGTCATAGGCAGATTGCCTTCAAACCTGAGCAAACCAGCCCCTGCAGTCGGGTTCATTGCCCATCTCGATACCGTTCCGGGAATTCCGGGAGAAGGCGTAAAACCCATGGTGCACAGGGGATACCAGGGAGACGACATAGAGGTCGGCCATGGCGTTGTTTTGAGCCCAAAGGAGTCGCCTGCGCTTGCCAATGCAATTGGCTGTGACATCATCACGTCAGACGGATCCACTTTGCTTGGTACGGACGACAAGGCGGGAATTGCCGACATAATGCAGGCGTTGGTTGAGCTCATCTCAAACCCGGATATCCCGCGACCCGATGTATGGGTCGCCTTTACTCCAGACGAGGAGATAGGGAAGGGCATAGCCAAATTCCCGTATGATAAGTTTGGCGCGAAGTACGCCTACACACTCGATGGTGGGCCCCTTGGCGAGTTATCGGAGGAAACTTTCAATGCGGTGAATGGTGTTGTGACCATAGAGGGAGTATCGAGCCATACCGGAACGGCCAGAGGGAAGATGGTAAACGCCCTGCATATTGCTGCAGAGCTCATCTCTTTGATTCCTGCCGGATGCCGACCTGAAACAACGTCCGGTAGAGAAGGGTTCATCCACCCGAACGATATCGAAGGCAATGTGGAGAAGGTGTCCATAAAAGTCATCATCCGGGATTTCGACGCCGAGCTTTTGGAGAAGAGGAAGAATGCATTCCTTAAGACCTTTGAGGCACTTGAGGCGAGTTATCCGGGCTGTAGTATCAAATGGACTCATACCGGCGGATATCGAAACATGAAGGCCAAATTGGATGATGATCCTCGAATAGTGGCGTTGGCATTGAAGGCCATAGAAATGGCAGGTATCGAACCTGTTGTCTCGCCCATAAGAGGGGGCACTGATGGCTCAAGGTTGACGTATGAGGGTGTCCTTACGCCTAACCTTTTCACAGGAGGCGGCGACATGCATAGCAGGCGTGAGTGGGCCTGTGTCCAATGGATGGAAAAAGCGGTCGAGGTAGTCGTTAACCTCTGTCGGCTGTGGGCAGAGGAGAATTAGGTATCGAGCTTTTATTGTTGTCTTTTGCCCCAACGCTTGGCTGTAGGTGGCTTGTCAGCTCCGACATCTGTACTGCCAGTAGTGTTCTTCCTCGAGCAGGATCGTGTATTGAGTGAGACACCTATGCTATTCTCTGACCCGTGTAGAAATGCACGGGTCCTTTTTTCAGCTGCGGGTGACCCACTCGTGATCATTCTGCAGCGCAAGTGACCCGGTGTGGGTTACGACTAGCGCACAAACCTCGGAAACCCGCCTCCAGACGGCAGTATCTTCCATCATGTCCCATCGCATTTAGATAGAATCATCATCCAGAACGGCGATGTACGTCGGCAATCACTGCCAATGTGCAGATTGTCGTCGCAGCGAAAGCCCATTGACACTTATGTGATTTAAGTGTATGCTGTGCATGGCTGAGCATCACAGTTCAGGAGAGGAGGGGTCTCTTGAAAATCTTGATCTCAAATATGTCCGACAAACCCTTGTACCAGCAAATCAAGGAGCAAATAAAGGACGCTATTCTCACAAATGAGCTAGTAGAAGGAGAGATGCTGCCCTCCATCAGGAATCTGGCGAATGATCTAAGGGTAAGTGTTTTGACTATAAGAAGAGTCTACGACGAGCTGGAAACCGAAGGATTCGTCACAAGTCAGGCTGGAAGAGGAACATTTGTCGCGTCAGGAAACATAGAGCTTCTTCGAGAATCAAAAAGGCATTTGGTTGAGCAGAAAATGCAAGAGATGATCAAGACAGCCAAGTCACTTAGTATCTCAAAAGAAGAACTGAATGCAATGATGGATATCTTATTTGAGGAGGACAGTTAGGATGGACAAAGTTCTGGAAGTAAGGAATCTAAACAAGTCCTTCGGAAGCTTCAGGCTGAAGGATATAGGTTTCTCCCTTGAAAGCGATTGCATTACAGGGTTTGTTGGCGCAAATGGTGCTGGAAAGACCACCACAATCAAGCTGCTCCTGGATCTCATCAAGAGAGACTCGGGAGAGATCAGATACTTCAATGACGACTTTGATGTGAGTTCAGATAGAGTCAAAAACCGCATAGGCTTTGTTTTGGATGATGGACATTTCTATGATTGCCTAACGGTTTTGGAGATGAAAAATGTTATCTCAGCTGCTTACTCAAACTGGGACGAGGGAGAGTTCAAGAAGTATCTCCAGAGGTTTTGCTTGGATCCAAATCAGAGAATCTCGACCTTGTCAAAGGGCATGAAGATGAAGTTTGCGTTGACAATGGCAATGTCGCACCATGCCGATTTACTGATTATGGATGAACCCACCAGCGGACTTGACCCTCTTGTCAGGAGCGAGTTTTTGGATATCCTACTTGAGTATATGAAAACGGGCGAGAAGTGCGTCCTTTTTTCAACCCATATTACGTCCGACTTGGAGAGGGTTGCCGATGCACTGATATTTATTGACAACGGTGAGATCATTCTGAAAGAGGAAAAGGACGTATTGCTAGACATCTATCGAATCGTGAAGGGCGACAATGACAGTCTGTCAGAACACACAAGGGAACTGTTTGTGAGCCTGAGAGAGACTGAATACGGTTTTGAGGGTGTAACCAATCAAGCCAAAGCAGTGCAAGAGCAGATTCCTGATGTTCTGATAGAAAAAGCAAGCATAGAAGATGTTTTTCTGGGCTACACAAGGGGGTAGACGAAGTGAAGATGATATTTAATCTGGTGAAAAAGGATTTCATGCTAATAAGGAAGACAGTTGCTCTGATTATGCTGGTTGTCATAGGGTTCCCTATCTTCTTCGCATTTCAGTTTGAGGCCGAGGAAGCCTTCGACAGCATGGGAACTGTGATATTTGGAGCATTGGCATTTATGTGTACCTTCATGATCTACCACAGTATTTGGTGCAGACTGGAACTGCGGGGAATTGCAGGCTGGGCTCCCCTGAAGTTGCAGAGTAACA
>LSQX01114067.1_pt1 | contig 31266 bp, 29 predicted proteins | sample 654561 | NCBI WGS metagenome assembly LSQX01 (sample SAMN04489861, study PRJNA283612) | anaerobic digester metagenome | isolation source: 4 biogas reactors fed with cattle manure at either 37C or 55C with and... | place: Denmark: Kongens Lyngby | collected 2014 | reverse complement strand
AACGAAATCTCATTAGAGTCAACAGCGTGCATCTTTCCGTCATACACTATTACACGCACATCACGCGCATACGATCCTGTGAGCGGTCCTTGCTCCATGCGAGCTGTAATGCCCTTCATAATGGCTGGCAAGAAACGAGTGTCAATGGCTCCACCTACAATACTGTTCACCAGTACCAGCTTACCACCCCATTCCAGTTCAATAGTTTGTACATCGCGCGACTGAATCTTGAATTCCTGTCCGTTGAATTTATACATCGGAGGTACAGGTTCGCCTTCCACGTAAGGTTCTACAATGATATGCACCTCGCCAAATTGTCCAGCACCGCCCGATTGTTTTTTGTGTCGGTACTCAGCACGAGCAACTTTTGTAATGGTTTCGCGATAGGGTATTTTTGGTGGGAATAATTCAATTTCTATTTTATTCTGCTTTTCAACATACCATTTTACAATATTAATGTGTTGTTCACCTTGACCCGACAAAATGATTTGTTTCAACTCTTTGGAGTATTCAACCAAAATTGTCATGTCTTGCTTCTTAATCTCGTTCAAAATTGCACCAAGTTTTTCATCGTCTGATGAATTTTTAGCTCTAATGGCAGTGCGGAATTTTGGATCTGGATATTGAGTTGGAGCTACAATATCTTTTTGATTTTTTGCTGTGTTAAGTGTGTTTAGGGTGTGAGTGTTCTTTAGTTTAATTGTGGCACCTATATCACCAGCTACAAGTTTTTCTATCTTATCTCTGTTTTTTCCAGCAATGGTTAGAAGTTGCGAAATTCTTTCTCTTGTTCCAGTATTTGGATTAACCATATCCAAGCCTTCTGTAATTTCGCCACCATAAACTTTAAACATCAACATTTCGCCAAGGTGAGGCTCAACAGTTGTTTTAAAAACGTATGCTATTGGAGCATCTGCACTGTCGCAGCTAAGTTCTTTACCCTCTTTTGTTAAAGCAGGAGCAACTTCGTTTGGTGCAGGGAAGTTGTTTTTTATAAATTCTAAAGCACGGTTTACACCTTGGTCGGTTTTAGCAGAAGCTAAAATGATGGGGAAAATCCCTCTACTCACAATACCAAGTTTTAATCCACGAGAAATTTCTTCTTCGGTAAGTGTACCATTTTCAAAATATGTCTCCATTAAAGATTCGTCGTTTCCAGCAGCATTTTCTATTAAGATGCTTTGAAGCTCTTCAGCTTTTGCCATTTGGTCAGCAGGAATATCCAACTCCTCTGGTTTACCTCCATCAACAGGAAACTTCAACATTTTCATTTTCATCAAGTCGATTACAGCATCAAATTTGCCCTCTTCAACTGGATATTGAATAACAGTGGCATTAGCACCAGCTATCCTTTGAATCTCATTAACCGATTCTTCAAAATTAGCCTTTTCATGATCCATTTGATTGATGATAAATGCAACAGGCTTCTCCATTTTTAAAGCCCAACGCCAACCAATTTCCGAGCCAACTTCAATGCCATTTACAGCGTTGATGTTAATTAAAGCAGTGTCGGCAATGCGTAAAGCAGTAATAACTTCTCCCACAAAATCGTCAACACCTGGACAGTCAATAATATTTATTTTGCAACCATCAAATTGAGAATTTAAGACCGTAGCATATACAGAGCCTTGTCGTTCTAACTCAATGTCGCGGTAGTCAGAAGCACTATTTTTTTCATCAACAGAACCTTTGCGATTAATAATTCCGCCGTGGAATAACATGGCCTCAGCCATAGTAGTTTTTCCTGAACGTGAACCACCGATTAAAGCGATGTTTCTAATTTCACTTGTTTGGTAAACTTTCATTGTTTAAATATAGAATTAATTGATTACTAGATATATTTTTTGAAAATAGGAGGCAAAATTAAAAAATAATCGGCAAAAATCCAAAAAAATCAACATATTTATTTGCTTACAACGACATTTTTTTATTCACAACCCATTAAATATCAAATAGAAAAAAATAAATTCCAAAATAATAGAGACAAATTTGCTGACGTGAAAGAATATTTAATAAATTTACCCTTTGACAATAGTGAAATAATCTTTGATAATATTTTGCTAAAGAGTCAAATTTTACTATTTTTGTAAATAAATAGATACGTAATATGAAAGGAATTATTCTAGCAGGAGGTTCGGGAACAAGATTGCACCCCCTAACAATAGCTACAAGTAAGCAAATGATGCCTGTTTACGACAAACCTATGATTTATTATCCTCTTAGCGTGCTGATGATGGCAGGTATTAGAGAAATATTAATAATTTCAACACCACAAGATTTACCCAGTTTCGAAAAACTACTTGGTGATGGAAAAAACTTAGGTTGCTCGTTCCATTATGCCCAACAAGAAGTGCCAAACGGACTGGCACAAGCCTTTGTTATTGGAGAAGAGTTTATTGGAAATGACAAAGTATGCCTAATTCTTGGAGATAATATTTTCTATGGAAGTGGATTTCAAAAATTGGTAAAAGAAAATAATGACCCCGTCGGAGGAACAGTTTTTGCCTACCATGTTAACGACCCCGAAAGATATGGTGTAGTGGAGTTTGATAAAGATATGAAGGCGATATCCATAGAGGAAAAACCGCAAAATCCTAAATCGAATTTTGCAGTACCCGGACTCTATTTCTACGATAATTCAGTGGTGGAAATAGCCAAAAACCTAAAACCTAGCAAAAGAGGCGAGTACGAAATTACAGACATAAATAGAAAATATTTGAAGCAAGGCAAACTAAAGGTGGCAGTTATTGGACGTGGAACCGCGTGGCTTGATACTGGTACCTTCAAATCGCTAATAGAAGCATCACAGTTTGTGCAAGTGGTGGAAGATAGGCAGGGACTAAAAGTGGGTTGTATTGAAGAAGTGGCATACAGAATGGGCTTTATTGATGATAAGCAACTAGAAAAACTTGCCAAACTGCTAATGAATAGTGGATATGGAGAATATTTAATGAGACTAATTTAAAAATAAATTTCCGATAAATGAGAAAAATATTAGTAACAGGTGGAGCTGGATTCGTTGGAAGCGTATTGGCCGAAAAATTAATAGCAGACAAAAATAATTTTGTAGTAGTTGTTGATGACCTATCAACAGGAAGCTGTAAAAAATTACCCAAATATCCGCAAGACAATTGGAGGTTTGTAAAGGCTGATGTAAACAACTATAACGACATTTCGCAAGTGATGTTTGGACACAATTTCGACTTTGTATTTCACTATGCTGCATTGGTGGGAGTGGCACGTACGCAAGAAAATCCATATAGGGTGTTAAATGATATTCAAGGTTTTAAAAATATTCTTGATATATCCAAAAATATGTCGGTGAGAAGAGTCTTTTTTGCCTCATCCTCAGAGGTTTATGGCGAGCCAGTTGATTTGCCACAAAATGAATATACAACACCACTCAATTCGCGTGTACCATATGCAGTGGTGAAAAATGTGGGAGAAGCATTCCTCCGTTCATATCACAAAGAGTTTGGGTTAGAATATACCATTTTCCGCTTTTTCAATACCTATGGACCTAAACAATCACCAGATTTTGTAATGTCCAGATTTATTAAAATGGCACTCAATAATGAACCCATTACAATTTATGGAGATGGTCTGCAATCTAGAACATTCTGTCATATCGAAGATAACACAGATGCCTGTCTTAGAGCTGCTTACGAAAATCTGATGGTAAACGATGTGGTAAATATCGGAAACGATAATGAAATTACCATCATTGATTTGGCAAAAAAAATAATAGAAATTACAAATTCTAAATCAGAAATTGTACATTTGCCACCGCTCCCCGAAGGTGATATGCACAGAAGATTACCCGATATTACCAAAATGAAAGAACTCTTGCAACGACCTTTGATGAGCATAGATGAAGGAATTAAGACCATATTAGATGATACATCATTCATACTTTAAAAGAAAATTAAAATTATGCATAAAATAGAAGAACTAATCGAACTCGTTTCTAATGAAATAGACAAACTTAGCTTTAAAGGAACCCCAGCAGAGCTATACGAGCCCATAGAATACATTATGTCGCAAGGCGGAAAAAGATTGCGTCCCATACTTAGCTTAGTTGCCTGCGATATGTTTGGTGGCGACGTTATAAAAAGTGTAACACCGGCAGTTTCAATGGAGATGTTTCACAACTTCACACTCATCCACGACGATATAATGGACAGAGCACCCATCAGAAGGGGGCTAGAGACGGTATATAAAAAATGGAATGCCAATATAGCTATACTCTCTGGAGACGCGCTATTTGCATTGGCTTATGAAAAACTTTTGGCTTACGAAAATGATAATATAATTGAGTTGATTCACCTCCTCAACGAAACAGCCGTGGGAGTGTGCGAGGGGCAGCAAATGGATATAAATTTCGAAACGCAAGACAATGTTAGCATTGATGAATATATCGAAATGATTCGTCTAAAAACAGCAATCCTAATTGGAGCCTGCCTCAAAGCAGGAGCCATATCAGCCTATGCCGATAAAAAATATCAAGATATGATATATGATTATGGCGAAAATATAGGCTTGGCTTTTCAGCTTATGGACGATTTGTTGGACGTTTATGGAAACGAAGAAAAGTTTGGAAAAACACCCGGTGGCGATATTCGAGAAAATAAAAAGACATATATTTATTTGAAGTGTATAGAAATAGCCTCCGAAGAAGATGCCAACAAGCTCAAAGACTATTTCTCTGGAAAAGAATTTGACGAAAGTGAAAAACTCCAAGCCATAAAGGCACTCTTCGAAAAATATAATATTAAAGCCATAACAGAAGAACTTATGGACGAATATTATAAAAAAGCAATGGAAATATTGGAGCAAATTCCTTGCGAAGATAAAACCGAATTGCTTAGAATTACAGATTTAATAATGCATAGAGACCATTAAAATGAAAAACCTTATTGTTTTAACAGGAGCAGGAATTAGTGCAGAGAGTGGAGTTAAAACTTTTCGCGATCACGATGGATTGTGGAACAACTACAGAGTTGAAGATGTTGCCACCTACGACGCATGGCTTAATAATCCCGCATTAGTACAAGATTTCTACAACCACCGAAGAGTAGAACTTGAAAGCGTGCAGCCCAATAGGGCACATATTATTCTCCACGAATTGGAAAAATATTTCAATGTGAAAATAATAACCCAAAACGTGGACGATTTGCACGAAAGAGCAGGTTCTACTTCCATTTTGCATCTGCACGGAGAACTAACAAAAGTTAGAAGTGTAGATGACCAATACGAGGTTCTGGATATTGGATATAAAAAGATAAAGATGGGCGATAAATCGCCCAAGGGAGGGCAACTTCGACCTCATATTGTGTGGTTTGGAGAGGCAGTACCCGAAATAGAAAATGCAGCAAGAATAATGCAAACGGCAGATTTGGTGCTGGTGGTTGGAACATCTTTGCAGGTATATCCAGCTGCTGGGCTAATACACTATTCGCCTGCCCGAATACCATTCTTTTATGTTGACCCAAGAGCCGAGCAAATTAGTGGAGTGTCAAATCTTACCATAGTGCAAGATAAAGCCGTGGGCGGAATGGAAAAATTGAAAGCTATTTTAATAGATAAATATGCCTAAACAAATATTTTAAAATAACCAAAATAATAAAGAAATGAAACAATTTTTTAAATTCATGTTTGCCTCTATGGCAGGCTTCGTACTGTCAGGAATATTACTTTTCGTGATTTTCCTAATAATGATAGTCTCCATGTTATCATCCTCAAGTGAGAAAAAAATTATCGTAAAAGAAAACTCCATCCTCGAAATTAAATTAAATAGAGAAATCAGTGAAAGAAGTAGCAAAAACCCCTTCGACAATTTAGATGTTACAAGTATGAAGTCCAAAAAAAGCCTCGGACTTTATGATATTGTTACAGCAATTAAATCTGCTGCCAACGATAAAAAAATAAAAGGTATATACTTGAATATCAGTGGTATTCAGGCTGGAATAAGCGATATTGAAGAAATTAGAAATGCTATTATTGAGTTTAAAAAATCTGGAAAATTTGTTATAAGCTACAGCGAAGGATATACTCAAGGAGCATACTACCTTGCCACTGCTGCCGACCAAATTTATTTGAACAACGAGGGAGCAATCAACCTTAAAGGACTTGGAGCAAGTGTTATGTTCTTCAAAGGAACATTGTCAAAATTAGATGTGGAGGCACAAATAATTCGTCACGGAAAATTCAAAAGTGCCATTGAACCATATACCTTAGACAAAATGAGTGCCGAAAATAGAGAACAAACAATGACTTATGTCGGCTCCATTTGGAATGATATGGTTAGCAAAATCTCCAAAAGTAGAAAAATATCTGAAAATAGAATCAACGAAGTAGCCGACAGTTTGCTATTGCAATTTCCTCAAGATGCCCTCGATATGAATTTTGTTGATGATTTGATTTATAAAGATCAACTTCTGGATGTTTTTAAAGAAAAAGTAGAAGCAAAATCTGTTGATGATATTAATTTTATAAGCCTCGAAAAATATTTGTCGTCAGACAATAGCAAAACTGCTAAGACAAAAATAAAAGATAAGATAGCAGTAATCTATGCTGTTGGAGAAATCACAGGTGGCGAAGGCAGTGACAAATCCATAGGATCAGAAGGAACATCTAAAGAAATTAGAAAAGCACGCTTAGACGAAAATATTAAAGCCATAGTTCTAAGAGTAAACTCACCCGGCGGAAGTGCTTTAGCTTCTGAAGTGATATTAAGAGAACTAATGCTCGCAAAAGAGGTGAAACCAGTTGTGGTTTCCATGGGAAGCCTTGCAGCATCAGGTGGATATTATATTTCGTGCCATGCAAATTATATCTATGCACAACCAAACACACTCACCGGCTCAATAGGTGTTTTTGGAATGATACCAAATATTGAAAAATTGCTAAACAATAAATTGGGAGTTACAGTTGACCAAGTTAAAACCAACCAAAACTCCGACTATATGAGCATCAATCGTCCTATGACAGAATATGAATATAGCACCATCCTTAAAAGCATAGAAAGAATTTACGACACATTTATTACCCACGTTGCCAACGGAAGAGGTCTTACAAAGGAGTATGTTGATAGTATTGGGCAAGGACGTGTTTGGAGTGGAATAGATGCCAAGAACCTAAAACTTGTAGATGAGCTTGGTGGAATAGATGATGCCATTGCAAAAGCTGCAAATTTGGCCGAAATTGAAGATTATAGACTAACTTTCAGACCTGTGCAAAAAGATTTTGTAGAGCAAATCCTTGAAGATATGTCACAAACACAAATAGAAATACTCAAAAGTGAGTTCGGACAACTGTATGAGTTCTACGAAGTGTCGCAACACCTATACAAGCAAAAAGGAATACAGGCACGACTACCATTTGTAATTACAATAGAATAGTAGATTGAAAAAATATTTAAAGTGGCATTTGCTATAAACATTTGCCACTTTTTTTATATCTTCGCATAAAATAAAATTAAGTGTCCAAATCCATAAACATAAACAACCTAAGAAGATATAGCCAGTTGGAAATAATTAGCAAACAACTGGTAGAAGGCTTTATTACAGGAATGCACAAAAGCCCATTTCATGGTTTTTCGGTTGAGTTTGCCGAACATAGATTGTACAACCCCGGCGAATCTACAAGATTTATAGACTGGAAATTGTATGCACGAAGCGACAAACTTTTTGTGAAAAGATACGAAGAGGAAACAAACCTCAGATGCCGAATTATAATCGATACATCGTCTTCCATGCTTTATCCTGCCAAGGGAAATCACGATTTCGAAAACCCCAATAAGCTGATTTTTTCTGTTTATGCAGCAGCTGCAATTATTCAATTACTTAAAAATCAGAGAGATGCCTTCGGGTTAAGCCTTTTCGACGAAAAAGTAAACATACACACGCAGGCTCGCTCGTCTGATATTCACCAGAGATTTGTTTTTAGCGAATTGGACAAATTGCTAAATAAAGAATTTAAAGCCAAAGAGGCGACATCTGCCATAGATGCACTTCACGAAGTTGCTGAAAGAATACAACGCCGCTCCTTAGTGGTGATTTTTAGTGATATGTTCGACGATTTTTCTAAAAAAGAAGATTTATACAACGCTTTGGGACACCTAAAACATAACAAACACGAAGTTATACTTTTCAACGTACTTGACAAAAAACATGAAATTGATTTTGACTTTAGCAACCGACCATATAAATTTATGGATATGGAGAGCGAAGAGGTCATAAAGCTGCACCCCAACGAGGTTAAGACTGCATACAAAAAAGCTATAAACGAATATAGAGAAGAGTTGGAACTTAAGTGTGGACAATATCAAATTGATTTTATTGATGCCGATATAAATCAAGGATTTCATCAAATCCTGATGCCATATTTCATCAAAAGAAGAAAAATGCAATAGCTATGGAAGAGAAGCCAAAATTCATCATAAAAGAGTTGAGTATAGACGACCGACCCAGAGAAAAATTTTTGATGAAGGGTCAAAAAGGGCTCACCGATGCCGAGTTGATAGCAGTTTTAATAGGCTCGGGAAACTATCAAGAAAATGCTGTTGAATTAGCTCAAAGAATCTTAAAAGACAACAATAACAATCTTGATGAACTGGCAAGAAAGAGTGTCAACTCCTTGATAAACAAATATCGCGGTATTGGCGAAGCAAAAGCCATTAGCATTATTGCAGCTCTCGAACTGGGGTATCGCCTTCAACGTGAGGAGATTATGGAAAGAAGTACCATAAAATCCAGCAAAGATGTTTACAAATATTTTTCCTATAAAAGCAATATATTAGTTGAAGAGTTTAGTATCATACTTTTGGATAGAGCCCATAAAATCATAGGAGATGCACTTGTTAGTAAGGGTGGAATGGCGGCAACAGTTGTAGATCCTAAGGTGGTTTTTGTTGAGGCTTTGGAGAGGCGAGCTTCGGCAATAATTTTGTGCCACAACCATCCGTCGGGAAATACAAAACCCAGTGGAGCTGACGATAGTTTAACAAAAAAGTTAGTAGAGTCGGGCAAAATGCTGGACATCAATGTAATAGATCATGTAATAGTAGCTGCAGACTCCTATTATAGCTACGCCGATGAAGGGAGAATTTAATATGCTTAAAATAATTACAATAGTTGGAGCCCGTCCACAGATAATAAAAGCGGCAGCACTTAGCAGAGCCATAAAAGAGAATTTTAGTAGTGAAATTGAGGAGATAATAGTACATACAGGTCAGCATTACGACGAAAATATGTCGGAACAATTTTTTCAAGAACTTTCCATTCCCAAACCTAAATATAATTTAGGGGTAGGCTCGCAGTCGCATGCTTCGCAAACGGCAAATATAATTTTGCAATTAGAAAAAATTCTTTTAGACGAAAAACCTAAAGTACTTGTGGTGTATGGCGATACCAATTCTACCATAGCAGCATCGCTCACCGCTGCAAAAATGGGCATTGCGGTGGCACATATAGAAGCTGGTCTCAGATCGTTTAATAAAAATATGCCCGAAGAGATTAACAGAATAGCCACAGACCATGTTTCTACATTGCTCTTTTCTCCCACGCATAATGGAGTTCAAAATCTTGAAAATGAGGGGTTTAGCTTGAATAACAAAGCTCCGTTCTCCATGGACAATCCAGCAATATATCATTGTGGTGATGTGATGTACGACAACACACTCTTTTTTTCGCAACTGGCGGAAGGCAAGTCCGAAATCTTAGAAAAACACTCATTGGAAAAAAATAATTTCACACTCTGCACCATACACCGCGACTATAATACCGATAATCCGTCAAGAATGCAGTCGATTTTCCAAGCACTCAGTTTTTTAGCCAAGGAAAAAAATCAGAAAATATTTCTTCCACTTCACCCACGAACGTCCAAAAACTTGGAAAAATCATTGGGCAAAAGCCTATATGAAGATGTTGTAAAAAATAAAAATATTATAATTTCTGGTCCAGTATCATTTCTTGAAATGACACTCCTAGAAAAACACTCAAAACTTATAGCCACCGATTCTGGAGGTGTGCAAAAAGAGGCCTGTTTTTTCAAAAAACCCTTGCTAATTCTTCGTTCCGAAACCGAGTGGGTAGAGCTTGTTGAAGCAAAATCAGCCTCCATTGTTGATGCCAACAAAGATTTGATAATATCCCAATTTGAGAGGCTTTTGCAATCCGATAATTTGGTTTTCCCCGATATATTCGGTGATGGAAAAGCTGCAGTTTTTATAGCAAATAAAATTTTAGAATATGATAGACAAGGCAATAATTGAGCAGAAAAAACTTCTGCGAAAGGAGATATATAGGCAAAAAGCACTTTTTACAAATGAGGAAAAAGAGGTGCAAGATAAATTTGTAAATTCTCAAATATTAAAGCATTCTAAAATTAAAAATGCAAAAACAATAATGGCATATTGGGCAATGCCCGATGAGGTGGATTTAACCGAAAGTATTTTGGAACTACACAAAGAAAAAACTATTCTTTTGCCAATTGTTACCCGCGACCATTTAGTTATCCGAAAATTTGATGGACTTGATTCTCTGCAAGAAGGCATCGCCTATGGAATTTTAGAACCCACAGGAGAACTGGTAGAAGATTATTCAAGCATTGATGTGGTAATAGTTCCTGGAATGGCTTTTGATATGGAGATGAACAGAATGGGTAGGGGGAAAGCATATTATGATAATTTTTTAGTGCAAACACAAGCTTATAAATTGGCTGTTTGCTTCGACTTTCAAATTGTAGAAAAAGTTCCAGCAGACAAACATGATGTAAAAATGGACGAAGTTTGTACTTTTAAGTAAAAATGAAACATTTTTATCGGTTTTTTCGTTCAAATTGTTTGATAGTTAAAATTTATTTCATAAATTCGCCTAATATAATTTTAATAGTATGAAAAAAATTATCCTTTTAAGTTTTGCTTTACTACTAACACAAGTTGTTACTAAAGCACAGTTTTATGAAATTCACCCACACTTTGTTAGTGTTTCAGGAGGTGCCGGAACAATTAGTTTCAACGATGCCCAATTTCCCGGATATCATGGCAAGTTAGAAGGTGCGTTTTTTTATAACTACCTCTTTGGAACAGGTTTACAGGCAAGTCATTCCTATTTTAAACCCTTAGAAAATACCTTTGCCGACCAAAGAATAAACACCCCGCGACACACATATAATCTCACCACAGCAGATGTGGATTATTATATAGTTGAAAATTATACCGCCAACGCCTATTTCGTGGCAATGCCCACATGGTGGTTCTCATTTATGGGACTTGGTGGGGCTGGATTCCAAAGGTTGTTAACTCCGCAAGGAACTATTCAGTACGACGATTTTTATCCATATTTACATTTTGGCGAAGCCGACCAAACATCTACAATAGACGTAGTTAGAGAGAAATACAATAGCGTTGTTTTTCACCTCGGACTACGTGCCAACCTTATGGTAACAGACCGTTTTGGATTTACATTCGGAACAGATTACCACTTTGCGAAAAATAAGAAATATGCCAACGAAAGACTTCATCAGTTTTCTGGCAGTGCTGGGATAATTGTAAAACTATACGAACTCTTGTATTAAAATATGCCATCAGTTGTTGTACTTTTTGGCTCCAATAGTGGGGATAGGTTGCACTATGTGAAAAAAGCAATACAACAAATTGAAGCCGAAATTGGCAAAATCACAAATATTTCACCACTCTACGAGTCTGAGCCATGGGGCTTTGACGATGAAACTTGGTTTATAAATGGAGTTCTGATTGTAGAAACAGAATTGGAGGCAGAGAATGTGTTATCAAAATTACTCTCCATAGAAAACAGCTTGGGCAGACGTAGAACCGATAGCGAAAGATATGAGTCAAGAACCATTGACTTGGATATTCTGTTTTACAACGAAATAATATTGGAAAGTGAAAATTTAGTCATTCCCCATCCACGACTTCACAAAAGAAGATTTACTCTCTTGCCGCTAAATTATTTACTTCCCGATTTTGTGCATCCCAAACTCAATAAAACTATAGGTCAGATATTGGATAATTGTGATGATAAGGGGGAGGTTAGGCTTTTTCAATCACTGTAGTTTAGCAAAATATCATCAAAGATTTTAAAGACTTCATCTTTCTCGATGGCTTCCATCAATGCTATTTTATATGGTTTGAAATTATAAAGTCCTCTGAAATATGGACTATAATGTCGTCTCATCTCTAAGATAGCCCTCCTCTCTCCTTTGAGTTCAATGGATTTATTTAGATGATATTTACACATTTCAACTCTCTCATCAATTTTGGGTGATGAAAATTCTTCATTGTTCAGATATGCCTTCACTTGTCTAAAAATCCATGGATTTCCCATAGTAGCACGTCCAATCATCAGTGCATCAACATTGGTTTGTTCTAAAAATGTTTTGGCACTCTTGCCATCAACAATATCGCCATTGCCAATAATGGGTATATCTATTTGTGGATGGTTTTTTACTTCACCAATTAAGGTCCAATCGGCTTTTCCGGAGTACATTTGCGAACGAGTTCTGCCATGAATGGTAAGTGCTTCAATGCCAATGTCTTGAAGTCGTAGAGCGACATCCACTATGGGTTTGTGCGACTCTTCCCAGCCCAATCGGGTTTTGACGCTAACGGGAATTTTTACAGCATCAACCACAGCTTTCGTAATCTCAATCATTTTGGGAATATCCTTCAAAATGGCTGAACCAGCACCCTTTGAAACTACTTTCTTCACAGGACAGCCCCAATTTATATCAATAAATTCTGGATTTGCCCGCTCTGCCATACGAGCAGCTTCCACCATGGCATCAACATTGCTTCCAAAAATTTGAATACCCAAGGGTCGTTCGTTCTCCGAAAAATTCATTTTGCTCAACGACTTCTCCACATCGCGACTTAGGGCTTCGGAGGAGATAAATTCAGTTACAACAATATCGGCACCGTGCATTTTGCATATTTCGCGAAACACACTATCTGTTATTTCCTCCATTGGAGCCAAAACCAATGGAGTATTTGTGAATAATGATTTTAATCTACTCATATTAAATAAAAACAGCCTGCTTAAAAAACAGGCTGCTATAATGTATTAAATGTTGAGATTATCCAGCAAGAACAAATCTGATGGGCATGTTGAACTGTACACGAACAGCTTTACTTCTTTGTTTTCCAGGTTTCCATCTGGGCATGTTTCTGATAACGCGAATTGCTTCTTCGTCGCAACCGCCACCAATTCCACGCAGAATACCAACATTGGTAATTCTTCCGTCGGGTTCTACAACAAAAGTTGCATAAACTGTTCCTTGAATACCACTTTCACGTGCCATTTGAGGATACTTAATGTTCTCTTGAAGATACTTCATTCTAGCCTCTTCACCACCGGGAAAATCGGGGTTTTCCTCAACAATGGTAAAAATCTCTGCTTCTACAACCTCTTCCTCTTCCTCAATCTCAACATAGTCGTACTCCCAGTCATCGTCCGCTTCAGCGTCAATTTCCCAGTCGTTGTCAATAACAACGGTATTGTCAACGATGTTTAAAAGGGTTGTAACAACCTGTGGAGGTGGTGGGGGAGGTGGTTCATTTCTTGCAGTTTGAATGATTTCAATCTCCTCAATTACCTCAGTCTGAACAACCTCTTCAATCTCTATCACTCTTTCGTAGCTTTTCCATTCAAATCCAAGAAAAACCAGAGCCATAGCCACTACCAGACCAAACTGAAAGTAAATGGACTTCTTGTTTTCAAGATTAGCGCGTTCTGTTTTTTTCTCTAACATTTCTATAAATTTTAATTGGCAAATTAATAAAAAATATTTCTATTTAATATTATAACGTAATAGTTTAGTTTTTATTGTTATGCTCCAATATAGTTTTTGTATCCTTCAGCGTCCATAAGCTCGTCAAGCTCAGCAGGATCTGAAATTTTTATTTTAACAATCCAACCTTCGCCGTATGCATCCTTGTTAATGAGGTCAGGATTGTCTTCTAGAGCTTCGTTAAACTCAATTACCTCACCCGAAACAGGCATAAAAATATCTGAAACAGTTTTAACAGCCTCAATGCTTCCAAACATTTCATCTTTCTCTACAGTATCTCCTTCACTGGTAACATCCACATATACAATCTCACCCANNCCTCAATGGTGCCAAAAGTTTCACCCATTTCTAAATCTTCATCAACAGTATCCACTTCAACAAATACAATATCACCAAGTTCGTTTTGTGCAAAATCTGTTATACCAATAATTCCAGTATCACCTTCAACTTTAATCCATTCGTGATTTTTAGCGTACTTTAAATTTTCTAAAATTTTCATGACTATTTTTTTATTGAATATTATTATTTCTCAAAAGTAAAAAAAAAAATGTTCCAAACTAAATAAATCTTCATTTTTGCAACAATTTTGTCGCTTTTTATGTATAATATTAATATTTCTTTAAAATTTGAGTGAAAATGTTGTGGTATTGGTATATAATTTTTTTTGCAGTGTGGATTGTAGGTCTGGCAGGTTGTGTTTTACCCGTTATTCCCGGTCCACTTATTGCCTATGGAGCACTTTTGCTAATGCAACTTAGTAATAAACCTCCCTTTTCTGCTGGTATGATGCTCTTTTGGGGAGTTTTTACCCTCATAATTACAATTCTTGATTATTGGGTGCCAATTTATGGAACAAAAAAAGCTGGTGGAACAAAGTGGGGATCCAATGGTGCAATAATTGGTATGATTATTGGTATGTTTTTAGGTCCATTGGGACTATTCATCGGTGCGTTTATTGGTGCCTTTGTGGGCGAAATCCTCAACAAACAGAGTGAAGGAAAAGCCCTAAAAGCAGCCTTTGGAAGTTTCTTGGGATTTATTGCTGGAGTTTTCGGAAAAATTGTCTTTGTACTGATGATTCTTGCTTATTTCTTTATTGGATTAATATTTTAAAATGAAAAGAAAATTTGCCTCTTTTATCCTTATTTGCTTCCTTGTATTGTTCAGCTTTTGCACCAAAAAAAATGAAGGCGTAAAATGGGTAAACCTTAGTGCCGATTCAATTCTTAAATTATATTTCAGTTCGGAACTCATAAATGATTCTCTTTTTATTGAAGATAAAAAGACTTTGGCATCGCTTTATGGAAACGATAATAACAATTTAATTTGGTTCAATGGTGATGCGCAGATTCATCCCTTTGCTTTTGAGCTCATAGAACATACAAATAATGCCATCAGCTATGGCTTAGATCCCGAGTTTTACGACAATGAAGTTCTAAAAAATTTGTTGGCTTTTTATCCCAATGCTCCCAAAATTCTGCATTCAAAAATTCAATTTTTATCGGAAATACTTTTGAGTAATTTATACCTAAGTTTTTATCAACATCTAAAAATTGGTTGGTTACGACCCATCGAAAATCTTGATAGCTTTAATTTAGAACGAAAAGATTTCCTTGGAAGTTTTTTGGAAGATTACCCAAATGGTGATTTTGTTGATGAGGTGGAACACAACTATTTGCACTACAAAAATTATAGGAAATCCATAGGCGATTTTTTTACCAAACACCAAAATATAGCTCCATTGGATGAAGTAATTGATATTGAAGATTCGTTGAAAGCAGTTGAGTTGTGCAAAAACAGATTGGTTGACTGGCAACTTTTAGAAGCCGACAAAAAAGATAATGATGTTGAATTTGCGAAAGCCCTAAAAACCTTTCAATATATGTTTGGCGTAAATTCCTCAGGAAAACTTGATTCTGTTACCGTTGATGCCCTAAATATTCCTTTCTCATTTTTGAAAAAGAATGCAATAATTGTAACCGAAAAACTTAAATCTGTGGAGCAGGAACACGAAAATTTTATAATGATAAATATTCCCACGTTTACACTATTTTGGGCTGAGTTGGGCGAACTTGCCAAAACCCACAAAGTGATATTGGGTACGGTCAGAAATCACACACCAGAGTTGACAAGTACAATATCAAAGTTTTTTATATATCCCGAATGGAATATTCCTTATAGCATTGCCACCATGGAGGCTTTGCCTAATATTAAAAGAAACATATCATATCTTGATAAAAATCATTATTCGGTTATGAAATCCGACAGAACTCTTGTTGACCCTAACACTGTAAACTGGTCGAGATTAAACAGGGGTAATTTTCCATACAAATTAGTGCAATCGCCAGGGCGGCATAATTTATTAGGTTTAGTGAAGTTTCATTTTAATAATTCCCACAGCGTCTATCTTCACGACACTCCCAGCAAGAGATTGTTTCTGAACAATTATCGCTCGTATAGTCATGGTTGCATGCGTTTGCACGATCCTTTTGGTTTTTTGAAAACAATCTTAGAGTTTCAGGAAGGGGTAATTCACTTGCCACCAGAGAGTATCAAAAAACGAGGTTTGGAAGCTTCGCAAAAGAAGTTTAAAGAGATAATTGAAGGTAAAGAGAATGTTGCAATGATAGATACTATTTATAATTATATGGAAGAGAATAAGTACGCAACAAAAGCTTTTAATTTTAAGCAAAGAGTGCACCTTTCAGTGGAATATTACACCTCTTTTTACGACTCCACAATGCAAACTCTTTTTTATAGAGATTTGTACAAAAAAGATTCTGTTTTATATCATCAATATGATACGTATAAATCAAGTAAAATTGGTAGAAAAAAAACGGAGTAATATAAAATTGCTCTATTTCTGTTTGTATTTATTCACACTTATAATCTGTAATTTTTGTTACAGGTAATTTGCTCCCTGCTCTTAAAACACGTGTAATAAATTCATTACATTGCTCTACACTGAGTATGTTTTCTCGTAGAGCTTCGCATAAAAAATCCATGGTGGTTAAAAGTTCTATGGAATGCCTGTGGCAGTATTCTTTAATGTCTCTTAAGTTGCTACTACCGATAATGTTATTTGTAAATCTTACATATGCAAGGCAGGCGCTTTCGCCATCGCCTTTAAACATTTTGTTCTTTATATAAAAATATTCTTTTATAATTTCTGGTCTATGGGTGGGAAATGGTATTTTAGTAATTAGTCCAAAGTTTATTAAATTATCGACCTCAATTTTTCTTGACCTAAATCGTTCCAATTCATTATAAACTTTGTCAAGAATGTAAATTTTATTTGGGAAAATTTTGTTCAAAATTAAAATCTGTCCTCCACTTATGAAGTGAGAAACAACATCTGCATCAATTAGAATATCTTTTAATTTATTCTTCGTCATTAGATTCTGTGATTTTGTTTAGATATTCTAAATTCATTCCTAAGTCAAATAGGAGTGAAAAATAGTGACTTTCAGAAATTAATTCTCTATCATAAAGTTCCCTTGTGAGTTCGCCGTAATTTCCTATGCTCAAATCTTTATTACCACTTTCGTATAAATCAATTGGATATCCATGTTTAATGGCACTCCACTTAATGTTTTTGCAATATTGCTCGTAATACTTAGATGAAATTAGGTTCAATGATTTTAGCCTATATAGCAAGGCTGCACGCGAAGACGAGAAGTAGTGTTCTAATTTTAAAATAGTTTTTAATTTTATTTTGTCTTTAGAGAGTTCATTGTCGGGTATAAGCTCTTTAACAGCAGATTCTGGCATCAATAAAATAGAGGCAAATCTGTCGGCATTGTATTCTTCTTTAGTAGAGCTGTCAAATTTTTCAGTATTACACATCATAGATGAAAAATTCTCTTGGATATACAAATGGTATAGCTCATGGCATATTGTAAAGTGTTGTTTGCCAAGACTGTGGTTGGAATTTATTAAAATAAATCTGTCATCATTTATTTTCAAAGCCATACCAGAAAAATCGGAAGATAAATCCCTAAAAATAGTTATGATATTTAACTTCGTCAATAAACTTTTAAATCTAATGGGGTCAGAATCACTTAGCCCAGCAAGATTTCGAAATTCAACAGCTTTCTTTTCTAAAATATTATTATTCATTTTGAGCTAAAATATTTTTAATTTTAAGATAGTTTAGGGCTATTTTTCTAAAGTTAGCAATAACCTCTAAGTCGTTAGACGAAATTTCGTTGGCTCTGAAGGCAAATGCAAGATTAAGTTTGTTTATAGAGCTATCTTTTTCGTACAAATCATACTCATCTACTCCAAATAAATTGGCGTATTTAGGAATTAAATCCAAAGGAACTGAACGAGAGTTGTTCTCGTAATAACTAACCTCTTCCCTGGTTATGCCAAGATATTTGGCTAATTGTGCTTGGGTAAAGCCTAGTTTTGTCCTAAAATCTTTAAGGTTTTTTGCAAGTATTGTTTCCATAAATGTTACAAATTGTGTTACAAATATATGCTCTCAAAACAAATAAAGCAAATTTGTAACACGAATTAACAAAAAATATTTGTTCGCTACTTGCGTTTATTCTGTCAAAAGTTGTTGATTGTCAGGGTTTAGGTGTGAGCTTTCAGTCTCTATTAAAATCCCTCAATGTGTAATTCAGCATTGCCTTTTACTTTGCCATTGAGTTGAACTGAAAGTGGCATAATGAAAATATTTTCCACTTCCACATTGTCTATTTTCCCTTTTATGATGATGCCCTCTTCGATGACATAATTTTCAAGCTCTTTATTCAAATCTTCCAACATGGGGTCAACAAACTCCTTTACAGAAAATTTTAGATGAGGTTCAAGTTTTCTCAAAATTGTGCCGTGTAGCAGCCAGTCTGCCGATTTTAGAAGTACATTTCTGGTATTCAGTTCAAAATTGGATTCCACTATTTCAACTGTCTCTGTTTCAGGAATATAGATTGGTTTTCCTGTAAAATAGAGAGTGCCTTTTAGTGAGCCTTCAACGCTTATTTTGAAAATCATTTTGCCATCGTGTCCAAAAAAGTCAATATCATTAATAAGGATATATCTTCTGCCCTGACTAAATTTTTCGCCCACAAGTTCTTCTTTCAATGTTTTGCGAATAAAGCTATTGGAAACATCAACATTATAATTAACCAAAAAGTCTTTGTCTATACTTTTTACCAATTTCAAATTGGGTAATTTTGGAACATCAATTTTTGCTGGTTTATCTCCAATAATGCAGTCGATAAAGGCTTTCACGCCCACGGTGAACATCATATTGTTATTTTCGGTTTTTAGTGGCGAGCAAGATGCTTCAACTGGTTTTATGGCAACCCATGTGGAGTGCTCCTCGCTCACCAACATAGGCTCTTGGAAGCTTTCCCAAGTTTCGGTCATAATTCCTTTAACATCGGCAATTTCGGTGATACTTTCGTCAATTACGCTACTCAGTTTTTTGCTTGTGCCAGCAATGGCAGCATCGGTGATTAGCCCGATGGGGATATTTATGCCCATGGCTCTCAAAACTGGTCGTTTGGTCCACGAATGTTTTTCTATGCGAGTAGTTGTTCTTAAATCCCAAGTGGGTGAAATGGACAAAGATGTTGATAGCGAGATAGATAGCTCTCCTGTAACTTCGTAATAGTCGGAAATGGTAAAGCCAAACTTATTTACCTTCCAGCCAAATTTCGACCAAACTCTAACGGGGATAGTATATTTTATTTGATTGTTTTCAACTCTAACTCTGAAGTCTTTAGTTTTCCACACTTTTAGCTGTAAGCTTTCATCTGTTAGGTCTTCAAAAATAAGTCCAAAAAACTGCTTGTTTATAGACTTTTCAAGCTCTGTCATATTCACATTTATGGGCAGTGCAATGGTGGAAACTTCAGGTTTATACACCGGCGGAACATAAGTTTCGGTGGGTTTATCTATTTTCACAGTCTTACAAGAATGAATTAAAATGAAAGAAAAAATAATTAGGCTAAAAAATAGTTTATTTTTCATATTTATATTACTTTAAATTTCTACCAAAAATGGCATCAATGCCACCTTCATCATATTTTTCGTGCATTTTGTTCTTCAGCGACCAACATGTCATAGCTCTCACATCAGTTTTGTCGGCAATTTGTCGCGTTGAGGCTTCAGGGTTTTCACAAATTTGATGCAGTATGGAAAAAGCTTGCGGAAGTGGCAGTCGGCATCTGTGAAAAAGGGTGTTGGCGGTTGCCGACTCCGATTTCTTACACTTGGTGCAACGACGAGAATAGGGCTGGCTACCTTTGCAGAAATTTGTGTGCCCACAGCTGCGACAAACAAAGCCATTTTCCCATTTCTTATCCGCAATCCACATCAAACACTTCTCCTGCGTTGAGAAATCCTCTTTGAACTTTTGTTCGCTGCTATATCCAAAAATATCCATCAAATTCATTCTACAAATTTACAAAATAAAATAGTCATTTCATCAAGAAAAAATTAAATCATATTATTGGTGTGTTTTTCGAAATTATATGTGGTTTAAACTTTTATAACAATGCTTTTTGTTCACTTTGTTATTAATTTGATTAATTGATTTAACTTTGTGGAATAAATAAAGAAGATGAATTCTATAAAACAGTTGGCAGGTCAAACGGTGGTTTATGGTGCTTCCAGTATTGTGGGCAGACTTCTGAACTATCTTTTGGTACCACTTCATGTCTATATCTTTACCAATCCCAGCGAGTATGGCGTTGTTGGCGAGATGTATGCATGGGTGAGTTTGCTAATTGTGCTTTTGGTTTATGGAATGGAAACAGCTTTTTTTAGATATAATGAGTCGAGAGATGAGAAAAATCTTGTTTTTGGTTCGGCTTTTATATCACTTTTCATCACCACAGCACTCTTTTTGGTGGCAGTATTTTTGTTTATAGACCCCATTTCGCAAATATTGCAATATCCTAATAATCAGGAGTATATACTTTGGTTTTCGTTTATTATTGCCTTAGATGTACTCAGCACAATACCTTTTGCCCGACTTAGGGCTCAAAACAGGGCAGGTAGATTTGTTTTTGTGAAATTAGCTGGAATTTTCACAAATATTATCCTCAATTTATTCTTCCTATTGTTGGCTCCATGGCTATATAGTCAAGAGGGTTTGTCGGTGTTGGTTTCGTGGTTCTATTCGCCCACAATGGGGATAGGATACATTTTTATAGCCAATCTTTTTTCAAGTGCAATTACGCTGTTATTGCTGATTTCGGTTATAAAATTCCGTGATTTAAAATTTAATTTTGCCCTTTGGAAAGGGATGTTCATTTATGCATTTCCACTTCTGATTTTTGGTTTGGCAGGCATTGTAAACGAAACCATGGACAGAATTTTAATTAAACATCTTAGTACGCCAGCCGAGAGTATGGCAAATGTGGGGATTTATAGTGCTTGCTACAAAATATCCATATTGATAACCATTTTTATACAAGCCTTTAGATATGCCGCCGAGCCATTTTTCTTTTCCAAGGCAAAGGAGAAAGATGCCAAAGAGACCTATGCCACAGTGATGTCATATTTTGTGGTAACTTGTTCCATAATTTTTCTGTCAATAATGATGTATATAGATATTGTGCAATATTTTGTCAGTGAGCCATATAGGGTTGGCTTGGGCATAGTTCCTATACTGCTATTGGCAAATGTTTTCTTGGGGATATTCTACAATCTTTCGGTGTGGTATAAAGTTACAGGACAGACAAAATTTGGGGCATATATCTCCATTTTGGGGGTGGTTATAACCCTTGCAATGAACTTTATTTTAATACCCCTTGTTGGATATGTGGGAGCTGCTTGGACAACTTTGGTTTGCTATTTTGTTATGTCGGTGGCTTCATACGTTCTCGGACAAAAACATTATCATGTAAATTATAATTTACAAAAAATATTTGGCTATCTATTTTTGGCACTCTTCCTATATTTGGTCTCATTGACTTACCAAAATATAGCTTTGAGCCTAAAATTAGCCCTAAATTCAGTAGTTTTAATTGGCTATTTGACAATAATATATTTTGTAGAACGAAAATCATTGAAACTGATATTTTTGAACGATAATTCTAAAAACGAATATGAAAATGAACAAGATTAAAGTAAATATCATAAATAAATCAAGTTTTGATTTGCCAGCCTATCAAACTGAACTGTCGGCAGGTATGGATTTGAGAGCAAATATTTCGGAACCCATTGTCTTAAAACCTTTGGAAAGAGTTTTGGTTGACACTGGAATTTTCATAGAATTGCCAGCAGGCTACGAAGCTCAAGTTAGACCCCGAAGTGGCTTGGCTGCCAAAAGTGGAATTACAGTTTTGAATGCACCCGGAACCATCGATGCCGACTATCGTGGAGAGGTAAAAGTTATACTTGTAAACCTTTCAAATGATAATTTTACAGTAAATGCTGGCGACCGAATTGCACAAATTTTGGTAGCTAAACACGAAACCGTTCAGTGGAACCAAGTGGATGAGCTTGGCGAAACAGAAAGAAGTGCCGGCGGATTTGGACACACTGGAGTATAATTTTATCTTATGAAATTTAGAATTTTAAATATCTCTCTTATACTATCACTATTGTTGGTGGCAGCTTGTGGTACGCAAAAGCGAAATACCAAAACAAGAACCAAACCCTTGGTGTTTTTGTTGGACGAAAACAAATACAAAACTTCGGCACAGCTCATAGACGCAGTTAAAGAGAAAAATATGGGCAATTTTCAAGAAGCTGAAAGTTTGTTGAGAAACTTTGTTTCGGAAAATGAAAACAGTAGCGTTGCACACTATCAATTGGCACTTGTTTATCAGGAGTTAGATAAAATTGTGGAAGCCCTAAATAGTGCCAAAATTGCCAATAAACTTGAACCCAACAACCAGTGGTATTTGCAACTATTAGGTGAATTGTACGACCAGATGCACAACTATAAAGAGTCGAATAAAATTTGGCAAAATTTGGCTAAAGACTACCCCGATCAGCATGAATATTGCTACAATACTGTGCTTGCCAATGTATATCAAGGTAAGTGGGAAGAGGCAATAAAAGGCTACGATTTATTAGAAAAACAAATTGGTCCCAGCGAAGAGTTGGCATTGGCAAAACAGAGAATTTGGCTAATGGATAATAATGTGGACAAGGGTGCAATGGAGATCGAGAAATTGGCAGAACTCTATCCCCGTGAAGTGAGATTTCCGCTTATGATTGGCGATTTGTATATGACCAACGAGATGCACCACAAGGCAAAAATATATTACGACAGGGCATACAAAATTGACTCTTTAGACCCATACGTAAATGTGGCTTTGGCAAATTTCTATAAAAAGACTGACAATAAAACCGATTCATATGGAAATTTAAAAATAGCTTTCGCCAATCCAAAAATGGATATAGATACCAAGGTAAAAGTTCTGCTCTCATACTACACAGTAACAGAACTTTACGATACACTTCTGTCGGATGCTTATGCTCTGGCAAATATTTTGGTGGAAACTCACCCCTACGAGGCAAAAGCATGGTCGATTTATGGAGATTTTTTAATTAGAGATGCCCGATATATGGAAGCCGAGGAGGCTTTTGCAAAGGTGCTTTTATACGACAAAAGTAAATTTATAATTTGGGAGCAATATTTAATGCTACTATCCAATCATAACAAAGACAAGGAGCTTTTGGAGGCATCTTCCGAAGCCATTGAGTTGTTCCCAAGTCAGCCATTTCTCTTCCTTTCAAAGGGTTTGGCTCTATACAATTTGCAAAGATATTCGGAGGCAATAGAGAGCCTTGAATTTGGTCGGCGTTTGCTTATAGAAGATAACGAAACCGCCGAAAGCATCTATGTCTATTTGGCGGAGTCGTACTACAAGGAGAAGCAATATGCAAAATCATACCAGAATTTTGATAAGGCATTGAAAATAAATCCCCGATCCAAATATGTATTAAATAATTATAGCTACTATCTATCTCTACAAGAAGAAAAATTGGATTTGGCAATTTCCATGTGCGAAAAATTGATGAGAATTGAGCCCAATAATGCCAACTCACAAGATACATACGCTTGGGTGCTTTTTAAGGCAAACAAAATTGATGAAGCACTAATTTGGATAGAAAAAGCAGTGAAAAATAGTCTAAACCAAAGTGCAACCATTCTTGAACACTATGGCGATATATTAAAAAAACTTGGACGCGATGCCGAAGCCAAAGATGCATGGCAAAGGGCTTTAGAAGTAGCCACAATCGAAGAGCAAATTGCAGAAATAGAGAGTAAAATAGAAAATCAATAATTTATAATAGAAAATATAACTGATTTAATATTTGTCATCTTGAGTAGTGAACGAGCATAGAAAGATAGACAAATATTGCTAAAAAACTTCATCATCAAATTGGTGTAATACCAATTGTTACATAAAATTATTATTTTTGTGTCGTAATTTATTAAATATGCACTCCACCATTTTAAAAAGAACTTTAATTATAGCAATTTTCCTCAGCACACTTTGGGGCGGAAATAGCTATTCGCAGTTCTACAACGGAATGCATATGACCTTTGGTAAAAACAGAATACAATATCAGGATTTCAACTGGATGTATTTTCGTTCCGATAGGTGCGATATATATTTCTACCCTCGCTCTAAGCAGTTGGCACAATATGTTTTGAAATATGGTTCCAGCGAAATAGAAAAAATGGAGCAAAAAATTGGTAGCACCTTAGAAAATAAAATACAGTTTATAATTTATACCACATTTCAAGATTTCAAAGAGTCCAATATTGGACTTATGGGTGAAGATTTGTACAACACAGGTGGTGTAAATTATATTTCGGGAAACAAAGTTTTTCTATATTTTGATGAAACATTTCAGGATTTCGATAAAATGATGACGCAAGGAATTGCCATGGTGGTTTTGAGCGATATGATTTACGGCGGAAGTGTTTTTTCGCAGCTAAAAAATCAAACCTTGCTCACCATACCCGATTGGTTTTTGCCCGGACTTTTGTCCTACTACACCCAAGATTGGAGCTTCGACATCGACAATAAGTTCCGATATATGATTTTGAATGACAAGGCAAAAAATATCACCAAGCTAAAAGGTGAAGAGCAGGCGATAGCAGCCCATGCCTTTTGGAAATTTATTGTAGATAAATACTCCGAACGAACTTTGGCAAGCATCCTTAATATGACTCGCAATATCCGAAGTTTCGAAAAAGCCTTGCTCTATTCGCTTAGTGCCCATTTTGAAGACTTGTATGCCGATTGTTTGAAACACTATCGTGTGAAATATGATGCTGATTTAGACAGGGCAGAACCCACTGATAGTGAGTTGATTAAAATAAGAAAAGAGACCCACTATTCGCAGTATGTGGTTTCGCCAATTAGTGGTGATGTAGCCTATGTTACCAACAAAGAGGGACAAGAGAAAATTTGGTTAAAAAGGAGTGGGAAAAAGAGGGCAAAAAGGATTTATAAGAGAAATCATAAAATTGAAGAATCACCCGATTATTCATATCCGCTGCTAAGCTGGCACCCCAGAGCCAGAATTTTGGGAATGATAATAAGAGAAAAAGAGCTGATTTATTACCTTAGCTACGAAATTGAAAATGGCGATAAAACCAAAAGACTTATAGCTAATATCGATAAAATCACCTCATTTTCATATTCCAACGATGGTCGTCAATTTGTTTTTTCGGGGGTAAAAAACGGGCAGTCAGATATATTCATATACAATTTGGCTTCCAATGCAGTTTTGCAAATAACAAATGATATTTATGATGATTTTAGTCCCATATTTTTCGATAATAATAGTAAAATCATCTTTAGCTCAAATCGAAATATTAATAATATAGATGTAAAAGAGATTCCTTCGCGAGATATTATAAAAGGAAAACTAAATCTATTCTCCTACGATTATGAAAATAGAGATAATAATTTGATTAAACTTACTGATAATCAACATTCAAACCAAATTTTGCCCATTGAAATAGAGAATAAAAAGTTTGCGTATTTGAGTGACGAAAGTGGGATCAATAATAGATATATAGCCAAAATCGACTCGGCAATAACCCACATTGATACCACAGTTCATTATCGACATTTTGCTGCTTCCACACCGCAAACAAATTATATGTATGGCATAAATTATCACTCATTTTCCAAAAGAGATAATACCATAATCGACCTGTTTAGGAACAACAAGCGTGAGTTGATAAGTCAAAGCAGAATAGGAAGAATTTCGGAAAAAAGCGAGGCAATAAAGCCAAGTTCGTACAGAGATGATTTATCCAAATCCATTGAAGCTTTGATGGACACTTTGGCTGAAGAAGTCGAAAGACCTAAGCGAAAACAGCTGGGTTTTGTCCGATTTAGAGATGTTTATAAACAGATGCCAGATTATTTGGAGAAAACTGGTGAACAGGGATATATCAAAATTGGAGAAGATTCGGTTTTGGTGAAAGATAGTTCAGAGGAGGACGGATTTCAGCGTCAGGCCGAAAGACCTTACAGCGTGCAATACTCTATCAGTCAAATAGTTTCGCAGCTTAATTTTAGTTACCTCAATACCAATTATCAGCAGTTTTCGGGTGCCTATATGCCCATTTTCCAAAATGCAGGCTTCAATGCACTTTTTATGGTTGGCACCAACGATCTTTTTGAAGATTACAGAATTACAGCAGGCTTCCGTTTCGGATTAGACTTAAACGATACGGAGTTTATGTTGAGTTATGAAAATCTCAAGAAAAGAGCCGATAGGCAGATAGTTTTCTATCGTCAAAATGCCCGAAATATGTACGATTATTTTGCCACAAAGCAAAACTCAAACACCTTGGCTTTGGTCTATAAATGGCCCTTTTCTGAAGTTAGTGCCATACGCGGAACAGTGCTTGGGCGTGTGGATAAAGAGATTTTTCTGTCAACAGATATTTCAACCCTGCAATATCCAAATTATTATGGCTATTGGGGTGGGTTAAAAGCTGAATACATCTTTGATAACAGCAAATACTTGTCGATAAATTTACTTCAACGCTCACGAGCAAAAGTTTTTGCCGAGTATTATCAATCGGTGGAAAAAGAGACCCGAAATATGATTGTTTTGGGAATGGATTATAGATATTACACCAAAATATATAAAAACTTTATTTGGGCAAATCGTTTTGCTGCAAGTACCTCTTTTGGCAAAAGCAAATTGATATATTATATGGGAGGGGTTGATAATTGGCTATTTCCCAAATTTAATCAAGATGTAGATATCGACAGAAGTCAAAATTATGCCTATCAAACATTGGCAACCAATATGAGAGGCTTCACTCAAAATATTCGTAATGGAAACAGTTTTGCCGTTTTAAATAGCGAACTTAGGTTTCCGCTTTTCCAAATGTTCGAAAAACGACCCATAAAATCCAGTTTCTTGAAAAACTTCCAAATAATAGGTTTTGGAGATATTGGAACAGCGTGGACAGGCTTTAATCCCTATTCGTTGGATAATTCTCTGTTTACACAAATCATAGAAAGAGGTCCCATTAGGGTTACCTTAGAAAAACAAACCGACCCCATTGTGGGCGGATATGGCTTTGGGCTGCGTACCACAATTTTTGGATATTTTATCAGAGCCGATTGGGCATGGGGAGTTGAAGATAGAAAGGTGCAAAACAGAGTTTTTTACATTTCACTTAATCTCGACTTTTAATTTTCCAGACAATGAAAAACAGCCTTGATACAAAAATTATACGCTTTTTAAAAAAGTATAATGTGATAAACATTGCCACTATGGAAAAGAAAAATCCTTGGATTTTTTCATGTTTTTATGCCTATGATGAGGTGGAAAATGTTTTTTATTTTTCTTCGGACGAAAAAACAAGACATTTTCAAAATTTAAAACAAAATTCAAAAATTTCGGCAAGCATAGCCCCACAAACAGAGACTTTGCTTCACATACAAGGCGTACAGCTACTTGGGGAGGCAAAACACTTGGTGGATGAGGAGTTTGAAAAAACTAAGAAAATCTATCTCAAACGCTTTCCAGTGGCGAGTTTGTATGTGAAATCCATGTGGAAAATAGAGCCTTGGCATATAAAATTTACAAATAACAAAGTGGGATTTGGTAAAAAAATAATTTGGAATAATTATCCACAATAAATATGCTTGAATTTCAAACTATTAACTTTTTTTTGTTGACTACTTTAATTCTATTAACAAATTTTCGAGCATATGATTTACTATGTTTGCATTATAAGACTTGAAACGAATCTGAAATTGCTAAAACGTTAAAAATCAGCTATATACGAGAATTGTCAAAATGCTTTCGTCTTAAGTCTTACAGAATCAACCATTTAACAAAAACATCAATAAAATGAGCGAGTCATACGATTTGTTTGCAAGTTTACATACAACTGTTGAAGAGCCCAAAGCTGTCAGCAATGGATATGGAAATCTTGTAGAAGCCAGAAAAAAATCACAAGCTAATGTGGAGCAAATAACCCCAATAGAGGAGCAGGTTTCTGTAATTCCAAAAGAAGAGCTTAACTCAAACATCTTGAATGAAAACTCACTAATACTAGAAAAAGAAGAGATAAAAGAAGAAATGAAATTAGAAGACACTACAAGCCAACTTCAACCATACACATACGAGGAGATTAAAGCTACTGCCATAAAATATTTCAAAGGAGACGATTTGGCAGCCGACGTTTGGATGAACAAATATGCCCTGAAGGATAGCGAAGGGAAAATTTATGAAAAAAGTCCTGACGAAATGCACCGTCGCCTCGCAAGGGAGTTTCATAGAATAGAAAAGAAATATCCCAATCCTATGTCCGAAGAGGAAATTTATGCATTGATGAAGGGATTTAAGTATATAATTCCGCAAGGAAGTCCCATGGCAGGAATTGGAAACGATTTCCAAATTGCATCTTTGTCAAACTGTTTTGTAATTGGCAATGCTGGTGATGCCGACTCCTATGGTGGAATTATGAAAGTTGACGAAGAGCAAGTTCAACTTATGAAAAGAAGAGGTGGCGTGGGGCACGACCTGTCTCATATCCGACCCAAAGGTAGTGCCGTAAAAAATAGTGCACTTACCTCCACAGGTATAGTGCCATTTATGGAGAGATACTCCAACTCCACTCGCGAAGTGGCACAAGATGGTCGTAGAGGAGCTTTAATGTTGTCAATATCCGTTAAGCATCCCGACTCATCAGATTTTATTGATGCGAAAATGGAAAAAGGTAAAGTTACTGGAGCAAATGTTTCAGTGAAAATTACCGACGATTTTATGCAGTGCGTAATTGAAGATAAACCCTTTGTACAGCAATACCCCATAAATAGTAGCGAGCCTGTTTATCAAAAAGAGATAAATGCACGTGAATTATGGAACAAAATCATACACAATGCGTGGGCATCGGCAGAGCCTGGAATACTATTTTGGGATACCATAACTCGCGAGTCTGTTCCGGATAGCTATAAAGAAGAGGGCTTCGAAACTGTTTCCACAAATCCTTGTGGCGAAATACCACTGTGTCCGTACGATAGCTGTCGATTATTGGCAGTTAACCTGTACAGCTATGTGGAAAACCCCTTTACCGATGAGGCAAAATTCAATTTTGAACTTTTCAAAGAACATGCCCAAAAAGCACAAAGGATGATGGATGATCTCATTGATATGGAGATGGAAAAAATCGATAGAATTATTGATAAGGTAGTCTCCGACCCCGAAAACAGTGATGTGAAAAGAGTAGAGTTGGAACTTTGGAACAAAATTCGTAATAAAACTCTTATGGGTCGTCGAACAGGTCTTGGAATTACCGCCGAAGGCGATATGTTGGCAGCCTTAAATCTAAGATACGGCTCCGACGAAGCCATAGATTTCGCCGTTGAGGTGCACAAAACATTAGCACTTTCGGCATATCGCTCGTCAGTAGAAATGGCAAAAGAGAGAGGAGCCTTCGAAATTTATGATGCCGAAAAAGAGAAAAACAACCCCTTCGTACAAAGAATTAAAGAGGCTGATGCCGATTTATATAGAGATATGAAATTGTACGGACGAAGAAATATTGCACTACTAACCATTGCCCCCACAGGAAGTGTTAGTATATGTACCCAAACAACATCGGGAATTGAACCAGTTTTCAGAACAAACTATCGTCGTCGTAGAAAGATTAATCCCAATGATAAAAATGTTGTTGTTTCGTTCACCGACGAACAAGGCGATTCGTGGGAAGAGTACTCAGTTTTCCATCCCAAATTTTTAAAATGGTTAAAAGTAAAAGGATATGATGCCGAGGAGGTAAAACTCTATTCAGATGCCGACCTACAGCCCATTATAGAGAAATCGCCATTTTACAAAGCAACAGCCAACGACATCGACTGGGTGAGCAAAGTAAAAATGCAAGGATTGGTTCAAAAGTGGGTCGATCACTCAATTAGCGTAACAGTGAACTTGCCAGAGAGTGTTCCAGAAAGTCTTGTAAGCGATATTTATAAAACAGCTTGGGAAAGTGGTTGTAAGGGAATTACCATTTACAGAGATGGTTCTCGTTCGGGCGTTTTGATTACAAAATCAGAAGAAAAAGAAGAGAAAGCAATAAAAGAGACACAAGCCCCCAAGCGTCCCAAAGAGTTGGAATGCGACATTGTGAGATTCCAAAACGACCGCGAAAAATGGATTGCAGCCATCGGACTATTAGATGGAAGGCCATATGAAGTGTTTACTGGAAAAGCAGAAAGTTTTGCCATTCCAAACAATATAAATAAAGGAATAATTGTAAAAAGTAGAGGTAAAGATGGAAAAAGCAGATATGATTTCAAATACATCGATAAGGATGGATATGAAGGTTTTTTCCAAGGACTATCTCGCTCTTTCAAACAGGAATACTGGAATTATGCAAAATTAATTTCAGGAGTCCTGCGTCATGGTATGCCTCTTTCCAATGTGGTACATATTGTTCAAAATCTAAACTTTGATAGCGACGATATTAATACCTGGAAAAATGGTGTTGTGAGAGCACTAAAAAGATATGTACCCGACGGAACAAAAGCAAAAGGAGAAAAATGCCCCGAATGTAGCTCCGAAAAAGGACTAATATTCAAAGAAGGCTGTCTCACTTGCGATGATTGTGGCTATTCTAAATGTGGTTAAGATATAGCGGATTAACTAAACTAAAAAGCGCTTCCTGTTATCAGAAAGCGTTTTTTTTATCTATTTTTTTACCATGAGATTTTTAGCATTTCTGACCCATAGCACTCTTCAGTTCTTCATCTCTTCCCCAACCCCAAGGTGGATGAAGAACTGAATTAGCTTTTTCGTTTTTCCCCGACCCTGTAAGGGAGCCGAAAAAATGAAGCTCAAAACTCAAAACTCACAATTCGTAATTCGTAATTATTCATTGTTCATTGTTCATTGTTCATTGTTCATTGTCTCCTCCGTGTCTCCGAGGTTAAAAAAAAGCCCAAGGTTTCAAAGTTTCAAAGTTTCAAAGTTCAGTGGTCAGCC
>LSQX01375183.1_pt2 | contig 31270 bp, 43 predicted proteins | sample 654561 | NCBI WGS metagenome assembly LSQX01 (sample SAMN04489861, study PRJNA283612) | anaerobic digester metagenome | isolation source: 4 biogas reactors fed with cattle manure at either 37C or 55C with and... | place: Denmark: Kongens Lyngby | collected 2014 | reverse complement strand
CATTTCGGTGAAAAAGAACTGGGCGAGTTAATTGCCGACGATAATTAATGTTAAAATATTTGCGCATAAAGTGTGAAAAACCATCATATTGGCATGGCATTCTTGCAGATTTGAAAAAACATCGTCGAATTTCAAAAATAATCGGTAAATGACGGAAAATCCCTTGCAATAATAATATTCCTGCGATATACTTCTTCCTGCGCGACTTTTTTCGCGTAGCGTAGATGTCGAAGATTGCTGCCTATTGCGCATGCTGTGCCAAGTGGCAGGTAACTTTGACGGAGAAGTCCGGACTTTGATCCGGGCGATGCAACCCAGTTGGCAGCGTGTGCGATTCGGCACATGCCCAGGCCCAAAGTGCCGTAACTAGCGGTAACTGGTTTCCTGGGTTTTCTGATGGCCGATGAAGAAACGCCCGGCGCGGTGGCGGAACAGCAACACAATGGAGGATACTTTACATGGCAACAAAGCAAAAGGTCAGAATCAAACTCAAAGCATATGATCACGAGCTTCTCGATCAGAGCGCCGCTCGCATCGTCGAGACCGTAACCCGTACAGGCGCAAGCTTTTCGGGTCCGATCCCGCTTCCTACCGAGAAGGAAATCACCACGATTCTCAGATCACCTCACAAGTACAAGGATTCTCGTGAGCAGTTTGAGATGCGTACACACAAGAGACTGATTGACATCTTTGCACCCAACCAAAAGACGGTTGATGCACTGATGAAATTGGATATGCCTGCAGGCGTCAGCATTGAGCTGAAGGTCTAATGGCAGACGGTGCCTGTGTTTCAGCAGCCGGGCATCGGGGTCAAGTTCTCGCAGGGCGAGAACCAATAACCTATAAGGAGGAAAGAAAGATATGACTAAATTTATGCTGGGTAAGAAGGCCGGTATGACGCAACTGTTCGATGAGAACGGCATAGCGATTCCGGCAACCGTAATTGAGTGCGAACCCCTGTTCGTCATTCAGAACAAGACGGATGACACCGATGGCTACAAGGCTGTTAAGGTGGCTTCTGGCACGATTCGCGAGAAGCTCGTTAATAAGCCGGACAAGGGGCAATTTGCCAAAGCCGGTGTGTCGGTACTTCGTACTGTTCGTGAATTCCGGACTAATGATGACTATACACTCGGACAAGAGATCAAGGTGGCGGACATGTTCGCTGTTGGTGATCACGTTGATATCAGTGGTGTCTCCAAGGGTAAAGGATACGCCGGTAACATCAAGCGTCACGGCCAAAAGGGCGGACCGGGCGGACACGGATCAATGTATCATCGTCGTGTCGGTTCAATGGGTGCCAACAGCACACCGGCTCGCGTACTTCCGGGCAAGAAGATGCCGGGTCACATGGGTGCGGTCGCTTGCACAGTTCAAAATCTGGACGTAGTTCTGGTAGACGGCGATAGAAATATCCTCGTTGTCAAGGGCGCTGTCCCCGGCCCTAAGGGCGGATTGATTTCAATTGAATCATCCGTCAAGGCGAAATAAGCGGCGTAAGGAGGAGCGAAAGAAATGGCTAAAGTAGATGTATACAATCTGGAAGGCGCCGTTACGGGGCAAATCGAGCTCTCCGATGATATTTTCGGAATTGTGCCGAATGAATCCGCAATGATGGCAGTCGTCCGCAATCAATTGGCGAACAAACGCCAAGGTACACATAGCACCAAGACAAGAAGTGAGGTGCGTGGCGGCGGTAAGCGTCCTTATCGTCAGAAGGGAACCGGTCGCGCTCGTCACGGTTCAACGCGTTCTGCGCAATATGTCGGTGGCGGTATTATTTTTGGGCCAAAACCCAGAGATTATAGCTACACCGTTCCTAAAAAAGTGAGAAGACTTGCGATGAAGTCCGCTTTGTCGACAAAGCTTGCTGCACAAAGACTTCTCGTCGTCGATGCGCTGACATTTGACGAGATCAAGACGGCCAAGATGGTCAAGACGCTTAAGGCGCTGAACGTTGACGGATCCGCGTTAATTGTTCTTGCAGGCACCGACAGAAATGTCGAAAAGTCCGCTCGCAACATTCGCGACATCAAGACCGCATTCGTTAACACCATCAACGTTTTCGACATTCTTAAATATGATCGCTTCATTATCACCAAAGATGCAGCGATGAAAGTACAGGAGGTGTATGTATGACCAGGGCACCGCAGGACATTATTGTAAAGCCGATTCTTACAGAAAAGACCTCAGATCAAATCTCGGACGGCAAATATGCTTTCCAGGTCGATCGCAAGGCTACAAAGACTGAGATTCGAATCGCAGTTGAGAAATTGTTCGGCGTGAAGGTCGTATCGGTCAACACATCGAATTTCGACGGCAAGAAGAAAAGACAACGTTATATTGTCGGAAGAACTCCGTCTTGGAAAAAAGCGGTTATTACAATCGCTACTGAGACCAAAGACGCTTCCTACCTCGCTAAGGGTGGTAAGACCTCAAAGGTCACCGCGAAGTACAAGACATCAATCGAAGAATTTGGGTTCGCTGAGTAATCGGCCCGTTGAATGAAGGAGTGAAGAAAGATGGCAGTAAAAAACTATAATCCAACTTCTCCCGCCAGACGTCAGATGACGGTTACCGACTTCTCGGTGCTCACCGATAAGAAGCCGGAAAAGAATCTTCTTGCCATTGGCAAAAAGACAGGCGGCAGAAATTCATATGGCCGAATCACAGTACGTCATATCGGCGGCGGCAATCGTCGTAAGATTCGTATCATTGACTGGAAGAGAACCAAAGACGGTATTCCCGCAAAGGTTGTCGCTTTGGAGTATGATCCGAATCGTACCGCGTTTCTCGCATTGTTACAGTACGCTGATGGCGCAAAGGCATATATTGTTGCCCCTCAGGGACTGAATGTCGGTGATCAGGTCGAGTCCGGTCCGGCAGCAGATATCGTTGTCGGCAACGCACTGGCAATCGAAAACATACCGGTTGGTACGATTGTTCACAACATTGAGCTTAAGCCGGGCAAGGGTGCACAAATGGTTCGCACCGCCGGTGCAGGTGCTCAGCTGATGGCTAAAGAGGGCAAATACGCTCAGGTTCGTTTGCCTTCCGGTGAAGTTCGCATGGTATCCGTTTTGTGCCGCGCGACCATCGGAAACGTCGGTAACAGCGATCACGAAAACGTGACTGTCGGAAAAGCCGGCCGTAAACGTCACATGGGCGTTCGCCCAACCGTTCGCGGAGTTGTCATGAACCCTTGCGATCACCCTCACGGTGGTGGTGAAGGTAAGTCTCCTATCGGCAAGCCGAGCCCGGTTACACCTTGGGGTGTTCCGACTCTCGGAAAGAAGACACGTAATAAGCGCAAGCAGTCCAGCAAGTACATTGTTAAGGGTAGAAAATAATTGAAGGGAGGCAAGACACACTATGAGTAGATCTACAAAAAAAGGTTTTTTCGTTCAAGAGGCACTCATGAAGAGAATCGTTGCAATGAACGAAATCAATGAGAAAAAAGTTTTGAAGACATGGTCTCGCTCTTCCACTATTTTCCCCGAAATGGTTGGGCACACGATTGCTGTTTATGATGGCAGAAGACATGTTCCGGTATATATCACGGAGGAAATGGTCGGCCACAAGCTCGGCGAGTTCGCTCCCACAAGAACATACAGAGGACATGCGGGTGAGAAATCATCCGGTGGCCGATGATTGAGATCGCGTTGAAGGGAGGAATGAAAAGTGGAAAAGAAAGTCATGACCAAAGAATATCTTGAGCAAAACCGCGAAGAAATTCTTGCTATGTATGCCAAGCCAACAAAGCGCAATGCAAAGTTGAAGCTCCTTACAAAGAAGCAACGCAAGGTATTGGGTATCGGCAAGGATTGCGGCAAAGCAATAGCTAAATATGTCCGCATCAGCCCCAGAAAGGTGAGCATTGTTATTAATCTCATCAAGGGCAAGGATTTGGAAGAAGCGTATGCAATATTGATGTATACACCGAAGGCAGCGTCTCCGATTCTGACAAAGGCTCTGAAATCAGCAGAGGCCAATGCAGTCAACAATAACGGATTGAGCCGTGATGCACTGTACGTCGCAGACGCTTTTGCTAACCCGGGCCCGGTCCTTAAGAGATTTATACCTCGTGCTAGAGGATCTGCTTCGAGCATCATGAAGAGAACCAGCCATATCACGCTGGTGCTCAAGGAAAGAGTTTAAGGAGGATTTCGATAATGGGCCAAAAGGTTAACCCACACGGTTTACGAGTCGGCGTCATCAAGGGCTGGGATACGCGCTGGTATGCAGACAAAAAGACATTCAGCGATTATTTGGTCGAAGACAAGAAGATTCGTGATTTCGTTAAAAAAGAGTTATTTGCCGCCGGTATCACCAACATTGAAATCGAGCGCAAGGGCAGTGATCGTACTATGATCATTATCAATGCCGCAAAGCCCGGTATCATTATCGGTCGCCAAGGCGCCGGCATTGATGATTTAAAGAGCAAGCTAACGAAGAAGTTTAAAAAGAGTTTCTTCGTTGACATCAGAGAAGTTCGTTCAGTTGATACTGCAGCTCAGCTTGTTGCCGAGAATATTGCAGCTCAGCTTGAGAGAAGAATTTCTTTTCGCCGTGCTATGAAGCAGGCTATGCAACGTACAATGAAAGCCGGAGCAAAGGGCATCAAGACTCAGGTATCCGGTCGTCTTGGCGGTGCAGAAATTGCAAGAACTGAGCACTACCACGAAGGAACAATTCCGCTCCAGACACTTCGTTCTGATATCGATTACGGATTTGCGGAAGCAAGCACGACATACGGTCGTATCGGCGTTAAGGTTTGGGTTTGTCGCGGTGAGCTTTTAACCGCAAAGAAAACAGTTAAAGTTGTTGAGGAAGGGGGCGAAGAATAATGCTTCTTCCAAAGAGAGTTAAACACAGAAAGCAAATGCGTGGACGCATGAAGGGCAAAGCGACTCGCGGTAATTTCGTTGCATATGGTGACTTTGGTATTTATGCTACAGAACCATGCTGGATTACTTCCAATCAGATTGAGTCGGCTCGTATCGCTATCAATCGCTACGTCAAAAGAGGCGGTAAAGTCTGGATAAAGATTTTCCCCGATAAGCCTGTCACATCTAAGCCGGCTGAGACCCGAATGGGTTCCGGTAAAGGATCCCCGGATTATTGGGTAGCCGTCGTTAAGCCCGGAAGAGTTTTATTCGAGATAGCCGGTGTTCCGGAAGAAACAGCACGTGAGGCCATGCGTCTTGCAGGACACAAACTCCCGTGCAAGACCAAGTTCATCGCAAAGGAAAAGGAGGGTGAAGCAAATGAAGGTTGAAGAAATCCGCAACAAGTCCGGCGAAGAGCTTCAAAAGGAATTGCTTGCTCTTAAGGAAGAATTGTTTAAACTCCGTTTCCAGCATGCGACCAATCAGCTCGAAAACCCCCTGCGTCTCAGCGCAGTACGTCGGGATATCGCGCGCGTTAAGACCATCATGCGCGAGCAAGAGCTCAAGGCTAATAAGTGAAGGGGGAAAAGTGAATGAGCGATCGTAACCTCAGAAAAACGCGTGTGGGCACCGTATCGAGTGACAAAATGGATAAGACCATTGTAGTATCCGTTACCGAGCATGTTAAGCACCCGCTTTATAAGAAAATCATGAAAAGAACCTATAAGCTCAAAGCCCATGACGAAGAAAATGCATGTGGCATCGGCGATAAGGTCAAAGTTATGGAAACACGCCCGCTTTCGCGCGATAAGCGCTGGAGGCTGATTGAGATCGTCGAGAAGGCGAAATAGTACGTAGCCGTAATCGGTTTTCACGTAAAGGAGGAAATCAAGCATGATTCAGGTTGAATCCAGACTCAGGTCCGCAGACAACACCGGTGCCAAAGAATTGGCTTGCATCAAAGTTCTCGGCGGATCCCGCAGAAAATATGCCAGTGTCGGCGATGTTATCGTTTGTTCAGTTAAGACGGCTTCACCGGGTGGCATGGTAAAAAAAGGTGATGTTGTTCGTGCGGTTGTCGTTCGTACAATTAAGAGTGTCAGACGTCCGGACGGATCGTATATCCGTTTTGACGAAAACGCGGCTGTTATCATCAAAGAAGACAAGAACCCACGCGGAACCCGTATTTTCGGGCCAATCGCAAGAGAGCTCAGAGACAAGGATTACATGAAGATTCTATCTCTGGCGCCTGAAGTACTTTAAGGAGGACGACAAATGGCTAACAAAATTCATGTCAAGACTGATGATAATGTCATTGTCATCACCGGTAAGGATAGCGGCAAGACCGGAAAAGTCATTAAAGCTGTGCCTTCCACGGGTCGCGTAGTAGTGTCCGGTGTCAATATCGTTAAGAAACATCAAAAAGGCCAAGGCCAGAACAAGCCTGCCGCCATCATAGAGCGTGAGGCAGCGCTTGATGCTTCTAATGTTATGCTCGTTTGCCCGAAGTGCGCTAAGCCGACTCGTGTCGGCACAGAAATCGCTGCAGACAAGACCAAGTCTCGTGTTTGCAAGAAGTGCGGCGCTAAGATCGATAAGCTCGAGAAGGCAAAGGCAGAAAAGACAAAGGTAGAGAAGCCGAAGGCAGAAAAGCCGAAAGCAGAAAAGCCAAAAGTGGCGAAGCCGAAGGCTGAAAAGGCTGATAAAGAAGGTAAGGGGGAGTAACGAATGTCCAGATTAAAAGAAAAATATGTATCTGAAATCGCACCCGCAATGCGCGAGACTTTCGCTTACAAGTCTGTGATGCAGATTCCCCGCGTCGAAAAAATCGTTCTCAACATGGGCGTCGGAGAAGTCAAAGACAATCCGAAGGCTCTGGAGAATGCAATGCGCGACATGGCAATTGTTTCCGGTCAACGTCCGGTAGAGACGATTGCATCAAAATCAGTCGCAGCGTTTAAGCTCCGTGAAGGAATGAAAATCGGTTGCAAGGTTACCTTGCGCGGCGAAAAAATGTACGACTTTCTAGACAAGCTCATCAGCGTATCTCTTCCTCGCGTTCGCGACTTCCGCGGTGCTAACAGCAACTCTTTCGACGGACACGGCAACTATGCCATGGGCGTAAAAGAGCAGTTGATTTTCCCGGAAATCGATTACGATAAGGTCGACAAGATTCGTGGTATGGACATTATCATCGTCACAACGGCAAACACAGATGAAGAAGCTAAAGAGCTTCTGACACTGATGGGCATGCCGTTTCGCAAGTAATCGGGAGGGATAGATAGAATGGCAAAAAAGTCGATGATCCTGAAGGCTCAAAGAGTACAAAAGTTTTCAACGAGGCAGCATAACCGCTGCAAGCTCTGCGGCAGACCCCATGCCTATATCCGCAAATACGGTGTATGCCGTCTTTGCTTCCGTGATTTGGCTTACAAGGGACAAATTCCCGGCGTCCGTAAGGCCAGCTGGTAAACGATAGCAAGGAGGAAAACGTATGCAGATTACAGATGCAATTGCAGATATGCTGACAAGAATTCGTAATGCCGGTACCGCAGGTCACGCGACCGTTATGATTCCGGCTTCGAATCTCAAGAAGTCGATCGCTCAGATTCTTCTCGAAGAAGGATACATTGCTCGCTTCGAGTGTTCTGAAGACAACAAGCAAGGCATGATTAAAGTGACCTTGAAATACGCGGCTCGCAAAACCGTTATCAAAGGCATCAAGCGTATCTCCAAGCCCGGCTTGAGAGTATATGTGGACAGTGAGAACCTTCCGAGTGTTCTCGGCGGTCTGGGTGTCGCCATTATCTCGACATCAAAGGGTATTATGACAGACAAAAAGGCTCGTGCGCTCGGTGTTGGCGGCGAGGTTATGGCTTACGTCTGGTAAAAATTATTAAGAAACACTCTGAAAAGGTCGCAGAAGCGGCTGCAATCTAAAGAGCAGGAGGTAACAATATGTCCAGAATTGGCAAAATGCCGATCACAATCCCTGCAGGGGTTGAAATCAAACAAGAAGGATGTGCTCTTACCGTCAAAGGTAAGGATGCTACCCTTTCAATGCAGGTGCATCCCGAAATGACGGTCAAAGTTGATGGTAATACAATTACCGTTGAGAGACCGTCAGACGAGAAAACACACAGAGCACTCCATGGTCTGACTCGTTCGCTGATCAACAATATGGTGGTCGGTGTATCCACCGGTTTTTCCAAGAATTTGGATATTGTCGGCGTCGGTTACAGAGCAGCAAAAAACGGAAACAAACTGGTCTTGAGTCTCGGTCTTTCTCACCCGGTCGAATTGGAGGAGCCCCAGGGCATCTCCATCGATGTGCCGGCAGCCAACAAAATCATCGTTAAGGGAGCCGACAAGCAACTTGTCGGTGAAATCGCGGCTAAGATCCGCTCATTCAGACTCCCTGATGCTTATAAGGGCAAGGGCATTCGCTATGAGAATGAGTTAGTAAGAATCAAAGAAGGCAAGACCGGAGTTAAAAAGTAAGAGAAGGGGGACAGATGCATGATTAACAAACCTGATAAGAACGATATCCGCAGGAGAAAGCATTTGCGCGTTCGTAAGAAAATCGCAGGCACCCCTGCTCGCCCGAGACTTTGCGTATACCGCAGTAACAAGCAAATGTACGCACAGATCATTGACGATACAACCGGAACCACTTTAGCGAGTGCATCCACTCTTGAAAAAGCAATTAAAGCTGACCTTGAGTCCGGAGCAACAAAAGAGGGCGCCCAGGCAGTGGGCAAGCTTGTCGCTGAGCGTGCAATCGAAAAGGGTGTCAAAGAAGTTGTTTTCGACAGAAGCGGTTACATCTATCACGGTCGCGTCGCGACACTCGCCGAGGCGGCACGAGAAGCCGGCCTTACATTCTAATGAGGAGGAACGATTAAGATGAGTTTTGAACCAAATGCTACAGAATTTAAAGAAAAAGTCATCCATATCGGGCGTGTTTCCAAGACTGTTAAGGGCGGTAGAAACTTTAGGTTTGCTGCGCTGGTCATCGTTGGCGATGAGAATGGTCATGTCGGAAAAGGCCTGGGCAAGGCAGCTGAAATCCCGGATGCAATTCGCAAGGGTATTGAAGATGCCAAGAAGAATATTGTCACCGTGCCGATCAGCGGCTCTACGATTCCTCACGAGACGCTCGGTCGTTTCGGTGCAGGCAAAGTCGTTATGAAGCCGGCTCGTGAAGGTACCGGTGTCATCGCCGGTGGTCCGGTTCGTGCAGTCTGCGAGCTTGCAGGCATCCGAGATATTCGTACGAAGTCTTTGGGCACAAACAATCCGAACAATATGGTTAATGCGACCATTGAAGGATTAAAGAACTTAAGGTCTCTTCAGGAGGTCGCGAAAACTCGCGGTAAATCCGTTGAAGAAATATTGCGATAGGGGGATTTCACAATGGCTGATCTAAAGATTACATTGGTGAAAAGCACCAATAGCGCCAATAAAAATCACGTTGCGACGGTAAAAGCACTGGGACTGAGAAAAATCGGTCACAGTGTGACTCACAAGGATAACGGTGCCATCCGTGGCATGGTTCACAAAGTGGCTCACCTCGTAAATTGTGAAGAAGTTTGACGGAGGTAACGAGCATGAAACTCAATGAAATGAATGGCAACGGCAATGCCAAGCCTTTTCGTAAAGGCAGAGGACACTCAACCGGTAACGGAAAGACAGCCGGTCGCGGACACAAGGGTCAAAATTCCCGTTCCGGTGGCGGCGTTCGCCTGGGTTTCGAAGGCGGTCAGATGCCTTTGTACAGAAGGTTGCCGAAGCGCGGCTTCAATAACAAGAGATTTGCAAAACAATTTATCGAACTCAATGTTGGTGATTTAGAAAACTTTGCAGCCGGAACAACGGTTGATGCAGAACTTCTCTCCAACACCGGTCTTCTTTCGATTCCGAAGGTCAATGACGGTGTCAAGATTCTCGGAAACGGTGAATTGACAAAGAAGTTGACCGTTAAGGCAGTTGCTTTCACGGCTTCTGCAAAGGAAAAGATCGAAAAGGCTGGTGGCTCGGCTCTGGAGGTATGACATGAAGGGTTTATTTAACACCATGTTCAACGCTTGGCGCGTACCCGAGTTGAGAAAGAAACTGCTTTTCACGTTGTTCATCTTGGCTCTGTACATGATTGGCGGATTGATTCCGACTCCGGGCTTGGATGCTGAGAAGTTTCATGAGCTCGTTCAGGGATGGGGACAGATCGGTAGTCTGATGGATATCATCTCTGCCGGTGGACTTTATTCGGCAACGATCTTTGCCATGGGTATTACCCCTTACATCAACTCTTCCATTATTATGCAGTTGTTGACGGTTGCAATTCCTGCCCTTGAGCGTTTGCAAAAGGAAGGCGAGACCGGCCGCAAGAAGATTCAACAGATTGTAAGAATTGTTACTGTTGCTCTAGCGTTGACACAAGCATCTGTATTTACTTATGCAACGCGTTCCGCAATGACGGGGTATCTCTGGAAACCATTGAATGCAGCGTTGATCATAGTGACGTTTACAGCCGGTACTGCGTTTATCATGTGGCTCGGTGAGAGAATTAACGAGAAAGGTATCGGAAACGGTATTTCTCTACTTATTTTTGCGGGTATTGTGACACGTATTCCGGATATGGCTGTGACGTTATACAAATACGCACTTGAGATTTCCGGAAAGATTACTAACGTTGCCGTTGGTATGGCTGTTGGTATTACGGTGTTTGCGGTGGTCACCATGATTTCTATTGCGATCATTGTGTTCGTTGTTTTTGTTCAAAACGCAGAGCGTCGATTGCCTGTACAGTACTCAAAGCGCGTTGTTGGTCGGAAGATATACGGTGGTCAGAGCAGTTATATTCCGCTCAAAGTCAACCAATCCGGTGTTATGCCGGTTATCTTCGCTATGTCAATGATCGCGTTACCTTCCACAATCATTTCGATGTTCTTTTCGGAGAGCAACAACATCATTGTTCTTTGGTTCCGGAATTTCGATTCCAGTCCGGTGTACTACATTGTTAATTTCTTGATGATTATCGGATTTACGTTCTTTTATTCTACAATTCAGTTCAATCCCATTGAGATTTCGAACAATTTGCAGAAGAACGGCGGGTTTATTCCAGGCGTCAGACCGGGCAGACCGACTTCAGACTTTATTGCTAAAACAGCGTTTAGATTGAATTGGGCTGATGGTTTATTCTTGGCACTCGTTGTGTTGATTCCGACTCTGATGGGAAAATTGACTTCTCTACAAAATGTATGGTTTGCAGGAACGTCGGTCTTGATTTTGACCGGTGTTGCCAATGATTTAGTCAAGCAAGTTGAATCTCAAATGGTCACGCACCATTACAAGGGATTTCTTGATTAATGCAAAGCGAATTTGTCAAGAGGTCGCAACAATGCAAGAGACATTAAGTGATCTGTTCAACACGCTCGTGTTTCTGCGATAGACGGTTTAGTCTCGCAGAGCACGGCGTGTCTTTGCATTCATAACCGGTTGCTTCTGTACCGGTCATTTGAAAGGAGCATGAGGATGAACATTATTTTATTAGGTGCACCGGGCTCCGGCAAAGGGACGGTTGCTGAGGCGCTGAAAAAGTCTTTCGAGTTGACGCATATTTCGACTGGGGATATTTTTCGTGCGAACATCGCAAATGAAACCGAGCTGGGTCGAAAGGCCAAATCCTACATTGACAGAGGGGACCTCGTCCCGGACGATATTACGGTGGACATGGTCAAAGAACGACTGAGTCATCAAGATTGTTCTTCCGGGTTTATGCTCGATGGGTTTCCGCGGACCATAACGCAAGCCGATGCGCTCGAATCGATACTTTGTTCGAGAGGTCAGTCGGTAGATGCGGTCATTAATCTTCAGGTCTCTGATGCGGTCATTATTCGTCGGATCTCGGCCAGAAGAGTGTGCAAATCATGTGGGGCGACCTATTCGCAGACGTTTAATTCGCCGCAGCAAGATGGAAAATGTGATGTTTGTGGCGGAGAGATTGTGCAACGTGCAGATGATATGCCTGAAACGGTACTCAGCCGGCTCGAGACGTATGCACAGAAAACGCAGCCACTCGTTGATTATTATGCCGCAAGGGCTATACTTATAAACGTTGACAATGAGTCAGGCCTGGATCTTGCGATGCGTCAGATTCAAGACCAGTTTGCGCAAAGAGGATTGATTAGTTCGCAGTAATGTTGAAGGAGAATATATGGTCCGATTAAAGTCACCGAAGCAGATTGAAAAAATGAAGGATGCCGGCAAAATTGTTGCTGCGGTTTTTGTCGCGATGAAAGATGCGGTCCGCCCCGGTATCAGTACTTGGGATCTGGATCAGATTGCGTATCGCATTATCACAGAGCACGGCGCAGAGCCCTCTTTTCTGAACTATGGATCGCCTCCTTTTCCAGCTTCGATTTGCGCTTCAGTGAACGACCATGTGGTTCACGGCATACCGAGTAAGGATGCCATTCTTAAGGATGGAGATATTGTCAGCGTTGATGTCGGCGCGAAGCTACAGGGTTTTCACGCGGATGCCGCACGCACTTTCTTAGTCGGTCATGTCTCAGAAGAGATTAAGGCATTGGTACGTACGACCGAGGAGTGTTTCTGGAAAGGTTTTGATAAGGCCGTTCCCGGAAATCGAATCGGTGATATCTCCGCTGCTATTCAGCATCATGCGGAGTCATTTGGCTACGGTGTGGTGAGAGAACTTGTCGGACATGGTATCGGTGAGCATCTTCATGAAGATCCGGATGTTCCGAATTATGGCTCTGCCGGAAGAGGCATGAGAATCGAGCCCGGCATGGCGCTCGCTGTTGAGCCAATGATTAATTTAGGCACCGCATCGGTTGTCATGTTGGAAGACAAATGGACGATAGCTACTGCCGACGGTCGTTGTTCTTCTCATTATGAAAACACCTTTGCGATTACGGCGGACGGACCGGTGGTGACAACACTTGAATCAAATATCTGACGTTGATTAGTTTGTTTCTCAACGATCGGTCATATAGGAATATCTAAGCTGTGAATAATGGCGAAGAAGAATCATTTCAGATGAATAGGACTCACAATCAAAAAGGAGAGCACTAAATGTCAAAAGAGGATGTAATTGAAGTAGAAGGTATTGTTGATGATGCGTTGCCGAATGCGATGTTTCGCGTGAAGTTGGAAAACGGTCATATTGTTATGGCACATATTTCCGGAAAGTTGCGTCAACACTACATAAAAATTCTTCCCGGCGATCGTGTTACACTCGAACTCTCGCCTTATGATCTGTCACGCGGTCGTATTACCTGGCGCGCGAAGTAAAAGAGGTCTTAAGTCGAAATTATTTCGAGAAAGCACTTGCAATCACGCGGGTTTTTGGTATTATATTATAGCGTGCGCCTAGTAGGCGCTAGTTTTTCTGTTATTATTACAGATATTCAGGGAGGATTAAGCGATGAAAGTCAGACCGTCGGTCAAGCCAATGTGCGAAAAATGTAAGGTTATTCGCCGCAAAGGCAATGTAATGGTTATTTGCTCCGACCCCAAGCACAAGCAAAAGCAGGGTTAATTTTCGGCTCTGCGTTTGCATTGGCTTTTTTATTATTTTTGGATATTACATGCACTTGTGAAGGCGGCTGCTTTCGTTTACTTCGGAAGTTCTTCGCACCGCGTGTTATATATATTCAGTAAAGACACTAACAAATTATCACTCATTCACGGAGGTGCAACAAATGGCACGTATTGCCGGTGTGGATTTGCCGAACGATAAGCGAGTCGAGATTGCCTTGACTTACATTTACGGCATCGGAAGTAATTCTTCCGAGCGCATTTTGCGCGACACTTCAATCGATCCGAACACTCGCGTTAAAGACCTTTCTGAGGACGATATCGCAAAGATTCGTGATCAAATCGAAAACAACTACAACGTTGAGGGTGATCTCAGAAGAGAGATTTCACTGAACATCAAGAGACTCACAGAGATTGGCTGCTTCCGCGGTCGTCGTCACAGAATGGGCCTTCCTGTTCGTGGCCAGCGTACGAAGACAAATGCACGTACTCGCAAGGGACCGAAGCGTACCATGGCTGGTAGGAAGAAGTAAGGAGGGGCATCATGGCAAAAGCGACTAAAAAAGCGGTCGGACGTCCGAAGAGAAGAGAGCGCAAGAACATTGATCGTGGTCATGCGCACATCCATTCTACGTTCAACAATACTATCGTAACGATAACCGATCCTCAGGGCAATGCGATTTCGTGGGCATCCGCCGGCGAAATGGGCATGAAGGGCTCCCGTAAGGGAACGCCATTCGCAGCGCAGATGGCTGCTGAAGATGCCGGTAAAAAGGCGGTTGATCATGGCATGCGCACTGTTGAGGTCTTTGTAAAGGGACCCGGAGCAGGTCGTGAGTCGGCCATTCGTGCGTTGCAAACCGCAGGACTGGATGTCACCATGATCAAGGACGTGACCCCTGTTCCTCACAATGGTTGCAGACCGCCTAAGAGAAGAAGAGTCTGATTACGGAGGTATAAGAAATGGCTAGATATACAGATGCATCCTGCCGCCTGTGCCGTAGAGAGGGCGAAAAGCTTTTTCTCAAGGGTGACAGATGCTATACAAACAAGTGTGCTTTATCCCGCAGACAGACTGTCCCGGGTCAGCATGGACAGGGTAGAAAGAAGATTTCCGAATACGGACTGCAGCTTCGCGAGAAGCAGAAGACGAAGCGCTTTTATGGCGTTCTCGAATCTCAGTTCAGATTGACATTCAATCGTGCGACTCGCATGGATGGTAAGGCCGGTGAAAACCTCCTGATTCTCCTTGAGACTCGTATGGATAATGTTGCATATCGACTCGGCTTGGGTGCTTCCAGAGCACAAGCGCGTCAGATGGTTACACACGGGCATTTCCTCGTGAACGGCAAGAAGATGGATATTCCGTCAGTTTGCCTTAAGGCAGGCGATGTCATCACTGTTCGTGCGACGTCACGAAAATCTCCTCAATTCGAGTCAAAGGCATCCGGTCGTCCGGTTCCGGCTTGGCTCACATTTGACGAAGAGACAATGACCGGCAAGGTTGTTCAAATTCCGAGTCGTGAGGATGTTGATCTTGAGGTCAAGGAGACGTTGATCGTCGAGCTTTACTCGAAGTAATTCGCCGTGACCTAGTACGTCAGCTGCGCAAGGAGGAAATAATCAAATGATTGATATCATGAAACCGGTCATAGAATGTGTTGAAACGAATGAAAAGGATGCTTACGGTAAATTTGTCATCGCTCCGCTTGAACGCGGGTATGGCACGACCTTAGGAAATTCTTTGCGCCGCGTATTGTTATCGTCTTTGACGGGAGCAGCGGTGACCGCCATCCGAGTCGAGGGCGTTTATCACGAGTTCTCCACCATTCCCGGCGTTGTTGAGGATATGACCGAGATCATTCTCAACGTCAAGGGCATTCGTACCAAGCTGTATTCTGATGCTCCGAAAACTGTCTATGTCAGCACAGACGAGGGGCGCACCGGTGTCATTACCGCCGGCGATATCGTCCATGACGAAGAAGTGGAGATAAAGAATCCGAATCACGTCATAGCAACGCTCAATGGTTCAGGTCGTCTTTTCATGGAATTGACAATCAGTCAAGGACGCGGATATTCGACAGCGGAGCAGAACAAGCCTGCCACACAGACCATCGGTGTCATTGCGGTCGACTCGATTTTCACTCCGGTTCGCAAAACGAAATACTCGGTAGAAAATACCCGTGTTGGTGAGCGCACTGACTTTGATAGCTTGACTCTTGAGGTTTGGACAGACGGCACAATTCTGCCGGAGGAGTCCTTATCCTCTGCGGCATCAATATTATGTGAGCATTTGGGCCTGTTTGTTGCTTTGACGGGTCAGAGCAGTTCTCTGAATTTCAGAGATGTGGATGAAGACCCGAACAAGAACACCAAGCACGATATTGCAATCGAAGATTTGGAATTCTCGGTTCGTACATTCAATTGTCTCAAGAGAGCAGGAATCAACTCGATTGGTGATTTGGTTGCTCGTTCGGAAGATGACATGATGAAGGTAAGAAACTTAGGTAAAAAGTCTTTGGAAGAAGTTATTTTGAAGCTCGAGGAAATGGAGCTGTCTCTGGCTACAAGCGAAGAGTAATTCGTTTGTACCGATATCTTGAACACATAGGAGGTTAAACCCATGCCAGCAAATAGAAGACTTGGTCGTGCACATGATCAGCGTATGGCAATTCTCAAGAACCTGACAACCGCTCTTATTTTGAACGGTAAGGTTGTGACGACTGTCGCTCGTGCCAAGGAAATACAAAAAATAAGTGAGAGACTGATCTCTCAGGCCGTTAAAGAAAAGGACAACTTCACTTCAAAGGAAGTCGTTGTTTCTTCCGCCAAGTTGGATTCTAAGGGAAAGAAAATTCTTGTCTCTAAGACATCCAAAAACGGTAGCACATTTGACGTCATTGAGCGTGATGTCAATCGGAAGTCTGTTCAAGTAGATGCACCTTCCCGTTTGGCTGTTCGCAAAAATATGATGCGTTGGTTGCACAAGTCTCATGATGAAGAGGGCAATACCGTAAATCCGACGAACATGCTTTTTGATGAGATTGCCCCGAGATACATCGGCCGCCAAGGCGGATATACCCGTATTATCAAGTTGGGTACCAGACGCGGAGATGCTTCCGAAATGGCTCAAATCGAGTTGGTTTAAGAAGCGTACTGTTAGTTCAACGTTATGAGGCTCGGTGCGTATAGGCGTGCCGAGCCTTTTTCACTTTTCCGTGTGCTCTGATTTCAATTAGCTGCTTGACGATACCTTCGATAAATGGGGATAGGTAGTTCAATATGATCCAAACTGATTCGAGTCGACCTGAGCGAACATCAATTTCCGATCCGAGGGAATCTGAGGTTATCGTCGACGTACGCAATGTTCGATATGTGTATTCGTTACCGGAAGGAAAGCAAGTTCTTGCGCTTCGTGATATCAGCTTTTCGGTCGATCGTGGTGAATATGTCGCAGTCATTGGTAGGAACGGCTCGGGGAAATCCACTCTGGCGAAACTTATTAATGTTCTGGAAGTTCCTGAGTCCGGTACTGTGCTTGTTTTCGGAAAGCCGACGGATGACGATGACACATTTTGGGATATTCGTAAGCGCTGTGGTATGGTTTTTCAAAATCCGGACAACCAGATTGTGGGCACTTCCGTAGAAGAGGATGTTGCGTTCGGCCCAGAGAATTTGGGCATTGAGACCGATGAAATTAGGAAGCGCGTTGACCGAGCGCTAAATTATGTTGGCTTGAGTGAACTTTCCAAGCGAGCACCAAGCTCTCTTTCCGGTGGGCAGAAACAAAAACTGGCAATTGCGGGCATTCTCGCGATGATGCCTGAGATACTTATTTTGGACGAGTCGACCGCCATGTTGGATCCGATCAGCCGAAATGAATTTATGTCTTTAGTCGATCGTCTCCGAGTCGATCATGGGATGACTGTCTTTCATATCACTCATGATATGAGCGAGGCGGGCAAAACGGATCGAATTATCGTTTTAGATAAAGGCGCCGTTGTTATGGACGACAAGCCGGAACGTGTTTTTATGAGACACAGCGAATTGCTTGAGCTAGGTCTGGATGTCCCCATCTATGTTCGTTTGGTCATGTCGATATGCAGTAGACTGGGCGTGGCCTGTGACGAATCGTATTTGACATCACAAGATGCCGCGGTTGCCGCAATTTGTCAGATACTTAAGCATCGTCAAACGGAATCGGATTGTCAAAATATTCATCCCACTGATGAACAAAAAGAGTTGGAGCCTTCGGAAGAAGTTACTGCTGTTCCGTCGAAACAGGGATCGTCGGGTTCAGTTTTAGATGCAGATGCCATTCAAGCACCACATGAGAATCATGAATCGGACATACTCATTGAGGTCTCTCATTTATCCCATGCTTACGAAGAGCGGATTGGAAACGCGATATCAGATATTTCTTTTGATGTGCGTCGTGGCGAAATACTTTCGGTCATTGGGCACAGCGGTTCGGGCAAAACAACTTTGATCTCACACCTTAATGGTATCGTCAGACCTCAATCCGGATCGGTCGTGGTTCACTCGACCACGGGGAATCGCGTATATGACACCAAGAAGAATGCGGATGTTAGAGAAATTCGAAAGACGGTCGGACTTCTATTTCAATACCCTGAGCATCAATTGTTTGAAGAAACGGTCGAAAGAGATATTGCATTCGGACCGCGCAAACTCGGTCTGGATTCCGAAACCATTCCTGAACGTGTTCGACGGGCCATGCAGTTAGTCGGTTTGGACGACAGCATTCTGGAGCGATCGCCGTTTGAATTATCCGGCGGGCAGAAGCGACGAGTCGCTTTTGCCGGTGTCATCGCCTCGGATCCGGATGTTCTGATATTGGATGAACCGGCGGCTGGACTTGATCCGGTCGGGCGGCGCGCGATTTTTGAATATATTCGAGCTCTCAAAAACATGGGCAAGACGATTATTCTAGTATCGCACAATATGGACGAAGCGGCTGTGTATTCAGATCGGCTATTGGTCCTCTCAGAAGGTCAATTGCAATGCATAGATTCACCGAGGGCGCTGTTTTCCGATATGCAGAGAATTAAAAAAATCGGATTAGATTTACCGGAGATGGTTCGCTTGATGCTAGCCTTTAAGGAATCGTATTCAGAAAATGTCAATGCTGTGATTTTTGATTTGGCGTCTGCGACAGACGAGCTACTTCGCGCATCTGCTGTGATGCGTTGCTCGCCAGTGGCAGGTCCGGACGGAGGCTCACATGCTTAAAGACATTTCGATCGGCCGATATTACGATGGATCGTCTACGTTGCACCGCCTGGATCCGCGAGTCAAACTCATTTTATTCGCGGTCTACATGACAGCCGTTTTTATGGTCTCGTCGCCGGCGGGGATTGTCGCATCATTTTTTGTCGTGTCCGGATTGGTGGCACTTTCGAGAATCCCTCTACGGGTCATTATTCGTTCGGTCAGGCCCATCATATTTCTGATGATTTTTGTATTTGCCATTAATGTTTTGACCATGCGTGAAGGCAAATATCTCGTCGACTTTTGGATTATCCGAATAACGGATATCGGTTTGGAACGCGCTTCTGTGATGACGCTGCGACTCTTTCTGTTAATCACAAGTACGACGCTGCTTCTTTCGCTTACAACGACCCCACTTAAAATGGCAGATGCGCTCGAGTCGCTTTTCGGGCCGCTTAAAAAAATCAGAATTCCGGTGCATGAAATGGCAATGATGATGTCCATTGCACTCCGATTTATTCCGACATTAGTTGAAGAAACGGATAAAATCATGAAGGCGCAGGCGTCTAGGGGCGCTGAATACGATACCGGTAACGTTTTTGTTCGGGCAAAGGGATATGCTTCCGTGTTGGTGCCGCTTTTTGTTAGTGCGTTTAAGCGTGCCGAGGAGCTGGCCATTGCGATGGAGGCCAGATGCTATCGTGGTGGAGAAGGACGAACGAAGCTCAACCCCCTAAAGATGAAGATTTCGGACTATTGGTGGCTTATTTTGCTGGGATTAATCGCATTCGTTCCTGTTTTTGTAGAATTATTTTGGGAAATAGGCTAGAATTTCTTTTGACGGAGTAAAACGTTATGCGCTAAGTATAAGGAGCAGGAGTATAGTATGAAGGGTTATATTGGTATTGATTTAGGCGGGACAAATATTAAGGCCGGAGTCGTCGATAAAGATGGCAAGATTTTATGTAAGCATAGCGTCAAAACTGGTGCCAAGCGCTCAATGGAAGACATCGTCCACGACATGGGACAATTGGCCTTGGATGTGATAGTGCAATCCGGCCTCAAGGAAGAAGATATCATAGCTGTAGGCATTGGCTCGCCCGGTACCCCGAATAATCAAAAAGGCACTTTGGTATACTCCAGTAATCTTCCGTTTCGCGATGCACCGTTGCGAGAAATTATAGGCAAGATGACTCGGAAGCCTGTATATATTGAAAATGACGCCAATTGTGCCGCGATGGCCGAGAGCGTCTCCGGTGCGGCGAAAGATGCGGCGCATTCAGTCACTGTGACACTTGGGACCGGCGTGGGTGCCGGAATTATTATTCACAAAAGAATATACTCCGGGTTCAATCAGGCCGGTTCGGAGTTCGGACATTCCGTCATCGTCGTTGACGGTGTACCTTGCGGTTGCGGTCGCAAAGGATGTTTTGAATCATATGCTTCAGCGACCGCGTTGATTCGAATGACCAAGGAAGCGGCTGCGGCCCACAAAGACTCGAAGCTGCATCAGGTCATTTCAGATAACAATGGCAAGGTGAACGCGAAAATCGCGTTTCAAGCCAAGCGCCTAGGAGATGCAGTTGCGGCAGAAGTTGTCGAGAACTATTTAGAGCACCTTTCGGAGGGCTTGGCCAATGTAGTTAATGCGTTAATGCCGGAAATTTTGGTGGTTGGCGGCGGCGTGTGTAATGAAGGCGATGCGCTGTTACTGCCTGTTCGCGAAAAAGTGAGTTCGAAGACGTACTATGGTCCGGGCGTGCCCAAGACGACCATCAAGCTTGCTGAAATGGGGAACGATGCCGGGATTATCGGAGCGGCGATGATGGCAAAATCATGTGTCGATGATAATATACCGGGATGAAGTTTGACGGCAGGATAGTTGAAGTGGAATCATTAGCTCAAAATATACCGTCTGGGACTCGCACATTACTCGTCATTGAATATGATGGGACAGATTTTTCCGGGTTTCAGATTCAGAATAACGCCAGGACGGTTCAGGGCGAGCTGGAAAAGGCCTTGGCAGTCGTCTATAAACAACCCATACGCGTCCACGGTTGCAGTCGAACGGATTCGGGTGTCCATGCAAGGAGACATGTTAGCCATGTAGATTTGCCGTTTGTGATTCCTGAGGACAAGATTCCGTTGGCGCTTAATGCCATCCTTTCGGAAGACTTGAGTGTCGTCGCGGCTCAAAAGGTTGGATTGGATTTTCATGCGAGGTTTGATTCCCGGGGCAAGAGATACATTTACAGAATTTCAGATTCGCGACATCGACCGAGTATATATCGCAGAACGGCATGTCACGTTCCTGTAGCGCTCTCCGTGGAACGGATGCAAGAGGCAGCAAAACACATTGTCGGCACGCACGACTTTTCTGCATTTTGCGCTGCTGAAGGGTTAGATAAAGATCCCATTCGTACTGTCAGTCGAATTGAAGTGTCCAGGAACTCGCTGACGAGTCAAGTCGAGATTGCTGTGACCGGGGAATCTTTTTTGTATAATATGGTACGAATCATTGCAGGCACACTAGTATATGTGTCTCAGAATAAATTATCCATCCAAGATATTGATGCATTGTTCATTCACAAGGATCGCAGGCTTGCGGGAAAGACCATGCCTCCGCACGGGCTGATGTTGGATGAGGTGTTTTACGATAAAATTGATATCCGTACGCTCATGCGCGAATGATGGGCAGTTTTTTCGCCGGCTTGAACTTCGTTCCAAAGACAGATGAATTATCCGCTTCAAATAGTCTCAATTTGATTTTCTTTTTATCCCCGCTTGGCTTATAATAATAAGGCATGAATAGACGCAGATGCGTATATTTCAAAGGAGGTAAAAATGATATTGGGAATACCATCCTGGATTGTTTGGCTGGTGCTGCTCGTGGTCTTTTTAATCGTTGAGGCGCTGACCCTCGGTCTGGTCACCATTTGGTTTGCCGGCGGCGCTTTGGCCGCAATTCTTGTCAGTTTAATAACCAATAACGTCTTTATACAAGCAGCAGTGATGATTGTCGTATCTGTCGCACTGCTTTTGTTGTTTGTATTTTTAATCAAGCCCAAGCTGGGTGCCTTATCCACAAAGGCCGAGCCGACCAATGCAGATCGTGTGATTGGCATGGAAGGTATCGTTACCGAGAGCATACAACCGGATGAGGGCGTGGGGCTGGTTAAGGTTGGCGGGCAGATATGGAGCGCCATCACTGAAGATCGGTCGGCTCTCGAAGCGGGTCAACGTATCGTGGTCAAAGAGATCAAAGGCGTTAAGTTAATCGTCAACAAATTATAGCAGATCACAGTTCGAGTACAATTATTCTTTACGGAGGTGTCTTATGTTTACTCTTCAAATTCCGTTTGTTTTGGCGGCTACAGGAAGTATGATCGCAGTTTTTCTGGTTCTTGGTATCCTACTCATTATTCTTATTCGCAATATAAGAATCGTACCGCAGGCGATGACCTTTGTTATCGAGCGCCTTGGTGTATATCGCACGACGTGGTCGACCGGTATTCGTATGAAGATTCCATTTATTGACCGTGTCGCGAAAGTGGTCTCGTTAAAAGAAAAAGTAGCAGATTTTATGCCACAAGCAGTTATCACCAAAGACAACGTCACGATGCAGATTGATACGGTGCTTTTCTATCAGATTGTGGATCCGAAGTTGTTTGCATATGGCATGGAGAATCCGATTCTGGCAATCGAGAATTTGTCGGCAACGACTTTGCGTAACATCATCGGCGATCTGGAACTTGACCAGACGCTGACATCACGCGACCTCATTAACACAAAAATGCGCGTCATATTGGACGAAGCAACCGACCCTTGGGGTATCAAAGTGAATCGTGTCGAGCTTAAGAATATTATCCCTCCCAAAGAAATCCAGAATGCCATGGAGAAGCAAATGAAGGCAGAGCGCGAAAAGCGTGAAAGCATTCTTCGCGCCGAAGGTGAGAAGGAAGCAGCCATTCGAGTGGCGGAGGGGCAGAAAGCTGCTGAGATTCTGAAGGCCGAGGCTAAGAAAGAGGCAGCGATCCGAGAGGCCGAAGGTGAAGCAGAGGCCATTTTGAAGGTTCAAGGCGCAACGGCACAGGGTCTGAAAATGATTAAGGATGTTAACGCAGATCAGGGGCTGGTCGCAATCAAGAGTCTTGAGACGTTGGCTAAAATGGCGGACGGCAGAGCGACAAAGATTATTATTCCTTCTGAGATTCAAAGTCTCGCAGGACTTGCGACCTCGCTGAAAGAATTGGTGAAGGATGATCTTCCTGAACAATAAAACAAATCCGATAGCAATTTTTTGAGCAATCCGCAGTTCGGATTACTTGAAGAGCGTATAAGTGGATGGCACGGAGCGGATATGAAGTGGACTGATAAGACGAACATGACGATGCTCACCGATTTTTACGAGTTGACGATGGGAAAAGCGTATCTTGACGGTGGGTACGAAGATACGATCGCATACTTTGATTTGTTTTTTCGAAGCGTTCCGGAACAGGGTGGGTACGCCTTATGTGCCGGCCTCGAGCAGGCTATAGACTATCTGCAAAATCTTCGCTTCTCTACCGAAGACGTTCAGTATTTAAGAAGTCTTCAGACTTTTGATGAGGGCTTTCTAGATTATTTGTCGTCGTTTCGCTTTAATTGTGACGTTTGGGCAGTACCGGAAGGTACGGTTGTGTTTCCGGGAGAGCCATTGGTAAAGGTTCGAGGTCCAATTATTCAAGCACAAATGGTTGAGACCATGCTATTGGCGACCATAAATCATCAGAGTTTGATAGCGACCAAGTCGTCAAGAATCGTTCGTTCCGCCGGGGATCGAAAAGTATTTGAATTCGGAGCGAGACGCGCACAAGGTTACGATGCGGCGGTTTTGGGTGCGAGAGCCGCGTATATTGCCGGGGCTGCCGGCACTTCTTGCACTATTGCGGGGCAACAGTTCGGTGCACCGGTATTTGGGACGATGGCGCACAGCTGGATTCAGTTATTTGATACCGAATTTGAGGCTTTTGCTTCGTATGCCAATTCATTCCCAGACGACACAGTCCTCTTAGTAGATACTTATAATGTGCTTGAATCCGGTATCCCCAATGCGATTCGTGTACAAAACGAAGTTCTGAAGCCGCTCGGCAAAAGGATCAAAGGGATTCGAATTGATAGCGGCGACTTGGCATATTTATCACAACAGTCGCGGATTATTCTCGACAGTGCGGGTATGCAAGATTGCAAAATTACGGCATCGAATGCTCTAGATGAATATCTCATTCGCGATCTTCTGCTTCAAGGCGCACAAATCGATTTTTTTGGCGTGGGAGAGAGACTCATTACTTCTCGCGCCGAACCCGTTTTTGGCGGCGTGTATAAACTTAGCGGTGTGGAAAAAGATGGACATATCATGCCTAAGATGAAGATTTCTGAGAATATCGGCAAGGTGACCAACCCTTGTAATAAAGAAATACTTCGCTTCTACGACATTGAAACCGGCAAGGCGATGGCAGACGTACTGATTGTTTCAGGAGAAGCAGATCCCGATGGCGAGCCATACGAAATATTTGATCCCATTCAGACGTGGAAGAGGAAAACGCTTGAAAATTATCGGGTTCGACGATTGCTTGTGCCGGTTTTTATCAACGGCAAATGCGTTTATGACAAACCGTCGCTTGTGGATATCCGGCAGTATTGTCAGGAAGAACAGGAGACGTTGTGGGATTCTGTGAAACGCTTTGAAAACCCGCAATCTTATTATGTCGATCTCTCGCAGAAGCTGTGGCAAATTCGCAACGACTTTTTGCACCGGCACGCTCGAGGATAAATAATTACAGAGGAGGAGAATCGATGCGATAATTTGCGTCGAGCAAAAACACAATGAGTCATCCAATAGTGACTATGACTATGCAAAATGGAGATGTCATCAAGCTAGAATTACGGCCGGACATCGCGCCCATCAGTACGGACAATTTTATTTCGTTAATTCAAAAGAAATTTTATGACGGTCTGATATTTCATCGCGTCATTCCGGGATTCATGATACAAGGCGGCTGCCCGCAGGGCACAGGAACCGGAGGCCCGGGATATCAGATAAAGGGTGAATTTCGTGCCAATGGTGTGGAGAACAATTTGGCACATTCGAGAGGCGTATTATCTATGGCTCGCGCGATGAATCCGGATTCGGCCGGAAGCCAATTTTTCATTATGCATCAGGATTCACCGCATCTGGACGGGCAGTATGCGGCTTTCGGATCAGTGACGGAGGGTATGGATGTCGTGGACCGCATTGCGGCAACGAAGACAGATCGCTCAGACCGCCCGTTGACGGAGCAGAAAATTGCGACCGTGACCGTTGAAGTCTAACCTATATGTGGGTCGTTATTCACCATTGAAGATGGGTTCCGGTTGTCGATGGATTTATCCGCGTCAACCGGAATTTTTACATGAGAATGATTCTGATGATCGTCGCTGTTTTCTCGAATAATATACAGCGGTCGATGCTTAACTTCCATATAAGTTCGGGCTAAATACTCGCCGAGAATGCCTTGCGCCAGGAGGATTAATCCTCCCAAAAAGAGCATGATTGCCAGCAACGAGGGATAACCGGGAACGGCATTATATATCCGGAGTAGTATGGCTCGGATGACGTAATATACCATATAAATGAAGGCAGCACCGGAAACACAGAAACCGGTGATCGTTGCCAGTCGGAGGGGAACGGTTGTGAAAGCGACAATCCCCTCAATTGCGTATTTGAAAAGCTTCCAAAATGACCATTTGGTCTCGCCGGCGGCCCGCTGGATGTTTTGAAATTCAAGCCAGTGCGTTCGAAACCCAATCCAACTGAAGATGCCCTTGGAGAAGCGTTGGCGTTCAGATAATGAGAGCACGGCTTCGACGACCTCTCGCTTCATCAAGCGAAAGTCTCTCGCACCGTCAACAATTTCAACATCGCTCATTCTATTAATCAGTTTATAAAATTGTCGCGCAAAAAAGCTTCGAATCGGAGGCTCGCCTTTTCGCGTCACGCGCCTCGTTGCGACAATTTCAAATTCCTCGTCTCGAATGAGCCGAACCATTTCGGGTATCAGGCTCGGCGGGTCTTGCATATCGGCATCGAGAATGGCAACCAAGTCACCTTCAGATTGAGATAGACCGGCGTAAATCGCGGCTTCTTTCCCGAAATTTCGAGAGAAAGAAATGTAATGGAGGTGCGGCATTTGTGCCGAGAACTCGCGAAGAATTCGACGCGTTGCATCTTTGCTTCCGTCATCAACGAAAATATAATCAACAGCATAGTCAGATAACTCTGCACGGACTGCTTCGAGAGATTCGAGTAAAATCGGAAGCGACAGTTCCTCGTTGTAGCATGGAATGACCAGACTAATGCGCATAATGTATTGCCTCCGAAGAATGATAGTATGGATGAAATGCACCTGAAACAGCGCTTCTTAGAGATTGGGTTTCATTCAGTATACAACAAATACAGCAAATATGTTATGATTCACTTATTCCTTGTTCTCGGAGGACGTATGCAAATTAAAGAATCATTGGATTACGGAAAAACTAAGAAATTTTCTGTTCCGATTCCGGTTTTAGCCTTCTTTGTTTCCTTATTTTCGATGGTCGTCATGTTTGTAATATATGGATATGCACCCTTTGGACCATTAACGATTTGGATTTCTGATTTGAAGGTTCAATACGCTCCGTTTCTTTCGTCCCTGCGTTCTCATTTGCTCGAGGGTAAATTAACCTCTTATTCCTTTCACACCGGGTTAGGCAAGAACTCGATGGGACTATTTGCCTACTATCTTTCAAGCCCGTTTAATTTATTGGTTCTTCTTTTTCCTGCATCGCAGATAAGCCAGGCCATGGCGGTGATTATCATTCTTAAAATGTCATTAGCCAGTGCCTTTATGTCGTTCTTTTTGTGTGTTCGGCGTCAAGATAAGAGTAAAATGAGCATTGTGTTTTCACTGCTGTATGTATTTTCGGCGTATGCGCTTGTGTACTCTTTTAACTTAATGTGGATGGATGCTGTCCTTCTCCTTCCGTTGTTGCTGGCTTTCATCGAGAAATATTTGCGTGATCGACGCAGGTGGAAGTCATTAGTTGTGGTTCTTTCTATAATGTTTTTATCTGGTTACTATATTGCATATATGGCCGGTATTTTTTCGTTCATCTACTTAGTTTCAAGAAGCATCGAGGGGCGATGGCTTCCCAATTGCCCATTAGACGCACCGCTCGACAAGCAAAATGAATTCTCTGAATCCACCTTTATGGCAGCGCTCAGATACTTCGGGTGCGCGGTTTTAGCCGGGATGATTAGTGCGTTTATTTTGCTTCCTGCCGGGTTGGACACGATTTGGAATTCCGATATTACGAGAACACCACCTGTTGCAGCTCTGCGCTTTTCCTCGATTTCGATCTTGGAACAGTTTTTCATGGGTGTGTTCATCGATTTGAGCGGGAATATGCCGTTGATTTATTGCGGAATCATCTGCGTTTTGCTTCTCATACTCTTTTTTTTACATCCGAAATTTTCGCGAAGGAGCAAATTTGTTTCTGCGGGCGTGTTGCTACTCATGTTTTTGTCTTTTCAACTGAGCGTATTGGATAACGCCTGGCATCTTTTTGATTCACCGAATTGGTTTACTTACAGATTTGCTTTTGTTGCTGTTATTTATATCATTTGTTTGTCTTACGACGCGTTCATGATGCGTGAACCACTTAAGAATAAGCATTTTCTGGTTGCTGGTTTTATTTTTTTGGGCATGCTCTTGTTATCAAATACACTCGGTTCATTTAAAGTTGAAGGCACGTTGTTTTACATCAATTTGTTGATTGGCTTGATCCTTTTATTCTTGCTTTGGGCAGATAACCGCGAGGCGTGGCATACATCGATAGCCGGGCTTCGGAAATATGCTGTTTATATGATGGTTGCAATTATCGTGATAGAAGCCACTCTTTTGGCACCGATGACAACTCGCGTTGAGGCGTTAGGAAAGTCCAAAATATCAGTATCCGAATATGCCTCAGACTATACGGCTATCAGCAGTTTGTACGACCAAGCAGAGTTGCTATCCGGTACGGATACGTTCTATCGGATAGAGACATTTATGGATAAAGATCATAAAGATAGTTCCTTCAGTACGATCAACAGCGGCTCATTGTTTGGACATGCCGGCACATCGGCATTTTTCTCGATGTCAAATAAGAGCATGTTTCGATTCATGAAACAACTCGGGATGGATGTCAATTACAACTTCTTTTACGAGAGACAAAAATACAGTAGTTCTTTGGTGGATTCGTTCTTGGGTATGCGATATCTTGTTTCGGACAAGGATACCTTTACAGATTCTGAGCCGGTATCCGAGATTGTCTCTAAAGGAATCAGATTGTATCAGAACGATTTCGCATTTCCGATTATCTTCCCTGTTGACAGCAAAGCGTTGAGTTTTGATTTTTATAATCTCGAGAATGAGAATAGCGACAACAACCCTTTTGAATTTCAAAATGAGTGGTTTGCATCAATGATCGGCGTAGCGAAGGAGGATATGTCGCCCATATATTATCCTGCAAGCGCATCAGGACCGGATAGTTATAACGCGATTGAATCCAGAGAACTCAATCCCAAAGAAAAGAAAGAACTGTTTACGTTTGACACCCCCGAATTTGAAGTGCTGAATACCGCAAGGTCGACCAGCATTAACTATCTTCGAATTAACGATAATGACGTTATGGCCTTGGAATACCAATTGACGATTGAGTCCGATGACCTTCTCTACATGCAAGCCGCCTGCCCGCGATTGTCGCCGGCCATCGATATTTTCGTTAATGATGAACAAATTTCGCTCGTTGAGGCATCGTATTATCCTCAAATTCTGTCTCTTGGGCGCTTCGAAGTCGGGGATACCATTGATATTCGTATCCAAGGGCAGAGCGATACAGATATTTTCAATTTCTCCGGCGTGTACTTCTACTATGCGGATCAAGACGCCTTTGTTGAACATTCCGAAGATTTGCGATTGCTTATGACGCCCGCAGACATTCGCGTTCAGGATGGTGATGTTAAGGCAACCTTGGAAGGGCATGCTGACATGACCTATATATCAACGATCCCGTATGAAAAGGGATGGACGTTGACAATTGATGGAGAACCGGCACCCATTATGGATTACCAATCCGCCTTTGTTGCTTTTGATTTGCCTGAAGGAACCCATGAAGTGCACCTGTCGTTTAAGGCACCCGGAATGACCGAAGGTTCTGTTATCAGCGCGTGTGGTGTTTTGCTCTTTGTTCTTATGGCAGGCATTTCCGTGATAAGGAAGAATAAACGTGATTCGAGAAAATGACATCATCCACATTCTTGCTGAGCAAAGCGGACACTTTGTAAGTGGTGAAGACCTGGCGAATCTACTAGGATGTTCTCGGGCGGCCGTATGGAAAAAAATCCAGCGGCTGCGCGAAAAAGGCTATCCGATCGAGGCAGTCACCAAAAAGGGGTACAAGTATCTGAATACGCATGAGGTGTTTGAACGTCGCGTTAGTGCTTTCCTGGCCGGTCAGAATGACACTTTTTTCAATGTGAAGTACCTAGACCGTGTTTCCTCGACGAATGCAGTTTGCAGGGAATTAGGCCGAGAAGGCGCAAGAGAAGGTCTGGTCGTCGCGGCTCTAGTCCAAGAAGCGGGAAGAGGGCGAAGAGGTAACGCATGGTTGTCGGATAATACAGACGGTCTTTGGTTTTCGATACTCGTTCGGCCACAGACGGATGTCGAATATTTGGGCTTACTTTCACTGGTTATGGCACTCTCTGTTCACGATGCATTTGATGCTTCCGGGTATACGGATTCGGCCATCAAGTGGCCCAATGACATCGTGTCGCTTCGAACCGGTCGAAAACTGTGCGGCATTCTTTCTGAAGCAAGTTTTGAAGATCAGCGATTATCGTTCGCGGTCATTGGGTGCGGTGTCAATGTGTCTCAAAAGGCATTCCCGGAGTCCATCGCATTGAAGGCAACCAGTCTACACGTAGAGGGCGTGTTGAATGTGACGAAAGAATCTCTTTTGGGAGGTATTCTCGTTGCATTCAAAAAGAGATATAAGGAATTTCTCCATTCGCCTTCAGACATGCTTAGTGACTATCGCTCGCTTTGCGTCACTCTAGGTCGTGAGGTGAGAGTTGAAGGGGATGCGCCTTTGACCGGCAAAGCATACGACATCGACCGTTTAGGAAGGCTGATCGTTCTGGATGCCAATAAAGAGATGCATTCTTTTTCGGCAGGTGATGTCAGCGTCAGGGGCATCATGGGCTATACCGATGTGACATAATGTATTATCATAAAGGGACGATTCATTCTATTGAGACACTAATCATTTGCGCCGAAAAGCGCAGTATCATATAAACGGAGGACGACTATAATGTCAGATTATTTATCAAATTATAAACTCTGGTCCGAAGATTCATACTTTGATGATGCGACACGTCAAGAACTGTTTGGAATCAAGGCGGATTCTAAGGAAATTGAAGAGCGTTTTTACCGTGATTTGGAGTTCGGCACGGGCGGTCTCCGAGGTATTATCGGAGCGGGAACCAACCGCATGAACACATACACGGTTCGCAAGGTCACTGCGGGTGTTGCAGATTACATCAACAGTGTGGGGCATGAAGCCGCGCAGAGAGGTGTTGCCATTTCATACGACTCGAGACATTTTTCGAAGGAATTTGCATCGGCGGCCGCTTGTGTTCTTGCCCAAAAAGGAATTAAGGTTTATCTTTCGGATGCTTTGCGGCCCGTACCGCTGCTATCATACGCAGTCCGCTATTATAAAGCATTTGCGGGCATCATGATTACCGCAAGTCACAATCCACCGAAGTACAATGGGTATAAGCTTTACGGAGAAGATGGCGGACAGGTTCCACCGGAGGCTGCCACACAGATATTAATTTTCCGAAATGCCATCGAAGATATTCGCAAGATTAAGGAAATGCCTCTTGATGTTGCCATAGCAGGCGGCCGTGTCGAAATATTTGGCAAGACTTTTGATGATGCTTACACAGAGATGCTTTGCGAGCTTGTTATTGACCGCGATGCCATCGCCAAGCAGTCAGATATGTCCATAGTTTATACGCCGCTACACGGATCGGGTTTCCGACCGGTTACGAGAATTCTTTCAGAAGTCGGTTTCAAAAATGTCCATATTGTCGAAGCTCAAGCGCAACCGGACGGAAGTTTCCCAACGGTTAAGTCACCTAACCCTGAAGATCCGGCCGCGCTGCAGATGGGAATTGACCTCGCGCGAAAAGTGGGTGCGGGTTTGGTCATTGGCACGGATCCCGATTGCGATCGCGTCGGGGTGTCGGTTCTTGATAAGACGGGTGACGGCAACACATATCAGTCTTTATCCGGCAATCAGATCGGCTTGTTGCTTATGGACTATATTCTTGGTTACAAGCAACAAACCGGTACATTGCCTGATCATTCTTTCGCTGTGACAACGATTGTGTCCAGCCGGCTGGCCGCTATAATCTGCGAGCACTATGGGGTTGAACTTCAAGAAGTATTGACGGGATTTAAGTTCATCGGTGAACGCATAAA
>LSQX01119743.1_pt2 | contig 31274 bp, 28 predicted proteins | sample 654561 | NCBI WGS metagenome assembly LSQX01 (sample SAMN04489861, study PRJNA283612) | anaerobic digester metagenome | isolation source: 4 biogas reactors fed with cattle manure at either 37C or 55C with and... | place: Denmark: Kongens Lyngby | collected 2014 | reverse complement strand
TTTGATTTCTGGTTTGAATATAAATACTTAGTACCACGTGGTTTTTTTCAAATTTTTTCAAAACTTAGAGAATTGTCCGAGTCTGGCATAGAAATTTATTATTATCTAGGAAATCATGACATGTGGACTTTTGGCTATATAGAAGAAAGTATTGGAGCAAAAGTTTTGAAAAATGGAAGTTTTAAAGAAATAAATGGTAAAATATTTTACATAGCTCATGGCGATGGACTTGGACCTTATGATAGAAAATATAACTTTTTGAAAAAAATATTCTCTTCAAAATTAATGCAATTTATGTTTAAGCTAATTCACCCTTCCATATCTTTTAGAATTGCCACAAAATGGTCATCAGCAAGTCGTAAAAAGCATAAATATCCCAAAAAAATTGAGTATAAAAATGAATGGTTGGTAAAATATGCAAAAAATGTACTCGAAAATCAAAAAGTAGATTATTTTATTTTTGGACACAGACATATTCCTTTTCAATATTCTTTAAATAAAAATTCATTATTCACAAACTTAGGCGACTGGCTTTTTAATTTTAGCTATGCAGTTTACGACGGCGAAAATCTATTACTAAAAAACTATAAACCAAAATAAAACAATTAAAATTTTCCCGATTTATTCAAACAAAATTATTTTTATATAGTTATATTTGAAAATTAATCTCAATTAATATATTATGGAAAATTCAGAACAAGCTAAACTATATCCAAATTTTGATTTTTCTAATCATGATTTTCAAGATACGAATTTTACAAAATTAATGAAAAAACGCATTCTAAAAGTTTTGCTAATTTGTAACAACTACGACAACTTTATGTTAGAAGAAGATGGTAGAATAGATGAGCAAATTTTTAATGAATATATGAGTTTAGGATTAAGATATCCTCCAATGTTTATTCGTGTGGATAGTGCAGAAAAAGCATTTCAAAAGCTTGAAGAAACAGATATTGATTTGGTTATCACCATGTTAAATATTAAAAACGCAAATGCTTTTGAACTTTCAAGACAAATAAAAAAACAATATGATAAAATTCCTATAGTTGCTTTAACTCCATTTTCGAGAGAAATAATGCTGAAAATCGAAAAAGAAGACCTCTCGGCTATTGATCATGTTTTTTGTTGGTTAGGTAATCCTGATTTGCTTTTGGCAATTATAAAACTTGTTGAAGATAAAATGAACGCTGCTCACGACATACTTGAAATGGGTGTTCAAGCAGTGATTTTGGTTGAAGACAGCATTAGATATTATTCAAGTATCTTACCAATTTTATATAAAATATTTTTCGTTCAATCAAAGCGAGCCGCTGTAGAAGCACCAAACGAACATTTGCGTAATTTAAGAATGCGTGGGCGACCTAAAATTATGTTAGCAACAAACTACAATCAAGCATTAGATTTATTTAATAAATATAGTGAAAATATTTTAGGAGTTTTTTCTGATGTTCGTTTTAAAATAGATGAAAACATAGACCCAAAAGCCGGAATTAAACTTTCTGAACATATTAAAAAGGTAGATGAGTTTATGCCAATACTATTGCTTTCTTCTGAAGCCGAAAATAAAGAATATGCTGAAAAAATAGGTGTTGATTTTATTGGAAAATACACAAAAAATATTTCTCTAGAACTAAGAAACTTTATTATCAAAAATTTGCAGTTAGGAAGTTTTCATTTCTACGACCCTAAACAAGATAAAATTATATGTACAGCTTCTAGTTTAAAGGCTTTTCAAGAATTATTACCAAACTTGCCTGAATCAAGCTTAGAATTTCATGTAAAACAAAATCACATTACAAAATGGCTAAACTCAAGGTCTTTGTTTGCTCTTGCTAGTAAATTCAAATACTTAACAGTAAACGATTTTAAAAATATTGAAGAAATCAGACGGTTTTTAATTTATGCTATTTCAAGCTATAGGCAAAATGCTGGACGTGGGGTTATTACAACTTTTGAACAAAGTACTTTTGATGATTACACAATTTTTACCCGAATTGGAGAAGGTTATATTGGTGGAAAAGCACGTGGACTTGCTTTTACTGATTTATTAATTAAAAAATATAAACTTAGAAAAAAATATCCAAATATTACTATTTCTATTCCTAGAACTGCAATTTTATGTACAGATATTTTTGATGAATTTATGGAAATGAACGAACTTTATGAAATTGCTTTATTGGATATTAAAGATGAAGAAATTCTCGAAAAATTTGTACAAGCAAGATTGCCAAGCCGTATTTATACAAGCCTTTATTCTTTTATTTCCTATTCTAATAATCCTATTGCTGTAAGGTCTTCAAGCCGATTAGAAGACTCTCATTATCAGCCATTTGCTGGAGTTTATTCAACTTATATGATTCCAAATATTGTTGATAATAAACACCATACCATAGAACTTTTGGCTCAAGCAATTAAAAGCGTTTATGCCTCAGTTTTTTATAAAGAATCAAAAGCATATATGACAGCAACCTCAAATGTGATTGACGAAGAAAAAATGGGAGTAGTTATTCAAGATGTATGCGGAAATTTTTATGACAATAAATTTTATCCCACATTTTCTGGCGTTGCTCGCTCTATAAATTTTTATCCAATAGGAAACGAAAAAAGCGAAGACGGAATTGTAAACTTGGCTTTAGGCTTAGGAAAACATATTGTTGATGGTGGCAAAACTATAAGATTTTCGCCAAAACACCCAGCTAATACTTTGCAGCTTTCGAGTGTGGACTTAACATTAAGAGATAGCCAAAAAAGTTTTTACGCCCTAGACTTAGACCCCAAAAGTTTTAAAGTTTCAACAAACGAAGACGTAAATATTTTAAATCTAGAAATCAATGATGCCGAAAAAGACGGCTCAATAAATCATATAGCTTCAACTTATGATTTTGAAAATAATATGATAAAAGATTCTGTTCTCTACCAAGGACAAAAATTAATTACTTTTGCAGGAATATTAAAATACAATACTTTTCCTTTAAGCGAAATTTTAATAGATTTTATGGATATTGGCAAAAGAAATATGAATAATAATATTGAAGTTGAGTTTGCTGTAAATTTTCCTAAAGAAGCTAAAAATGATATTGTTTTTAGTATTTTACAAATTCGTCCAATAGTTGATTCTGAAGAAAACATTAGCATTAATCTGGATAATGTGGAATTGAAAAATTGTATTTTATTTTCTGACTCAGCTTTAGGAAATGGTCAATATAAAAATTTAGCCGATATAGTTTATGTAAAAACTGAAAGCTTCACTTCTTTAAATAATGTGAAAATAGTTGATAAACTTGATGTTTTAAACAAAAAATTTATTGAAGAAAATAAAAATTATATCTTAATTGGTCCGGGTAGATGGGGGTCTTCCGACCATGCTTTAGGAATTCCTGTTAAATGGTCAAACATTTCAGCTTCACGTATTATTATTGAATCTGGACTTACAAACTATAGGGTTGACCCAAGCCAAGGAACTCATTTCTTTCATAATTTAACTTCATTAAAAGTGGCGTATTTAACAATAAACGAATACGCAAATCAAGGATTTTTTAATTCTGAATATCTAAATTCTTTTGATGCAGTTTATGAAGATGAATTTATTCGTCATGTGAAATTTAACAAGAATTTAAAAGTAGAAGTTGACGGTAAAAGCTCTAAAGCAGTAATTTTTAAACCTGAGAACTAAAAAAAGATAAGTTTGGCAAATTTTTTGTTAATTTTACGTTTTTAATATAATTAATTTAAATAATTGAGATATGAAAAAAGTTTTTTATTTTACAGTTTTAATTTTTGGAATTTCGTATTTTGCAAATGCACAAAGCACAAAAGTTTTAATAGAAACAAGTATGGGGAATATGACAGTTGTTTTATATGATGAAACCCCTGAGCATCGTGATAATTTTATCAAACTGGCAAATCAAGGTTTTTACGAAGATTTACTTTTCCACCGTGTTATAAATGGATTTATGATTCAAGCCGGCGACCCAGACTCTAAAAATGCCCCTGCAAATAAACCTTTAGGAAACGGAGGACCTGGTTACACTATTCCTGCTGAATTTAACACTAAATATTTCCATAAAAAAGGAGCCTTATCAGCTGCCCGCACCGGCGACCATATAAATCCAGAAAAAAGAAGCTCAGGCTCTCAATTTTATATAGTGCAAGGCATGAAATATACTGATATGCAAATGGATAGCATGGAAAAACAGTTAGGGAGAAAATTCTCAAAAATAGAAAGAGATACTTATTACAGTCTTGGAGGAACACCGTATTTAGATACTCAATATACAGTATTTGGAGAAGTTACTAAAGGCTTAGAAATTATTGACAAAATTGCAAGCGTAAAAACTTCTGCAAACGATAGACCCGTAGAAGATATTAAAATTGTAAAAGTAAGTGTAATAAAATAAAGTTTAAAACACAACAAATTTTGTCAAAATTAACTATAATAAACTATCTGAGCTTAGCAAAGATTGTAAACTATTTAAAATTATATTTTATTTACTTAAAATTAAAGTTTTTTGCAAATAAACACAAATTCAAAAAACTAAGTCAACCTTCGTTTTTATCTTTTGAACCAACAAATTTTTGCAACTTAAAATGTCCGCTTTGTCCTTCAGGAAGTGGAAAACTAACACGAAAAAAAGGCTTTATGGATTTTGAAATGTACAAAAATATTATTGATGATAACAAAAGATATTTGACAAACATATTATTGCATTTTCAAGGCGAAGCTTTATTGCATAAGCAAATTGCCGAAATGATAGAATATGCAAAACTCAATAAAATTTTTACAGAGCTTTCTACAAATGCCAACCTTTTGCCAATGAATTTTGATAGCTTAAAAAATAATATGCCTGATAAATTAATTGTGTCTTTGGATGGATTAAATCAAGAAACTTATAATAAATATAGACAAAATGGAGATTTGCAAAAAGTGCTTGAATCCTTAGAATTATTATCACATTTACCAAAAAACAAACGCCCTTTTGTTGAGTTACAATTCTTAGTTTTTTCGCATAATGAAGCTCAAATTCCTGAATTAAAAGCTTTAAAATCAAAATATAAAATTGATAAAATAAAACTTAAAACTGCACAAATTTATAATAATTCAGATATTGATATTTTACCAAAAAACGAAAAATATTCTAGGTATAAAATTATAAATTTAGAGTTCTTTTTAAAATCAAAACTTAAAAACTCTTGCAAAAGAATAATTTTTGGCTCTGTAATTACTTGGGATGGTAAATTACTGCCTTGTTGTTTCGATAAAGATGCTGATTTTATTTGTGGGGATACTAATATTTTGTCTGTAAATAAAATTAGAAACTCTAAAACTTATCTTAACTTTGTTAAAAATGTATTTTTGAATAGGCAAAATATAGAAATTTGTAAAAATTGTACTGAAGGTTTAAAAAATGAATAAACTTTATTTAGGAATAGGTGGAAATTTAGGCAATAGAATTGAAAATATTCAAAAAACTTTAAGTCTTATTGCTGAAAAAATCGGCAAAATTGAAAAATTATCTTCAATTTATCTTTCAGAAGCATGGGGTTTTCAACATAAAAAATATTTTACAAATATTGTAATTAAATTAAATACAGAAAAATCACCTGAAAAAACATTAAAATTAATCTCTGAAATAGAATTGAAATTAAAAAGGATAAGAAACTCGCAAGATTATGAGGGCAGAACAATGGATATAGATATTTTATTTTATAATAATGAAATTATAAAAACAAAAGATTTAATAATTCCACATCCACATATTCAAGATAGACTTTTTGTTTTATTGCCACTAAGTGAAATTGAAAAAGATTTACTTCATCCAATTTTTAAAAAAACTAGCTTAGAAATTTTAAAAGAATGCGAAGATAAAGGACAAATAAGAAAATTAAATTGCACAAAACATTATGAATACTGAACACGAAAAGTATATGAGCATAGCTTTGCAAGAAGCACACAAGGCTTTAGAAAAAGACGAAGTCCCAATTGGAGCAATTATTGTTTGTGCTGGAAAAATTATAGGGCGTGGGCATAATCAAACAGAATTATTAAACGATGTTACAGCTCACGCAGAAATGCTTGCTATTACTGCCGCAGAAAATTATTTATCAGCAAAATATTTAAAAGATTGTACTTTATATGTAAGCTTAGAACCTTGCCTAATGTGTGCAGGCGCCCTTTATTGGACGCAAATTTCAAATATTGTTTATGGAGCATCAGATACAAAACGAGGATTTTTAAAATACGGGAAAAACATATTACACCCCAAAACAAATATTATAGGAGGCATACTTGAAGAAGAATGTAGCAATTTATTAATTGACTTTTTTAAGAAAAAACGAAAATAAAATTAAGTTTCTCAGTTAGGCTAGTAATAATTAAAGCATAAATACTTAAATCATTAAGAAAAATTAGTTTTTAGTGCTTAACTTATCTTCGAGTTATGCTTCATGCAGAATAATACAGGATATTTAATTCTACTCTTTAAGTGCTAACTATAGTCTGTTGTCCAAGTTGAATACTTAAATTAGCTTTGCATACTAAAATTAGCTATGAATTCAAAACAAAACATACTAATAAGATTTGGCGAAAAGTTGCGAGAACTTCGAAAAAGCAAAAATTATTCGCAAGAGGAATTAGCCCATAAGGCTGATTTGCATAGAACTTATATTGGTATGATTGAAAGAGCAGAAAAAAATATAACTCTTCTAAATATTGAAAAAATTGCTAATGCACTTGAAGTAAATATAAAGGAGCTATTATAATGAACATAAAAGAATTTGAAGAATTAGTATTAAAAGAATTAAAAAAAGTAGTGGACTGTATTATAACGGAAAACCTTGAACTTCCAATATCAGCAAAATCAAGAGTAGGTGCAGAGATTAGCGATTGGCTAGAAGAAAAGTTTGTAGAGTACACAATGAACAATGTTTTTTTTAAAGGTTCAGAAGGAGCAGCCAGAGATAGTACTAAAAACCCATGGGATGCAAGAACAGATTTTGTTTTAAACAATACTAAGGAAGAAATATGGATAGATTTTAAAGCATTCAAAATCACTAGTGCCAACAGTAATCCGGATATTGGAACCCCTAATAAAATTATTAAACTGATAAATGAAGGAAAATTTTACCACGCTTTTATCCACGTATTTTATGAAACAACTGATATCGGACTTAAATTTGTTAAATTAAATAACAGTTATTCAAAATTATACTTCTTAAAAGACATTAGTCCTACATTTCGTAGAAACCCTAAAAATCAATTACAAGTTAATATTTCCGCAGCGTCAGAATATAGAACTAGAGAAGATTTTATTAAGCTATTGATGGATAAAATAAAAGAAAGCCACCAACGACAAATCGAAATTTCAAATAAAGCACTTAAAAAGATAGATAAAATCACAGAAGACCTATTAAAAGCAAATAAAAAATCTGAAGATGATTTAACTAAAAAGATTCAATAGATTCTTTGATAGTTTGAATTTCTTCTATGTTCAATCCAAAATACTTATAAACTAAATCATCTATTTTATTTATCAGTTTTTCTGAGTTTTCGCTCTCATATATCAATCCAACCAACTTAGAAATTTCCGTTTGTAGAGTAGTGTCTGTAGGAATAGGAATAGTATATAAGTCCGATACTTTAATTTGTGGTTGCTTACCATTAGAAAAACGTATTATTTTTCGTTGTTGAGCATAAAATGTGATAAGTTCAGAATTTAAAAACCCGCATAAAAACTTTAAAAATGAAATTGTAGAATCAGAGTTATTCCTTAAAGTGAATACATAAAGACTGTTATTTGCTGAACTTGGCTTTCCATCAAATGATGCAATTATTTCTTTTGCAGATTGTCTTATATAAACCTTTGGATTATCATAAACAATCTCTTCCCCTAAACCTAATCTTTTCTTGTTTTTTATTCCTTTTGCAGTTAGTTCAGCTTTTAACTTGTCATTTATATTGTCTTGTAATGCTTTATCATAATAGAAATATTTTGTATTTTCCATTTGAGCATATTTATCTTTTAACCCTTTAGACCCTTGATAATATGGATAAATACTAACATGAGTTTTGAGATTTGGTTCATCAAAGACAAATTTATCTTCCATATTTAGAAGCATTACACAAGTTCTCAGATTCTTTTTTGGATAAAGTTCTTTAAGTGTTAAACATCTTTTAGAAATTATTTTTTTTACAATTTCTGCACTTTTTGAACATGAATTAAACCTGAACTTATATTGGTCACTTGGATTATTCCAAAGTTTTTGATCAACTAGGATAACGCTATCGTCTTCAGCATTTATAATAGTAACTAAGTTGTTTTCTACTTTTGTTTTTTGTAGCGTTAATATTACCTGACCGCTTGCAACTTCAAAATCCTTAATGTTGTATTTTATAGATTGAATTTTAGTATTAGCCAGCAAATATTTTCTTGTATGTTCATAAGCGGTTTCAAAAAATGCTAAATCAATAATAAAGCTCAACTTCCCATTTTCTTTCAAAAAATCAATTGAATGTTCAATAAATAGCATCACATAATTGATTTTACCATTCTTAAGTGAGTCTGGAAACTGTGAATATCTATTTAAGTAATAAACTCTTTGATTTTCATTCTTCTTTCTATCTCTTCTACCGTATAAAGAAACATAAGGAGGGTTTCCTATTACATAATCAATTTTTTGCAAAAAATTTGCTAAAGGCAGATTTAAGCTTGTATCAAATAAGGAATTCTCATATTTAGGCTTAATCCTTTTCGTAAAATCATATACAAAAGCATTAAAGCTACCAAAATACTCTTCATTAAACCTTATTTTATAATATCTTTTTATATTTTGTTTGGTTCTCTCAACCATTTTTTGATCAATATCAACAAAACATAGGTTTGATTCCACAAAATTTTGAAATTGAGAGGGCTTTCTATCTTCTTTAAAAATTCTCTCTAATAATCGAATCACAAAAACACCATTACCACAAGATGGTTCAAAGAATTTCTTATTTAAAATATCTTTGTCCTTAAAATCTATAACATCTAATATGTTGTCAACAGTTTGTATATTATTCGTAAGAAAAACCCCAAAATCTTTTCTATAAGAATTTTTTAATTCTTTTTCGTGATTACCTTGAGTATTGACAACTGATGATGAATGGTTGTAGAACATATATTTAGCTAATTATAGTACGCAAATTTACTATTAAAACTCCAAATAAACAAATATATGACAAAAGTAGGAAAGCACAATAAATGGTTTTGCATCAGGTGGGTTAATTGCTTCGTTTCATTGTTTTAAGTTTCAAATTTTCACCAACCTTGTGCTTTAAGTTCAATTTCTTCGCCGTATTTTGGGACTATGACTTTCTTTTCAGGATTTTCATGCATATAACCAATAATGCTAATATCTTGAACTTTTTCAATTTTATCTTTTTCGGATAAAGGAATAGTAAACAATAATTCATAATCCTCACCGCCGTTTAAACTAGGAATTAATGGCTCTAATCTAAATAATTCTGCAGCTTTTGCTGTTTGCTCATTAATTGGAATTTTATCTTCAAAAATCACCGCTCCTAAATTTGATTGTTTACATAAATGCAAAATTTCAGAAGACAAACCGTCAGAAACATCAATCATAGAACTTGGTTTAATACCTGCTTCTTTAAGTCTGTTTATAATGTCGCGTCTTGGTTCTGGTTTAAGTTGTCTTTCTATAATATATTCATAATTTTGTAAATCAGGTTGAATTTGTGGGTCTTGGATAAAAATTTCTTTTTCTCTTTCTAAAATTTGCAAACCCATATAAGCAGCTCCCAAATCTCCACTTACGCAAATTAAATCATTTTTTTGTGCTGTTGACCTATAAACAATATCTTCCTTTCTTGCTTCTCCAACAACAGTTATATTTATAAATAACCCTGATAATGAGCTTGTTGTGTCTCCACCAATTAATTCAACATCAAATCTTTCGCAGGCTAATAAAATCCCTTCGTAAAGCAAATCTAAGGCTTCAACTGAGAACTTCTTACTTATTGCAATAGAGACGGTTATGTACTTGGGTTTTGCATTCATGGCATAAATATCGCTTAAATTTACAACCACTGCTTTATATCCCAAATGTTTGAGAGGAGAATAAATTAAATTAAAATGAATACCTTCAACCAATAAATCAGTTGCAATTAAAAAACAATTATCTTGGCTTGATTCAAAAACTGCAGCATCATCTCCCACTCCTTTAACTAATTTTTTATCAGTAATAGTAAAATTTTTAGTTAACCTATCGATTAGACCAAATTCTCCTAAATTTGAAATTTCATTTAATTTATTTTTCTTCATAAAATAATTTTTGGCAATATATTTGAAATAAATTTGTACAAAAGTATGAAAAGTATATTAGTTTTCATTATTTTTGTTGAAACTAAATATTATAATCATGGAAAAATATAAAATTATACTGTTTTTGCCCTTGCTTTTTCTTATGTCTTCCATGAAGTCGAATGTAAATGCTCAAAATATTTCATTTTTAACAGATTATTTGAATAATGTTTCTGTTTTTGATAATGGCAATTTAAAGCAAGTTGAACATTTGCCTATAAAATCTTATATAGTAGGAAACAATATGTTTGCTTATGAAGATAATGCAGGAAATTTCAAAATTTATCATAATCATTTTTTACACAAGTTGAGCAGTTTTGCAAGTTCATATATGGTAAGCGATAATTTGGCGGCTTGGAAAATGAATACACAACTCAAAGTTTTTGATAAGGGTTCATCTTTAACTTTAAGCACTATGGCACAAGAATATTTTTTAAGCGATGATATAGTTGTGTGGTTTGATGATTACGAGAAAAAATTAAAAGCATACTATAATAAAGAAATTTATGAATTAGACGATGCTTTGGCAACAGGCAGTTCAAACGAAGTTTTTATAAGTGAAAATATTGTAGCTTTTGTTGCTTCTCAAGGCTATCTTGGAGTATTTTATGAAGGTGAAATTGAAGATTTAGGATATTACGACAGAATTAAATCTTTGGAAATTGGACGAGATATTATCGCTTTTGTTGAAGAACCTTTAAATAATTTTCAAGTGTATTATTTTGGCGATATTTCTGATATTGAAAGTTTTGAGCCAAACTCATACAAAACAGGCGACTCTTTTGTTGCCTATGTTGATGCAAATAAGTATTTAAAAGTTTTTTATAATTATAAAGTTGAAACAATTTCGTTTGATGAGCCAAATTTTTATGAAGTAGCTGATGAACTAATGGTTTTTGGAGTGCAAAACTATTTCAAAGTTTGGTATAAGGGACAAGTTTTTACACTTGATAGCCATATTCCTCAAAATTATAAAATAAATAATAATGTAGCAGCATGGATAGACCAATTAGGTTATTTAAAATTTTTTGATGGACAAAAAGTTGAAACTATCTCTTATGAGAAAATTGAAAACTTTGAAATTCACGGCTCTTGTGTAAAATACAGCTTCGGTGTGCATTCCGAAAATATTTATTTTCAAGCTAAAACTTATAAAAACGATTAAACTTGAAAATACCTGCTGAAAAAATTAAAATTCTTGCTAAAAATTTAGGTTTTGACGATTGTGGAATAGCAAATATTTTAGTAGAAAAAGAAATTATAGAATTTTATAAAAATTGGCTAAAAAATAATTTTAATGCCGAAATGAAATTTCTTGAAAATGACGTAGAGAAAAGGTTTGACCCAAAATTAGTTTTTCCTAAAGCTAAATCTGTAATTATTTTTATTTTAAATTACTATTCTCCAAATTTTTCATCAAAAAGTTACAAAATCTCCAAATACGCCCAAGGGCTTGACTATCATAATATTATAAAAAGTAAATTAAAACAATTCACTGAAATATTAAAACAAGATTATTCAAATTTTGAAACTTATGAATTTTGCGATACAGCACCGGTTTTAGAAAGATATTTTGCAAAACAAGCAGGTTTAGGCTTTATTGGGAAAAACCGTTGTTTAATAAATCCTAAATTTGGATCTTGGATTTTTATTGGTGGTATGTTTTGTAATTATGAAATTGTAGCAGACAGCAAACTTAATCTTGATTGTGGAAATTGTGATATATGTTTAAAGTCTTGTCCTACAGGTGCTTTAAGTCTAAAAGGTTTGGATGCTCGCAAATGTATTTCTTACCATACAATTGAAAACAAAGCTGAAATTCCTGAAAATATTAGAAATAAAATTACAAATCAATTATTTGGTTGTGATATTTGTCAAAATGTTTGTCCTTTTAATAAAAACCCGGTGCAAACTTCTTGTGCCGAACTATTGCCGCAAGAAAATATTCGTGAATTAGAACTTAAAGATATTGAAAGCATTTCCAACAAAGAGTTTGCAAGAAGATATAAAAACACCTCTTTATTAAGAACAGGTAGAAAAAAAATCTTAAATAATTTTGAAAATATAAATCGTAATAGAAACAAATAGTTTTATTAGTTTTGCAGAATAATTTTTAAAAATTGTAAAAATATGTTTTCAGGAATAGTTGAAGAAACAGGAAAAGTAGTTAAGATAGAAAAAGACCAAGGTAATTTTCATTTTTTCTTAACTTGTTCGTTTGCAGACAAGCTAAAAGTTGACCAAAGTCTTGCACACAATGGCGTTTGTCTTACAGTCGTTAATGTTGACAAAGCAAATAAAGTTTATCAAGTTACTGCCATTCAAGAAACTCTTGATAAATCCAATTTAGGATTTTTAAAAGTAGGCGATAAAGTAAACTTAGAACGTAGTATGAGCATGGACAAATTGCTTGACGGACATTTAGTTCAAGGCCATGTTGACCAAACCGCTGAATGTGTGGAAATTAAAGAATCAGACGGTTCATGGTATTTTACTTTTAAATATGATAAATCCCAAGGAAATATTACAGTAGAAAAAGGGTCTATTTCTGTTAATGGTGTTAGTTTAACTGTTGTAAATTCAAAAGATGACAGATTTTCTGTTGCAATTATTCCATTTACTTATGAAGTAACAAATTTTCACACTTTTAAAACCGGAACAATTGTAAATTTAGAGTTCGACATTATTGGCAAATATATTCAAAAAATTATGTCTGCCTATCTTGAAAATAAAGCATAATATTTTATTCAACAAATAAGTTTGAATATAAAAAAACATATTACTAACGTCAAAGCTTTACAAGCTTTTCAGGTTATTAGGTTTGGAGTTTTGCTTTTAATCAGCATAATTTTTACGAAAACTAATTTAAAAGTTGGAGAAATTGGCGTTTATGAAACATTTTTATTGATTGCAGGAGGAATAAGTTTTTTCTGGACAGGGGGAATGTTGCAATCTTTATTAGGAATTTCTAATAATAGTAAAACCTTTGGCAAATCAGAGAAAAACTCAATATTTTTTAATGTTTTCATTGTTTTTCTTTTGCTAAGTATATTTTCTGCTATACTCATTTTTTTTAGCCAAAGTGTTATTGCTAAGCTATTTAGCATAGGTGGAAATAAAATTCCATATATGAAAATTCTTTTCATGTACATAATTGTTTCAGGACCTGTAAACCTTATTGAATATTTTTATCTTTTAAAAAACAAAGCTATACATATTATTATTTACGGCTTGCTAAGTTTTGCCTTGCAATTAGTTTGCGTTACTCTACCTGTGCTTTTGGGCTACGATTTAGGTTATGGCTTGTATGGTTTAGTTTTTGTTAATATTTTGCGTTTTGGAGTTTTACTAATACAAGTTTATAAATATTCAGAGCTTAGGTTTTCAAAAGAATTTTTAAAGGAGTTTTTTCAATTATCATATCCATTAGTTTTAGGAATATTACTAAGTGGTTCTGCACAATATATAGATGCTTTTTTGGTGTCTTTTAAGTTTGATGAAGCGAGTTTGGCTATTTTTAGATATGGTGCAAGAGAACTTCCATTTTTTGTATTGTTAATTTATGCATTTTCAAACGCAATGACACCAAAGTTTTCAGACCCAAATAATATTGATGCAGCAATTTCAGAATTAAAAAAGGGAACAAAAAGTTTAATGTCGTGGATATTCCCAAGTTCAGTTTTATTGATTTTAACAAGCAAATATTTATACCCTTTAGTTTTTAACCCAAATTTTTTGCAAAGTGCAGACGTTTTCAATATTTATTTAATGCTTATTGTTATAAGATTTATTTTTTCTCGCACAATTTTAATAGGTTTTAAAGATACGAAACCAATTTTCTGGTCTTCTTTGATAGAAGTAATAATAAATGTTAGTTTAAGTTTAATCTTTATAAATATTTGGGGAATTATTGGAGTTGCAATAGGAACACTAATTTCATATTTATTTGAAAGCTTATATTTGCTTATCTATTTAAAGAAAAAACACAATATTTCGCCTAATTCTTATTTACCTGTAAAACCATATGTGTTATGGACAACTTTATTGATAATTGCTTTTGCTTTTAGTTTTTATATTTAATATTTTGTATGTTTGATATTAAGTTTTTTGGAAATAACGCATTTAAACCATGTGAGTTAAATGGCAATTACTTTCTTGGTTATTTTTACAACTTTGAGGGAAAGTTGTTTCGCGATGAGGAAGCAATTTTACATTTTTTAGATTTACACAATAAAAACAATATTCAAGAAATCAATAAACTAAGTGGAATTTTTACTATTTTAATTGTTGAAGATTCTAAACTCTTTGTTTATTCAGATATAACAAACTTTTTGCCGATATTTTTTATTCACATTAATGAAGAATGGAAAATTTCAGACGATTGGCATTATTTACTTAAAGAAAAAGGAATTTTTAATATAAATTGTCAAGAAGAAGCAGGTTTTTTATGTTCAGGCTTTGTTTCTGGTAATGCAACGTTGGATAATGAAATTATAAAAACAAAGTCGGGACAAGTAGCTATTATTGAAAACGACAAGTTATATTTCAAGACCATATATTCATTTTTGCCTCAAATTTTTTTCCCAAATAAAATAGATGATTTAGTAGGGCATGGTACTAATATTTTTATTTCTGCAGGGAAAAGACTTATAAATTATTTGAATGGCAGAACAGCTGTTGTACCTCTTAGTGGTGGTTTTGATTCTAGGCTGATTTTGAGCATTTTAAAATTAAATAATTATGAAGATGTAATTTGTTTTACTTATGGTAAGAAAACTCGTGAGGTTGAAATAAGTAAAAAAGTTGCAGAAAAATTGAATTATAAATGGTATTTTGTTGATTACGAACAAATTACATATGATGGCTTTGTTCAAGATGAAGAATTTAAGGACTATGCTTTTAAGTATGCAAATGGCTATTCAATGGTTTATTTGCAAGAATATTTTGCTTTAAAATATTTACACGAAAATAATTTAATACCTAAAAATTCTGTTTTCTTACCTGGGCATTCTGGCGATTTTTTGGGAGGAAGTTATGTTAATAGAACTGTGAGAATTACTAAGCATAATTCAGATATAGCAAAACATATAGAACAAAAATATTATTTCTTTAAAAAGAAATCAAAAAAGGAAAAACGAGCAATTGTAAAATGTTTAAACAATGAATTTGTCAATCAAAAATTTGTAAATCTTAAAATAGACAAGTTTTATCCTTATGTTGAAGATTGGGATGTTAAGGAAAAACTTTCTAAGTTTATTGCACGTTCTTCTTATGTATTTACTTATTTTGGTCATGAGCATATTTTTTATTTTTGGGATAAAGAATTAGTTGAATTTTGGAAGAGTATGCCATATAATTTCAGAGAAGGTAAATTTTTATACGACAAAATTTTAAGCGAAAAGTTTTTTAAACCTTTAGGTGTTTATTTCGAAAAGGCGGAAATCAAAACATCTTCATTTTTTGTAGCTTATCAACAAATTAAAGATTTTATTAGGTATTTTTTTCCTTGGAAATATGTTCTTAAAAGAATGCAGTCTTCAGATTGGATAAACTATTATGCGTTAACTGGTGAAATGGAAAAAGAGCTTGTGAAAAAAGGTTTAAAACCATTGAGAAAATTTAAAACTTTTAATGCTGTTATTTGCAGGTGGTATGTAGAAAAATTAAAAGAATTTTGATTTTATTTTTCTATTAATTTCCTATTGCTTCTAATTACATTCATTACAGTATCAATAACAGGATCTATAGTATTAGCAATTTCATAAAAAGAAGAATCTCCTAAAATTTGTCGCGCAATGTATGCATAAAGATTGTTTTCGATATATTTTCCAGAAATTGCAATGTCGTTTTGTGAAACTTTAACATTATTTTCCACAAGATACTTATAAAACTTTTGTAAAGCAGCATCTTGTTTAAGAAAGACTAAGATTTCATTTGTAGAATTAATATTTTCTAATTGGCTTCTATTTTTTTCAACATATTCAATTGAAAAGATATAATCTAAATTTCTTCTAGAAATTTCTCCAAAAGTTTTAGTATATCCTGATGTATCAATAGGAACAAAAATATCCGGCATAATTCCACCACCTGCAAAAACCGGTCTGTTCTTTTTTGTATAAAATATTAATGAGTCGTTAAGTTTTATGCTATCTTTATCTAAAAACTCACCTTTTAAATATCTATTATAAACTTCAAAATTATATTCATCAAGTCCATTTTGATATGGTTTTTGAATACAGCGTCCTGAAGGAGTAAAATATCTAGAAGTTGTTAGTCTAATAGTAGAGCCGTCATTAAAATTTGTAGCTTCTTGCACTAATCCTTTTCCATATGAGCGTCTGCCTATTATAAAACCTCTATCATTATCTTGAATTGCTCCAGCAACAATTTCGGAAGCAGAAGCAGAGAACTCGTTTATAAGAACAATTATTTCCATGTTTTTGCAATAGTTTCTCTTATCTGTTGATTTGACAAATTGTTTATTTCTTGCCCTGCCTTCTGTATAAACAAGGTTTATATCTTTAGGAAAAAATTCATCTAAAATATCAGTGGCAGTAGTTAAATATCCACCTGAATTATCTCTAAGATCAAGAACTATGGTATCTAAGCCTGTATCTTTAAGAGTAAACATTGCGTCAACAAACTGGGTATGTGTATTTGCAGAAAAGTTTGTAATTTTTATATAAGCTGTATTTTTTGCTAATTTATAAAACGCATCAACACTAAAAAGTGGGATTTTATCTCTAATTATTTCAAAATTCAAGATTTGTTTATTATTTTTTCGCAAAATTTTAAGATTTACACTTGTTTTAGCCGGACCTTTTAACATTCTCATTACCTCTTCGTTTTTAAGCCCAACGCCTGCAATTTTTGTTGTGTCAACACAAATTATTCTATCTCCGGCTTTAAGTCCGGCTTTTTCAGAAGGACCGTTCTTAATTACATTTACAATTAAGAGAGTGTCTTTAAAAATATTAAATTGAATTCCTATTCCTTCAAAATCGCCTACAAGTTCTTCTTGCATACTTTTAGCATCTTCTGGAGAAATATAAACTGTGTGTGGGTCAAGGGATTCTAAAATTTTAGGTATTGCTATTTCTATTAATTTATCTTTTGAAATGCTGTCAACATATTCGTTGGCAATAAAGTCAAATATCAAATCTAATTTATCTTTTTTCTGTGGGAATAATATTCTGGCATCTTTATTATTTACGCTAAAAATTTCAGCAATAAAAGTTCCAAACAAAATCGAAACCGCTATAACTAGTGGTAGTATAATAGAAAATTTTGAATTGTTAAATTTACTCATTTTCTTTAAAGTTTACAACTTCTATATTCGCTCTTTTTAGGAGTATAATTCCCTCATCCTTATGATAGTCGTCTAAATACACTATTCTTTTAATTCCTGCTTGTATAATTAGTTTAGCACACTCAACGCAAGGAGAAGTTGTTACATAAAGTGTTGCTCCAAGACTATTGTTCCCTGATTTTGCAACTTTAGTTATAGCATTTGCTTCTGCATGCAAAACATAAGCTTTAGTTTTGTTATTTTCATCTTCACATTCATTTTCAAAGCCTTCAGGTGTGCCATTAAATCCGTCTGATATTATCATTTTGTCTTTCACAATTAGTGCACCTACTTGTCTTCGTTTACAATATGAATTTTTCGACCATATTGTAGCCATTTCAAGATAATGCTTGTCGAATTGCTTTTGCTTTTGTGAACTCACGAGATTCATCATAATATACAAATTAAATAAAAAAACCCTCCAAGTGGAGGGCAGTACCCGGGGCCGGGGTCGAACCGGCACTCCAGGGAAGGAACTGGTGTTTGAGACCAGCGCGTCTACCGATTCCGCCACCCGGGCAATTGGGAACAAAAATAATACCTTTTTTTAAATTACAAATATTTATTTTCACTATTTTTAAAAACTTGTACAGCTCGGCCAAAAATACCATTTACATAAGCTATCAACATACCGTAATTTGTTACAGGAATTTTTGCTTCTATTGCTGGTCTTAATCTAGCTTGTACTTGTTTTTTTGTTAGAACACAGCCCCCACATTGAACAACTAAGGCATAATCTTGAATTTTTCCTGGAACACTGTCCAAGCCACTAACAACAGTAAAACTTAATTGTTTTTTTGTGTAATTTTTTAACCAAATTGGAATTTTTTCCCGCCCTATATCACCGCATGAAACATGATGGCTACAAGATTCTAAAATTAAAATTTTATCGCCATCTTTTAAGTTTTCAATATGTGGTGTACCTTGTATATATGCGTTAAAGTCGCCTTTTTGTCTAGCCAAAATAATTGAAAAGCTAGTTAAAAAAATATTTTTATCTATCAGATTACTTATTTCTCCAAAAATTTGGGAATCTGTTATAACTAAATCAGGTTTTATTTTTGATTTATTTAGGAAATCTTTTACTTCATCTTGTTTTAAAACAATTGAAATTGCATTATTGTCTAAAATATCGCGTATAGTTTGAACTTGAGGTAAAATTAAACGTCCTGCTGGTGCTCCTGCATCAATTGGAGTTATTAAAAGCACTAAGTCTCCTTTTTTTATAATATCACCAAGTAAAGTCTTGTTTTTTAAGGATAAATCAGGAATAACTTTTTTTATAAGCTGAAAGATCTCCTCTCTTTTTACAATACTGTTTATTGAAAAATCAATAATATTTTTTGTAAAATTATTTTTCAAATTATTGTATAAATCTATATTTAATATTTGTTTATCAGATTTACTATGCAATAAAATATAAGGTAATTTTAAGTTTTTAAAGTTTTTAATTAAACTTTCCTCATATTCACCAAAAATATTAGATTCAAACACTAAAATTGCCAAGTCGATTTTATCAGTAGTATCCAAAGTTTTTTGCACTCTTAAACTTCCAATTTCCCCTTTATCATCAATTCCTGCGGTATCAATAAAAACTACAGGTCCGAATCCCGATATTTCAAAACTACGTTTAACCGGGTCAGTTGTTGTTCCTGGTAAATCAGCAACAATAGAAATATTTTGCCCTGATAAAAAATTTATTAATGCACTTTTTCCCACATTTCTACGCCCATAAATCCCGATATGTATTTTATTGTCTTTTCCTAGGCTCATTTCACCTTGTTTAAAATTAATTTTAAAAATTAGTTCTAGTATTTTGTATTTTTACAAATAAAACTTAAGTTTGTTCAAAATATTTCTATTTTTTGTTATGAAAAATATTAGTGCAATATTAGTATTAATTTTTCTTGTTTCTCTAGCTTTTTGTCAAAGTTTTGAAAATGGCGTTCCAGGATATAGAAATTTTTCTCCTAGAGATTATGGACAAGAAAGCCAAAATTTCAGTGTGATTCAAAATAAAGAAGGCTTAATGTATTTTGGCAACGCTAATGGAATTATGGAGTTTGATAATAATACATGGCGTTTAGTAAAAGTAGCAGGAAAGCCAATTTTAACAATTAATTCAAAAAATGAAATTTATTTTGGTGGTTATAATGAAATTGGTAAAATTATTTACGAAAATGGACTTCCTGTTGCAAAATCTTTAAACATTGAAGATGAGAATAAAATTGGTCAAGTAAGACAAATTATTGCACTCGAAAACGACATATATGCAGTAAGTTCTCAAGATTTTTATTATTTCCATAATGATAGTTTAAAAACAATTAAAACTTTTCAGTCAGGAATAAAAATATTTGAATTTAATAATAAAGTTTTGTGTAGCATTCAAGAAAAAGGTTTATTTTACTGGACTAATGGAAATTTTGTAAAATTTGAACACTTTAATCTTTTTGAAGACATAAATATTTGCGATTTAATTATTTTAAATTCCAAAGAATTTTTAGTTATAGATGAAAAAAGCTCGGGAATTTATAAATATTCAGAAGGATTGCTCACAAAATTTGAAACTGAAGTAGATGATTTTATCCAATCTAATGTTTATTCCTCATCTGTAGTTTTAGATGACAATAGAATAGTTATAGGTACAGAACATGGAGGAATTGTTTGTATAGATAAAGATGGTCATTACCTTTTTTCTATGGATAGGGATAATGGTTTAAGAGACAATCAAATTACAAGTTTATTTGTAGCCAATGATGGAAATTTGTGGGTAACTAGTTTTAGTGGAATAAGTTTAGTTGAAACAAAAAGTAATATAAGTTTTTTTGGGTCTTCATTTGGTTTTAATGGAGTGATTTTAAGCGTATTAAGACATAACTCAAATCTTTATATTGGAACTTCTAATGGAGTATATTTGTATAATCGTCAAAACATTTATGATAAAACCCGAAATATTTTTAATTATAAGGCTAAATTCAAAAGAATAGAAGAAATTAGGGCTATGTGTTGGAATCTTGTTGAACTTCAAGATAATTTATATGCTGTAACAAGTGAAGGCATTTATAAAATAAATGAAACTAAGGCAAAATTAGAGTTAGAAGGAGATTTCTATGCTATATCAAAAATGAGTTTCTACCCAAACAATCTTTTAATTGGTTCTACAGATGGTTTACTCATAGCTTCAATTATAGATTCAAAAATTGATAGCATAGGATATTTACAAAACTATTCTTATAGCACTAGAACTATTTGCGAAGATTATTTTGGTTATTTTTGGCTTGGAACCAATGAAGATGGATTGTTTCAAACTAGTTTTTTTTCAGGATTAAATCTAAAACCTAAAATAAAAAAGTTTTCATATGAAACTGGTTTGCCCAAAGACTTTGATTGGGTTGATGTTTTTCCTTCTTTTCAGGGCGTTTTATTTGCAACAAACAAAGGAGTATTTAGATATAATTATAATAGCAATTATTTTATTGAAGATACTCTGTTTAATAAGAGTTATGCTAAAACTAATTCTTACTTATACCCTTTGGTTGAAGATAAAAATAAAAATATTTGGTATAGTAATATTACTGACGGAAAATACGAAAGAGAAACAGGTCAATTTCAATTTGAGGCTTTAAATTCACAATACAAAACTCTTACAAATCCATTTTCCCAAATAAAAGAGTTTGTTATAGAAAGAATTTATCCCGAAGATAACGGAGTTGTTTGGCTAGGCTCATCAGAGGCATTAATTAAAATTAATAATGATGAATCAAAGTTTTTTGAGGCAAAACCAAATATACTAATTAGAAAAATAACAGTTCATGGCGACTCTTTAATATATTTACCTTTTACAGATATTAATTCCGGAAAGTATGTATTTAAGTATTCGGATAAAACAATTAGATTTGATTTTACTGCACTTAATTACAATAGCTTTGGACAAACTCAATATCAACTTAAATTAATAGGTTTTGACAATGAATGGTCTGATTGGTCTAATGAAACTTTTAAAGAATATACATCTTTATTAGAGGGTAATTATGAATTTCAGTTAAGGGCAAAAGATGAATATGGCAATATTAGTGATGTCGTTAATTTGCACTTCAGTATTCGAGCACCTGTATATAGGACTTGGTATGCTTTTTTGTTATATTTTTTAATTTTAGTTTCAATAGTTTTTTTATTGTTAAAACTTAATGAATTAAGGCATGCTAGAGAGAGGTATAGTTTAGAAAAACTTGTTGAAGATAGAACCAACGAATTAGCTTATCAAAAAGAACAAACAGAGCAGTTAGTAAAAAAATTATTGCCTAAAAACACTGCTGACGAGTTAAGAGAAACCGGAAAAGCAAAATCCCACAAGTACGAAATGGTTACGGTTTTATTTGCTGACATTCAAGGGTTTACTGAAATTGCAGAACAAACAAAACCCGAAGAGTTGATAAAGCATTTGAATAATATTTTTACAAATTTTGATAAAATAATTGCTCAATATAATATTGAAAAAATTAAAACAATTGGTGATGCCTATATGTGTGCAGGAGGTATGCCAAATAAAGATAATACAAATCCTGTTGAAGTAGTTTTAGCAGCATTAGAAATGCAAAGAAAGATTATTGAAATAAATAATGAAAGTAGTTTAAAGTTGGGAATTAGAATTGGTGTCCATACAGGTGCGGTTGTTGCCGGAGTTGTTGGATCTAAAAAATTGGAGTATGATATTTGGGGGGATACAGTAAATATTGCAAGCCGAATGGAATCTCATGGACTTGTGAATAAAGTTAATATTTCTGAAACTACATATAAGTGGGTAAAAGACTTTTTTGTTTGCCAATATCGTGGAAAAATTGATGTAAAATATAAAGGAGAAATGGAAATGTATTTTGTACATGAAATTAAAAAAAGACTTTCGCAAAATGCCGATAAAATTACACCAAGTTATGATTTTTTTATTAAAATGTTATTCTTAAAATATGAAATAATCCAAGAAAATATATTAGAATTATTAGAAAAAAATTTACCTACAAATTTATATTATCATAATTTAAAACATACTAGAGATTTTTTATATGTAGCTGAAGAAATTGGACGAGAAGAGGGAATAAGTGAAGAAGATATGCTATTATTGAAATGTGCCTCATTATTTCACGATGCCGGTTTTATGGTTAGTTATGATAATAACGAAGAAATTGGTGCTAAAATGGCTGCTGAAACTTTAGAAAAAAATAAGTTTTCCCCAACTCAAATTGAAACTGTTAAACGTCTAATTATGGCAACAAAAATGCCACCAAGACCAAAAGATTTATTAGAAAAAATAATGTGCGATGCCGATTTAGATTATCTAGGTCGCCCCGATTTTATCCCAATTTCGCAAAATTTGTTCAGAGAACTATTTGAAAGAGGAAAAATTAACACAATAGACCAATGGAATAAAATGCAATATAAGTTTATAAAAACTCATAACTATTTTACCTTAACCGCAAGAAAAAATAGAGATGCAGGCAAACAACTCGTTCTAAAAGAACTTGAAGAAATGGTGTGATTTTATTCTTCAGGACCTTCTAAAACTTCTGCTGAATGACTGTCATATAAATTTTGGATATACTTATAAACTTTAACTGCATCTTCTAAATCTTTCTCTAAAACCATTACCCTAAACCCAGTCATTTGACCAAACACACTTGCATTTGTAACTACGCACTCAATTCCTTCTTCTTCTAATTTATCTTTCAGTATTTCAGCTCTATAATCATATCTGTAAGTAACCAAATTAACTAACTTGTCTTTCATAATATTTAATTTTATATTTATTTCTTTATACGTATTTTTTTAAAAAATGTTTTAAAATATTAATTAAAACCATTTTTAGTTTATCTTTGTTGAAAATATTTTAATATTATTCTGTATTTTTATGAAAAAACAGTTTGACTTTTTAATTATCGGTAGCGGAATTGCAGGTTTATTTTATGCTTTAAAAGCTAGTAAATACGGTAAAGTTGCTATTATTTCAAAAGAAGATATTTATAACACCACAACCGTTAAAGCCCAAGGAGGAATTGCTTCTGTAATGTACAATCCCGATTCTTATGATAAACATATAGAAGATACAATAAATGCAGGAGCAGGTTTAAATAATAGAGAAGTTGTTGAAATTGTTGTAAAAGAAGGACCTACACGAATTTTAGATTTGATAAATATAGGTACTCATTTTGACAAAGATGAAGACGGAAGTTTTGACTTAGGCAAAGAAGGGGGACATTCTGAAAACCGCGTTTTACATTTTAAAGATAAAACCGGCCAAGAAATACAAAGGGCTTTAATACACGAGGTAATGCAAGACCCAAATATTTTTATTTTTGAAAACCACTTTGCGATAGAAATTATTACTCAACATCATTTAGGGCAAACACTAAAAAAATCCAGTCCAAATATTGAATGTTATGGTGCTTATATTTTTGATACTAAATCAAAAGAAGTATTTACATTTTTATCAAAAACTACAATGATTGCAACAGGTGGTTGTGGTAATGCCTATCAAAATACTACAAATCCGGTTGGAATTACCGGAGACGGAATTGCCATGGTTTATAGAGCAAAAGGTTTAATTGAAAACATGGAATTTGTTCAATTTCACCCTACTGCATTATATAATCCAGCAGAACGACCTTCATTTTTAATAACAGAAGCTTTAAGAGGTGCAGGTGCAATTTTAAAAAACCATAAAAATGAAGATTTTTGTTTAAAATATGATAGTAGAGGATCTCTTGCTCCTCGCGACATAGTTGCCCGTGCAATTGATACAGAAATGAAACTTTCAGGTGAAGACCATGTATATTTAGATGCCAGGCATATAGACAAAGAAAAACTAATTACGCATTTTCCTACAATTTATGCAAAATGTATGGAAATAGGTATAAATATTAGTAAAGATTTAATTCCCGTAACACCAGCTGCACATTATTTATGTGGTGGAATAAAAACAGATGTTCATGCCAGAACAAGTATTAAAAATTTATACGCAACAGGCGAGGCCGCTAGCACAGGTTTGCATGGAGCAAATCGCTTAGCCTCAAATTCACTTCTCGAAGCTGTAGTTTTTGCACACAGAGCAGCTGAAGATATTACTGATACACAGTGGTATTCACAAGAAGTTTTTAATAAAATCCCTGAATGGAACGATGAAGGCACTATTAAAAATGAAGAATTAGTACTTATCTCATTCTCTCGTAAAGAAGTGCAACAAATTATGAGTAATTATGTAGGAATTGTAAGAAGCGATTTAAGGTTGCAACGTGCTATGGATAGATTAAATGTAATTTTTAAAGAAACCGAAGATTTATATAAAGCTTCAAAAGTTAGTGTTGACATTTGTGAATTAAGAAATATTATAAATGTAGGCTATCTAATTATTAAGCAAGCAAAAGAAAGAAGAGAATCAATAGGTTTACATTATAATTCTGATTTAGCATAGATTAACATTATTAAAGTGTTAAATGTATAATTTTTAAAAGTTTTCATAACCTATAAAAATAAAAATTGTTTAATTTGTAATAATATTTATAAAAATTATCTTATGAAAAAATCATTGATTTTAATCTTTATTTTCATTTTTTCTCTAAACGCCTTTGCTGGTTTTGTTTCTAGAAAAGATGCAGAAACTGTGGCGAAAAGCCATATTTTTCAAACTATTGCCAGTTTTGAGCCAATCAAATGGGAAGCACTTAGACTAAATTGTATTTTCAATCCAGCAGAAAATGATATTTACAAATTTTATGTTTTTAATATTAATGGCGATCAAGGTTATGTTATAGTATCTTCTGATGACCAAATTATTCCTATTTTAGCATATTCTTTTGAGGGTGGTTTTAATTTTGATAATATGTCGCCTGGGCAAGCTGAATTTTTAAACTATTTTGACGAAAGTATTGATTATGTTAGAAACAACGAAATGAATATTAATGAAAAAGCAGTAAAGCAATGGCAAGAACTTCTGTATTTTAACCCAGAAAAAGACTTTCAATTAAGATCTACCTCTCCAATTTTATTGCAAGGTATTAATTGGAATCAGTCTTGGCCATACAATTCACAATGTCCTACAGATGCTAATGCAGTTTATGGCATGAACGGACATGTACCTGTTGGTTGCGTTGCTACAGCTATGTTACAAGTTATGAAATACTATAATTGGCCAAAAACAGGAACTGGTTCAAAATATCATTCAAATTGGCAAAATGGAGGTTATGGCAATATAACAATAAACTTCGCTAATCAAACTTATGACTGGTCTGCTATTCCGGATCAAGCTTCAACTTATGTAAATCCTGAATTAGGAAAAATAAACTATCATGCAGGAGTAGCTGTTTCTATGTGGTGGGGTCCTGAAGGCTCCGGCTCAGGAACTAATAAAATAGAAGAGGCATTAAAAGATTATTTTAAATATAGCTCCTCTGTTCAATATGTTAAAAAATCTTCATACACTGATACAAATTGGAAAAACTTAATTAAAGAACAAGTTGATGCAAAAAAACCTATGGTATATGCGGGTAATCCAAGTACAGGAGCAGGACATGCTTGGAACTGTGATGGCTACCAAGACGACAGTTTTCATATGAACTGGGGCTGGGGGGGTGCAGGTAATGGGTACTATACCTTAGATAACTTAACTTCAACTGCCACTTCGGGTGGTCCTGAAAATAATTTTAATAAAAATAATGAAATGATCATAAACATATATCCAGGAAGTGGCTTTTCAACATATTGTGATAGCGACATGCAAATAAAAGGAATGGAAGGAAGTTTTGAAGACAGTAGCGGACCAGAAGATTATCAAGCTAATCAGTCTTGTGTTTATGAAATAAACCCAGATTGTGGAGCAGTGGTAGATTTGATATTTACTAAATTTGATTTAGGCGATGGCGATGTAGTTGAATTATACGATGGTGATAAATTTAGCACAAAACTAATAACTGCTTTTGATAAAGATAATACACCTGGAACACAACTTTACTCAGGATATACAGGAGCTTTAACAATTAAATTTAATACTAACTCTAGTTCACAAGCAGATGGCTGGAAAATAAAGTATAATGTGAAAAATTGTAAAACTAATATGCTTTTTACCGAAGCTTTTGGAAACCTTAGTGATGGTAGTAAATCTTGCGATTATAATAATACAACTGTTTGCACTTGGATTATTGAACCCGAAGGAGCAACTTATATTAATATGGATTTTGTAAAATGCAAAATTGCTGATGATGTAGATTACGTTAAAGTTTATCAAGATGCAATAAAAGCTGCTAACCTGATTGGACATTTTAATAAATCTAATACTCCAAACGGAACTCTTACCGTGCCTAGTGGGAAAGCTGTAATTCAATTTTACACAAACGCAAACCTAGTAGATGAAGGTTGGGAACTAAATTATACTAGCGATGTTACAGATATAGAAAATGATATTTTATTGTCTGAATTTTCTGTTATGCCTAACCCCGGAAATTTAGATTCACGATTAATATTTACATTAAGTGACTATTCTAATGCTAAGATATATGTAACAAATATATTGGGCGAAGTCGTTGCAGTGCAAGAATACAAATTACATTCTGGTCTTCACGAACTCTCTCTAAGCGAAATTTTTAGACATCAACCTAATAGTGGAATTTATTTTATAAATATAGATTCAGGAAAAGAAATTAAAACACAAAAATTTGTGGTTTTATAATAAAATAAATTTGTGAATTTTATGAAAACTGTTGATATATTTTAATCAACAGTTTTTTTTTGTCTAAAAATTAAAAAGAGTTAAATCCTAATAATTTCTGACTTCGACACTGGGACACCCTAAAAAGATTTCCAAAAATTTTCATCAAAAAGCTTACCAATCGATAGTGGCAGATTTACTCAACGCTTGACTTATGCGAGAGACAACAAGGTGTTTAAATATTTCATCTTTAATTGCATTAAAACCAATGAGATTAAAAACCTGATTTAATATTAATTGTGTACCATTCAATAAAATGTTTTCAATGTTCAACAACAAGCTAGTAATCACTTGCAGTTCCTCCTTCTCTTTTTCGTGTTGAATAAAAATATCTTGCACCCCATAATGCGATGATATCCATTTTTTTCCTTTCAAATATAAATCTCTAATCTCCTCAGTATCAGAACTGCTACCTATAGTTTTAACCACCTTGTATTTACCTGAGCTTTTATCTATTACCTGGATACTTATAATACCACTAGGATTCTTTTTCTTTCTAACAAACATACTACAAAAATAGTTATTTTTGGGCTGGGACACCCAAAATCAAGTCTATTTTTTTGTTATTCCTTGATAAACAGATACTTACAAATTGATGGTAAAAAAAGTGTCGAAGTCAGGAAAAAATACCATTAAATAAAAAGAAGATGTTAAATCATAAATTTTCAATAAAAGACGTAATAATGCATCTTAAAACGATTAGTAAAATTCAATTCGGCGAAAATGAATATGTAATAAGCGAACAAAACAAAGCAACAAAAGAACTTATACAAAAAATGAAAATTTCTATTACCTAAAAATTTTAGGTTTGGGGTTAAAGTTAATTCTTAAATTTTCTGCATTACGTCTTTTAAATTATAAATTGTTGGAACTACCTCTTCTCCACTTCTATCTATGAATCCATAATTTCCAGTTACATCTTTAACCAAAGCATATTTACCTTCGTTATACTTAAATTCTTCAATTTTGCTATAAATTGTTGGAACTACTTCTTTACCATTTCTATCAATAAATCCATGATTTCCAGTAAGATCTTTAACCAAAGCATATTTACCTTCGTTATACTTAAATTCTTCAATTTTGCTATAAATTGTTGGAACTACTTCTTTACCATTTCTATCAATGAATCCATAATTTCTGGTAATATCTTTTACTAAGGCCCAATCATTTTGGTATTCATTATACTTGTAAATTTTTTTGTAGTTATTCTGAGAATACCCTAAGCTTGAAATTAAAATAAGCAGTAAAATCAATAATTTATTTTTCATTTTCTTTTCGGTTTTAATTAATTTTCCCTTTCTATGCTAACTCCTTAAAAATAGCCTTAACTCATTTATACACGCAAGATCATCTCCTTTATAATTCTATATATAAAAATAAGCCATTTGTTTGTTTCGCATTATCTTTTACAAAGATACTAATAAATTCTAAAATTTAGACTTAAATTTAATTTTATTTCCCAAAAAACTCCGAGTTTTAAAACTCGAACCGATTTGATGCCAAAAAACGAAACTTTCTTTAAGAATTTACGTATAATCTACATGGGGGTGTTGGTTTTAGGTTTTGCAAAATGGGAAAAGTGGGGTTTTGGCGGGATTTTTGTTGCAAAGCAAAACAAAAATCATGACAAAACAAGCAGAATATTTCAACAAATTCAGTACACGTAAATAATTTAGCTTTTAACTTTTAGCTTTATAAACTTTCTACTTTTTGGGAGCGTAGCGAAATGCAAGAAACCAAAATTCGTGTAATTCGTGGATGTCTCTCTTCGAGTTTTGAGCGAAGCGAAAAACGAGAAGCCCTTTCGACTTTTCACTTTCGACTTTATAGACTTTCGACTTTTCACTTTCGACTTTATAGACTTTCAACTTTATAGACTTTCGACTTTATAGACTTTTAACTTCTAATAGGTGGACAGTTTTGGATTATTATAAATCATACTTCTGTTTCGTTTAGGAGCTTGATAAAAGTTTGTTTGTCGGGCAGAATCATCTGGTAGCGACTGGCAAAAATCTGGTCGTTATTTTCGGGCAGGGTTAATTTAACCAGCACATTGCTTTTTTGTTTGCAAAGAATAATGCCAATGGTTTTGTTTTCCTCGGGCAGCTTTACATTTCTGTCATGGAAGTGTACATACATCTGCATTTGCCCGATATCCTGGTGTGTAAGCTCTCCTATTTTCAGGTCAATGACTACAAAACATTTTAAAAGCCGGTTGAAGAAAACAAGGTCAGCTTTGTAATGTTTTTCATCAATTGTCATCCGGAATTGCCTTGCCACAAAAGTAAAACCTTTGCCAAGTTCCAGCAGAAACTGTTCTAATTTATCAATAATGGCAGTTTCAAGGTCGCTTTCCGAATATTGATATTGTTCAGGCAGGTTGAGAAACTCTAAAACATAAGGGTCTTTCAAAATATCGGTTGGTTTTTGAATAATCTGACCTTCTTCAGCCAGTTGTTTTACTCCTTTTTTATCGCGGCTTAAAGCCAGGCGTTCGTATAGTGCGCTGTCAAACTGGCGTTTAAGTTCACGTACACTCCAGTTATTGTTCAGGGCTTCTATTTCATAAAAGTTTCTTTCCTGCTGTTTTTCAATTCTAATTAAAACTAAATAGTGCGTCCAGCTTAGTGTAAAGTTAGAATTTTCAGAAATCCTAATCAGTGATTGGGATTTTGTATCAACAGCGTAGAGTAGATAAAATTTACGCATGTTTTCCAGGTTCTGCACAGAAAACCCTTTCCCAAATTCTGCCCTCAGTTTTACTGACAGCTCTTTCAAAACTCCTTTTCCATATTCTGCTCTTTCTTGTCCCTGTTGTTCGTCTTCTACAATCATACGCCCTATTTCAAAATAAGTGTAAACCATAGTTTGGTTGATGGTTCGTACCACATTTTGCCTTGCAGACTGTAGCAATCCAGCAATTCTCTTAAATAAATCAGTAGGTTTCATTTCATTGTTCATAGCTAAACTTCGATATTTTTTAGTTTATAATATTTACCGCAGAATTTCGCAAAGTTCAACACCAAGTAACATAAAGAAAGCTCTGCGAAATTTTGCGAAATAGTTTGAGCAATTTTGCGGTTTAGAGTACATCAACGGTTTTCTTCCGTACATCTTCCACTGGCAACCCTCAGGTATTTGAAAACGGTGGTTTTCTGTAAATTCAGCATATTCTAAGTTGCCACCGCTTTCTTCTTTGGCTAATTCAAACTCTTCGTTCCACAAATCGCTGAAGCGTTTAAAAAAAAGCAAAGGAAAAATGTATTGCTTAAAGCCCAACGAATCAATCATTCCTCGCAGAATCTTAGCTGCACCCCAGAGATAATCTTCTAATTGGTTTTGAGTCATTTTTTATTTTTAAAATTCTTTTGTAAAGTTAGTTTTATATTACAGAAACTGTCTTTCTGTGTAGATAAATTTATTGTATTATTTCTATTTTCGTATTCTCTTATCAAAATGAATTACTTTTTATTTTAGTTTTTATGTTCAGTGTGTTGTTCTATCATTGGCAATAACTCACTTATACATCCCACAAACCCTTTCTTATACTCCCATATATAGAAAAAATCGCTAGTTTGTTGCGTATTATCTTTTACAAATATACTAATAAATTCTAATATTTAGACTTAAACTTAATTTTATTTTTCAAAAAACTCCGACTTTTAAAACTCGAACCGATTTGATGCCAAAAAACGAAACTTAATTTGATAATTTACGTATAATCTAAATGGGGTGTTGGTTTTAGGTTTTGCAAAATGGAAAAAGTGGGGTTTTGGCGGGATTTTTGCTTTTTGCAAAAATCATGACAAAACAGGTC
>LSQX01400742.1_pt1 | contig 31289 bp, 25 predicted proteins | sample 654561 | NCBI WGS metagenome assembly LSQX01 (sample SAMN04489861, study PRJNA283612) | anaerobic digester metagenome | isolation source: 4 biogas reactors fed with cattle manure at either 37C or 55C with and... | place: Denmark: Kongens Lyngby | collected 2014 | reverse complement strand
GAGAGTGTGCGCCCACCACTGGCCGAAGAGCTGGTCGGAGAGGCAGCCGCGACCGTACTGGCGGCTGTCGGCGCCCTCGGCGCCCTCATCGAAGTGCTGCTCGTAGTACTCGCCATTGAAGAGCGTTGCGTCCATCTTCTGCGAGCCGCTTTCGAAGCGCGCGCGACATTCAGCGGCGAGGTCGCTTTCGCCGAGGTGCTCGGCCATCTCCTCCAGCGCCCTCAGCGCAGCCAGATACAGCAGCGAGCAGTAGGTGTTGTGTCCGTAGAAGTACAGGTCGTAGGTGTTCCACTGCGGGCCATCGAGGACACCATCGGCGTCCTCGTCCCATTCAGCGAAGCCGAAGCGGGCGGCGCGCACAACCTGCGGCCAGAGTTCTTCGAGGAAGTCCTCGTTACCGGATTGCTGCCATTCGCGGCAGACCTTCAGGATCGTCCCCCAGTGGCCATCGCAGGCGACGTTGGTGCGCTCGAAGGGCTGCCCTTCGACCTTCCAGCGCGGCAGGTAGAGCGGCAGCACCGTGCGGAAGATCACGCCCCCGTCATCGCGCATCTGCGGCCCGAGGTCCGTGTAGCGCATGGTGCGCTCAAGCTCCGGGAAGAGGCGCGAGAGCGTCATCTCGTAGTTCCACACGTGCGTACAGTTGAGCGGGCAGCACCCGCTGGCGAGACCCCACGTTCCATGGACGGCCCCCCGCACTCCCTCGAAACCGTGCAGATTGCCGTCCTCGTTCCAGATGCAGGTCTGTGTCCGCAGCGTCGCCGCCTGCGCCGTCACTCGATCAATGAGCCAGTAGGGCAGGGTGCTGTCGTAGATCGTGTCGCGATACAACCGCGTATCTCGGGCGAGGCGATCGTAGTGATCGCGAACATAACGCGCCACGTCGGCTGCATCGCCGAACCAGTTGCTGTACATGTTCCCCAGCCAGAAACGGCTCTTCGTGTCCGCGATACCAAAGCCGCGCTGATCCCAGTTGACGTAGTGGTTCGGGAAATGCCAGGCGATTACGAAGACCTCCCGCCGCGTCTCCCCCGGTTCGAGCGTCATCGAGACGCCGACAGCACCGTTCCACGTCTCGCCGTCGGCGCTCTCACCTGCAGGCGCAGATGGCAGCAGGGCCCCGTTGTCGGCAAGTCCCTGCCAGAGCGCATCGAAGTCCGTCCAGCGCTCAAGGATCTCCGCATCATCGGCCATTGCGGCCAGCAGCATCGAACCCAGCCTCGGATGATCCTCGGACAGCCGCGGGTTGGTCATCATCACACCCGACAGCATCGGCTCACGCAGCGCCTGGTTCACATTGCCACCGTAGCAGGGACAGCGGACACCGCTGACGCCGCTCCCGGCGTCATAGCCAACGGCATTCTGCAGCGCGCCCATCAGCCCGATGGTAACGCGTGTCTCGGAAGTGTTCGTCACGGTGAAGACGAAGAGCGCGCATGGAAGCCCGGAGTCTTTCGAGTTGAGCGGGATAAGGGGCGAGAAGACTTCTGCCGATACCTCCACCGGGAGCGATTCGTCCACGTACTGCAGTTCGGCGATGGGGTATTCACCGCGGAATTCGATGTCGTCGAAGCATCGAGCGCTGCCCGCGAGGCGTCTGGCTTCACCTGGGATCACGTGATCGCTGGTGCTCAAGGCTGGCTCAAGATCGGTGTCATAGAAGCAGTCCGTCTGCAGCAGACGCATGGCCGGCTGTGAACCGCCATGGGCCGACTGCAAGCGAATGCCGAAGAAAGTGCCGGGCAGATAAGCGGTGTGATTGACCTGATTGAAGATCTGCCACTGCCGGAGAGTGCCATCCCCGGCGATAGCGAAGTTGCCGGTGCCGATGCCGCCCATCGGCATGGCGACGGCGCGTAGTGACTCGCCGCGGTAGACGATCCTGCCGGAGGCCTCAACAGGGTCGCCGGGGCGGGGCAGGCGCTGCTCGGCTCCACATGGCTGGGGTTCGCATTCAGTCATGATCCCTCATCCTCTGGACTGACGGTACGCGCCAACGGCGGGAGCATTCCCTGCAGTTCGTCAGCCCTCCTCCCCCGGTGAAGTGGATGACTGCGGCAGCGTCGGCTCGCGTTTTGCGCAAATATTTTGCGAAATTATGTTTACACGGGGGGCATTGCGCGGTATCATGTTGCTGCCGCGCGCTTGAGAGGGTGCCATGGGTGTGCGCGGAACGCCCCGAGGTCGTTTGCACTCTGCAGGAGGCGAATATGATGATAGCGAAGATTTGTCGCTTGATCGGCGATGAGGATGGAATGACGGCGGTAGAATACGCCCTGTTGCTGGCGGTTGCCGTTGTCGCCGGCGTCGCGGCATGGCAGGGGCTGGATCTATCTATCCACAACGCCACCGAACGCACCGGTGCGGGCATGGCGACAAACTGACAGCCCCGTCGTTTCTGGAGTTCATCTTCGCAGTCGGCTAGCTGCACCGCTCCTGCAGTCTTGTCAGGCTGCTCCCACTCAGCAGCCCCCCGGGCACTTCCCCGTGACTTCTGGCCCTTGACTCCCGGTCCACTTCATGTATAATTGTGCCCGTTAGCACTCCTGCTGCTGGAGTGCTAACACGGGACAGGATCCCGCTGAGTGGCCTTCCAGAGGCCTTCTCGGTGTCATAACACACGCTGCGTACACGATCAAGTCAGAAGGTAGGTGCGTACCATGCTGCAGCCTCTTGGAGCGCGGGTGCTGGTGAAGCGCCTCGAGGCAGAGGACAAGAGTTCCGGCGGAATCATCCTGCCGGAAGCCGCACAGGAGAAGCCCCGCGAGGGCACAGTCGTCGCGGTTGGCCCCGGTGAGGTGGACGACAACGGCGAGCCGATGGGCATGAGCGTCAAGGAGGGCGACGTCGTCATCTACGCCTCCTACGGCGGTACCGAGATCAAGATCGATGGCGAGGAGTATCTCCTGATCAACGAGGACGATCTGCTGGCGGTACGCGAGTAGGTCCACCTAAACATTTTACCCTGAGGAGGGATACAAGTGGCGAAGAAGCTTGCCTTCAACGAGGAGGCGCGACGGGCGCTGGAGCGCGGCGTGGACCAGGTGGCCAATGCGGTCAAGGTCACGCTTGGCCCCAAGGGCCGCAATGTCGTGCTTGAGAAGAAGTGGGGCGCGCCGACGATCACAAAGGACGGCGTGACCGTCACCAAAGAGGTAGAGCTCGCGGACGAATACGAGAACATGGGCGCGCAGCTCTGCAAAGAAGTGGCGTCCAAGACCAACGATGATACCGGCGACGGCACCACCACCGCGACCGTGCTCGCGCAGGCGATCGTCAAGGCCGGGATGAAGAACGTCGCTGCCGGCGCGAACCCGATGCTGCTCAAGCGCGGCATTGACGAGGCCGTCAGGGAAGTCGTGTCGGCCATTCGCGCGAACGCGATTGCCGTCGAGGGTCGCGATGAGATCGCCCACGTGGCGGGCATCGCCGGAAACGATCCCGAGATCGGTGAGACTATCGCCGACGCCATGGACAAGGTCGGCAAGGACGGCGTCATCACCGTCGAGGAGTCCAAGGTCGGCAAGACCGAGGTCGAGGTCGTCGAGGGTATGCAGTTCGACAAGGGCTACATCTCCCCCTACTTCGCCGGCGAGGGCGCGGAGGCTGTGCTGGAGAACCCCTACATCCTTCTCTACGAGGAGAAGATCTCCGCTGCCGCCGACATCGTCCCGGTGATGGAGAAGGCCGCGACGGCCAACCGGCCGCTGCTGGTCATCGCCGAGAACGTCGAGGCCGAGGCACTGGCCACGCTCGTAGTCAACAACATGCGCGGCACCGTCCGCTGCTGTGCCGTCAAGGCCCCCGGCTTCGGCGACCGCCGCAAGCGCAACCTTGAGGACCTCGCGATCCTCACCGGCGGCCGCTTCATCTCCGAGGACCTCGGCATCAAGCTCGACAACGTGCAGCCCGATGACATGGGCCAGGCCGAGCGCGTCGTGATCACCAAGGACGACACCACGATCATCAGCGGCGCCGGGACCCAGCAGGAGATCGACGCCCGCGTGACGGAGATCCGGCGCGAGATCGCCACGACCGATTCGGACTACGACCGCGAGAAGCTCGAGGAGCGCCTTGCCAAGCTCGCCGGCGGCGTCGCCGTCATCAAGGTCGGCGCGGCCACCGAGACCGAGCTTAAGGAGCTTCAGCACCGCTTCGAAGATGCACTCTCCTCCGCCCGCTCGGCGATCGAAGAGGGCGTCGTCCCCGGTGGCGGCGTGATGCTCGCCCGCGCCAGCAAGATGCTCGACAAGGCCCGCGACCGCGTCCGCGGCGAGGCCAAGGTCGGCGTGGAGATCGTGCAGCGCGCGATCACCGAACCGCTGCGCCAGATCGCGGCCAACGCAGGCTACGAGGGCAGCGTTGTGCTCGACAAGGTCCTCAGTGAGGACAGCTTCAGCTTCGGCTTCAATGCGATGACCGAGGAGTATGGCGACATGCTCGCAGCCGGCGTCATTGACCCGGCCAAGGTCGTCCGCGCGGAGATCGAGAACGCCGCGTCCATCGGCTCGCTGCTTCTCACCACCGAAGCGCTGGTGGCCGAGATCCCCGAGCCCGAGCCGCCAATGCCTCCCGGCGGCGACATGGGCGGGATGATGTAATCCCGTCGCATCCGTGACCAGAAACAACTCGACGGGCGGCCCACACCGGGCCGCCCGTCGCTTTGTAGCTCAGCAGAGGCCCCTCCGCCGAGGGCCTCAAGCGATGGTCGCCTGAGACCACCTTCCGCGCTGTCGAGCGATGCTGAAGAAGTTCGCCACGATCCGGTGGCCATCCGGGTAGTGCTCCATGCGGCTCTCGGGATGAAACTGCGTGCCGTAGAGCGGCATCTCCTCATGCACCATCGCCTGAATGCGGCAGTCTTTGCTCGATGCCAGCAACTTGAAGCGCTCCGGAAGTTTCTTGATTTCGCTCCGATGGGCTTCGCGCACCCGCACCGGACTGGAGAGGCCTTCGAAGAGCGGATCCTCAGCCACGATCTCCACCGGCCAGACGCCCGATTCCTTGAAGGTGCCCGGATAGTAGCCGGGGTTGTAGTCCGCCTCATCCGGCCCAAGCTCGCGCATGATGCCCACGTCGCAGCCAAACATCTCCGCGATAATCTGATGGCCGCCGCAGAAGCCGATCTGCGGGACGCCCGACTGCGTGATCAGCCACGTGTATTCATCGCGCTGCAAGACATCGTAGTCGGTGTGTGGTGTGCCGCCGCCGGAGTGGCAGATCGCCCAGGGGGCGATCTCCTCGATCAACTCCCGCGTGACCTGGCTGAAGTGCATCACCAGACACAGGTCGCCCGAGAGCTTCTCCAGATCGTGCTTGATCGCGTGGCAGTCCATGTCGTTATACTTCTCGCGCGTTTCAGTCACGATGTACGCGATCATCGGCATCAACCCTCCAGGTACTGCGCGATATCTATGACGTAGAGCTGTCGCTCGCCCTCGTGGATCGAATCGAAGCAGACCTGCGTGCCGTCACGGTTCCAGCGGGGGTGCAGGTCGCAGCGGATCTCGCCCGAGTAGCGGCGGGGCGAGAGGAAGCGGCCGATGTCGGCGCGCTGGCCGGTCTGCGTGTCGTAAAGGATCAGCGTGCGCTTCATCCGGGCATCAGGATAGGTGTCGGTGAGCAGGTAGCGCCGCTCGGGATCAGGCGAGTATGACATGTGCCCGTCGGTGGTGAAGACATCGCCGCCGACTACCGAGAGCCACGGGCTCTGGTCGCGGTAGAGGAAGTAGCGGTTGCCGATCTGCCGATGCGTGGCGAAGGCGATGATATGCCGCTCGTCCTTCCAGTCGAAGTGCGAGGTCATATCATCATCGGCCACGAGGTATATCTCCGATCCATCCGGGTTGGCGGTGAAAAGCTGGGTGAAGTGCGGGCCGGAGCCGTGGCGATACCAGCGGTGCAGCCACAGAAAGCGGCTGCCGTCGGTGCAAAACTGCATGTGATTGAACCAGTTCTCGTGCTCCATGCTCTTGCGGTAAGCGATCTTCGTCACCTGGTCGATGGTGACGATCAGCTTAGTCTCGCCGGTCTGCAGGTCCACGTGCCAGATGCCATCGTCATCGGGGTGCATTACGCCCTCGGTCGGGTCAACGAGCCCGCGATAGCCGTAGCCGGGGCGACATCGCCCGGTGCGGGTGAAGTTCAGACTGACCGCCTGCGTGCCATCGGGGCTGACGGCGTAGACCGGCCGCGGGATGGTGCGCGTCTCGCCGGAGTGGATGTCGCGGATGATCGAGACGTACTGCCCGTCCTCAATCGAGTTGTAGATGATCAGCCGGTTGGGATCAGTGCCCAGCCACTGAAGCATCGTGCCCTGCTGCCAGCACCACGCGCGGGTCTCATCCAACGGGTGGAACTCCCCATCCCCCGCCTCAAGGTCCACCAGGCCCACCCGGATGGAGTCCTCGCCGGTCGGGATGCGGTCCATGAAGTCAACCTCCATGGCCAGCATGTACTTCCCGTCGGCGCTCCACGGGCATTTGTCATAGTAGCCGAACCAGTGATATTTGGGGCCGCGTGTGACTGCGCGGGCCGGACTTAGCTGCTCCTCGGCTGCCGATCGCTGCACCGCAATTCTCCTCTCGAACTACCGCTGAACCTGTTACACCAACGCCGAGGTCATTCTCCGCCGGGGTCACATGACCTGCGCGGCAGGTTGTCTCTGCTCGACGGGGAACTTCTACTCGCGCGAATGACCGCGCCCAACGTCAGCAACACCATGTACAGGAGGCGGCACCGTGCCCCAACTCGCGATCAACGGCGGCCCCAAGGTCATCGACAGGCAGATCGGCAGCGACTGGCCCATCTTCGGCGATACCGAGCGCAACAACCTGCTGGAGGTGCTCGAATCCGGTCGCTGGTGGCGCGGCGGCGATGCCGAGACTTCCATGGTCGGGCGATTCGAGCAGGCCTTCGCGCAGTTTCAGGACGCGAAGCATGGGGTGGCGATCACCAACGGCACGCAGGCGCTGGAGTGCGCGCTGAAGGCGATCGGCATACGTCCCGGCGATGAGGTCATCGTGCCTGCGGCGACTTTCGTGGCAACGGCCACCGCCTGCATCCTCGTAAACGCGATCCCGATCGTGGTAGACATTGATCCTGCGACCTATCAGATATCCCCTGAGGCCGCGGAGGCCGCAATCACCGACCGCACCGTCGGCCTGATGCCGGTGCATTACGGCGGCTACCCCTGCGACATGGAGTCGCTGAAGGCGATCGCCGACCGCCACGGCCTGTGGATCATCGAAGACTCCGCGCACGCGCATGGCTCCACGTGGAACGGACAGGGCTGCGGCTCGATCGGTGACATCGGCTGCTTCTCGCTGCAGATGGGCAAGACGCTCACCTCCGGCGAGGGCGGCGCCTGCCTGACAAACGATGACGAACTGGCGCGCATGCTCTTCAGCTTCCATCACATCGGGCGCTTCGAGGGCCGGCCGTTCTACGAGCACCACATTGTCGCGAGCAACCTGCGCATGACCGAGTGGCAGGCGGCGGTGGCGCTGGGCGGGCTGGAGCGCCTTGAGGAGCAGGCGAATACCCGCGATGCCAACGCCCGTTATTTCGAAGATGGCCTGCGGCAGATCGAGGGCGTCTCCCCCATCGAGCGCGCGCCATGGGTTACGCGCTGGAACTTCTACTTCTACCACTTCAAGTTCCTCTCGGAGCAGTTCGGCGGCATCTCCAAAGAGGTCTTTGCAAAGGCGCTGGCGGCGGAGGGTCTCTCCACCGGCAGCGGTCACCTGCACCCGATTCAGAAGAACCCGCTCTTCACGGAGCGCAACTGGGGCCCGGCCTGCTTCGGCGACAATGCGCCGCCCGATTACGCCTCAATGCCCACGCCCGAGGCCGAGCGCATCTGCGCCGAGGAAGGCATCTCGATGGGCCATCGCCTCTTCCTCGGCGATACCGGCGACATGGACCTGATGCTCGAGGCGATCGCGAAGGTTCGGGAAAACGTGGACGAGCTGAAGTAGCGACTTATCTGCACAGGAGGGGCCGCACGAGCCGCGACTGCCGTTTATCGCGGCGAGGTCGGCCCGTATTGCAGCGGAACAGAATGACCAGAGAGGGCCGACCTTGCGTTCGTTCCTGCGTCACGAACGCTCGTGCGGCCCCTCCACCGGGCAATCTGCGGGAGGCAATATAATGCCCCCCCTCCAAACTGAACGACAACGAGATCGTCCGCTCGCCAGGAGGCGCGTCATCATGCCCGACCAGATCCGCGTTGCGGTGATAGGCTGCGGCGGTATTGCGCGCGAAATCTACCTGCCGCTGCTCGACAGCAGCCGGGAGGCCCACGTCTGCGCCTGCGTGGACGCCTCCGAGGATGCTCGCGCGGTGCTGTGTGACCGCTACCCGAAGGCGGCCGTGCTGGGCGATGCGCGCGAGCTTGATCCGGACGCCTGCGACTGCGCGCTGGTGCTGACGCCCGTGCGCGAGGGCCTCGATGCGCACTACGAACCGGTGCTGGCGCTGATGCAGGCGGGTGTGCCGACGCTATGTGAGAAGCCGCTGTCGGCGGACCTCGCGCGCACTGAAGAGATGGTGGCGGCTTCCGAGGCCAATCAGACGCTGCTGATGATGAGCGTCAACCGCCGCTTCGCTCCGGTCTTCCGCCGGGCGTTCGAGCACTTCGAGGGCCACGAGGTCGCGATCTGCGCGGCTGAGAAGAGCGGCGCGGGCGGGATTTTCCGCGAGATCGTGACGAACTCGCTGCATGTGCTGGATGCCATGCGCTGGCTCTGCGGCGAGGCGAACGACGTGAGCGGCTGGCTCGAGCGCGAGGGCGAGACGGAACTGCGCGCGTCGGTGAGCATGCGCTTCGACGGCGGCGCTCTCGGCAGCTTCGTGATGTCCCGGCAGGCCGGGCGCTGGATCGAGCGCATGGTGCTTCATGGCGAGGGCCGGACGGCAATCGTAGACGCGCCGCGCGAGGTGGAGCTTGTGACCGATGGCGATCGGGTGCGCTGGTGCCCCGACCAGTGCTGCTGGCAGCTATCAGAGGCTCAGCGCTGGGGCTTTGCAGCGCAGCTTGAGCATTTCTTCGCCTGCGCTCGCGGTGATGAGGAGCCGCATGTCACCGCGAGCGATGCGCTGGAGAGCCACCGCCTCGCAGAGCGGGTGCGGGCGCTGGGATGAAGTCGTCTGCAGTTGCCGTTCCGTGGCCCGCACACTCCTGTGCGGGCAACATTGCTGTTGTCGTTGTGGCCCTCGCGCCCCCGCGAGGGTCGGCGCGAAGCGCCGATGCCGTTCTGGACGTAAGCGGCTCTGTGGCAATGACCACGACTGAGGAGGACGATGAGGATGGATGCACCGAGGAAGATCGACCTGATGCTCGACAGCGGCCCGGAGCGCGGGCCGGTCTATGAGACGGACCCGATGCAGATCATGCGGATCAGGCTGCAGCCGGGCGAGTCGCTGCCCTTTCACAAGGCCAACTCCAACGTGCTGCTGGTGCCGCTGACAGGAACACTGCAGTTCGAGGAGGAGTCGGGAGAAAAGCACATCGTCGAGCACGGAGAGGCGCTGGAGGTGGCTTTCCAGACGCCGATGCTGGTCAGTAACCCCGGCGAGGAATTGCTGACATTTATTGTGCTGAAGACGCCGCATCCGAAGGTCATGGGCGACGAAGGGTGAACCGACTCCTGTCGCGCAGCCATATAACCTACTGAAAGCCGCAGAAGGTGATCGCGCGTGTACAATCTCAAGCCCGTCCGCGTCTACTACTTCGAAGAAGTGCAGGACGACCCGCGCATGGTGGCTCGCATGGAGCGCATGCTCGGGGCGATGGATCTCCCCGCATCCGGCGCTCAATCGTTCAGCCGCGAACAGGTCCCGGAGGTCTTGACCGACCTCAAGAGCGCATGGACCCCCGACATGGTCTTCGACGAGCCATGGGGGCCGTGGGGCCGCCCGGTCGTCTTCACGAAACAGTACCTTGACTACAGTACGCCCGATTACCCGGAGATCGTCGAGCGCCTTCCCGAGGGGACGAGCCTCAGCCAGGTCCACGCGCTCCTCGGCCACATCCGGCCCACGGGGAAGTATCACCAGCGGCAGGATGACTGGGACAAGAACTACGTCTGCTGGCCGACTGAGGACTTCGGGACCATGTCCGGCTGCCCGCATGGCTGCCAGTACTGCGGCACCGGCAAGTCGAGCCTTTTCACGGCGGTCGGCGTCAACATCGAGGAGTTCATGGAGGTCACGGTCCCGCGCCTCGTTGCGGAGCGCCCGTGGCAGAAGTGCTTCCGCATGATCGGCTGGGGCGCGGACCACATCGCCTGGGAGCCCGAGTATGACTGCCTCGGCCGCTACGCCGCAAAGCTCGCGGAACTTGACCGCTTCGGCTACTTCCACTCGGCCTCCGCGAACGTGGACTGGCTCGCTGACGTTGAGCACCGCGACCGGCTAATCGGCATCTGGAGCGCCAGTTGCGACAGCATGGCGCGCCAGCTCGAGCCAGGCTCCGGGCCCGCCATCGAGCGGATAGAGGCTGGCGCGAAGTGCGAGGCGATGGGCATCCCGGTTCGCTACAAGCTCAAGCCGATGATCCCCATGAGCGACTGGCGCGAGGGATACGCGGACCTGCTCGAGCAGATGTGCAAGCAGACCAACCCCGAGTCGATCGGCTTCTGCGTGGTCATGTGGAACAGCATCGCCAGCCTTGATGCGAAGATCGACCTCGATCTGCTCGATCAGGACTACGTGCAGCGTTCGTGGGACGCTGCTGAGGAGATGGAGGGGGTCATCACCGGCCCGTTCCCCCACGACGTGCGAGCGGAGATATACCGCTATCTCGCCGAGCAGGTGCGGCGCTGGAACAAGGACGTGCCGCTCTACATCTCCACCGAGTCGCGCGAGATGTGGGATGAGGTCGGCGAGGACCTCGGGCAGAGGCCCGAGAGCTTCTTCTGCGGTTGCAGCCCGATCGGCCTGCCGGGCCGCAAGCTCGCGGTCTCGAAGGACTGCCCCCACTCGACGTATCGCCTCGCAGAGGGCCCGACGGGGGATGCGTAGCCGATGACGCGCGCGGGAAAGCCGCGAATGCTGCGGCGGGCTCTCCCGCTGTGGCTAACGCTCATGCTGATGCTGAGCTTGCATAGCATTACAGCTCTTGCGCAGGATGATGATATTGTGCTCAGCGAAGGCTTTGAGGGCCAGATCCCGGACCTGCACACGTACCAGGCCACCTACGCCGCAGACACCACACGCGCGCACAGCGGTGCAATCTCGCTGCATGTGACGCCGGAGGGTCGCGGTGGCGCCTACTTCCGCCTCGACGGGCTGATCGACCCTGAGCAGGACTACGAGTTCTCCGTGTGGGCATACGCCGAGACCGATGGCGCCATCGAGCTTTACATCTCCGCGAGCGATGGCGAACGGCGGCATACGAAGGCATCGGTTGCCGGGGGGCGTGCAGGAGAGTGGGTGAAGCTCACCGGCGGCGTCCGCGCCGAGGAATGGCGCGACAGCGATAGCAGCGTCATGCTCGCCATGGTGACCCGCGGCCAAGCGTGGTTCGATGACGTCGAGATAGTCGCGGCCGACATTGCGGATCCTCCGATGGACGTCTATCCTGAGGTCGAGGCACTGCTGCGCGCACAGGCCGATACCCGCGCGCGCAGCATCACGCCGGGAGGCCTGCTGACCCTCAGCGCCACCGATGCTGCGTGCGCTGCCGATCTCGCGCGCCCCGAGGTGACGCTGCCGGAGAGCCTCGAGGTCGACGTGCCCGCAGACGGGCTTCTTACCTTCGCGATAGACGTGCCGGAGCCGATGTATGTCACCGGCAGCGTGATCCTCGAACCCGACAGTGACCTCAGACCGGGTCTGCGGGCTTACATACTCAGCGACACGGCGCTCATCGCCGCGCCCATGATCGTTGCGCCCGCATGGGGACCCGTGCCGGTGCGGGAGGCGACTCCCGAGATCGAAGGCGGACCGCTTCCCGGGGCGGTGCCGCTGACGGAGTGGCTGCTAACCGCAGGAAGGCACTACATCACGGTCGCCGGCCCGCATTTCCGTCCCGCCGGGCAGTTCCAGCAACTGCGGTTGTCGGGCGTCGCCCGACCTGTGGAGGAGCCGCTGTATACCTTCGCACTCCTCTCCGACACCCACGTATCAACCGGTAGAGGACCGTGGATGAACGTGATCATGCGCGGCCCTTCGGGAGAGACGCTGCCGGGCGAATGCGAGAGACTGCGGGCGGAGGGCGTTGACTTCGCGATCATCGCCGGGGACATGACAAACAGCGGTGTGCGCGGTGACTTCGAGATCCTCGCGGCTGCTCTCGCAGCCACCGACCTGCCGATCTACGGCTGCGTCGGCAACCATGACGCCTATCACTCTTCTTCGCGGCCGGAGATGCTTGAGCTTGTGCCCGGGTTGTTCCCCGGCGGCGACTTCAACTACACCTTCGAGCGTGGCCCACTGCGCTTCATCGTCCTCGATGCCTCCTACTGGCGCAACCGAGAGGGCGAGATCAACGACTTCTACGAGAGCGACAGCTACGTCGGCATCGGCCTGCAGGAGGGGCAGGTGCAGTGGCTGCGCGAGACGCTGGAGGCGGATACACTGACGCCCACGATCGTGATCTGGCATTACGGCTTTTACGATCGCCTCGGCGAAAGCTCCTGCGGGCATCTCATGCGCCCCAGCACGTGCGTCAACTCCGGGGAAGTGTGTGACCTCCTGGAGGAGACACCGAGCGTGGTGGCAACCCTCTGCGGTCACAGCCACTGGAACCAGGCGAACGTGCTGGACGGGATTACGCACATTCAGAACCCCGGCTTCGCCGAGTGGCCGAATGCGTTTCGCGTATTCCGTGTATATGAGGATCGCATGGAGTGGGAAGTGCGCCAGGTGAGCAACCGCGGCTTTGTGAGAGAGGCGTTCATCGTCGAAAAGGCGCAGTCGTGGCAGATATCGACAGGCCCCGACGATCTGGCCGGTGCGATCAGCCTTGAGCGATGAGAGGCATTTCAGCAACAGGAGATGATGGGCATGCCGCAAAGATGTGGACGGCCGAACTTCATCATTGTCACCACCGATCAGCAGCGCTACGACAGTCTCGGCGTCACCGGCAATGACATCTGCCAGACGCCGAACTTCGATGCGCTTGCCGACCGCGGGGTGCTGTTCACACGCGCCTATACGCAGAACACCGTCTGCATCCCTGCCCGTGCCTGCCTGCATACGGGCCGCTACACGCACCAGCACGGCGTGCAGTACATGGAGAGTGAGATCGACACCACGCCGATCCTCCCGCACTGGGAGACGACCTTCATGGAGCGCCTGCAGGGCGCAGGCTACTACACCGGCGCCTGCGGGAAGATCCACATGCTCGAACCGAAGGGCTACGACTGGACGCGGCTCTCGGGCGGCAAGGGCGGGCGCTGGCGGCGGCAGTGGGGCGATGAGGTAGGTCCGGCGCCGCTCGGGCAGGCATACGCCCGCTGGCTGGAGGAGAAGCGACCCGGCGCCTACTCGGAGATCTACGCCCAGCGCCAGACCCCCGACTACGACGATGGCACGCTTATCAACGTGCTGCCGACCGAGGAGTACATTGACTACTTCATCGGCGAGATGGCGCGGGAGTTCCTGCGCGACCGGACGCAAAACCCAGATGAGCCGTGGATGCTCTGGGTCGGCTTCTGCGGCCCGCATGGTCCCTTCGATCCGCCGCGCGAGTACGCCGAGATGTATGACCCTGACGAGATGCCCTTCCCCGAAAGTTTCGAGATGGCGGTGACGGGCCGCCCGGAGCACCTCAACCGCCCGGCGCGCAAGGCCACACCCGAGCAGCGGCGACTGGTGCAGACGCGCATCGCCTACTACTACGCGATGATGACGCTCATTGATGACATGGTCGGCAACATCATCGGCGACCTCGAGGCGAATGGCCAGGCCGACGACACGATCGTAGTCACCACCGCCGACCATGGCGAAATGCTCGGCGACTGGGGTCGCTGGGGCAAGGGCGTCTTCCTCGAGCAGGTGGTGCGCATGCCCACCATGGCATATCTGCCGCAGCGCTTGCGCACGGCTGATTTCCCGGCGCGCTGCGATCAGGTCACGGAAACATTCTCAATCAGCGCCACGGCGCTTGATTACGCGGGCGTGGACATCCCGCCCGAGATGGCCGCGCCCAGCCTGCGGCCGATCTTCGAGGGCACCGGGACCTCACGCGGGCATGCGCTCACGGAGTACATTGACAATAACCGCGCTCGCGGCGGCTACTGCATCACCACCGAGCGCTACAAGCTTGCCTACCACGGGACCGATGTGCTCGGCGAGCTGTATGACCTGCAGGAGGATCCGGGGGAGCTTGAGAACCTGTGGGACGACCCCGCGCACGCTGCGGTGCGGCGCGAGCTTTCCGAACTTCTGATGGACCGCCTGCTGCACTCGATGGAGCCCGCCTACACCTCGTTCGTGCGCAAGCTGCCGGATCACGTCCGCGAACCCGGATGGGGAAGGAACCCATGATGCGAGGCATGAAGATCGCGCTGACAGTCGCGCTGGTGGCACTTAGTTGCATGAATTTGGTCAATGCGCAGGAGGATGATGCGCTTGTGCAGGAGGCACCGGTTGACCCGAGCTTGCGGACAATCCTCCCGCCGGTGATCTACGCGGTGCCGGGCGTTGAGATGAGCGTCTACTTCGACAACATCATCCTGCACCCGGACAGCGACCGCTTCATCTATGACGTGCAATGCACCATCGGCCGCCAGCAGCAGGAGCGCTGGACGGTGGTGCCGGATGCCGAACAGGTCGGAGACCATGGCCTGACGATCCGCATCCTCACGCCGGAGATGGTGCCGCTACACGAGATGTCCACCACCGTGCGCGTGGTTGACGCTGCCGCGGGCGCAGGCGAAACGATCAGCGCGCTGGTGATCGGCGACAGTCTGACGGCGGCCTCGGCCTATCCGGGGCGAGTGGTCTCGCTATTCGCGACCGAGGGCAATCCGGCACTGACGATGATCGGCGAGACCGGCCCCGGCGGCGACAGCGGCAACCGCCACGAGGGCTACGGCGGATGGAGCTGCGAGCGCTTCGCATGCGCATGGGACCCGGAGGCCGAGTGGAAGGAGGTCAGCGGGCGAATGCGAAGAACGCGGAGCCCGTTCCTCTTCGAGACGCCTGACGGCCCGGTGCTCGACTTCTCGCGGTACTTCGAGAAGAACAGCGCAGGCGCGCCGCCGGACTTCATCACGATCCTGCTCGGCTGTAACGACACATTCTCCTCCGACGAGACGAATATCGAGGAGCGGATAGACACGATGTTCGGCCACCTGGACACTTTGCTGGCGGCCATCCGCGCGGCGGCGCCCGAGGCGGAGATCGGTCTGCTGACGCTCGTGCCGCCGGCGGCGAGCCAGGATGCCTTCGGCGCCAACTACGGCTGCGGGCAGAACCGGTGGCAGTACCGGCGCAATCAGCACCGCGTGGTTGAGCGCGAGATGGAGACCTACGGCGGCCGTGAGGCCGAGGGTATCTTCCTGCTGCCCGCACACGTGAACATCGACAGCGTCTGGGGCTTCCCGCGCCCGAGCGTGGCGCTCGGCGGGCATGAGGAGACGAAGATCCCGCGGATGTCGAATGGCGTTCATCCCGCCACCGCGGGCTACTACCAGATCGGCGACAGCATCTTCGCGTGGATGAAGGCGCGCCTCGCAGTACGCTGATTGACGGGGCGAGAGCTTGTCCCGACACAGAAGCGCCCGCCGATGATTGTCGGCGGGCGCTGTTGTTCGCGGATGTGTCGGGGTGCAGAATCAGGGGTAGATGCCGCGCGCCATGATCGCCTCGGCAACACGCTCGACGGCAAGTGCCATCGCCGCCGCGCGCATGTCCGCCCCGAGCACCTCACTGCGCGAGTGGACGTCATGGAATGCCCGCACCATGATGTCCTCGAGGCGGCGGTTGACCTCGTCCTCTTGCCAGAACAGCTTCTGAATGCCCTGACACCACTCGAAGTACGAGACGGTCACGCCGCCCGCGTTTGCGAGGATGTCGGGGACCACGTAGATACCGCGGCTGATGAGAATGTGGTGGCCGTCGGGGGTGGTTGGGCCGTTCGCGCCCTCGACCACCAGCTTCGCCTGCACTGTGTCCGCGTTCTCCGCGGTGATCACGTTCTCCAACGCGGCAGGCACCAGCACGTCGCACTCCAGCGCCAGTAGCTCGTCATTGCTAATCACATCGCCGCCGTCGAAGCCCTCGATCACGCGGTTCTTCTTCGCGTAGGCGATGAGTTCGCCAATCGGCAGACCGTTTTCATTGTACAGGCCACCGCTGACGTCGGAGATGGCGATCACGGTCGCGCCCATCTCCTCGATCAGTTCCGCAAACGCGCCACCGACGTTGCCGAAGCCCTGCACGACCACGCGCGCGCCCTCGACCGGTATCCCGGAGACACGCAGCGCCTCGCGAGCGACGAAGACGATGCCGCGGCCCGTGGCCTTCGCGCGTCCCAGTGAGCCGCCGATGGCGATCGGCTTGCCTGTCACAACCGCTGGCACCGAGTAGCCCTTCTGCATCGAATAGGTGTCCATCAGCCAGCCCATGATGCGCTCGTTTGTGTTCACGTCGGGGGCGGGAATGTCCTGGTCGGGGCCGATGATCGTCACAAGCTCCGACACGAAGCGCCGGGTGAGTTTCTCAATCTCGCCATCAGACATGTTCGTCGGATCGCAGATCACTCCGCCCTTGGCGCCGCCGTACGGGATGTTCACCACCGCGCACTTCCACGTCATCCACATCGCCAGTGCGGTGACCTCATCCATATCCACCGAGGGGTGATAGCGGATGCCGCCCTTGCAGGGGCCGCGGTCCATGTTGTGCTGGACGCGGTATCCGGTGAACACCTCCAGGTGCCCATCATCCATGCGCGTGGGAATCGATACCGTCAGCGCCCGCTTCGGCTTGCGTAGCTTGGCGTGGACGTCGGGATGAAGACCGATGATCTCAGCCGTCTCATCAAGCTGTTGCAGAGCGAAATCGAGCACGTTGTCCTTGTGAGCCCCTTCTTCGACGGTCATTTGCCTGTCTCCCTCATGTCATCACTCACCCGGCGGATTCCAGTCTGACCTCCGCTCAGGGATAGATCCCGCGGACTCTCACGGCCTGCGCCACTCTGTCAACGGCGACCACCATCGCGGCGAGGCGCATGTCAATACCGCGCTGCTCATGCACGGCATGCACCCTGTCGAATGCCCTGACCATGATGCCGTCAAGCTGCTCGTTTACCTCGTCCTCGGTCCAGAAGTAAGCTTGCAGCCCCTGGACCCACTCGAAGTATGACACCACGACCCCACCGGCGTTAGCAAGGATGTCGGGGATCACGAAGATCCCTCGTTCGTCGAGGATGTCCTGCGCCTCGGGAGTGGTGGGACCGTTGGCGCCCTCAGCGACGATCTTGGCGTTGATGCGATCGGCATTGTCGGCGCGGATGGCGTCCTCCAGAGCCGCCGGTATCAGCACATCGCACTCAAGCTCCAGCAACTCCTGGTTGGTGATGCGCTCAGAACCGGGGAAGCCGACTACCGTGCCGGTCTCGCGCTTGTGCGCAAGAAGCTCCTCGGCCGAGATGCCGTCGGGGTTGTAGCAGCCACCCTGAGAGTCCGAGGCGGCCATCATCGTCGGCCCGCTCGCATCGAGCAGGCGCGCCGCCCAACTACCCACGGTGCCGTAGCCCTGCACCACGAACGAAGCGCCCTCAAGGGGCATGTTGCGCCGCCGCATCGCCTCGCGGATGGTGACGACAACGCCCCTCCCGGTCGCGGCCTCACGACCACGCGACCCGCCGAGGGAGATCGGCTTTCCGGTGACCACGGCGGGCACCGAGTAGCCCATCTGCATGGAATACGTGTCCATGATCCACGCCATGACACGGGCGTCGGTGTAGACATCCGGCGCCTGGATATCCTTCTCCGGGCCGATCACCTCGACAAGCTCTGTGGTGTAGCGCCTCGTCATGCGCTCAAGCTCACCGAGCGACATCTCCTTGGGGTTACACACCACGCCACCACGCGCGCCGCCGTAGGGTATGTCCACAACCGCGCACTTCCATGTCATGCGCATGGACAGCGCTATGACCTCCTCAAGCGTGAGGTCGGGGTGGTAACGCAGACCGCCCTTGCATGGCCCGCAGTCCATGTTGTGCTGAGCGCGATAGCCGGTGAATACCTTGAAGCTGCCATCATCCATCCGCGTCGGGATCGATACGGTGACCACCCGCTTGGGCCGTCGCAGCTTCTGATGCACCGCATCCTCAAGGTCTATCAGGGCCGCCGCGTCATCGAGTTGCCTGAGCACCGCCCCGAGCGGTCCGTGATCATCGCAGTTACTGAGCATCTCATCCATCGACATCCACATGCCTCCTCGTCAGTAATCCCGCGCCCGGCATTGGTTGCAGCCCTCGGTCAACGGCTCTCGGCGGCGGCCAGCAGGGCAAGCTGCATCCGCAGGTTCTGCAGGCCATCCGCGGCCGTCGCGAGCGGCCTCCGCGCCTCGCCGCGGACGGCGTTCACGAACTGCTCCAGCGATGCCTCAACGAAATCCTGCGCGCAGACTTCCTCGCCATCGTGCATCAGGTATGCCCGGTAGACGCCCTGGTCATCATTGCGCCCCTCGTAGTCAACCAGCACGTCATTGATGCCGAAGCGCCTGATGAGGTCGCCCTCGGGCCTGTTGCAGCAGACGATGTGCGCGCGACAGGTCGCGCCACCGTCCATCACATAGTCAAACTCTGCGTCCACCCGCTTCTGCTCCACGACGCAGGAGACCGTGCTCTCGTCCATGTGTCCGGGGCCGCAGAAGCCCATCAGCACGCTGAGGGGATGCGGGCCGAGGTCGATGAATATCTGCTCCCGGTCGGTGCCCTCTGCCCCACCGCGCGATTCCATCTGCATGAAGAAGGTCTCGGGGGAGCCCGTGTCCACGCCGCGCTCCGCCATCATGCTGTTGAAGGCGTCCACAGCGGCCACGTACTGCGTGTTGACGGCCGCCACGCGCTCGGCGTCCTCCGCGGCCTCGACCATCTCCTCCGCCCGGCTCAGCATCGTCGCGTCGCTGACCTCCGGGTCGTAGACCAGCGGCTTCTCGCAGATGACATGGGCGCCGTGGTCGAGCGCGCGCATGAAGTGGTCGTAATGCAGCGGCTCCGGCGAGCACACGCTGACCATGTCGAAGGTGCCGGCGGAGAACATCTCCTCAGCCGACGGATAACCCGTGCCCTGAAAACCGAACATCTCCTGCAGCTTCTCGGCCGTTCGCGCCACGCTTTCGGGCGAGGTGCCCGCAAAGGCCCCCATTTCGCAGCCGAGGCGCTGGAACCACTTCGCGTGGTGCTTGCCGATACCCGATGCGCCGATGACCGCGGCAGTCAGTTCACGACCCATCGCTCTCACTCCCCGTTTCCTCATCGCCGGTCTCCGCCGGAGTCTCTTCATCCGCGTTCTCCGGTGTCACAGCCTGATTGAGCGCCGCCCCCGGCTCGACAATGTTGATCTCCACTTCGTCAATGGCGCCGCCGCTACGGCTCGTGATCGCCAGCGCGAACTGCTCCTCTGCCCCCGCGTCCAGCCGCGGCAGGGAGACGCGGTTCTGCCCCTTCGGGGTCCCGGCGCGGTTGCGCAGCGTAGCGACGATATCCGCGGGCGGGGTCGGAAGGTCGCCGGCGTTTCGCACCTGCCCCACCACCCGCACCACGTCGTCACCCTCATCCATCACGTAGCGTTGAGTCACGACGATGATCTGGTCGAGCGAGCCGACCTCGCGGCCGCCACAGCCACCTATCAGCAGTGCCGAAAGGCTCAGCGCGGCCAGCAGCAGGGAAGCAAAGACTGCGGTTGCAGAGGGCTTATTCATAAGGCATCAGCCGGAGTATAGCACAGCCCGATTCGGCATACAACCGGAAGTGGATTGCCGACTACGCGCCTCTCCGTGCGGTTCAGCGCCGATTCTCGCGATTCTCCGAGAGCAGCATCCAGACCGCTGCTGACTGTATCACTCCTGACGGTGGCAGCATTGAGAGACCTGTTTGCGGCGGGTTCAGATGCAGCAGCGCATCCCCGTACGGCCAGCATCCGCAGATGTTCAGATCGGCTCCCATCATGCTCGCCGGGCGCTCCGGCGTCCCCGATACAACGGTTACTATCTCCGCACCCGCCTCGTGAACCGTCTCGACCCACGGACCGATCGGTTCGTAGTAGCCGACGTAGAGCACGAGGTCGCCCGGCTTCACCAGTTCCTCCACCCGGTCCGGCTGCGAGCCCGGCAGCAGCGTGAAGGGCATCTCGTCCTCCGCGACCTGCTCCACCTGAGACGGCGGTAGATGCCCCATCACCGAAAGCCAGGCGGTTCCACCGCGCCCGAGCGTGTCGAGTGACATCAGACCGGCGCGGGCGAACGCGTCGCCCTCTGCGGCGCGCAGGTGGCGAATGCTGTTGGCGAGCCGCGCGAGGTAGCGGCGGCCAGCGATACCCGGCGCCATCGGTTCGGCGCTCTGCGGGTCCCAGCGGAGTCCCTTCCGCGCGGCGTTTCGCTCGCGCCCATCGGGCACCAGCACGCTCACGAAGAGCGGGGGCGTCCGTCCTGACCGGCGTATGATCGCGGTTACAAGTTCGCCCGTGAAGGTCCAGAGGCTCTGTGCCAGCGCGGGTGACGCGGTCGGGAGTTCGCTCTCGTCGGGCGCCTCCGCATGTGCATCAATATAAAGATGGTCAACTGAGGCCGTTGACGCTCGCGGTGCGAAGAGGATCGCGAGGGCGTCCCGCCCCGCGATCTCCCGCAGCAGTGCGCCCGTCTCGACATCATCGCCGTAGAGGGAGCCGACGAGCACCACATCGCCGGCCGCGATCTGCTCAGGGTCTGTGAGGCGTTTTGCGATCATCAACCCGCCCGCGCGGTTGAATCCCTCCAGCACGAAGCCCCTGTCGCCCGCAAGCCAAAGCGATGCGCCGGGGCCGTCAGGGTCGCGCACGAGCGCTTCCGCGGCTGTCTCCGCGAAGGCGACATAACGCCACAGGTCCTCCACGACGGCGACGTTGGATGTCAGGAGCCGGTCGAGGTAGTTCTGCGCCGCTGTCGGCTCAGCGGCGGCAGTGAAGATCGTCAGCAGCAGCATCACAGCGGTAGTCTGGGCGCGCATGAGCGGCGTCATCTGCAATCACCGGAGTGCAATTCGGCCCCTCGGGGCAGATCTCCTGCGGTAGAAGCTCACAGCTACATCATGCTGGTCGTCCGAGGCGCGGCAGGACGGCTCCAGAAGAATAATTGGTGTTAATATGAAACGGAGCGGGTGTTCTTGGGTTATAATATACTGGAAGCAGTGAATCGAAGAAGATCACCGGCCGCGATCAGTGCAATCGCAATTTTGCGTCTCTCTTCGCACGTATCAACACTACTGAGAGGGGTGAGACGGATGCTGCGAGGCATGGCGAAGCTGGTCACTGGCGGCGAGATCATCACCATCGCCACGACGATACTCGTCGGGGCAGCCATCGGTATGGTGATTGCGTCCGGCATGTCCGGCGGGGGGCGGATCTGCGTCGGGTGCATCGTCGGCATAGCGATGTTCGGTGTGATCCTCCGCACCGGCATGGGGCTCTTCCACCGCTACAACAAGCTCACCAGCGGGAGATGCCCGAACCCACTCTGTCACGGTGTGGTCCAGCACAGTGAACTCGTAGGCAAGGGGAATGTCGTCTGCCCCACCTGCAAGAGGACCTGGCCGGAGCTGCAGGGGATGCGCTTCCGCGCTACGGCACGCGGCTGAGCGACATTGAGTAGTTTGACGTAACATGTGTGTGGCCGTGCGGGCAGGCCGCACCCCGGGGACTCCTGCGGGGCAGGGGGCCTTGTACCACCCGCGCCACCAGCCTGCACCACCATCGCGCCCCCGTCCCGTCTTCTGCCCCCTGCGTTCACCGGTCGAACGAGGAGGTGAGGCGGCAGTCCATCCGCTCTGATCGTGCAGATGGTTTGCAGTAAGGGGTGAGAACGGTGATGCGTGCGCTGGTTCGTATTACCACGGGAATCGAGTTGGGCATAGTCGCGGTGATGCTCTTCATCGCCATCGGCTTCGGCGCGATCGTGACGCTCGGCAGTGAAGGGCTGCCGCGCCTGCTGATGCACGGCGTGATCGTGGTGGTCAGCGTCGGGATCATCCTGCACGTCGTCTCCGGCATCTGGGGACGCTACCGCCGGCTAATGCATGGTCGCTGTGGCGACGCGTACTGCCACGGTAATCTCGTCACCAGTAACGAGATACCCGAGCACCTGGTGACGTGCTCAACCTGCCGAAGGGTCTGGCCGCGGCTGCACTCGAGAGCTGAGGCGCCCGCAGCCATGGCCTGACGGGCCATGGCAGGTCCCCGCGTTCCACAGACGCCGCGCGGCGGACGGGTGCTGCAGCGTTCCCGGGGGCCGGGGTGTAACCTCAGGTTCCTGCGTCTATGCGCTCGCAGGAACCTGATCCTCACCACGCGAGGACGGCCCCTCCGCAGGGCTCCGTCTACTTCGGTCAGAGCCACTGCGCCATGAAACGCAATCCGGCATCAACCCGGATTTCGTGGCCGCCCTCATGCAAGTCTGGTTCAAAGCGATCGCCTACCCCCAGACGCTCGTAGTGTTCGCGAGTCCGAGCGAACTCCTCCTCCACCCACGGCCACCACGCGATGCCATCGGCCTTGCCCGTCTGCGACATCACCGGGCGCGGGCAGATTAGCGACACGAGGTCCGAGTCGCTGAACTCGCGCAGCCAGCCGGGGATGAAGATGTGCTCCTCGGTGGTGGAGAGAAAGCATGAGTGGCGCGGGTCGTCTATGACCATCTTGCGCAGGCGATGGTTGAACCACGCGGTGATGATCCCGGCCCTGATGCGCTGCTCCAGCGGCATCGTGAACATCGTGTAGGCGCCACCGAGGCTGATCCCCCACATGCCCAGCCGATCGGTGTCGAACTCCGGTCGCGTCTGTGCGTAGTCGATGAGGCGACCAATCTTTGCGATCTCCAGCCCCCAGAGCGTCTTCCCCAGCATAAGGCACATTCGCGTGTAGCGTGCTCGTGGCGCCGCTTCCGTGATGTTCATCGGAGCGATCACCGCGAAGCCCGCCTCCAGCGCGCGCTGCGCGTATGAATGGTAGAGACCGGAATTGTCGTCAAGGCCGAAGGTCTTCTCCGGCGAGGAACCGATCCCGTGCTGGCAGATGATCGTCGGGAACGGATGGTCGCCCTGCTTCGGCACCGCGAAGACGCCCCTGCCGCGCAGCTTCCCGTAGAGGTTGATCGTAACCCACTCGGCGCGGAAGTGCTCGTTCTCAGCGAACGGCTCCACCAGCGGCTCCATCTCCCCAGCCGGCGGGCCGAAGTCGCCGACGGCCTGCAGCCAGCGCTCACGGTTGGGCTGCACGGATGCGAGGTAGGCGTCTTCTGAGGAGTAGTCGCGGTTCCAGTACTGCTGCTGGCGCGCATCGTAGTCGAGGGTCAGGGCACGGAGAAAGTCCTCGGTTTCGTGGCGCAGCAGGTTCTGCCGGTCACTGATACCGCGCTGGATGAGACCCGAGGGAGTGTCGAACGCATTGTCATAGAAGGTCATCTGAGCCGCCCCTTTACGCTGATTGTCTATGGCGGGGGCGGCTTCGCCGATGCAATGCGGCAGACCTCTCCGCCGGCGGGCATTGCGCCACACATCTTCTGATAGGACAGCATCACCCCTCATCCTGCGCGGAAGGAGGGCACTTGCCACGGATGAAGAAGCGTTCTCCGCCGATAGTAACGCCACGGAGGCAGCCACATGAGGCCCGTCATGCTTGCGCTTATCATCATCTCGTCCGGCATCGCGCTGGCGCAGGACCGGCCGACGCTGCTCGTCAGCGACTGCGAAGATGGGGCCGCGTGGCAGGGCGGCCGGCTATCCGCTGAGCACGTAACGCAGGGCGAAGGTTCCATCCGCTGGGCACTCGCCGACGGGCGCAATGAACTGCGCCTCAGCGATATCCCGCACGACTGGTCGGAGTATAACGCGCTCTCATTCGACCTGTACTCGGAGAAGGCGACAGGCTCCCCGTTCTGGCTGCTTCTGCCCTCCGAGAACCCCGAGACCGAGGGGCCGGACTACTTCAGCCTGCGCCTTCGGCTGGACTTCGAGGGCTGGCGGCACTACACAATACCGTTCGATGAGTTCGGCAGCGCGCGCAGTCCTGTCGGCTGGCACGCGATCGAGCTTTTCCGGCTGCACTCCGCATGGGCGCCGGATACTGTAGTAGACCCGGAGGCGGTGATCTACGTGGACAACATCAAGCTGGAGAAGTTCAGCGACGTCGGACCACGCATGACCGATCGCGAGTTCTTTGCCGCGCTTGATCTTGAGCGCGAGGAACTGGGGGCTGTCCGCGCGGCCGTGGAGGCGGGTGACGATAACGCTGCAAAGGCCGCATGGGCGGCCTACCTGCGCAGCCGTCGTGCGCCGCGCTGGAAAGAGATGTGGTTCGAGCGACCCGCGCCCGATCCCAACGCCAACACCGCCAGTGCGGACCTGGTGATGAAGCATCTCTTCCGCTGGCAGGGGCGGGAGTTCTTCCTCGGCGAAGATGTGGACTGGTCACAGAACCAGATGACCGAGGGCGAGAGCGCCACCATCGAGTGGAACGCGAACCTCAACCGCCACGGGATCTTCAGCGCCCTCGCAGATGGCTGGTGGCGCACCGGCGACGACAGGTACGTGGCGAAGCTGATCGAGCTCTGGACGGACTGGATCGAGGATGCGCCGCTTCTGCTCAATGCCTCAGGCAACTCGCCCTACCACTGGGCGTGGGAGACGCTCAACACGGCGGTTCGTACGAGCGGCTCATGGCCGGAGTCGCTCTTCACCACGCTCGATTCGGCGGAGTGGACCGATGAGGCGCTGGTGATGGTGACGAAGTCCTTTGCCGAGCATGCCGCGCACCTTATGAAGCACCCGAGCCATGGCAACTGGCTGACAGCCGAGGCCACCGGCCTCTACTACACGGGGGTGCTCTTCCCCGAATTCCGCGATGCCCGGCAGTGGCGCCAGACGGCGATCTCGCGCCTCTACGAGCAGATGGAGCGCGAGGTTTATCCCGACGGCCTGGAGTATGAGCTTGCACTCGGCTACGGGCTGTGGGTGTTGCGCAACTACTCGGACGTCATGGACTTCGCGCTGCTGAACGGGATCGGCGATGAGCTTCCTGCCGACTGGCTCAGCCGCATCGAGAGCATGTATGACTACGTTCTCTACGCGTCGATGCCCAACGGGACGGTGCCGGGCCTCAATGACTCCGGCAACGTTGCGCGCGAGGACTACATGGAGCGCGCGGCTCGATACTTTCCCCACCGGGAGGACTTCCTCTGGGCTGCCACAGGCGGTGGCGAGGGCGAACCTCCGAGCGAGCACTCGCGCGCATTCGACTACTCCGGCCACTACGTCATGCGCAGCGGCTGGGGACCGGAGGACCTGTACATGCTGATGGACGCCGGCCCCTTCGGCTCCGGCCATCAGCATGAGGACAAGCTGACGCTGATACTCTACGCCCTCGGCCGCATGCACCTCGTGGACTCGGGCAACTACATGTATGACAAGAGCCGCTGGCGACGCTACGTGCTCTCTACGCGCGGGCACAACACAGTGCGCGTGGACGAACAGGATCAGCATCGTCGCGGCCTGCGTGAGACGTACATACTCGAGTTCCCGTTCCGGCCGCTGGGCAACCCCTGGGCGAGCAGCGATGATTTTGACTTCGCCCAGGGCACCTACGAAGAAGGCTATGGTGATGAGAACGCTATCCTCGTGCGGCACGAGCGCAGCGTTCTCTTCGTCAAGCCACGGTACTGGATCGTGGTTGATCGCATGACGCCCGAGGATGCGGCCGAGCATGACTACGAGGCGCTCTTCCACCTCGATGCTGATGAAGCGGTGGTGGGAGACGATCTCTCGGTCACATCTGTTACCGGTGAGGGGAACAGCCGCCTGCAGATTGTGCCGCTGCCGGTGGAGGCGCTTTCGGCTGAGATAGTGAAGGGGCGGGAGGAGGAGCCGGTGCAGGGCTGGTCATATGCGATGATCGGCCGCAGGGGAGCGATACCCACCGCGGTGTACTCGCTCACAGGCGCCGGGGAGCAGTTGATGGCGTATGTCCTCTACCCGCTGCGGGCGGACGAGCAGTCGCCTGTCCAGGAGGTCAGGCGGCTCGATGCGGGCGATGCTGCGATTGCGGGAGAGATCGCATTGGAGGATGGATCGCGCCACCTCTTCGCCATTGGCACTGGCGCGGGTGAGATGGCTTTCGGCGGTTTTGCCACCGACGCGGAGGCGGCATTCGTGGAGGTGGCCGAGGACGGCACCGTCGGCCGCAGCTTCCTCTACGGCGGCAATCAGTTGCGGCCGGTGCAGTAGCCGCGCGAGGAAGATGCCGCGCGTATCACGAAGGGTTCCACTGACGCCGTAGGACTCTCACTGGCTGCGCGGGGAGATGGATGTCGTTGGACTACACCGAGCTGCTGCAGCTCTTCAAGATCTTCGCGGTGTCGCTGGTGCTCGGCGGCTTCATCGGCCTTGAGCGTGAACGCAAGGCGATGCGCCCGCTCGGCATTCGCAGCTTCGCGTTCATCTCCGGAATCGGCACACTGGCCGCATACGTCGCCGAGACGACGGAAATGCTGTGGGTGCTGCCCGCGGCGTTTCTGGTTATCGGCACGCTCATCGTGATCGGCCACATTGGCTATCTCGATCAGGGGCGCCGCGGGCTGACGACAGAGCTTGCGGCAGTCATGACCTTCGGCATCGGCATCCTCGTGCAGACGGGGCCGCTGGAGCTTGCGGTCGCCCTCGGCGTCACCACGGCGGCGCTGCTGCACTTCAAGCCGCAGCTTCATGCACTCGCCGACCATGCCGGCGGCAAGCACATGTACGCTATGCTGCAGTTCGCAATGGTGGCGTTCATCGTGCTCCCGGTGCTGCCGAACGAGCCCTACGGCCCGTTCAATGTCGTCAACCCTCGCAACATCTGGCTGATGGTGGTGCTGGTCTCGGGCATCAACCTTGCGGGCTATGTCGCTTACAAGCTCATCGGCCCGCAGAGCGGGGGCGCGGTCGCGGGGCTGCTCGGCGGCATGATCTCCAGCACCGCAACGACTTTCAGCTTCGCGCGTCGCGCCCGGTCCGCATCAAGCTTCAACTACGTCGCGGCGCTTGCGATCATACTGGCAACTGCGGTGACGGTGCCGCGGATGGCGATCGAGATCAGCATCGTGAACCAGCAGTTCCTGCGCTACGCATGGCCCGCGCTGCTGATCGTCTTCGGGGCCTCACTCGTGCCCTTCGCGTATCTGTGGTTCAGCGGGCGCGGGCGTGAGGATGCTGAGATGCCTGACGTGCAGAACCCGGTGCAACTTGGGGCGGCGCTCATATTCGGCGCCATCTACGGCATCGTCACTCTTGCGATGGCGGCGGGTGAATACTACTACGGCGAGGCGGGAACGTATCTGGTCAGTGTGATTTCGGGGCTGACGAATGTAGATGCGATCACGCTCAGCAGCGCGCGCCTTGCCGGGCGCGGCGACATCCCGATGGCACTGGCGCAGGACGTGGTGGTGATCGCGTACCTGTCGAACCTGCTGATGAAGGCGGTACTGGCCGCGATCGTCGGCAACAGGCGCCTCGGCAAGATCGTGATCGCCTCATTCGGGCTGACTTTCGTGGTGGGGCTGGCAGTGATAGTGTTTATGTGAAGTACACTGCGAGGGGGAGCGAGAGGGACTACACCGGCGGCCAGACGCGCATGATCAGCGGGACCGCCACAAGCACCACGATGATCGACACCGGCAGGCCGAGGCGCCAGTAGTCGCCGAAGCGGTAGCCTCCCGGCGTCATCACCAGCGTGTTCGACTGATGGCCGATGGGCGTGAGGAAAGCCGCTGAAGCGCCGACGGCCACCGACATCAGAAAAGGATCTGCCGAGACTCCGATCGTGCCCGAGAGGTCGATGGCTATCGGTGCCACGAGAATTGCTGCGGCGGCATTGTTCACGACATTCGACAGAAGCATGGTGCCGAGCATCAGCACTGTGAGCATGCCTGCCACCGTGGTGGCTCCGGCCATCGCCGCCAGCGAATCGGCGATGAGTTGAGCGCCGCCGCTGGACTCAAGCGCCTCCCCTACCGGGATCATCGCCGCAAGCAGCACGACGACCGGCAGATCGAGGCTATTGTAGGCCTGTGCAGGCGAGATAATGCCGGTGAGTATCATTGCGATCGCCCCGGCTGAAAGCGCGATGGCAGCGGGAAGCGCACCGACCGCCGCCAGAGCCAACGCTCCGCCGAAGAGACCGATGGTGAGCAGCAGTTTGCGCGGCCTGCCGAAGCGGAGATCGCGATCCGCCAGCGGCAGGCACAGCAACTCGCTGCAGGCGGCGCTCATGGCCTCCAGCGGCCCCTGCACCAGCAGAATGTCCCCTACCTCAAAGCGGATGTCCTTGATTGCCTCCCGCAACTGGCCGCCCTGACGGGCGACAGCGATGATGTTCACGCCGAAGCGCCTGCGCATATCGTGGGCCACGACAGTCGTTCGCACCAACGGAGATTCGGCGGTGACGATTACCTCACGCAGATCGAGGGCTTGGGCATCCTGTTGAGCGCGGCTCTTCGCTCCGCTGCCGCCGTCAACAAGCTCTGCGTCGGCCACGTCGAGCAGGGTGCGAAGACCGTCTGAATCGACCTCGACGAGGAGAATGTCGCCTGCACGGAGGGTGACAAACATCGGCGGCATCGACTCGCGCAGTTCACCGCGAAACAGCCCCAGCACGAGCACCTCCGCCTCCTCCTGCACCGCGCTCATCAGGTCCTGGAGGGAGCGATTCGCGAAGCGGGAATCCGCAGGAATAAGGACTTCCGCGATGTAGTCGCTGATGTCGAAGAGATCCTCAGCCGAAGCGGCCCTCGTCCTCCGTGGAACCAGTCGCCATCCGACGAGGCTGATGAAAACCACGCCCGCCAGAGCGACCGCTCCCCCCACCGGGAGGAAGTCGAACATGCGGAAGGCTTCAGCACCCGTTTCAGCCCGATAGGCGGCAAGTATGATATTCGGCGGAGTGCCGATCAGCGTCAGCATGCCGCCGAGGAGCGAACCAAAGGCCAATGGCATCAGCAGCATTGACTGAGGGTTGTTTCGCCGTCTGGAGATGGTGATGGCGACCGGCATCAACAATGCGAGCGCGCCGACATTGTTCATAAATGCCGACAGCAGCGCGACGATGCCCGTTAGCGCCGCTACCTGCGCCATCGGGTTCTCACCCACGCGCCAGAGGAGCCGGGCGATCATGTCCACTACGCCAGCGTTCATCAGGCCGCGGCTAAGCACCAGCACCGCGGCGACAGTGATGACCGCCGGATGGCCGAAACCCGAGAAGACTTCGCCCGGCGGCACGATTCCCGCAATCGCCACGACAAGCAGGGCCGTCGCCGCGACTACATCGTAGCGCCAGCGGTTCCAGATGAACATCGCCAGCGTTGCGACCAGCACTGCGAACACGAATAACTGCTGAACGGTCATCCGCTCACCCGCATCATCGACTTCCTGCCCCTGCGCCAGTTGCAGCATTCGCGCCGCCCGACTGCGGCACCTGCCGTCCGGGCGTGCATGCAGAGCAACACGAGGGAACGCTCTTTCGACGACGAGGCAGGTGTGCGGGCGCCCGGAGGTGAACCCTCCCGCCAGATTTGCCCGGATGAAGCCCCCAACAATCACTGGAGGTTGCGACATGGCTGAAAAGCTGGCACTCGACGGCGGAGAACGCATCGTTCCCGAGGATATGGTGCGATCCTGGCCGCCGCATGACGAGCGGGACCGTAAGGCGATCATGGACGTCTTCGACAGCGACATATTCCACGGCAATGCCGCCCCGCATGCCGTGGAAATGCAGGAGAAGTGGGCCGATTACTGCGGCTGCAAGTACGCTCTGGTAACAAACTCCGGCACCTCGGCGCTGCACATGGCCGTCGCCGCCGCGGGCGTGCTCCCCGGCGATGAGGTCATCACCAGCGCCTTCAGCTTCTGGGCATCGGCGGCGGCGATCCTGCACCACTGCGCGATCCCGACCTTCGTTGACCTCGACCCGGTCTACTACACCATCGATCCGAAGCGGATCGAGGCCGCAATCACCCCGCGCACGAAAGCCATCATGCCCGTGCATATCCACGGCATGCCCGCGGAGCTTGGGCCGATCCTTGAGATCGCGGAGAAGCACAATCTGAAGGTCGTCCACGATGCCTGCCAGGCCCACGGAGCGACGTGGAATGGCAAGCGCCTCGGCGGAATCGTTGACACCACCGGCTTCTCGACCAACCGGAGCAAGAACCTCTCCTCCGGTGAGGGTGGGATCTTCACCACCAACGATGACGACGCCTACGAGCACGCGCGACGGATGCGCGAGTTCGGCGAGGTAGTCCCGCCGAGTGGCCAGCAGCGCGAGTACAACGCATTCGGTCTCGGCTGGAACTATCGCCCGCACGAGTTCGTGAACGCGTTCATGGTGAGCCAGTTCGAGCGTCTGCCTCAGAACAACGCGAAGCGGCAGGAGCTTGCGCGCTTCCTGACCGCCGAGCTTGCTGAGATCCCGGGCGTCGAGGGTCCGGCCGAGCCGCCGTGGGGCGAGCCGGTCTACTTCACCTACGTGGTCGAGTTCCGCCCGGACCAGGTCGGCCTCGACTGCACTGCCGGCGAGATGAAGGCGGCATGCGTGAAGGCGCTGCAGGCGGAGGGTATCGGGATGGGCCAGTGGCAGAGCCGGCCGATCCCGGGCCAGGACGTGCTGGTGCAGAAGCAGGGCTTCGGCCGCGGCGTGCCGTGGGTACTCAACCCGGACGTGGAGTACGAGTATCGCGGTGAGGATTATCCTCTGACGATGGAGTTCATCGCGGCTCACAGCTACCTGCGCGGCGTCTACCCGCCCAACGACATGCCGCTGATGGAGCGCTACGTGACTGGCTTCCGCAAGGTGATGGACAACATCAGCCGCGTGATGGAGCTTGCGCAGGCGTAGACGAAACTCCCGCAGAACGCATCACGGGCGCCAATCCGTAAGGGTCGGCGCCCGTTTGATTCAGGGTGATTACGTTGTGGCCCTTGCGGCCGCCCCTCCTGACGACTCCCGCGGCGGTTCGTGCCCCCGATGTCGTTTGTCGTTGTGGCCCTCGCGCCCTCGCGAGGGATCGGCGCGCAGCGCCGATGTCATTCGCACGGCAGCATCATCTCTCGC
>LSQX01248801.1_pt1 | contig 31313 bp, 23 predicted proteins | sample 654561 | NCBI WGS metagenome assembly LSQX01 (sample SAMN04489861, study PRJNA283612) | anaerobic digester metagenome | isolation source: 4 biogas reactors fed with cattle manure at either 37C or 55C with and... | place: Denmark: Kongens Lyngby | collected 2014 | reverse complement strand
TAACGCCCATGACGAACATCGGAGCGTCTGCAGAGGGAGCACTGATGATTACCTTCTTAGCCCCGCCCTGAAAATGTGCACTGGCTTTATCAATAGTGGTGAAAACGCCGGTGGACTCAACAATGTAATCTGCTCCGCAGCCCTTCCAGTCGATATCCTGGGGGTTCATTTGTGCGTAAACCATTACTTCTTCACCATCAACAACCAGTTTGCCGTCTTTTTCACCGATTGAACCCTTGTATTGACCATGTACTGAATCGTATTTCAGCATATATTGCATGTATGCCAGATCGATGAAAGGGTCGTTTATACCAACCACCTGGACATCCGGATCTTTCATTGCTGCCCGGAATACAAGACGTCCGATTCTGCCAAAACCATTAATACCTACCTTAATTGCCATTTTTATCTCCTCCTGAAAATATTGATTTGACCTTATTATTGGCCATCGTTAACAAAATAACAATCATCGCAACTATTCTATATTATTTTACCCTTCTTTTCAAGTCTCATCAGGTAAAAAAATGATCGATTACCAGGAATCAAATTATGTAATTTGTACAAGAAACGGCAAGCTTCAGTAAACAGGGCAGCCCTTACAGGTATGGAGTGTTGCATCATGGTACGAAACACCCCTGTGTTTTTTGGCGATTGCTTTCATACATGAGTATGGATGCGGCTACACCTGCATTAAAGGACTCTGCTCCCCCCGGCATCGGAATATAAACCCTTTTCCCGGCTGCGGCGAACATCTCTTCCGACACACCCTTTCCCTCATTGCCGACAGCAAGAAGAAATTCTCCTGTTAAATTTGTTTTGTGGCACGCAGATGCGCTCTCCAGGGATGCAACAATCAGCTCAAGCTGATGTTCTTTTGCAAAGCTGACGATTCCCGTCAGGTTCACATTTTCAACAACGGGAATATGAAAAACAGAACCCATAGTGGAGCGCAGAACCTTGCCATTGAAGACGTCCACACTTCCACTGGCTGTAATGACAGCATCAAAGCCCAGCGCATGGGCTGAGCGTATCATGGTTCCACAGTTTCCGGGATCCTGCACATTATCCAGAACCAATCCCCGAAATCCCTGGCGATACAGTGAGTTCAGGGAGCGAGCCGGAATTCGGACGACCGCAAGCACGCCTTGCGGAGTTTCAGTTTGCGCCATCTGGCTGAACAAACCCAAAGGCATCTCGAACATCGGAAGGCCTGCAGGCAGCAAGCTGTTAAACGCCGGAACCAATTTATCGGCTGTTTCCGCGGCAAAACAAATCTTTTCCACATCCATACCCGATAAAAGGGCTTCCTTGACAAATCGGACGCCTTCCACGATAAAGCAGCGCTGCCTTTTGCGTTCCTTTTTATCCTGAAGGGCGATGATTTCCTTGACCGTTTTATTCTGGCGGCTTTGAACCAATTGAAGCTTTTCCACAATGCTCCCTTCCTGCAAAAAAGTTTGCCGGCAGGCAAACTTTCTGTGTTCATTCAATGAGCCCTGCGCAAATAACGCGCCATATCTTCCGGACAAACCCCGATGGGTTTAAAAAGGTGACTGTAGTTTCTTTTTATCTGCCGGGCCGGCAGAACGAAACATGGGTGATCATTTAGTTCTTGGGGTAGCCCCATTCCTTAAACGTAAAATCAAAGCGTTGCGAAACCTTTTTCATTACCCGGGGATCCATTTCATGCTTGTTGGGTTTATAGTTTTTCTGTGATTCAATATATTGCTCGATGGCCGGTTTTGCTTTTTCAAATCCCTCGATACCCAGCTTTTGATAAATTTTTTCAATATTTCCAATGGGATCCTTCACAACATCTTCATAACGAACCTCGATGAGGTTCCCTTCAGGGATAAGATGCTTCTCATCAAAATATTTCTTGTACATGCTTTCATAGATTTCAAACTGGGTTTCCTCGGATTCTTCTTCGGGGATCCGCTTCTGGAGACCGAATACGGGGAAGAAATTGTCATACAGCCTCTTTGTAGATACATAAACCTTGTAGGGGTTTCTGCATATGTGAATAAACTTGGCATTGGGAAACAGCTCTAACAACTGGCGGATTCTGCTGGTGTTGGTAGGGCTTTTCAGCAAGAGCCTTTTCCCCTTTAGCTGGAAAGTCACTTTTTTGATGATATATAAATATTTTTGTTTCCACTCTGAAAGCTCTCCTTCTGTCATATCCCGGAAAGAGGCATATTTCTGATACTTGAAATGGTTTCCGGGGAAAGCGACCAGGTGGTAATTGGATAGCGTGGACAAATTGGCAATGGCAAATTCCTCTTCCTGCGAAGACACGGTGTCCAACACCACGCTGTCCATATGACGGTTCTTGGGCAATGCCTTTTCCACGATCTTCTCAAAAACCTTATTACCGACCAGGAACATGCTTGGGCCAAAGCAGTGCATGGCGTTTGTGACACCAAACTGCTGGTCCTGTGAAAGCATGTTGACCATATAGGTTGTCCCGCTGCGCCAGTGACCGAGAATAAAAATGGGCTCCTTGTCGATCTTGGTTTTCTTCACACGCAAATCAAACAGAAGCTTTTCGATTAAGCGTACCGGCGTTAGCAAAATGATGACAAGGGTAATGTACAGGAACTTGGGAAGGCTTTTAATATAGATGGGTTTATCCCTGTTCTGCCACAAAAGCTTGATCCAGTTTGTCAGTGTACAACCGACCAGGAACTGTATGGACAAATCTCTGATATATCGAAACTGCATCGGATCCATCCTCTCTGGTTTTCTTAAGATATCGCAACTCCAACGCATGTTTTACCAACATGTTAGTATGGCCTGTTTACTATTATTTTACCAAAGAAACCGCATAGAATGCAAGTTTCCATAAGAAATTGAAATACGCGGGTAATGCGTCTTTACTCCTGTGAAACTTGCCAAGGTTTGGCAGGAGTAACAATGCGTCTTCAGCTTGTAATTTCGTCTCTTATCGCAGGCCCAGTTCGGTGATAAACACGTCCAAGGCCATTCTTGGATCCATCCGTCCGCTTTTTGAAGCCTGATCCATTTCCACGCATTTGCGCATGGTCTGCTTCAGCTGGTCTATCGTAAAGGAAGCTGCCTGCCTGCGAATTTTGCCCACGACGTAAGGGTTCATGCCCAGTAATTTGGCCATTTCCGGTTGAGACAGCTTCTTTTCCTCCATCTTCTTCAGCCGAAGCAGGACCCCCATTTGCCTGCCAACCATAGCCATAATCAAGGGGATGGGTTCCTTTTGCTCCACCAGCTCGCTCAAAATTTTAAGTGCCTGGGTGGTCTGTCGCTGTGAAATGGCATCGGTCAGATCGAAAATGATGCTCTTCACACTGCGTGAAGCAACGGCATCGATGTGTTTACGGGTGATTCGTTCGGTTTCTCCCGCGTACCGCGCTATTTTTTCAAGCTCCAACGACATAAAGCTCATGTCGGGATCCAGCAGTGTGACCAGGTACGCGGCATCCTGCTCATTGATTTGCTTGCGGAAACGGGAAAATCTGTTGATCACCCATTTGATCAGAGCCTTTTCGTCCTGGCGTTTGAAATCCACGATTAAACCATTTTTATCCAGTGCTTTATAAAATATGAGCCGTTTATCAACCTCCTGCTGAATAAAGATCAGACAGATATATTCCGGCAGAGAACTGAAAAAAGCATTCCAGTCGGTTTCCTTGCCCCCCTGCTTAAACAGGGTACTTTCCTTTATCAGCACCACCCGTCTGTCCGCAAAAGCAGGATATATGGATACGACATCGGAGATAGCCTGAAAAGAAACCTTTCCGGTCAATTCCGAATAATTGAAGACCTTTGTGTTTTCATCCAAAAGCTTTTCCAGGATCTGGTCTGTATAATACCGGACAAGGTACTGCTCCGGACCGGTAAACAGGTAAAGCTTTCCGATTTTATTCTCTTTCATGTGCCTTTTTAGAACATCCATGCTCATAAGCTTTCTTATTCCTTTTAGTAAATTTATCTTTCCGGGCAGAGCAAGCTCTCTGGTGATTCGTCCTAAAAAAACGAAGCTTCACCCGCAATGACTTATAGTACCGCAGAAAATACCATCATTCCGAGCGAATACAATCCTATCCGTTCACAGCGGCGGCTTCCACTAAAAATCCTACCATTTTACTTCAAAAAAGTAAATGCTTCTTCCCTGTACCAGGTGCGGATCCGGTATTTGTTCCCATCACTGTCCACGATCACGGCTCCGTTCTCCAAAGTGGTATAAACCTTTACCCCATGAGCATCCAAACGATTGAGCACAGCTTCTGAAGGATGACCGAAGCTGTTTCTCCCTACGCTGATCACGGCAGTTTCAGGCTGCGTAAATTGGATAAACCTTTCCGAGGATGCGTTTTTACCACCATGATGGGGTACTTTCAGGATATCACAATCCAATATAAAATTGTTGCTAAAGAAGATTTTTTCAGCACTGGTTTCAAGATCGCCGCTGAAAAGGATCTGCAGTTGCCCATAAGATAGAAGCGCGCAAAGGGAAGTGTTGTTCAGATTGCCAGACAAAGTCTGGTTGTCAGTACCCGGGTGTAAAAAACGGATAGAAGTCTGTGGATCTAAAAACACTTCGTCTGCGGTACTGTAATAATTCAATTCAATTCCTTTTTTAAAGCAAATTTTTATCAGAGCTTCAAAATCCTGATTCGCTTCGGAATAATCGGGCAGCCCGACTGATTTGACGGGGAAGGACTGCAAAAGGGTTAAAACACCAGCCATATGATCGGTATGGGCATGGGTGACAAACACCTGCTCCAGGCTGGTAACCCCTTCATGCATGAAAAGCGGCAGAAGGATCCTCTCCCCAATATAACCCGTTTCGAATTCCTGAACAGTTCCCCCTCCGTCCACCAGGTAATTACTGCCCGAAACAGTCTGTATCAAAGCACTGTCTCCCTGCCCCACATCAATGAAGGTTACCTTCAGCCTTTCTGGCATCAGGCCTGAAAGAAGAATGCAAACACCTGCCATGAAAGCGCCCGCGACAAGCTTTTTTTTATGTCGGATAAAGAAAGGCAGGCCATAAGCCCCTGTCGGTATTAAAACAGCATACCAGGAAAGGATCGCCGGCAATCTCCAATGCTGCATATGCACCTGTGCCCAGGGGATCGAAGCACAAAAATCGGTAATGAGCAGAATGACATGCAAAAGGCTTTGGAGCATATATCCGATGACTTGCCCCGGGAAGGGATGAAGACTGCCCAATATCACGCAAACCATCCCCAAAACGGTTGTCATTCCTGTCAGGGGCACCACAAGGAGGTTTGATAACAGTGAGATCAGGGATATCCTGCTGAAAAACAGGATCAAAAGCGGTAGAATACCCACTTGCGCGGCGATAGTCGCGGAAACTGCTTCCCGGATGATTTTCGGAACCCAATCGGGTATGACCCCGCGGATCCTCCCATAAAGCAAAGCTAACCCCGCGGTGGCACCAAAGGATAAGATAAAGCCCGTATCAAACAACAGGAACGGGTTGACAGCCAGCAACAGCAGTGAGGCGATTCCAAGAGAATTGAGCAGATCGGGTTTTCTGTCCAGTGCCTTTCCCGCCATCAGGACGCAAGCCATGACACAAGCCCTTAGCACGGAGGCCTCCATGCCGGTTACCAGAACAAAGAAAAACAGAAAGGGAACCGTAATCACTGCCGCGGCTTTGCGATTCAACCCCAGCATTCTAAGCAGCCACAACAGCGGAAGCAGCAAAAAAGCAAGATTAGCCCCTGAAACCGCCATGATATGGCTAAGCCCTGCGATACTGAAAGCATTTTCCATGCTATCGGTCAGATCTTCCCTGTACCCTGTCAGCATGGCTGCCATCAGGGAGGCTTTTTCATCGGAAAGGTTTATATCCAGTTGATCTAAAATAACTTGCCGGATTCCCAGCCCAAAACGCAGCAGCGGAAGGTCTTTATTCTCCCCGCTCCAAAGGATCGCATCCGCTTTAACAGCCATGCGAGCGGGTGTTTTTCGCGCTTGCAGCAGGCTTTCGTAATTAAACCCACCCGGGTTTCTGGAACCGGGTGGCTTTTCCAACACACCTGAAATGGCAAGGCGGACTCCCGGAGAAAAGTCATGAAATTCAGAAACGCGGTAAACATCCATCCGGATTGTACGGGCGAAATTCTCCGATTTACCCTGCAGCTGTATCTCTTCCGCAAAAAAGCTAAAACCTGCCTTCCCGTCCGAACGGATACAGGCACTGCTGACATAGCCCAAAACCGTTACTTCACAACCCTGGTATGTTTCAACAGGTTTTCGCAGCACGGTATACTGAAAGGCATAATTCACGTAACCACAGAAAAAACACAGCGCCCACAATAAAAGCTGTTGTCTCCACCGCAGCTTTTTCCAAAGGCCATAAGCAAACAGGATCATCGCGAGTAAAAAAATAATCATGAAAAAGAAGACCTGCCGGATATACCAGGCAGTAAGAATACCCGATCCAAATGCAACTGCGGCGTGTAGCACGAGCCTTTTCATCATGCCCAAACCTCCAGCTTTCATACCCTGTTCGCGGAATAAGTGGCGAATAGATTGGATAAGCACCCTATGATGTACATTTTCTGTAATTATTGAGTTGGCTACTGCAGTTGTATAACCTTTTCAAAGATATATGCCGAGCTGCTGTGCCCTGATGATCCAAAAAACAGCTTGATGCAGCGAAACCCGAGGCTCTTCCAGAAAGCCGCGCCCACACGGTTCTTTATAGCTACTGATACAAAAAACCTTTTGATGTGAAGATTCCGGGTAATGTATTCAGAAAGCAGCTGAAAGGCTGTGGAGCCGTAATGCATGCGCTGCCAGAGGGTATCGATCAGAAAGGTGCGCACCCACAGAACAGGCTCCCGAATGCTTTTGATTTCTCCGGCAATCAGCCCGATGCAGTTTTCTGTCCCTGCGGCATAAATGCCCAGAACAAACCCGGTATTCTCGTTGTTCAGCCCATCCAATACCTCTTCCGGGTTTTTTCCCGCTGTTGCATAACCATATGAATCGATCTGACGATACCACAGGTTGATCATGGAAAGATTTTCTTTTTTCATCGGGGTCAACTTTATAGTGTCCCCTGAAATATATATATCCATCATGTATCATCCAGACTGCTTTCAACCATTACGGGCAAATACCAGGTTTCAATGCCCTGATAGGGGTTCCAGAAAAAAGCGTTTTTATCTCCGCGGATATTGTTTTTGTATAGCATCGCCTGTTGATTACGGTACAGGGGCAGGATGTAGGAATTTTTCTTCTCGTAGCCAAGCTCTGCCTGCAACCGCTGCAGCGTATCGTCCAGGTTCTCCCATGGCCTCATCTCTCCGGTCACCGGGGACAAGTCATACCCGCCATTGCGGATAAACCGATTCACCTCCCCGGTGTTTGCGCTCTGATGTATTTGGGCCTTTATTCCCGCATCCTGAAGAATATTGACAAGGAAATTGGCCGTATGCAGCTTTTGGATATCTTGTTTCGGGATGATGATCGAAATCGTGCCCAAAGGGCTTCCCCTCCAGGTAAAAAGCTTTTGTGTTTCATTCCAGCTTAATCCTGTCTCCACCAATGCTTGCTTGAAACCATCCACATCCAGGGGGCTTTCACTGTATTCATCAAAGTACAGAACCTGACCAAGGTTCATCTCATTCAGCCTGGAAGTAACATATCGGAACAGGGCATCCTGGCGGTTGGCCTGACCAAACAAACCATTTGGGTTCACATAGATGAAGTTGCCCTGATTATCGGGAAACACCTGGTAACCGATGTCAGTGCGATGCTGGTATTTTGTGAAATCAACATTTCTTACAAAAGCCACATCGGTCTCATTGTTTTGGAAGGCATCATGCATTTGTGTTTCTGTGTATACCTTGAAAACAACAGCATCCAGGTTCGCAGGCTGCTTTGTCCACCAATTGTCAAACCGCTTCAAGGTGACCTGCTTTTCCGTCTTCGCATCATATTGATACGGGCCTGTCCCGGCTAAGGCTGTGCTATCAAAGTCCTCCGTCCATCGACTGAGAATGGGAAAGGTAAGCTTACTGGTAAAAGAAGGATCCGGCACTTTTAAAGTAATCTCAATCTGATAGTTATCGACCACATTTATCTGCAGGAAATTATCACAGATGTCTTTGTTGTGGAAAGGATTACTCGAATTTTGAAGTAATTCCAGCGAATATTTCACGTCATAGGCCGATAAGGACGAGCCATTGTGAAAGCTAACTCCTTTATTCAGTGAGAAATTCCAGACGGTATACTCGCTGCTTTCCCAGCTTGAAACCAGCCACGTCTTCACCCTGTCTTCCCCGATCTGCACAAAAAGTGATTCAAAAACCAGGCAGTTCATATAGTTCACATACCTGTCCGTGGTTTTATAGGGGTTCAGGGTATCCACAGCCGTGACAGGAAGCGCAAGCGTTCCACCCTGCACCGGGCCGCTGTCGATTTGCTTCATCAGCCTGCCGATGGACGGTGTAATGGTCGGAGCCTGAGCATTGGAGGTTTCCCGGGCTCTGCAACCCGCTGTAACAAAAAAAATATATAGGATGATGATCCCTGCAATTGGCTTGATGTATCTGTACATATTCTCCTCGTTCACCGGATTTGGATCGTGCCTGTTCAGTTTATCATCAGCAGCGCAGCTCCGGTTCCGCTATTGCCTTTTCCACCCCGATGGGAGAAAAAAAGCTCCTTTTCACACACCGTACACCGGTCGACATCGTTGATATTGCTCCAAGCCAAACCTTCACGTACCAACGTGCGCGTAATTATCCTGCTTAAGTCGATATGCCACTTATCCTTACGAGCCACCATACAGTCCCGCATATCCGGAAAAACCTCTGCAAATTGCCGGTATACATCCTCTCCCACCTCAAAACAGCATTGGCGGATATGAGGACCCAAAGCGGCTATCATGTTTTCCGGCCTGCAGCCAAAGGCTTCCTTCATTTTTTGGACGGCTTTTGCCGAAATATGCCGCAATGTGCTGCGCCAGCCGGAGTGTACAAGGCCGATTGCGCATGAAACCGGATCGTACAGATATACCGGCGTACAATCGGCATAAAATGTGACCAGCGCAACCCCGCGTTCACAGGTAACAAGGCTATCGGTATCACCATAGCTGCTGTGCCTGATCAAACCCATGCCGCAATGGCTTTTGTCAACAACCGTCACCGTTGAGCCATGAACCTGTCTGGACAGAACCATTCGTTCCATGGGGATCTCAAGACCCTGTGACAGACGGTGGTAATTTTCCATGACATGCTCCCGGTTGTCCGCCCGCTGAAAGCTTAAATTCAGGGTGTCAAACGGGGGACTGCTGACACCGCCGCAGCGAGTTGTAAAGATTGCCTTTATTCGGTTATCCCTCATAGGGATAGAAACCCACATGGGAGCAGACTCATTCCGGGAACTCACAAAAACCTCCGGTTTTCAAAGCCTGTGTGGCTTGCCGTGTTTTCCTTCATTTAGAGTATCACACCCCTGACCAACTCACAAGTGGAAAGATTACGGTATTGACAGATTGAATGAACGAAAGAACCCCCACTGATGGGTGGGGGCTTGGGACTTTGACGATGCTGTTTCTTTGAAATTTCGAACTGGAAAACATATTCAAGCAAATGGGTTCGCATCGTCAAACCTTACCCTTACATTGACTGCATCCTAAGTACAGGCTGCAGCTGAACTCCTTCCAAAGCTGCCTCAAGCGCAGGAAGAAACAGATCCATCAAACAGATCAGGGAATTCGTCTTCTTATGGGGATCATCCTGTCCGTACGGGACAAAAAAAACATTATTGGTATTATGCAGTAACCCGATATTCTTGCCATTGGCACTCAAGCCGTCATTCGTAGCGATACCCAGCAGAACCGGCTTGTTGTTTCGAAGATGGGCCTTCACAGCCATTGTCACCGAGGTATCGGTAATGCCATTGGCCAGCTTTGCCAGCGTGTTTCCCGTACATGGCAGCACAACCATAATATCGAGAAAGTTTTTGGGGCCCACAGGCTCGGCATCCACAATGGTGGTGACACATTTTTTTCCGGTTATCTGCTCAATCCTGCTCCTGAAGTACTCAGCCTTCCCAAACCGGGTGTCGCTCACTTCCACGATACCGGTTATAAAGGGGTATATGTCCGCTCCAAGCAACGCCAGTTTTTCCATTTGAGCCAGTGATTTTTCCAGCGTGCAAAAGGAACCCGTCAAACCAAAGCCAATCTTTTTCCCGGCGCAGATCACTTTTTCCCTCCCCCCTCCAGCATCACATTGTCAATGGTTATTTTTATGATTTCAGCCGCTGTCATCGGGGCCACCCTCCCCGGCAGGCTGAGAGCCCATTCAGTTTTTAAACCCAGTTTCGCCGCGTGCTCAAAGTCAATTCCTCCGGGGTTTGAAGCCAAATCCAGCAAATAGCAGTCCAAATGGATTTTGTTCAGGATGTCCGCTGTTATCAACATATGGGGGACTGTATTGACAATCACGTTCATCTCTGTAACGTAACGCTCCAGATCATTCAGGTGTACTGGCTTGTAGCCATTGGCCTCGATCCAGCTTAAATCCGAATAGTTTCTCGCTTCAACCCAGACATCCGCTCCGAAACCTGAAAGTATTTTCGCCAGTACCTTGCCGATCCTGCCATAGCCCAGGATTAGAATCTTACTGTTGTGAATGGTTCTTGGGATTGCACCGATGATCAGTTCCACGGCCCCTTCCGCCGCGGGGATTGCGTTCAGAACGGCCATTTCTTCTCGATCCAGCAGATCGAGATACCGAACCCCTTTTTTGGTGAGGCTTTCTCTGACTTCCTTTTCAATTTTGCCGGCAACAAAAAACTTACTTTCGGGCATCATCTCAATCAGAGTATGAACCGGAAGTGATTCCTCAGATAAGGGCATGTTGACAAGGCCCCCCGCTGCGGCCAGAGGAATGCCGCAGATGATGATATCCGCAATAGTGACCATTTGCGTCAGACTGGCATTTTTATTGTTGGAAAGCTTTTTATCAAAGCCATATATCTCAACCCTGTGATATTCCTTTTTCAGCAATTCGGCAAGATATAAACTGCGCATATCTCCGCCGATGACAAGGTACTTTGGTTTTTGCATTCATATACCCCCCGCATCAATCGATTTCCCGTTTGCTGCCTTCTTCGCATATAATCCATCGTATGACGGGCAGGGGGTTCCAGTGCTTGTTCTGATGAAATTTCAAATGAAGAATGGATCAGAAGGGTCTGCTGAACACAGAGAATAGAATTCATCATGGAGACCACAACAGGTATCCATGTTAAAACATTATAGTGTCCAGCAGGTCCGGAGCAAAGTCAATATCTCCGATGGCGGATAACCCCATTTGCTCTGTTCTGAAAACATATCTTATCACTTGTTCGATTGATTCGAGGGAGACCCTGTTGATGCTTTCCAGAATCTCGTCCGGCGTGCGGATCCGCCCCATCATCAGCTGTGATTTGCCCATGCTGTTCATTCGGCTGCTGGTGCTGTCCAAGCCCAGAATGAAGCTTCCCTTCAGTTGATTTTTCGCTTTTTCCACATCACTGATGGTCAGGGCTTCACAGGTAAGGGTTTCAATTTCATTTTGGATATGCCTTATCACTTCTGTGTACTGCTGGGGGCTGGATGCGGCATATATTGTGAACATGCCTGCATCCCGGTAGGATGTGGGGTAGGAATAGATGGAATAGGCCAGCCCCAGTTCCTCGCGAACCTTCTGAAATAAGCGTGAGCTCATTCCGCCGCCCAATATATTGTTCAGGGTTAAAAGCGAATACATGCTTTCCTCGCCATGCTTTACACCCCTGAAGCCAAGGCATATGTGAACCTGCTCGGTATCTTTCCGCTTCACCTTGAGGCTTCTGTTGAACCATGGCTTTCGGGCGACCACCTTGCAGAAATCATTGGACTTCCAGCTTCCAAAGTATTTCCTCACCATTTCCACAAGCTTCTGTTCATCGAAATTCCCCGCTACGGAAATGACACTGTTCTCCGGGACATAAAATAACCGCATGTATTCCAGGATATCGTCCCGCGTAATAGCGGAAACCGACTGGCAGCTGCCAAGAATGGGATATCCAAGGGAGTTTCCGCTCCATACCTCTTCGGTGAGCATATCATGTACCATTTCTTCAGGATAATCTTCGTACATGCTGATCTCTTCCATGACAACCTTTTTCTCGGTGTCGATATGAGATTTATCATACCGCGAATGAAACAGCATGTCGGCAACCGTATCAATAGCCAGTTCCAGGTCTTCATCCAGTGTTTTCGTGTAGATGCAGGTGCATTCCTTTCCGGTAAATGCATTGATTTGCCCGCCAACATTGTCGATGGCCATAGCGATATCCTTCGCGGTTTTCGTTTCGGTGCCTTTAAACAGCATGTGTTCAATAAAATGAGAAATGCCGTTCTGTTCCGGGGTTTCATAGCGGGAACCCGTCCCCACCCAAAGGCCGAAGGAAACCGAACGCACATACGGCAGTTTTTCATAAACCAGGGTTAAATTGTTTTCCAATATGATTTCCTGATACATTCTCTCTCCCCCCGCTTCTTCAGCGAGAAACGGACTGTATAATAATGTAACATTATTATGTGCTATTATACCATAGACTGAGGCTATTGTAACCCCGTATATGTATCGGCAATTTCAGCAGTTCGCTGATAGGGACAGGTTGTGGGACAGGGGGGACAGAGGGGACAGGTTCCTTTGTCCCCCCTGTCCCCCTCTGTCCCATGAAAAAGGACAACCCTTTGGATTGTCCTTTTTTATCCAGTTCATCGTACCTATGCCTTCAGGCTTTTTCCGTCGCTTTTTCCCGAAAACCTCTTCATGGCCACACAATTTGGCGCGGGGCCTTGGCAACTGAATGGCAAACCCCGCATTACAGCGGTATGGCATTGATTCCAATTTCACCCCGAACCTGAAAAGAAGATACATAATTGCGCATCTGGCGGTTGGGTTCGTCATGAAACTGAACTGCCGCTTTCCCGGTATACCCGCCTTTTATGGCATCAGTTTCACGGTATTGCTGTAAAACGTATTTTTTTGAACCTGCGATCATCTCTCCGATTTCGCGGATGTCGGAATCATCCAGCTGGGGACAGAAGGTGGTTCTGAACTCGTAGTCCACATCGCCTTCCCGCAGCAGGGTCATGCTTTCGAGCAGGTCTTGCTCGTCAATTTCCGATCGGCAGATTTCACGGTATTTCTTCATTGGGGCCTTAACATCCATGGCGACATAGTCCACCAGGTTTTTTTCAAACAGCTTCTTAATGACCGCAGGGCGGGTCCCATTTGTATCCAGCTTGACCAGAAACCCCATGTCCTTAACCTTTTCAATGAAGCCTTCCAGATCTGGCTGGAGGGTAGGTTCACCCCCCGTTACCACAACGCCGTCGAGGAATTTTCTTCTTCTTTGTAAAAACGAAAAGACTTCCTCTTCTTTCTGGTATGGATCATTTCCACGCTGCCCCACGAGACAACGGTTATGGCAGAATACACAGTTCATATTGCAGCCTTGGGTAAACACAGCGGCTGCAATCTTACCCGGATAATCCACCAGGGATTGCCTGACAATACCGGCGATTTTCATCTTCAGCGCCTCCATACACTTCTTTTGTAACTTACGAAACCTTATCTTTTATAACAAACTTGCGGCGATTGAAGTATTCTTCCTTTTTCCCTTTATGGAAATTGGACACAGGACGTAAATAACCGGTAACCCTGGACCATACCTCGGTTTCCCCGCCGCATTGGGGGCATGTAAAATGCTCACCGCTGATGTAGCCGTGGTTGTTGCACACTGAGAAAGTAGGCGTGATGGATATGTAGGGCATTTTATAGTTTTCAAAGCAGCGCTTGATGATGTTGCGGCAAACCTCGGTTTCCTGTATGCTTTCCCCCAGGTACAGATGCTGAACCGTACCGCCGGTATACAGGGACTGAAGCTCGTCCTGCAGTTCCATCATCTCAAAAATGTCGTCGGTAAAGCCGACAGGCAGCTGTGTTGAGTTCGTATAATAGGGTACCTCTTCCCCTGCCGTGTAAATATCGGGATACTTTGCCTTGTCCATGCGGGCCAGGCGGTAGGAAGCGCCTTCGGCGGGAGTGGCTTCCAGGTTGTAGAAATTACCGGTCTCCTTTTGGAAACCCACCATGAGTTCCCTGAGGTAATGCATGATTTCAACGGCAAAAGCCTGTCCTTCACTGGTGGTGATGTCTTTTCCCATGAAGTTGACCAGCGCTTCATTCATGCCCACAATACCGATGGTGTTGAAATGATTGTACCAGTACTGGCCCGTCCTCTCCTTGACATGGCGCAGCAGATGCGTGGTATAAGGATAAAGCCCCTTTTCTGATTGTTGCTCGATAATTTTTCTTTTGATTTCAAGGGAGGTTTTGCCTATATCGGCCATATGACAGAGCCTTTTTTTGAATTCATCCTTTGTTTTGCTTAAATATCCAATTCGGGGAAGATTAATGGTATACACTCCAATGGATCCGGTGAGGGGGTTGCTGCCGAAAAGGCCTCCGCCGCGCTTGCGCAGCTGTCCAACATCCAGGCGCAGTCGGCAACACATGGATACGGCATCTTCAGGGGACAAATCGGAATTCACATAATTTGCGAAATAAGGAATACCGTATTTGCCGGTTATTTTCATGAAGGCTTCCACCGCAGGGCTTTCCCAATCAAAATCACGGGTGATGTTGATGGTGGGGATGGGGAATGTAAAGACCCTGCCCTTGGCATCTCCTTCGAGCATGACCTCGCAGAAGGCCTGGTTGAAAAGATCCATCTCCTGCTGAAAATCGCCATATTTATCACTGGTGAATTGCCCGCCGGATATCACGGGCTCGTCCTTGAGTGTTTTCGGTACCTTTATGTCAAAGGTCAGGTTGGAAAAGGGGCATTGGAAACCAACCCTGGTAGGAACATTGATGTTAAAAATGAATTCCTGAATGCATTGCTTCACCTGATGGTAGGTCATGTTGTCGTAGCGGATGAACGGCGCGCAATAGGTGTCGAAGGAAGACCATGCCTGTGCCCCTGCGGTTTCACCCTGGGTGCTGAAGGTGTAATTGACCAGCTGGCCCAGAAGGCTTCTTAAGTGCTTTGGCGGTCTGCTTTCAACCTTTCCGGGAACACCGCCGAAACCGTCGGTTAAAACCTGCCGGATGTCCCAGCCTGCGCAGTAGGGCCCGAAGAAACCGAGATCGTGGATATGGCAGTCTCCGTTTTCATGCGCTTTGCGAACTTCATCGGGATAAACCTCATGCAGCCAGTACTTTTTGGTGAAGGCTTCACGGACATAATTGTTCAAGCCATTGACGCTTTTTTGGGTGTTGGCGTTTTCTTTGATCTGCCAGTCATTCTCACCCAGATAATCGGTGAACATGTTGATGGTGGCCCCAATTAACGCGTTGATTTCCCTGGCGCCTTTTCTTTTTTCCCGGTATAATATGTACGCTTTTGCTGTTTGGGCATGTCCGTTTTCGATGAGGACGTACTCAACAAGGTCCTGGATTTGTTCTACATCGGGTATTTGATCTGAGAATTTTTCATTTGCAAGCCTGATAACTTCATTGGTTAGCTTTTGTGCAGTGTTGAAATCTTTCCCTCCGCAGGCGACTGCGGCCTTAAAGATTGCTGAACTGATTTTTTCGGGAGTGAATTTTTCTACGCTTCCATCCCTCTTTCGTATCTTCTCCAGCATCATGAGTGCCTCCCAATCGTTCTCTACATCTTGATGCAACCATACTATCATAATACAACATCTAGTGTCAATCGGAAAAGTTCAAGTTTTTTTGTGCATATTGACCAAATGCAGGGTTCACAATGGTTCCGGGATTTGGTTAAATTTTCGACATATTTCCCCATGCAAAAACAAGTGGAATGGATCATTTCATGGACGAACCTGTCGTTTTCAAGATACTAACAGAGTTGCTGAATCTTTCAGTTGTTATTGCCGTCTTTTTGACCCCTTAAAGAAGTTCCAGACATGATGCTTATACATATCTTTAATATATTTAAGCATTCCGTTACCTCATGTTATATTGCATTTCCACACCACTAATCCGAAACTTAAAAAGCTGGAGTGTTTTCTCCAGCTCTTTAGTCCTTTTGTCTGTTTAATTCTTACGATCGCTACGCAAGCTTGCTGTTACTTTTTAAGCCATATGGAAGATGTGGCAAAAGGACGCAGCCCTATACTGTAATAGAACTGTTGTGATGAGCCTACGTAAGCTACTTTCGCACCCAGCTCGCCTACTCTGCGGATGCCTTCCAGAACGGCTGCCTTGCCCATTCCCTTCTTGCGGTAATCAGGATCTGTAGCCACCGGTTCTATCACAGCAAAGCCAGCCCTGGGATCATACCACATGCCGCAATAGGAAACAAAGTTTCCATCAGGGGCAACCACCGCCACCTTCAGGTTCAGATCCACATTTGCCCGAACCATCTCGTTTTGTGCCGCTTCTTCCTTTTCCTTTGTAAACTGAAATGGACCCTCGCCATTCAGCTCATGGTTAAAGCCCTTCCATAACACACGAAGGTACTTATACAGGTCATGAGTCTCCTTCATTGTGGTTATATGGAAGCCTTCCTGTAGTTCATAGTCTGTAGAGGTTTCATCCAGATAAAAGGCCGCGTCATATTCTTTGTTTGGCGTAGCAATATAACCCAAATCGGCTGCAACACCCTGGAAGAATAAATCCTGATCGGAGATAACAACAGTAGATTTTCCCTCTTTCGCCAGGTTCTCATTCGCATACAGCAGCATCTCCTTTTTTAAGAACGCGTATTGCGGAAATGCCAAACAATAGCAGTCACCAATCGTGGTGTCAAAGGTAGCCACGCCAACAACCTCGCCATGGTCCTCCCACAAACCGATTCTGCCGACGGCAGATTTGTCAAGCCAGAGATGGGTGGTCATCCAGTCCCACCGTACATATGTAAACTCGGCATATCCCAGCTTGATAAAAAACTCCCTGACCTTGTAATAGTCCTCGGTAATACCCGCCTGTGCGTTATAATTCCTGAAATGGATCGCCATATCATCACTCCCTCTTTAGTATCATCATAACATCTGTTGAAGGGGTTTAATATGTCTACTTTGTTTTATACCTATTCTTTATCGGGTTCTCCATATATACCTTTATAATCGCTGAAAAAACCTCCAAAAGTGAAATATGCCTGTCAGAGATGATCTCCTCGACCATCCTGACAGGCAATTCAATTCCTTTGTGCGTTCACGTTTTATCAGGTTACTCAGCAAATTATCTGATGCACCTGCCAAATTTCCTTTGAAAGCCTACGGAGCTTACACCCAACCGCGGCCTTTCACAGACTGCGCAACACGGTTGATCGCGATGACATATGCGGCATCCCTCATGCGCAGGCTCTTATTGCAGGCAAGCTCATATACGGCATTGAACGCTGATGTCATTTTTGAATCCAGCTTTTGCAGCACTTCATCCTTACCCCAGAAGTAATTCTGGTTGCATTGAACCTGTTCAAAATAGCTGCAGGTCACTCCACCAGCATTGGCCAGGAAGTCGGGGATCAGGAAAATACCGCGCTCTTCGATGACTTTATCTGCGTCCGGCGTAGTTGGGCCATTGGCTGCTTCCAGGATCACTTTCACCTGCTTGCTGATGTTATTGACATTGGCAGCAGTGATCTGGTTTTCAAGCGCCGCAGGAACCAGGATATCAACATCCTGCTCAATCCATTCTTCCCCGGGAAGAATGTCACAACCCAATTCCTTTGCCTTATCCTTGTCAATGGTTCCATAGGAGTCGGTAATCCGGGTGAGCGCATCAAGATTAAAACCGTCCTTTTTACGGAAGGTATAGGCCTTCTTGTCTTTTGCATCATAGCAGGAAATGGCTAAAACGTTTCCGCCCAATTGCTGATAAAGCCTTACCGCATACTGGGACACGTTTCCAAAGCCCTGGAAGCTCGCTGTGGTCTTATCCAGCGCAATCCCCAGTTTCTTCAAAGCTTCGCGCAGCACATAGATTACGCCAAAGCCGGTTGCTTCTGTTCTGCCAAGGGAACCGCCCATTCCAACCGGTTTACCGGTAATAAATCCCGGATATTTGCCGCCATGAATGGTTTCATATTCGTCGAGCATCCAGAGCATATGCTTTGCATTCGTCATGACATCGGGTGCAGGTACATCCTGTACCGGCCCTACATTTCTGGCCATTTGTCTGACATAACCCCGGCAAAGCTGTTCCTGTTCCCTTTCAGAAAGGTTTCTGGGATCGCAGATGATTCCGCCTTTACCGCCGCCCAATGGGATGTCTACGACGGAGCACTTCCATGTCATCCACATGGACAGCGCGCGAATGGTGTCAATCGTTTCTTGCGGATGGAAGCGGATTCCTCCCTTTGCCGGACCCCTGGCATCATTGTGCTGGATGCGGTAGCCATTGAAAATCTTTACGCTTCCGTCATCCATTTTGACCGGAATTAAAAAATGATATTCGCGCATCGGCTGGCGCAGCAATTCACAGGTCGCGCTATCCAGACCGATTTTCGCAGCTACGGAATCAAATTGTTGCTGCGCGATTGCGTACGGATTATAAGATGTGTTGCTCATAACAAAACCTCCATATTACTTATGCCTCGAAATCGAGGGTAGAATGACGAGTGGGATTCCTGCCCTGCAGGTGAGAAATTTGAAAGACGAGGGAACAAAAGTTGCAATCAGCTTCTTTTTTCAGTTGTCTTTCAGTTTCAAATCGGTATCATCTATATATCCGGTTAATCGCTCTATTTGCGTCAGTCAAGTGTAATGCCCGGTAGACAAGCAGCGACGATCCATAAATATATGCATTTTCAGCCTTTGATACGACCTGCATATTCCTATTGTAACAACGTCATTCTTCATTGTCAACCAGAGGATTTCGTGCACGCACCGCAATGAAAAAAAATTGTATATGAAGGTTTCTTTTTGTGTTCCGCCATTCTAAATAGATTCTGGCGGTGACCATACGCTCCATACCGATGCTTCAGCATGGCAGGCTTTTTGGCTGTATGGATGAAATGTAGTGGATGACTGGAGCTGAATATCAGCATTCCACAGGTTAACAAATATGTTACCCGATTCATAACAAATTGACAATTTGCTTCCAGTCGTATATAATAAACCCATGGAAAGGACCGTCATATCATGTCTTTTCTATGAAAGGCTTGAATGGTTACGACAGCGCTTGAATGATGATGAAAGCGGGAAGTAAACAGTGCCTTTTGTTTTTTTGCGCTCTGAAGTGACTTGGGAAAATGCCCACGCTTTGGTTCTATGGTTACAGAATAAAATGGAACAGTAATGGAACAGTATATGAAGTCTATCAAAGAAAGGGCTAGTGTATGTGAGATGTTATACATGACTGAAGTTGACAAAGAGAGATTACAAACGCTTCTTAAAGACATGTTTTTTGATGATGGCATTACGGAAAAGGCCATTTCAGATCTTGAGAATGAAATAAAAAGGGCGACCGTAGTAACACCGGAGGAACTACCAAGAGATATCGTCACCATGAATTCCCGTGTGTTACTGTGTCTGAACGGCGATGATACCGAGGTTTCGCTGGTTTATCCGGATGATGCCGATTGGTCGGAGCAGAAGTTATCCGTATTCTCCCCTATCGGGATGGCTATTTTAGGCTATCGCGAGGGAGATACGGTTCAATGGGAGGTTCCCTCCGGTGTAACAAAGATTCAAATCCTGAAAATCTTGTATCAGCCCGAAGCGGCCGGCCATTATCACCTGTAGGCAACACAAACAGGACACAAGGGGACGGGGGGGACAGGTACCTTGTCCCATTTCTTTTTTACGTTTCTTAATACTAAGAATCCAACAAAACAATAAACTGGGAAGCTGGTTTTTATGTATGACAAAATGTTGTAAACGGGACAAGGGACCTGTCCCCGTTGTCCCATGCAAATGCATCGTTATACGAAATGGGCAGTCTTTAGGTTCGTAAACCCACATGAACGTGGGGCTTTCAGAATTTTTACAATTGTCGATTCAGCCATCCAGAAATTCATCTAGCCACTTCATATATAGCGCATCATCATTTTTATCCCAATTAACCTTTTTGATAAAATCGTCTATACTCTTTGCTTCAAGAAAAGTAATGACTTTGCTGTATTCTTCATTCGAATGAAGATATAGTAAATAAATTGCTGACGATCTGTCCTTTGTTGAATTTTTTAGAGATACTATTCCTTCTGCCTTCAGTTTCTTATACTGTTCTTCATCATAATTATTTTTTATAACATCTTTAATATCATTACGTAACTTAAATTCTGTTGTTGTAAAATCAATAAGTGAAAATGAAACAGCATTCATTTCATTTGGTCTTGCTTTATTACTCTGTGAATATTTTATAACACCATATGTCATTAGATGTGCTAATTCATGCTGGAATGAATCATTTGCAATACCTTCAGGGGGTTCTCCATACTCTTTATACATCTGTTCCGATAAATTGAACATATCAATTAAATATATATTTTCATAATCTGTACAAGCATTGGTATTTCTTTCGTGAAATTGTACTACTTCATTTTCGATTGGGAGAACAGCCAGATTAAAATGTGGTTTTTCAAAATCAAGCCCCATCTTTTTTGTAAGATAAATATACATATTATTGGTTATTATGTCGTAATCCTTTATTTGCTTAGCAGGTATTTCTTCTTCATAAAACAAAGTATAATTTTCAAAGCTTTTGCTTTCCATATTCTTCAAATTTTCTTTTTTAATTGTTCCACAGGAAGTTAAAACACAAATTACTAAAGTAAACAATATGATGCACTTAAATTTTTTTATCATACTCTTCCTCACTTATATCTCAAAACATTCATTCTGGTATTCCCCACCATTCAGTATATCAATTTTTAAAGAGAAGTTGAAGGGCTAATCGCTGGCAAGATGATTAGGACAGGGGGCGGGGCCCAGGTACCTTGTCCCATTTCTTTTTAGTGTCTCTGCACTAAGGATTCGACAAAACAATAAGCCGGGAAGCTGGTTTTTTATTTATGGCAAAAGGTGGTAAGTGGGACAAGGAACCTGTCCCCGTTGTCCCAGCTGGCTGGGACAGAGGTACCTGGGNNCCGTTGTCCCGCTAATATATATCGAATGGAAGCTTTCATTGACGCGGTGAAGGCAAACAATGACGGTCAGTTTAAGCTCAATGTTTCCGGTGTAGGCGGTTGGGACTTATACCCGTATTTCTGGTTGTTCGGTGGTGTTCTCACTGATGACGGCTTTACAAAACTTGAACAGATTGAATGACATTGTTCCCGCACTTATTCCAACATACAACGGCAAAAGCACCCTTTTTATGGGCGCCAGGTATTATTCAAGCTATACTTATTTACGCTCATGCTTCCGGGGTTTTTGAACCTGATACCGCAGAGCATTATCTTAAAAGGCATAAAGATACCTTTTCTGTTTCCGGAAGGAATGATTGGAACAAGAAGCGGGGTGGATACGGCGTTGATGCCATTGTCGATGGAGTTTTAATATCGACGGCTTTCGACGTAGTATATGACTGGAAAGATCATATTCGCTACGCCTTTATGAGTGATTTTGCTAAAGAAGATGAGAGTGACAGCGGTGATGTATCGTGGCTAATCAAAGCGCATTTTAATGTGGTTCAGTTTTACGATTGGATGTTCAAGCACGAATCTCTTATTCCTCCCGTACCTGAATATACCGACCCCCTTGGCAGAGTTTTGTCGTATTCAACGGTCTTGCACAAAGTGGAAGAATGCAGGGCGGGAGGAATAGCTCCTATGGCATACGGAGCAATATATGCAGCTTCTCGTTCTTTTTGGGAAGAACACAGAGAGTGGGGATTGTACTGTAAAAATGGACAACCCATGAGCTTTGGTGGATGGCTGCAGTTTATGGATATCAGCAAGGGGAGTTCATGGCGCAGGCATATTCTGTCTGAGTTTTGCGGGGTAACACAAAAGACTGGATTTATGGGCATTCATATGGACACTTATGGGTTTCCCAAGGATGCATATAATGTGGACGGTGTACCCGTTGACCTCGCCGCAGAATTTTCGACGCTTATTCATGATGTCAAAGAATGCTTGAAAAGCGTGAACCTCAATACGGGCGTCATTTTCAATTGCGTGGGTAACTGGCCGGTTGAAGCAGTCGCCAAAAGTCCGGTCGATGCGGTATACATTGAGGTATGGCCTCCTTATGAACGGTATTCGCATTTAGTATCGCTGGTTCGGAAAGGTTTGATTATTGGGCAAAGAAAGCCGGTCATTCTGGCTGCGTATATGTCCGCCTTCAAGACTGCGCATACACCCGATGAAATTTCGGCTGCAGAAAATGCCCTCTTATTAGCCTATTCGGTCATCCATGCCAGCGGCGGGACACAACTCGTCCTCGGCGAGAACGCTTGTGTCCTGTGTGACCCTTACTATGCCGAGCACAAACCTTTGCGACTGGGTTTTCAAGCCGAGCTTCAAAAATATCTTGACCACGTCGTCAGAATGTCGGAATTGTTAGATATGAGGCTTGTTGAGGATATATCCGCGGAGTTTACCGGGGGTATAAACACAGAATTCCAGTTCACCGGAGCCACTTGCAGCCCCTTTCCGGAAGTCAATGCTGTTTGGACGGTAATAGGCCGGGCAAATAATAAATATGTCATTCAGCTTGTTAATTTGACAGGTCTGGAGCATGATTTCTGGAACAGATTTCAGAAAGGGCCGGAGATTGTAAACAATTTACTCATCGAGGCGTTAGTTGATTATGAAATCAAGGGCATATATGCCAGCTGTCCTGATTATAATGACGGGAGGCCACAGGATATCAGTTATACGCTTAAACAGACTGAACGCGGTCAAGCGGTATGCTTTACTATCGTTATCACTGAATAGTCCTTGTACACAACTATTTGAAATGGGTATATCAGAATACACCAAAAGACTGGAGCAATACCGTCCGGCTTTAGCGAATCTTACCGGTTTGCTTTTGATGGAGTTGTCCCGCGATTATGTAACACAGTTGTATGCTGCAAAGAAAAGTCGTAAGTATACACGGAGTATGAATAAAACTATCGAACTGATTCATTATATGCATAACAATTACAGCAACAAAATAACAGGAGAAAAAATTGAAAACGAGCTATTAGTCTCCTTTGACCATTTAAACAGGATATTCAAGCAAATATACGGACAGACCATCTTTTCTTATTTGACCCAAATTCGAATTAACCACGCAAAAGACCAGTTTGACCTTATGGATATTGATGCCGGACAATATGGGAAGTGGACGACGAAAAAGTACGCGCTGCCGGAATTGAAAAGAATACTGTCCAAATGGCAGACAGACCTGAGAGAGCGGGCATGGAACAGCCTTTTCTGGGGTAATCATGACCAACCACGTGCTGTATCTCGTTTTGGGGACACCTCCAATCCCGTATTCTGGAATAAGAGCGCGAAGATGCTTGCGACATGCCTGATGTTCATGCAAGGGACTCCCTATATTTATCAGGGAGACGAACTAAAAAAGGCTTGAAACTTTTCAGCTAATCATATATATTATTTCTGAAGGCTATGCAACTGACGGAAAGCATCTGGGTGACAGATGTGGCAGGGTCACCTGCAGGGAGCATAAGTGTATTGAAGCCGACCGTCTGGGCAAACGAAAAGGTTTGTTCAGGCGTTTTTTATTTCAGGATGGTTTTTCAGGAGGTACTCAGAGATGAAGATGCTGTCACTTGAACAGGAACTTAGAACCAATACATATCCAGGCAGGGGGATCGTCCTTGGCAGGTCCAAAGACGGCGGCAGGGCTGCAGCTGCTTACTTCATCATGGGAAGAAGCACAAATAGCAGAAACAGGATTTTTGTTGAAGACGGGGAAGGAATCCGCACGGAGGCATTCGACCCTTCAAAGCTCATCGATCCAAGCCTGATCATCTATGCTCCGGTAAAAGTGCTGGGGAACAAAACCATTGTAACCAATGGTGACCAAACAGATACGATCTATGAGGGCATGGATACCCAGCTCACTTTTGAGCAGTCTTTGCGGGGCCGTAAATTTGAGCCCGACAACCCAAACTACACCCCTCGCATTTCAGGTATTATGCATATAAATAACGGTAACTATAACTATGCGCTGTCCATTCTCAAAAGCAGCAATGGTGACCCCGCCGCCTGCAACCGATTCAACTTTGCCTATGAAAAACCTCTCGCCGGGCAGGGGCATTTCATCCATACCTATATGCATGACGGCGATCCGCTGCCAAGCTTTGAAGGTGAGCCAAAGCCTGTTGAAATCCCGGATGATATTAACGCTTTCACCGATATGATCTGGAACAGCCTGAATGAAGAAAACAAGGTATCGCTGTTTATTCGGTTTATCGATATTTCATCGGGTCAGTATGAAACGAAGATCGTAAATAAAAACGGATAGATCCATGAAAAGAGGTGCAACATGAACGAAATTGAATTAAAGTATGGCTGTAATCCCAACCAAAAACCGTCCAGAATCTTTATGGACAACGCCGGGGAGCTGCCCGTTACCGTATTGAATGGCAAGCCGGGTTATATCAATTTTTTGGATGCGTTTAATGGCTGGCAGCTGGTAAAGGAACTAAAAGAAGCAACGGGCCTGCCGGCAGCAACATCCTTCAAGCATGTATCGCCTGCCGGAGCTGCCGTCGGCCTCCCGCTTTCCGATGTTCTATCCAAAATCTATTGGGTGGATGACCTTGGTGAACTGTCTGCGCTGGCATGTGCTTACGCCAGAGCCAGAGGTGCCGACAGGATGTCCTCCTTTGGTGATTTTATCGCATTATCCGATGTTTGTGATGTCGACACGGCAAACCTGATTAAACGGGAGGTTTCCGACGGGATTATCGCCCCCGGATACACCGATGAAGCCCTTGAGATCCTCAAGTCAAAGAAAAGCGGTAAATACAATATCATTCAAATCGACCCCGGCTATATTCCGGATCCGCTTGAAAAAAAGCAGGTGTTTGGGATTACCTTTGAACAAGGCCGAAATGATTTGGATATCGATGGTGATCTTCCTGCGAATATCGTAACCACGAATAAGGATATTCCGGACAGTGCTTTCATCGATATGAAAATTGCATTGATCACTTTAAAATACACGCAGTCAAACTCCGTTTGTTATGTCCGGGATGGCCAGGCCATTGGCATCGGGGCCGGCCAGCAATCCAGAATTCATTGCACAAGGCTTGCGGGAAGCAAGGCTGACAACTGGTTCCTGCGTCAGTCTGCGCAGGTGCTGGGGCTGCAGTTTGTCGATTCTCTTGGAAGGGCTGATCGTGACAACACCATTGATCTGTATATCGGTGAGGAATATGAGGATGTCCTCAAAGAAGGCCAGTGGCAAAAGCTTTTCAAGGTGAAACCTGAAGTATTCACCAGAGAAGCAAAACGAGCATGGCTGAACAAAATGCAAAACGTAACCCTGGGTTCTGATGCGTTCTTCCCCTTCTCCGATAATATTGAGAGAGCTTATAAAAGCGGTGTGAAATACATTGTTCAACCGGGCGGTTCGGTCAGGGATGACCTGGTGATTGAATGCTGCAACAAGTACAACATGGCAATGGTATTTACCGGAATCCGGTTATTCCACCATTAGTTTGAATCAATACCGCGTTTTGTATACTACTCTTTGTCTGTGATAGTTACCAAAATACAGCAAGCCGGTAAATCAACCGGCTTGCTGTTTTGTTTCCTGCCAATACAATTCTATGGAACAAGTAGTGAAACTGTATCGGGAGGAGTAATTCATTTTTCAAGGCATGATACGGCGTATCAGGTTTTGTTTTTATTCGTTTTCCTGCAAAGCATGGTATGGCTTAAGGGGTTCTTTTTTCATTCGTTTTCCTGCAAGGCATCACACCGCCAAGCAGGTTCTGCGTGCCCCCTAAATCCTGTCATCTCTTCAACAAATCCTGAACGATCTGAGCAATTTTTTCATATGCTTCATTCAACGGTGCTTTTACAGAAAAGCTCTTGTCCCTGCCAACAATTTCGCAACAGCTTTCCTTCATATTGCGGGGGCTGACGATCACCCGAACCGGAACACCCAGTAAATCCGCATCTGAGAACATAACACCCGCGGTTACTGTTCTGTCGTCATAAATCACTTCAATTCCGTTTTCCTGAAGCTGTGCATACAGCTTATCCGCATATTCCTTAACTGCTGCATCGTCGGAGCGTACTGCGCATAAATGCACCTGCCACGGCGCTATGGACATCGGCCAGATGGGGCCGTATTCATCATGATGCGCTTCACATACAGAAGCGGCAAGCCTTCCCACCCCAATGCCGTAACAACCCATAATGGGATAATGGGAAACACCCTCACTATCCAGATACTGCATGGACATGGACTGGGTGTACTTTGTTCCAAGCTGGAATATATTCCCTACCTCAATGCCTCTTGATATGGTGATAGATGGTTTTCCGCATTCCGGACATATTCCCCCTTCGGTAATTTTAGCAAAATCGTGGTATTCAACAGCACCCAAATCCCTTGCAATATCCAGACCGGTATAGTGATACTCGGCTTTGTTGGCACCGCAGGAAAGATTATTGGTGTTTTCAAGGCTTTTATCAAAAAGCACAGTGAAATTCCCTTTAAGTTGATATGGTCCGGTAAACCCGGCAGTCAACCCGCATCCTTCCGTAATTTCGGCCGGATGTATCTCATAGCCCAGGTAATTTGTAAGCTTTGTTTCATTGGCATCAAGGTCACCTCGGAGAAACAGAACGATATAGCTGTCATCCTCATTCTTTTGATACATAACCGCCTTGCAGCATTTTTCAGTTGTCATTTTCAAAAACCTGCTGACATCTTCGATGGTCTGCATGCCCGGTGTATGAACAAGCTGCAGCGGGCTTGAAACTTCGTCGCGTTCATTATGAACGACGCTTTGCGCCGCTTCCATGTTAGCCCGGTAACCACACTCGTGGCATAGAGCGATGGTATCTTCGCCCACAGGCGTCAGCAGCATGAACTCATGTGAAATTTTTCCGCCCATCATGCCAGAATCAGATGCCACTGAAATCACGTCCGGAATTCCGGCACGAGCGAAAATCCGCTCGTATGCCTTAAAACAAACGTCATAATACTGTTCCAGATCCTCCTGGGAGGTATGGAAAGAATAAGCATCCTTCATCGTGAATTCCCGTACCCTTATGAGTCCGGCACGGGGACGTGCTTCATCACGAAATTTTGTTTGAATCTGATAGATCATGAACGGATACTTCACATAGCTGTTTGCGTACTCCCGCACCAGATGAACAGCCGCTTCCTCGTGGGTCATTCCCAAAATGAGCGGGCTATCGTTTCGATCCTTCAAACGAACCAATTCGCCTCCAACACTTTCATATCTGCCGGATTCCTGCCACAACGCAGCGGGAAGCACCACCGGGAAATGAACCTCCTGGCCGCCAATGGCATCCATTTCCTCACGGATGATTTGTTCAATTTTCCGGGTAATTCTGCGCAGCGGCATATAGGATGAAAATATTCCGTTGCCCACTTGTTTCATGTAACCGCCGCGCAGCATCAGAATATGACTGTCAATGACACAGTCGGAAGGTTTTTCTTTAAATCGGTTGCCTACCATTTTCTCAAGTTTCATTTCCAACACCTCTCCAGTTTCTCAAAAATAAAAAGCCCTAAACCGATAAACAATCAGTTTAGGGCGAACAATTCATGTCCGTGGTACCACCTAAATTTGGAATGTAAGTTCCACACTCACTGCACAAAACCACCTATTTTGTACATTTCTCTGTAATGGGAGAACCCAGTAAATTTCACTACCCCGGGTGAGGCGTTTCATTCACAGCTCAAAGATGGGTTCAGCATGCGCATATGAAAGGCTTTCACCAGCCGCCTTCTCTCTGAAATATCCGAAATGCTTACTATTTCCTGTCATCACTTTTTATTCGGTTGTGGGATCATTATAGTATACGCGGTTGTTCAAGTCAAGATTCAGTGATAAGCTCTTTTTAAATCTGAAACCGACCGGTCATCTGTTTCAATTCCTCTGCGGATTGCGCAAGGACATTGGCTTTATTGGTAATGGTATTCATCAGCTCACCCTGAACGCTTATTGCGACTACCGTTTCTTCTATTCCCGCAGAGTTTTCTTCGGAAATGGCTGCAATATTCTCTCCGGCCATATTCACTTTTTGCACATTGTGAGATATTTTCCCCAGGCCGGTTGAAACCTGATTCACCTTTTCAACCATTGAAGCCGTATCAGACTGGATACGATTGAAGATATCTCTGGTAATCTGAATAATTTCAGTACCCTCGTGGACATTTTCATACCCGCTCTCAAGTGATTGTGCGATCAATTTGGACTCTCCCTGTACTCCGATGACCATTTCAGTGATTTCCCGAACAGATTTGGCAACCTGCTCGGACAGTTTTCTTATTTCACCAGATACGACCGCGAAGCCTTTACCGGCTTCTCCTGCTCTGGCTGCTTCAATCGCCGCGTTTAATGCTAACAAATTGGTCTGGTTCGAAATATTGTTTATAATTTGAATAAGCTCCGATACATTGTCCAGCCTTTCATCAAACACTCTTACTTTTTGAACCGTGTTTTGGAAAAGTTCATGAATTTGCTGCATTGTTTCAACAGAGTTCTCCATTTTCCTTGTTCCTTCCCCGACAACCTGTATAATATCCGCTGAGGAATCCTGAAGGTCATCCTGATTCTGATTGGCTGTTTGAATTAATTCAGAAAGGTTTGAAATGGATCCGGCTATGTCTGTTGCGGAACTGGCCTGTTCTTGCGCGCCTGCTGACATTTGCAGCATTGTATCCGTGATATTTCCGATCCCGGTTTTTCCTTCGGTAACACCTCTTTTCATATCCGTGCTTTCTTGCTCCACCTTTTCGGAAGCTTCCTTAATCCCACGAATCATACTCTTTAGCTGCACCAGAGTTTTATCAATTGAGCCGGATAATTGAGCAACTTCGTCCCTGCCGTCAAATTTAGTTTCCTCTACGTTCAGATTCCCTTCGGATATCTGGTTTAGCACATTGACAACCTTATAAAGATTCTTGCTGATATTCCTGCTGATGATGAATACAATAGCAAATCCAAGTACCAGCGCGGAAATAATTGATATTATCAGGATAAAAATCGCATTCTGAACCTTCTGACTGGCTGAGCTTATGACCCGTTCCATTTCCAAATCCACTTCGGTTTTTAAGCGTTCAAATGTCAGTTCAGTTGGGTCTCTCAGGCCGGACACTTTCACAACCGCCATAATCGCTTCCTCTGAAGATTTTGATATGATTTCGTTGTTGAAGGTATCATCTACTTTTTGGTTGTTTTTTATGATAATGTCAAACATATGGAATTCATCATCGATAAGCAGTTCAGATTGCAGTTTATCCTGAAGTGCATTAAATTCATCCTGTAAAGCCCTATATTCATTGATCAGCCTTTCTCGGGGTAAGCTGATATAGTCAAGAATGATAAGCTCCTTTGACTTAAATATCGAACTCATTTGAGTCAGTTCGACAGCCCGGGTTGACGTAGCCTTCACTTCACCGATGGCATTTCTGATTTGATATAACGACATAGTGACAAAAGTAGATGCTATAATAACTAGTAATATGGTAACCAATAATGAGATATTATACTTTACACCAATTTTAACATTCTTCCACCTCAGACGAGACATATCAATTCTCCTCTCAAAATAAACTGCTTATTTCTAAGTATAAGAAAGCATTGTCTAACCAGCCGACCATTCAGATAATAAAGCTTATCTATGAATTGGTGTCGAAAAATTCGTAGCTTTGGGCAAAACCCTGTTTAAATGTAATGTTCGCTTTACGCTGTAACAATTGTAGTGTTCTTAAATGGCTATAAAACCATATTACCAACATTCACTGAATCTTAACAAGTTTTTATCCTGAGAGAAAATGTATTCGTATCAGAGATCGGGGTGGACATACCTTCCCTTAGAGACGGTTGCTTTTGTGAACTGAATTGCCTGAACAGGACAACGGTTTATACACGCCAAACACTGGGTGCAGTGCTTGCCCCAGGTAGGCCTTTGCTCTTTCCAGTTCCTGAAAAATAAAAAATCATAATTTATCTCTCCAAGTATAAACGTTTTAACAGGGCAGCGTGTTACAACCTCGTAAAGCTAATTCGGGTCCGAAAGCTCAGCTTTCATGAATGACAGTACCCTGTTGATCTGGTCCTCATCTTCGATGATGTCCGGCTGCCAGTTGTTGGCGCTGCCGGTATATACGTAGCAAGGGATGATGTTATAAGACTTACTGGCCACTTCTTCGTCAACAACTTCGATCGTGTACTGGTATATCATTGTTCTGTTCATAGGGGCATTATGACCACCATAACAGAAATTACCGAGAGAGTATGCGATATCTACTCCGTTATATTCTCCCAATGGCTGAAGTACATGCGGATGGGCACCGAGAAGAAGGTCAGCTCCCTCATCAATGTATTCCTTGGCCATCTGCACACACCAGTCTTCAACTATATATGATTTTTCAGTTCCACCATGATAATATACAATCTGGAAATCACTATGCTCTTGTGCTGCTTTCAGATACTGAAGCTTAGATCGTGCTTCTTCCAGGTTTCCGCCACCGCCCGTCATGCCACAGGTGGAAATACAGATTACAGCCAGCCGATATCCGTCCTTTTCCAGGTAAATGATGTTTTCATCTTCTCCCCAAAGAACGCCTGCTTCACCCAATGCTTCCTTGGTGTCTTCTGCCCCTTCATCGCTATAGTCATACAAATGGTTATTAGCAATGGTTACCGCCTCAATGCTGTTGTCTGCAAAGATCCTGGCATTTTTCTTCGCAATCCCCTGTTCTTTTCGAATTCTTGCATTTTCACTGAAGTAAAAATCCTCATCCTTCTGCTTGTCCACCATATAATCACACTCAATATATCGACCGCTGGTTTTTAGAGCTGCAAGGATCCTGGAATACAATTTGAGTTTATCTGCATGTGAGAAATGGTGCATTGTTTGAAAAGAGACGGCAGCATCATACTTTTCAATGCCAAAATCATAATCAAAATAACTGGCATGGATTAAGGTTATGTTTTTGTCAGGGTGCTTTTGCTTCAGTTTGTCAAGCATCGCCTGTGTCAGGTCTATGCCGGTAACCCTAATGAATGGCCTGGTCTTGAATATTTCATCAAGCTCCAATCCTGTACCGCAACCTAAATCCAGAAGGTCTTCAACATCTTCGGGAATGAGTTCAG
>LSQX01308205.1_pt1 | contig 31338 bp, 22 predicted proteins | sample 654561 | NCBI WGS metagenome assembly LSQX01 (sample SAMN04489861, study PRJNA283612) | anaerobic digester metagenome | isolation source: 4 biogas reactors fed with cattle manure at either 37C or 55C with and... | place: Denmark: Kongens Lyngby | collected 2014 | reverse complement strand
CCCCATGTACGTCGAGACGAGTTTGTTCAGCTGCCGGTACTCCAAAATGAGGCGCGGAATGGAGCTCACCGGATCGTCGGGCCGCTCGCCGTGGGAAAGCTGCGTCATCACTTCGACGTCCGTCGACACCCCCGTCTTCGTCTTCTTCACCGGCTTGAACCCCAAGCGGTCGAACAGAACTTCCGCCAGTTGCTTGGGCGAATCCAGGTTAAACTCGATGCCCGCAATGGCAAAGATGCGCTCCTTGAGCTCTTCGATCTGAGCGACCAAAGCCTCTTCCTGCTCGGCCAGGATTTCCGGATGGCACAGTACGCCCGTCTCTTCCATCTCGCCCAAGACGCCGGCGAGGGGCGCCTCCACTTTGGTCAAGAGCTCCGTCATGCCGTGGGCTTCGATCTGTGGCGCGAGGTACTGCTGCAGGCGGAGCGTCATGTCCGCATCTTCCGCCGCGTACTCGGCGACTTGCTCCAGGTTCACCTCGGCCATGGAGCACTGTGCGTCGCCGTCACCGATGAGCTGGCTGATGGGCGTCATGCGATATCCCAAAAGATCGTGTACCAAATCGTCCAGGCGGTGGCTCGGCCGGCTCGGGTCGAGGAGCTGGCTCGCCAGCATGGTGTCGAAGACGATGCCCCGCAGTTTGATGCCGGAGCGGAGCAGCACCCGGGTGTCGAACTTCACATTGTGCCCGCACTTCGGAATCACCGGATCCTCCAGTACGGGTTTCAGCTGCTGCGCAACGGTCTCTAAATCGAGATGGCTTGCAGGATCTTGGGACAGCACGGGAATGTACACGCCGTGGCCGGGCCGCCAGGCGAAGCTGATGCCGCAAAGCTCTGCGCCGGAGTCCAGGCCCGTCGTTTCGGTGTCCAGGCAGATCAGCTCCTGCTCTTTCAACGTGGCCACGACCTCCGCCAGGCGCTCCGGCGTCAAGATGAGCTCGTAGCGGCCCCGCTCGACCGCCGGCGACGCTGTATCCGTCGTTTCGGCGCCGTCTTCCTCGCGTGCGTCCGCTCCCCCGACCAAAGGATCCCGCTCCGCACGGGCCGCACCGAACTCCTCGGCCACCTTGCGGACTTCCTCCTGGTGCCTGCGGAAACCCAGTTCCCTAAAGAGGCGCAGCACCGCGTCCAAGTCGATCGGGCCAAGGGTCGCCTCTTCGAGATCGAAACGGATGTCGGCGTCGCTGCGCAAAGTGACCAGGGCGCGGCTCAACGGCAGCTGCTCTTTTGCCGCTTCCAGGTTCTCGCGGCGCTTACCCTTAATCTGATCTAGGTTCGCCAATATGCCGTCGAGGGAGCCGAACTGTTGCAGCAGCTGCGCGGCTGTTTTCGCCCCGATGCCCTTTACGCCCGGTACGTTGTCGGCCGTGTCGCCCGTGAGAGCCAAAAGGTCGATCACTTGGTCCGGGCGGATCCCCTTTTCGGCCATGAGCGCGGCCTCGTCGACGATCTCGTCTTTGTGCGCGTCGTACAACTTTACCCGGTCGCAAATGAGTTGCTCCAGGTCTTTGTCCCGCGAGACGATGTAGATCTCGATGTCGCTCAACCCCTCGTCCTCGAGTACCCTGCGCACCACGGTCGCGATGACGTCGTCGGCTTCGTACCCCGCGGCGCTGAGCAGGGGGACGTTATAAGCCTGCAAAAGATCCATGATGCGGGGAATTTGGGGGGCCAGCTCCTCCGGCATGGGCGGACGGGTGGCCTTGTACTCGGGATACATCTCGTCGCGGAAGGTGGGGCCGGGTCCGTCCATCGCCACCGCGAGGAAGTCGGGTTTGAGCTGCGTGAAGATCTTATGCAGCATCGACGTGAACCCGAAGACCGCGTGGGTAGGCTCGCCCGTTACCGGACTGTTCATGCCGCTGCGAATGGCATAGAACGCACGGAAGATTTGCGCGTAACCGTCGATCAGGAAAAGCTTTCTGGCCATGGCGGTCCCTCAAATCTGGTAGAATTCTCGTTTGGATGTCCAGACAAACTTCCGGATCCGGTGGGCCTTCTCCTGCCGGGCGGGAGGGTCCGGCGCATCCACCGTCTGTGAAGGCTGCGGGATCAGGGGAGAACCTGTCACCCGTTCCTTATCGCTCCCTGTTTCCCAGCAACTAAGCATTGCCGCGTCTGGGGAATTGCAGGGAGAATGGAAGTGGAGGGGACGGCATGGAACTCAGAGTGCACCGACTCGAAAGCGAAATCCTCGCAGACGACCTTCACTACGACGGCGACCTGGGCGCTTTGTACACCCCCCGGGCCACCCTTTTCCGCGTTTGGGCGCCCACCGCAAGCTCGATGTCTCTGGTGCTTTACAAGTCCGGCCGGGGCGGCGAGCCTGTTGCCGTCCACTCGATGCGTCCCGATGTCGCGGGCACCTGGGTATTTCGGCTGCCCGGCGACTGCCACGGAATTTACTATAACTATCTCGTAACGGTAAACGGCGAGACCCATGAAGTCGTCGACCCGTACGCCAGGGCCGTGGGGGTGAACGGCGAGCGGGGCATGGTCGTCGATTTAAGGCGCACGAATCCCGAAGGCTGGGACGCGCTGCGCAAGCCCGAGTACGTACGCTTTACCGACGCGGTGATCTACGAGCTTCATATCCGCGATTTAACGGTACATAAGACGTCGGGAATACGGCACAAAGGGAAGTTCTTGGGGCTCACGGAGCGGGGGACGCGGGGGCCCGGGGGCGTCAGTACGGGCCTCGACCATTTAAAGGAGCTGGGCGTCACCCACGTGCACCTGCTTCCCGTTTTCGATTTTTGCACCGTAGACGAGGCGGATACCAAGACTCCGCAGTACAACTGGGGCTACGACCCTCTCCATTACAACGTGCCCGAAGGTTCCTATGCCACCGATCCCTTCGACGGTTCCGTCCGCATTCGCGAGCTCAAGGAAATGGTAAAGACATTAAACGAAAACGGCATCCGGGTCGTCATGGACGTCGTCTACAACCATACGTTCCACAGCGTCGATTCCCATCTGAACCGGCTGGTGCCCGGGTACTATTATCGCAGCGACTGGACCGGGAACTTCTCGAACGGCTCGGGCTGCGGCAACGAGCTCGCCTCCGAGCGCTCCATGGTACGCAAACTGATCGTCGATTCGGTGGTTTACTGGGCGAGGGAATACAAGATCGACGGCTTCCGTTTCGATTTGATGGGCCTGCACGACATCGAAACCATGCGGGCGGTGCGCCGGGCCCTCGACGAGGTCGACCCTTCCATTTTGCTCTACGGTGAAGGATGGACGGGGGGACTTTCTCCTTTGCCCGACCACGAGAAGGCGGTAAAGGTGCACGTAGCGCAGATGCCGGGCATCGCCGTGTTCAATGACGATCTGCGGGACGGGATTAAGGGAGCCGTGTTCGACGCGCCCGTTCCCGGGTTCGTGAATGGCGCCTCGGGTTGCGAGGAGACGGTCAAGGCGGGAATTGTAGGCGCGATTTACCATCCCCAGGTTCGGTTTGAGCGGGTGCGCTACACGAAGCATCCGTGGGCGGCCGAGCCGTACCAGTCGGTCAACTACGCCGAGTCCCACGACAACTTGACGCTCTGGGACAAGCTGGAGGCGACGTCGGGGCAGGAACCGGAAAAAGAGCGCATCAAGATGCAGAAGCTGAGCTTGGCCCTGTTGCTGACCAGCCAAGGCATTCCCTTTCTGCAAGCGGGCATGGATTTTTTGCGTACGAAGTTCGGGGACGACAACAGCTACCGCTCCCCCGACCGCGTGAACGCCATCGACTGGGAGCGCAAGGCGCGCTACTTTCACGTTTTCGAGTACACCCGCGGGCTCATCGCGTTACGCAAAGGGCATCCTGCTTTTCGACTCGGTTCCGCGGAGGCGATACGGCGGCACCTGCGTTTTCTTGATATGCCTCGCGACAAAATGGTCGGCTACATGCTGTTCGACCATGCGGGCGGCGACCCGTGGGAGCGCATCGTGGTGCTGTTTAACGCCAATCCCCATCTCCAGTGGGTGGACCTGCCGGGAGAAGGCTGGGTCGCGGTCGTCGACGGCGAACGGGCCGGAACGGAGCGGCTTTGGGACGTGCACCGGGATACCGTCGCGGTGCCGGCCCGTTCGGCGCTCGTGCTGGTCGACAAGGAGAGTTTCGAGGCCGCCTAGCGCAGCGGGGGCACGCCGGTGGGGCACGCCAACGGCGGCACGCCGGGACCCCAAAGGCCGCGGCTTGTGCCCGCACCCTATGCCCGCAGGGCCCGGGTCGCATTCATTACGGCGAGCAGCGCAACGCCCACGTCGGCAAAGACCGCCTGCCACATGTGGGTCAGGCCGAAGGCGCCCAAGGCCAGTACGATTCCTTTCACGGCAAGGGCTAAGGCAATGTTCTGCCACACGATGGAGCGGGTGCGCCGCGCGATCTCGACGGCCCGGGCGACTTTCGTCGGCGCGTCGTCCATAATGACGACGTCGGCTGCCTCGATGGCCGCATCGGACCCGAGGGCCCCCATGGCGATGCCGACGTCCGCCCGGGTGAGCACCGGCGCGTCGTTGATGCCGTCGCCTACGAACGCCACGCGGCCATTGCCCTTGGCAGCGATCCGTTCGAAAATCTCCACCTTATCCTCCGGCAGCAGCTCGGCGTAGACCTCGTCGATGGCCAAATCCGTTGCGACGCTCCGGGCCACTTCGGCGCGGTCGCCCGTCAGCATCACGGTCCGCCGGACGCCGAGCCGCCGCAGGCTTCCTACGGCCTGCGCGGCGTCAGCCTTCACTTCATCGGCGATCGTGATCGTACCCGCCAGCCGGCCGTCGATGGCGACATGCACCACGGTTCCCGTCCTTTCCGTCTGGACATCCGCGATGCCGAAACGGCGCAGCAGGCGGGCGTTTCCCAAAGCGACCGGCCTGCCGTCGACGTGGGCGACCACTCCCTGCCCGGGTATTTCTTCGTAGCGGTCGACGCGCGAGCGGTTCGGCTCTTTGCCGTACGCGTCCACGATCGACGCCGCGATGGGATGGTTCGAAAAGCTCTCCGCTAGCGCGGCGTACTCGAGCACTTCGTCCTGCGAGAAACCGTTCACGGCGGCTATCTGCTGCACACGGAAGACGCCTTGGGTCAAGGTGCCGGTCTTGTCGAAGACGACGGTGTCGAGCTGCGTCAGCACGTCCAGGAAGTTTGCGCCCTTTACGAGGATGCCGCTGCGGGCTGCTCCGCCGATGCCGCCGAAGTAGCCTAAGGGGATGGAAAGGACCAGGGCGCACGGGCACGAGATGACAAGGAGCACGAGGGCCCGGTAAACCCACTCGGACAACTGCGCGCCCGGTAGAAGGAGGGGCGGCAGAAGGGCGACGCCGAGGGCGATGGCGGCCACGGCCGGTGTATAGTAGCGGGAGAACTGGGTAATGAAGCGTTCCGTCCTCGCCTTGCGGGCCCCGGCCCGTTCGACCAGTTCCAAGATGCGCGAGACCGACGATTCGGCAAAGGGCTTGGCCACGGTCACGGTAAGGAGACCTTGCCCGTTCACGCTGCCTGCGAGCACCGTATCGCCGGGGACGACACGGCGGGGCACCGATTCACCCGTAAGAGCCGACGTGTCGACGAACGAGGTGCCCTCGGCCACCGTGCCGTCGAGGGGGACCTTCTCCCCGGGCCGAACCAAAACCCGTTCCCCCACCCGCACGTTCTCCGGGGCCACGGTATGTTCCGCTCCGTTGCGGAGCACCCGTGCCGTTTCCGGCCGAACGTCCAGCAAGTTCTTGATGGAGCGGCGTGACCTGTCCACCGCCCTATCCTGAAGCTCTTCTCCAATGGAGTAAAACAGCATGACGCCTACAGCCTCGGGCAGCTCCCCGATCAGGAAGGCACCTACCGTGGCGACGGTCATGAGGGCGTTCTCATCGAAGAAGTTGCCGTGGCGAAAATTCCGGAAGGCCGCAGCCACGACGTGCCGGCCGACGAGCCAGTAGGCGGAGAGAAACACTGCATACTCGCCCGCGGCGTAGGGTGTTCGCTGCAAAGCCGTGTGAAAGACCAAGCCCAGGACCATCAAGGAGGCGGCAACGGCGATTTCGGTCACACGTGTTTTGTGCGGAGCCTCTTCCGCGTCGTGGTCGCCGCTTAAACCGTCCGAGGCGTCATCATCCTCGCCGGCACCGTCGTCCTCTTCGGCCGCGACCAATACGACTCCGGGTTCGATGCGATCGATGATTTCCTGCACTTTGGGCGCGTACTGGGGCGGCAGGAAGATCGTGCGTGCAGCAAAATTGATCGCCGCATCCGATAGGCCCATCTCGCGCTGCACGGCCACTTCGATCTTGGCTGCACAGCTCGCGCAATCCAGGCCCTGTAACGTGAACTTGGCGGTTTGATGGGTTCGCACCGGCTGCATAGCTCTAGCGCACCTCCTCGAAATGTTCCTGTGCCACCCGGATGAGCTCTACGATATGGTGGTCGTCAAGGGAGTAGTAGACTTGCCTGCCGTCGCGCCGGTACTTGACCAGGCGATGTGCCTTGAGGAGCCGCAGGTGGTGGGAGACGGCGGGAAGGCTCATCTCCATCACGTCGGCGATGTCACAGACGCAAAGCTCTTGCGAGGAAAGAAGGTACAGAATGCGGGTGCGGGTCTCATCGCCCAGGACTTTGAACAGCTCGGAAAGGCCGGCCACCTCGATGAGCCGCTCCCGCAGGGCGCTCTTGGCTTCCGGCGCGGAAGGATCGTACACATCGCAGCAATCGGCCCGGGCCTTGGACGTCGTCATGTAGGTTCCTCCCGGCAAAATTATTAAGCAATCGTTTAATGGTATTCTACGCCGGCAGGCCGCGGGGTGTCAAGACGGGCAACTCACCGCACGTGTACGGCGTTGGTAAAAATCCACGGGCGGGAACGGCCCCAGTAGGATCGTGCTGCTTCGCAGCGGTAGGTGCCGGGCCGTTCGGTTCGATAGGTCACGTGGTCCGTGACGTTCCGGTACACCGTCTCGCCGTCCCTGAGGATCCGCACTTCCGCCCGCCGCGGCAGGCGAACAACGATATCCGCCGGGCCCGCGACGTCTGCCGCATCCCGGGGGTATTGCCGGTCGCGGCCGCGTACTTGAAAGACGAATCCCCGGGAATCGGCTAAGGCGTCGTTGGCGAGGAAACAGCGGCCCGTGCGGAGTGCCCGCAGGATCGCATGCCGGTCGCGGGCCGGGTCACGCCGCTTGGGCGGCGCCCAGATATGCGTGCGGACGGTGACGAGGCTGCGCCGGTACATGAAGTAGCCGTGGCCGTCGACGCCCCCGATCACCGGTACGGGAGGCTCGCCGAGGGCAAACCGTTCTTCGTTCAGGCGGTCCCAGTGGGCAAGGCCGGCGGGGTTCGGGCCCGTCAGGCGCAACGATAGGAAGGCGAAGCCGATTGCGGCTTGGCCTAAGTTCGTGACGCCTTCGCCCCAGTTGTTCAGGAAGTTCCATACCTCGAGAGCGCTGTAACCCGAAACCGTCCAGTCGCGCCAAGGGTAGTACGTGCCGAAGCGGGGACTGCCCCGGTCCCACGGGTGGGCGAGGATGCTCAGGCCTCCTTGCTGGGCGATGGCGTCGATGGCGTCTTGCGGGGCTAGGCCGGTGGGAATGGGCCTGCGGATGCCCAGGGCCAGGCAGTGGCCGTTGTCTTTGCAGGTCACCTCAGTGCCTACGAGAAGCAGGGTGTCGCCTGCGTATCCCTCGCGGGGAAGGGCGGACATGTCGTCGTGGTCGGTTACGACGCAAAAATCGAGTCCCAGACGGCGGGCGGCTTTCACGACGGCATCGACCGTGCCGAGCCCGTCGGAGTACTTGGTGTGCAGGTGGATGGCGCCTACCCATTCCACCAGGGCTTTCGGCTTTTCCATGACATCCACCTCACCCTACCCTATGGCAGGTACCCGGCGCCCCATGCAGAATTGGTTGGGACGAAACTTGCGGAGGTGACGCCCTTTGGTGCGTGTGAAAGGCGACCACTGGACCGCTGACTTTACGATCGCGCGCGCATTGGCGGAAGCGTACCGCGCATCCGGAAAGGACGAGATCGTCTACTTGTGCGTCGGCGATCCGGAGGGAGCGGCCACGTCCCTCGGGCCGCGCGCGGGGCAGGAGCTGTTGGCTTACTATCCTAACGTGCTGGGCACGGTCGAAGAGCCGGTCAGACGAGGCGACTTGCCGCGCGCGCTGCGCCGCCTGGCTGACGAGTGGCCGGGCGCCTTCATCATCGGGATCGAGGCGGTGGGCGGCGCAGCCGAGGATGTAGGCTTCATCGAGGTGACGGACCGCGGGCTGGCCCCGGCGAGCTTCGACGTAGGGGCCGGCTGGCCGACCGATGTCGGCGTGCTCGCAACCCTTTGGACCGATTCTCCGCCCGAGCGCCTCGAGCCGACGGAGTACAACCGCGTGCTGCGCATCACCGATGCCATCATCGACGGCCAGATCCGGTTCCTCCAACGGGTGAAGAAGTACCTTCCCGAGCTGTGACCTGCGCCTGCACCCTACGGTCGGCTACTTGAATGCCGGCCAGCATCAGGGCGATACCCAAGGCGTTTGTGACGGCGAGCGCGTCCGCTTCGGAAAGGCCCAAGACACCCACCATGCTGCCGCCCGCGGCCACAACCATCACTCCGAGCGTTAGCACCAATAGGCCCAGAGCCCGGTAGCGCAGGGCGGGGTTAGCCCGCATTTTCCAGGCCGACCACAGGGTACCGCCTACTAGCAGCAGCGTGCCGGCGATATTGAAGAAAAGGCCGATGCCTCGTGCCAAAGGCGGCCGGGTCATGGCCTCCCAACCGAGGTCGGCCATGGCCTCCGTGTCGATGGGCGCCCTCCAAAGGCTCACCGCGGCCAGTACCGACAGCAACACGACGAGCCCGGTTGCCACTTGTGCCGTGCGTCCGCCCCGAAGAAGCCATACCAGGCCCAGAGCCAGGTAACCCGTCGTCAAGATCGCGCCGGAAAGGTAAAAGAGCCGGATGGCCAAAGGTGACCAGCCGAAGGCACGTCCCACCCATTCGGCCGCCGTTCCGATGGTGAACAGCGTGAAGGCTACGGCCCAAACCGCCTGGTACGGCTTTTTCCGGGTCCGGTACTGGTTCCACACGGTCACGGCCGTGAGGAGGCTGACGACGGCGGCAAGTAGAGGAAACACGGACATCACCTCGAAATGACGGCTCTACGGTCAAGCGAGAAGGCCGATGAGGTAAGTGACGACGGCGACCGAGGCAGTGTGCCAGGCGCCTTTCGAAAGAGAGGCAGCATGTTCCCGAACGGGCTGCTTGCGCATGCGGACCAGGAGCATGACGGTGAAGAGCAAGGCGCCGATGGGCAGGAGCATGTGCAGCCACGACCAAACGCCGCTACTCGACGGCCGCGCGCCGTGGCCCCACAGGTCGAGGCCGATCAGTACTTGGACGAGGAGGAGGGCTTGGCCCAGGTAGGCGACAGCCTTCAAACCCGCGGGTACGGGAGCGCTCTCTTTCCGCGCCTTGATCAGTAGAAGTCCTACGAGTGCGTTGACGACGACCACCGAAAGGCCCAAGGTTCCATGCCAACCCCAAAATGCGTCCATGTTCTCATGCCCCCTGTGTGCGGACGATAGGACCTGCCGAGCGGGTTTAGCCGGCGAATCGGGGCCTACGAGTTGTGTCCGCGCCCCTTCGGAGGCTTGCGCCCTTTCCGGTCCTTCTGCGCCGGACTGTTGGGCTCGGTTGCGTCGTCGGCTTCGTCGCCCACGAGCGGTATGAGGCTGAAGGGAGGCGACTCCTCTTCCCACTCGTCCAGGCCGGCCGATACGTCCAGATCGCGCATGGCCGTTTGAACCCGCTCTTCGGAATCCATCAGTTCGTCCAAATACTCCGTAACCCAGTGCATTCCCTGCCGCATGGCCGCGTGATACGCTTGGTCGGCGTACTGGGAGACCAAGTGCATATCCGCGCCCTCTTCGTAGTAGAGGTACGCGGCCCGGAGCAGGTAATAGACAGGCTTGTCCGAGGGGCCGAGCTGATCCTCGTCGACGTTGCGCAAGATCCGTTCGCCGATCTCGACGTTGTATCCGATCCAGAGCAGGTGCAGCGCGGCCAGAATGCGTACGCCCGCCGTCACTCGCGGGTTTTGGGCGAGCCGGACGAGGAAGTACTCCTGCGACGGCAAATCGTTCTGCAGCAGGTAGGCCAAGGCTTCCTGGGCCAGACGCGTGCGCTTCGTGAAGACGTGGTTTACCAGGGAAGCGAGGGCGAGGCTCGAAGAGGGAAAGGGCGAGAGGTCTTCATCTTCGCCCACCATGATGTCGTAGTCGAGGGTGAACGGCAGCACCTCGTTGGACAGTACGTGCTGGGCCAGCTTCGCATAGGTACGGGCCGGGCCGAACTTGCCGGTTCTCACGGCGCGCCGCCAGATGAGATGGGCCTCGTTGATGCGGCCTCTATTATAGTGCGCTATGCCCGCCCACGTCAGTTCCACGGGGCTCCAGTCTCTGTCCGGCGTCGCCTCGTACAACTTGACGATGCCGGCGTCGTCCTCGGCGATGAGCAGCGCTTGGAAGACGAAAAGAAAGGCGCGGTCGGGATAGTCGGCCTCGACCGGATCGCCCAGCCGGGCGAGTTGGATGTAGCCGGAGAGCGCCGCCTCGCAGTGAAAACGCACCATGGGGTCGCTTTCCAGCTCGAACCAACAGTGCGTCGCCAAGGCGTGGGCTATGGGCTCGTCCGGATCGATTTGCAGCACTTCGTCGATGATGTTGAGGGCTCTCGCGTTGTCCCCCTCCCGCAGCGCGATGTAGGCTAAATTGTTCAGCGCGGGAATGGCGTGGGGACACAGGCTCAGGGCTTGCAAAAGGGCGCGACGGGCCTCGTCGTGCCGGCCGCTTTCGAGAAAGCTCCGTCCTTGGCTAATTGTAGAGAGGACTTTGCGGCCTTTGTCGGGTTGCGAAAGCATGAACTCGTGGTACGGATTTCGAGGCGGAACGGATGGGCTGACCATAATGGGCAGGCACTCCTTACCGAATCGAGATGGGCCCTGCACCGCGAGGTAGGTAAACGCCTTCCGCGTGCAAGGTGAAGGAGCCTTCGATTCGAAGTGTGTTCAGTATAGCACAAAGGGTTCTAGGCGTAAAAGGCAGCCTTAGCCGAATGGGCGGCCAGGCGGGCGAAAGGGCGGGTGAAAAGGTGGCGATCGCCAACGAAACGATGCTGTACGAGCCGATTAAGGCGTACCTTTGCCGCCGCGGCTTCGCCGTTCGCTCCGAGGTTGCAGGGCGCGATTTGGTAGCGGTTCGCGGCGACGAAGTGGTGGTAGTAGAGTTAAAAAGGACTTTCAATTTGTCCCTCCTGCTGCAAGGCGTCGAACGGCAAGGGGCGGCCGATTACGTATACCTGGCAGTGGAAGCTCCCGCCCGTCCCACCCGCCGTTGGAGCCAGGTCCGCGGCCTGTGCGAACGCCTAGGCTTGGGCCTGCTCACCGTGTCCTTTCCCGCCAAGCGCCCGGCCCGGGTGGACGTAGCGGTTGAGGCCCGCCGGCCCGACGATCTACCCCGAAAAAAGGCCGAGCGCAAGCGCTTGCTCGACGAGTTCAACGGCCGCTCCGGCGACTACAACGTGGGCGGCAGCACGCGCAGGCCCATCGTGACCGCCTACAGGGAAGACGCCCTGCACTTGGCGAGCACGCTGAAGGCCGAGGGCGCGCCGCAGACGGTGAAGGCTTTGCGCGAGGCGACCGGATGCGACAGAGCAGGACGCATTCTGCAGGACAACTACTACGGCTGGTTCGAGCGGGTGCGCCGGGGAGTCTACCGCCTCACGCCGGCAGGCGAAGAAGCGCTGGTTCAGTACGCCGACGTCATCGAGGCCTGGTCGCAAGGCCGTTAGAGTGTTTCTACACCAGACCGGGAAAACCTAGCTGAGCCAAGGCTTCATATACGACGATCGCCACCGCGTTGGACAGGTTTAAAGACCGGCGTTTTGGCAGCATCGGGATGCGAATTTTGGGTCCCGGGTAGTTTTCCAGGATAAAGTCGGACAGGCCCGTGCTCTCTTTGCCGAACACGATGAAGTCGCCCGGGCGGTACCGCAGGGCACGATACGTTACGTCGCCTTCCGTCGTCGTGAACACAAACCGCGCGCCCGGATACGTCGCGACGAGCTCGTCGAAGGAATTATGCAGCTCGATCTCGACCAAGGGCCAGTAGTCTACCCCGGACCTGCGGATGTAGCGGTCGTCCAAGGAAAAGCCGAGGGGCTGTACCAGGTGCAGCTTTAGCCCGGTGCACGCGCACGTCCGCGCGATGTTGCCCGTGTTGACGTGGATTTCCGGTTCGACAAGCACTACGTGGAGAGGCACCGGGCCTATTCCTCCGGCAGGCGGATGACCACCATGGTGTAGTCTCCCGGACCGTCGACCGTGAACTTCAGGCTGTAGGACGCATTCGGCACGTCAAACGACTCGGCAATCAGGTCGCCATCGCGGTAGATGCCCACCCACAGCAGCGTCTCGTCCAGGTACAGCGGATACTGTATCTCGACTTCGTGGCGGAAGCGGCCGCCGACGGGGATATCGTGTCCGAGCAGCTCGATGGGGTATGCGTACACGCCCGGTTCGCCGTACGGAATTTCCGGCCCCCGCACGGCAAGGAGCTCGGGCGTATAATAGTCGAGCCACGCTTTGATCATATCGTTCGACGTGGCAAATTCAATCAGTCCCGGCTCGACGTACGTTGCGGTCACGTAAGCCAGGTGCTCGTCCAGCACGGCAAAGGCTCCGCCCTGTGTGCTGCGCCAGTCCCCGTCGCCCAGCATGAACATGGCATGGGTAAACGCCACGATGCCGTGCACCCCGGGTCGCACCGTGCCCGAAGGAGCGTAGTGGCGCACCGCATCGTCGACCTTCCCGTTGGCCGAATCCACGGTCTCCGCCTCGAACAGGATGGCCCGGGCGGGCGTGGGCAAGAACTGCACGATGCCGATTTCGTCCAGCGACTCGGCTTTATGATTGATAGAATCGGGCCGGGTAAAGTAGATGTTCTGGCCGAAGGGCGCCGACGTGGAGCCCCCGACGTTGCCGTGAGCATCGCTCGACGCCCAAAGCCCGACGGAGCGGAACGCTTCAATTGAGGCCCGTTGATCTTCCGCCGTGGCCCCGAAGTCGAAGGAGCCGGTGCGGGTAGCGAGCTGCTGGCCGTGGCCCGTGCCGCGCAGCAGTTCGTCGACGCGCCGCAGGTAGTCGAACAAGGTGCCGGTGCGCGAGTAGATCACGTCGTAGCCGCCTTCCGCCGGCACTTGATGGGCCCAGCCGTGCTCACGATGATTCGCCCAGAAGCCGTCGGTCGGTTCATGATACGATAAGAACGTGTTAGGCAGCCGGTAGTCGTAGTCGATGTGGAGGTGGGGCGTGTACTGATGCCCTTTGGCCGCTTCGCGGACGACGCTCGCTTCAAGATCGGCGATGACCTGCTCCCAGGCCCCCGTGGACGACTGCCGAGCGGCCCATTCGGCGCCGAAGACGACCGGCCAGGCGATGTAGTGGCTCCACTTGGCACCGTAGCGCTCGGCGATGCGGTTCAAGGCTTCGGACTTGTCGATCAGCTGCACCCGGAACTCCTCGGGATCGAGCCAGGCGTTCCGGTTTCCGGTGTGGCGGTTCGGGTAGCCTGCGCTGTCCATCGGCTCCAAGTCTTCCGTGAGCACGTAAAAGAGCCGCCCGGGGCGAGGATCGACCACTTCCGCCCGGGCCACGGCGTACGTCCGTTCCCCGCTCGGCAGGCTGACCGCGACGGTGTATTCCCACGGGCGGTTTAGGTTGACCTCGTGGGCGCGGCGCGCCTCGATTTCCCAGCGCAGTTCGGTGCTTTCTCCAGGTGCCAGCGTGCCGGCATTCAAGGTGACCTCGCCCCGCACCGTCAGGCCGAAGCCGTATGGTTCCATGAGCGTGGCGGTGAGGGGACCAAGGGGCCGATCGCCGTCATTGGTCACAGTGGCGGTCGCCACGAACGTTTCGCCCACCGACGTCTGGATGGCCTGCGGGCTGAGGGCGACGCTGAGGCCGGGAACGGGCACAGTCTCCGCTTCGGACCTCGCGGAGATGCCCTGCTGCTCGTCGCTCCGGGCGGGGGCACCGCGTTCGGCCACGGCGCTCAGTTCGGCTTGCAGCGCGGCGGCCGGGTAGGGGCCAAGGAACACGGCTTGGACCAAAAGGTGCTGTCCGTCGGAGGCTTCGAATTGGATGCCGACTCGTTTTAGCCGCGCGGGATTCACGTGGAATATTTCCTGTAGGGCGGCCGGAACGTCGACCACAAGGGCCAGCTCGCTGCCTAGATAGTTCGCGCGCGTGCGATGGTCGTACCACTGCTCCATGCCGCTCGATCCCGGCACGGTACCCACCATGACCCAGCCGAGCGTACCGAGGCTGCGGCCTTGTTCGTCCTGAAACCTGAGGACGACGCGCGCATCGCCCATCGTGCTGAGGGCATACGCGGCAACAGCGAAGGTCAGATCGGCCGGATCGTCCACTGCGATCCATTGATGGGCGACGGCGCGGTCACCGTCGAGCGGCACAAGCTCAAGGAGTTGGCTGCCGGGCGGTGTATTTTGAATGTATGCCGAGCGGATTGTGCTGCCGGGCCGGCCGGCCCACGTCGTCCATCCGACCGGTGCTCCGGTATCCGGATTCGGATGGAACGCCGGATTGTCAACCAGGTTTCCACTTTCTCCGGCGAGGCGGAGAAGCTCGGCCCCCACCGCGCTGCGGTTGCCGGTTCGGACCCATGTCGCCGCACTGGTCTCCCGGGCAAGTGGATGCGATGAGACCATGAACATGGCGAGGGTGCACATGACGGTAAGCATCACGAGACCGGAAAAGTGCGGCCCCTTGCGGCGGCGCCATGTGTAGACGGATCCCGGCGGGCGCCTGCGGGTGCGAACGGTACCGTAATATCGGCGTGGCACGGTGGTCGCCTCCAGCGGATGAATGTTGCGCAAAAGAAGGGAGCGGCGGAGATGGCGAAACCGCGCGCATCCCGTTGACACAGATTCGGCGGCGGGCCCTTCGATGCCTGCATCAATTGGACGCCGCCTAGCACGTTTGAAGGAATGGATAAAATGAACTCCGGCACCAAACCCACTGTAATCATTTCGACGGACCTCGACGGCACGCTCCTCGGGCGCGGAAACTACGAACTGACGAATGCCTTGCCGCAACTATTGGTCGAGAAGGCTTCAAAGTACGAAGTGATTTGGGTCATCAATACGGGGCGCCGCTTCTCCTCGGTCTTTGACGTCGTGGACAGAGCGAACGTCGTGCGCAGGCCCGATTACCTCGTCGACCGGGAGACGTTTCTTTACAAGTTGGACGGCGAGAAGTACGAACCGGTGCGGGACTGGAACGAATGGGCCGAGCAGCGGGTGGATGGGGTGCAAAGGGCCGTCGCTCCTTACTTGGAAGAGTGGGAACGCCGCATTTACGAGGAGTTTCCAGGTGCGAGGGTGCGGCTCGATTCGGGCGTGCCCATCAGCGTGCAAGCCTCCGACGTGGTCCAGGGAATGCGCGTGCGGGAGGCGCTCGCATCCTGGACTCGAGCCTTGCCCGGAATCCAGATAATCCGCAACGCGGTGTGGGTGGCGATCTGGGCGGAAGGATGCGACAAGGGCAGTGTGTTGGCAGAGATTTCCAGGAGGCACGGCGTTCCCCTTAACCGGATAATGGCAGTTGGAGACAGCGATAACGACCTTCCCATGCTTGCGCCGGGAGTGTGCGGCTTTCCCGTTGCGCCTGCGAACGCGGAGGTATCGGTCAAGGACTTCGTAGCGGGAGCAGGCGGTTGGGTTTCCACGGAGCCCGATATCGACGGGGTCCTCGACGGGGTGCAGCGTTTTTTCTCGCAGCTCGGCGCCTGAGATTTTTTTGAAGGGTGGACGGTGTCTTGATTGACTTGAACGTATTGGCCAGGGTTCCCCTGTTCGGCGGGCTGTCGTCCGAGGAGCTGGAGCTTGTAGCGGCCAAGGCCGTCCGCCGCGAACACGACCGCGGCGCGGTCATCTTCTTTGAGCACGAACCCGGCGATGCCATGTACATCATAGAAGAAGGCCAGGTGCGCATCTACAGGGTCGCCGAAGACGGTAGGGAGAAGACATTGGCTCTGCTCTCGGAGGGCGACTTTTTCGGGGAGATGGCGTTGATCGACGACGAGCCGCGGTCCGCTATCGCCGAAGCTACAGAACCGTGCGTACTGCTGGCCATTCACAAGCGGGACGTACATAGCCTGATTCAGGCGAATCCGAGTATCGCGCTGAGCATGATTCAGGGGCTCAGCCGCCGCCTGCGCGAGACGAACAAGCAGCTCATGGACGCGGTGTTTCTCGACGTGCGCGGCCGCGTGCTGCGCCTTCTGCTCGATTTGGACCGGCGTTACGGCAGACCGTGCGCTGAGGGACGTTTGATCGACATCCGCCTGACGCACCAGGAACTCGCCAACATGGTAGGCACTTCGCGAGAGAGCGTCACCCGCGTGTTGACCGAGCTGCAGGACGTGGGCGCCCTCGGTTACGCCCAGCGGCACCGCATGTGGATCGACCGTCGCAGCTTGGAGGAGTACATGGAACAGGTAGGGGCGTGAAAGGCGGGAGTGGGGGCCTGCCGGCGACAGCGACGGCCGGAGAACGAACTGACAAAGCCGGGTTCCTCGCCGGGAAGGAACCCGGCTTCGCCGAGTTAACCTGAGCCCCCCTGCTACGGCAACACCAGCCGCAGATCAAAGCCGACCTCGAACATGCGCCGCCACGGCAGGTACACGTTTTCCAGCACGAAGCCTTCGGGCACGACGCCGAGGGGCTTGCCGTACCAGGTGAGTTCGAGCTCCCGCATGTCGGAAAACGTCTCCCGGGCGAAGCGGATTAGCTCCTCCGTCACGATCTGCTGCGCTTCAGTCCACCGCTCGCCCAGCTGCCACGGGTTCAGGCCCCGCTCTTGCAGTCCGCCTCCGTTCAGCCGCGTGCGCACGATGGCCTGGTAGCCCCAGTCTTCGATAAAGCGGGACAGCAAGAACTCCAGGTGGGCCTGCGCTGCTCGCCGCACGACGGGTTCGCTCGCGTCCTTGCCTACGGCGTTGTACAAGCTCGCGTGGGCCACCACCGTGCCAAGCGTGTTGCCTGCCGTATTCCATCCGGCGTACGCAGACAGGCGCTTCAGGCCCACGCGCCGCAGCAGCAAGGTGACGAAGGCCGTGTCGCCGCCGTTGGCATAGGCGACGTCAGCGACCGCTGCGGGGATGCCCTGGTCCGTGTAATGTAATATGGCTTCCGTGAAATCCAGTAGGTTCCGCCCGGGTGTATCGACCGTGGTGGATCGATCCTGACGCGGCGCTTCGTCCTGGGCTTCGCCCGGCGTGTTCAGGAACAGCATAAAGTTGGCTTCCTGCGGGGTATGGACCAAAACGCCGCCGGCCGCATAAATCTGGCCCTTCACGCTCTCCGCCAACGGCCTGTCCTCGTAGCGGGGGATGATAAAGGGCCCTTTCGTCGACGAGTAGCGCGGGTACACCTTGGGCCGCTTGCCGAAGTGAGCGTTTACGTGCCGGGCCAAAAGGATCATCGCGACCTCGTCCGCGCCCGGATAGAGCACCGCCCGCTCCTCGATGCCGAGCTCCGCCACCCGGGCCCGGATCGCCCGCTGCTCCGCCGCCGACACACCGTACTCGGCGCTGTCGTCTTGCGTGATCAGTGCGAAGTCGATGACGCCGTCGGCCACATAGTCCAGCACTTCTAAATTCAACCGGTGGTTCCGCTCCCGCCGCCAGCGCCAGTCCTGAAGCACGTCGGCTGGGATCTCGGCCTCGAGCGCTTCCATGGCCTTGCGGTCTTCCTCGCGGCCGTGGCGGGCGACCTTGTCGACAAGCTGGGAGTATTCATGGATACGCCGGCCGTACGTTGCCCAGTAGGACGGCTCTTCGTCGTCGGAGTCGTAGGCCGGGATGCGCGTGACCAAAGTAAACGCGTAGATAGGCAGCTGCGGATAGGACTGGCGAATCCCGCGCAGCACCGCCAGCCGCCCCCGGGCCTCCTCCAGGGGCGTATGCGTGATGCGCGATGCGATGAGCCCGCCGAAGGCCAACGTCTCGACCGAAACGATCAGCCCGTCCACTTCAGGCGCCACGGAGATCAGCCAGTCGCCCAAACCTTCATAGGCGCCGGCTTCCTTCTTGTTGCCCAACATCTCCCGGGGCGGCAGGAGCACCTCGCAGTTCGCAACCCGGCCCAAACGTACGGGAAGCGCGGTGTTGACGGGACGCTCGTCCAACGGAATCAGCGCAAGGCGTAACGGACGGATCATGCCAGACCTCCTGAATGACGCTCGGACCCGACGGAATTACATCACGTTCTGTATATCCTGCCACTCGGTATGGTGGTAGCCCGGTTCGTCGATGCGCTCGTATGTGTGGGCGCCGAAGTAGTCCCGCTGCGCCTGGATGAGATTGGCCGGCAGCCGGGCGGTGCGCCACGAGTCGATGTAAGCGAGTGCGCTGCTCAAGGCCGGTGCGGGGATGCCCGCTGCCGCGGCTTCGCTCACCGTTCGGCGTAGGCCCGGCAAGTGTTCGTTGGCCAAGGCCGCGAAAGTACCGTCGAGGAGTAAGTTGACCAGCTTTGGATCCTTCGTGTACGCCTCTTGAATCGGATCAAGCAGCACCGACCGGATAATGCAGCCGCCCTTCCAAATGCGTGCGACTTCGGCGAGGTTCAAATTATAGCCGTGTTCCTCCGACGCCGCCTGGAGAAGATGCATGCCTTGTGCGTAGGAGGCGATGACCGCGAGATACACGCCGGAGCGCAGCGCGGCGAGAAGACCGGCCTTGTCCTCCTTTTCCGGCTGCCTCGGCTCGCGGATGCGCTCGGCCGCCGCCACCCGCAAATCTTTGAAGCTCGACAGCGCCCGGGCGTCGACGGCTGCCGTAATGGTGGGAACGGGGATGCCGAGGTCGAGAGCGCTTTGCGAAGTCCACTTGCCGGTGCCCTTTTGCTCGGCCCGGTCCAAGATCATTTCGACCAAGGGATTGCCGGTTTTTTCGTCGGTGCGGCTCAAAATGTCGGCCGTAATCTCAAACAGGTAGGACTCCAGCTCGGCTGCGTTCCATTCGGCCACCGCCTCTTGCATCTCCGGCACCGGCATACCGAGGCGCCGCTTCATGTAGTCGTAGGCCTCGGCGATGATTTGCATGATGCCGTACTCGATGCCGTTGTGGATCATCTTTACGTAATGGCCGGCGGATGCAGGGCCGAGGTAGGTGCAGCAGGGGCCGTCCTTGGTTTGAGCGGCCGTCACGGTGAGGATTGGCGCGACGGTGTCATAAGCTTCCCGTGAGCCGCCCGGCATGATGGAAGGGCCGTGCAGCGCTCCGTACTCTCCGCCGCTGACTCCGGTGCCGAGGTAATGGAGGCCGGCTTCCTCTACTTTCTTCACGCGCCGGTCGGTATCGGCGAAATGCGAGTTGCCGCCGTCGATGATGATGTCGCCCGGCTCGAGTAGAGGCAAAAGGGCGTCGATCATTGCATCCACGGCGGGGCCGGCCTTGACCATGAGCATGATCTTACGGGGCCGTTTAAGCGAAGCGACGAACTCCTCCAGCGTGTAAGCGGGCACGATGCGCTTTCCTTGGGCCCGGCGCTTGTAAAATTCCTCCGTCTTACTTCCCGTGCGGTTGAAGACGGATACAGTGAAGCCTTTACTCTCGATGTTCAGGGCGAGATTTTGGCCCATGACGGCGAGGCCGATGACACCGAAGTCCGACTGCACGTGGCATCCCTCCGCTTTTCCTATCTTTGACATGATACCACGCAGGCATCCGTTCCTCAATTGGAGTCGGCCACGGATTGCCGGGTCCTTCGTCCCCGGGATACGGCCCCGTTGTATAATGGAGTCATATGGTGCCGGGGGCATGCCGCTCGGCGCCCACACCGACATGAACATAGGGGGACGGTCTATGGTAGATGTACAAGCCTACTTGGATGCGCAGCGGGAAAAGGATCTGGACAAGCTGTTCGAATTCTTGCGCATTCCGAGCGTCAGCGCGCTATCACAACACAAACGCGATATGCTCCGGGCGGCCGAGTGGCTGGTGAGAGAGCTTGAGGAATTGGGCATGCAGAATGTGCGCAAGATCGACGCGGGGGGCCATCCGATCGTCTATGCCGAGCGCATCGAAGATCCGGCCTTGCCTACGGCGCTCATCTACGGCCACTACGACGTGCAGCCGGTCGATCCCGAGGCGCTTTGGACCACTCCCCCCTTTGAACCGAACATCCGGAACGGCAGGATCTACGCCCGTGGCGCCAGCGACGATAAAGGCCAAGTGTTCATGCATATGCGGGCTCTGAAGGCGCACCTCGCGACGCGGGGAAGGCTGCCCCTCAACGTGCGCCTTGTGATCGAAGGCGAAGAGGAGGTCGGGTCGGAAAGTTTGGGCCGTTACGTCGAGTCGGCGCCGGAACTCAAGGCCGACGTCGTGGTCATTTCCGACACGTCGATGCCTGCAATCGACGCACCTGCGATCTGCTACAGTTTGCGGGGCATCGCCGTGCTTGAAATGACGGTGCGCGGCGCCGCGAGCGACCTGCATTCGGGACTTTTCGGAGGCGCCGTACCGAATCCGCTGCACGAGCTGGCGCGCCTTGTCGCCTCACTCCACGATGACGCAGGCCGCGTGAACGTGCCGGGTTTCTACGACGACGTCTTGCCCCTGACCGCCGAAGAGCGCGCGATGCTCGCACGGTTACCTTTCGACGAGGAGGAGTATAAGGCTTCCCTGGGCTTGAAGGAGCTTTACGGCGAGGCGGGCTATACGACGATCGAACGCATCGGAGCCCGTCCTACGCTCGAGCTGAACGGCATGTGGGGAGGTTTTCAGGGCGAAGGCTCGAAGACCGTCATTCCCGCCGAAGCCCACGCGAAGATCACGTGCCGTCTCGTGCCGGACCAGGATCCCGAAAAAATAGCGGATTTGGTGGCGAGCGCTTTAGCGGAGCGGGCCCATCCGAGCGTGACGGTGGACGTGCGTCGCGGGCACGGAGGCGCGCCTTGGATCTGCTCGCCCGACGATCCGGCCATCCAAGCGGGGATGCGGGCTTTGGAGCAGGCATTCGCGGCTTCGCCGCTCCTGATGCGCATGGGCGGTTCCATTCCGGTGGTGGGAAATCTCGACCGTGTGCTGAGGGCGCCGATCGTGCTCATGGGCTTCGCCTTGCCGACGGATCAGGTGCACGCGCCGGACGAGAACTTTTCCTTGCAGGCCTTCGACAAGGGGAGCCTCGCCCTCGCGCTGTATTGGGACGAGCTCGCCCGGGCCTTGGCATGACGCGGGTGTGGACAAGAAAGGCAGGTGGCGTCGGGGTGCCACCTGCCGCTGTACTGAGGAGGACGCCGCTTCCACGGCATCTAGCGTGTGGGGGTACTCGGTACTATTCGGAGGATTCGTCAGAAGATGCCTCGGGCGCCTGTTGGGAACGCTCGCGCGCCGGGCGGAAACGGCGTGGGATCTGTCCTTCCTCCGAATGGGGGTACAGCTTCTGTTCGATGGAGCGGCGGTACACGGGTGGTACGCCGTGCTCCCACGAAATCCGGGGCCGCAGGAATTCACGCGTCGTGTTCCAACGTACGACGGGCGGGAAGGCGCCCCGCTGCATGATCCGCAGCCGGACCTCCGGAATGGCCTGCAGGACGGAACCGTCGACGCTGCGGCGATACACGCGGTAGGGAGCTACGGGACCTTGCCATACCGGACCGCCCATGCCCCACGCCCGCACGTACGGCCGGGCGACAAAGGGCCGGACCGCATAGGGCTGCACCGCGTAGGGCCGCACGCCGAAGGTCGGTACACGCTGTCCCGGGACGGACACACGGCTGCGCACCGTGGGGGCACGCTCAAAGTCTTTCAAGAGCTCCTCCCGGAGTTCCCGGAGCCTGTCGGCGAGTACTTGACGCAGCTCTTCCAATGGGACACCCTGCTCCTCGGCGAGCCGCCTCAAGTTCGCCAAGGGGCTCAATGCGTCGCGCACCTCTTCGACGTCGACGCCCAACGCGTCGGCCAGCTCCTGGAGCGGGAAAAACCTCGGCTGGAACCGGAATATCTCCGTACCGGACTTCTCTCCCGGATCCTGCGCTCCCGCCGCCGCGCACAGGAGCACGAGCATCACGACAACGACGGACGTCCTTACGATCCCCGCTCTTGACACGTTGCTTCACCTCCTCCTCGCATCGGTGTGGGCTTGCCCTGTCGTTTTCCAGTGTACGCAAGAGTTGTGAAGACTTGGTGAAAATGGTACGCAGAACCTGTGAACGGAACCGGGCCAGGGGATCGGACGGCATGACGGAGCGGCCGGATTTGCAGCGTGCTCCAGGCCGCCTGACCCGAATTGTGGGACTTGATCCCGTCGTGGCAGGTATCCGGCGCGGGCACAGCGAACGGTCCCGTCAACGTGGGGGCCCTACTGTGCACATGGTGGATGCCCATTCTACATTTTTCTGATACGATAGGGACATAGAACCCGGTGACGAAGGAGCGAATGTCCATGGCTAACGCCTACCGGAACCCGTTCGGGGCGCGGGCTTCCATTGACACCGCAAAAGGCCCCGCAACTTATTTCCGCCTGGACAAAGTGGCGGAGGCAGCCGGCGTCGATTTGCACAAGTTGCCCTTTTCCATCCGGATTTTGCTCGAAAACCTCGTGCGCCACTGCGACGGCGAGCTCGTCACGGAGGAGGACGTGCTCAACTTGGCCCGCTGGACGGCGCAGGACGTGAAACCGATTGAGATTCCCTTTATGCCTTCGCGCGTGGTGCTCCAAGACTTCACGGGCGTGCCCGCGGTAGTCGACCTCGCGGCCATGCGTGCGGCCATCCAGCGGGCAGGGGGCGACCCGGAGAAAATCAATCCCCTGATTCCGGCCGACCTCGTCATCGACCATTCGGTGCAGGTGGACCTTTTCGGCACGCCCGAGGCTTTGGCTTATAACGTGGAAAAGGAGTATGAGCGCAATGCCGAGCGGTACGCGCTGCTCCGCTGGGCGCAGCAGGCCTTCCGCAATTTCCGCGTGGTGCCGCCGGGTACCGGCATCGTGCACCAGGTGAACCTCGAGTACCTGGCCCAGGTCGTCCATGCCCGCGAGGAGAAGGGCGAGCTGATGGCGTTCCCCGATACGTGCGTCGGCACCGACTCCCATACGACGATGGTCAACGCGCTCGGCGTCATCGGCTGGGGCGTCGGAGGAATCGAAGCCGAAGCTGCCATGCTCGGCCAGCCCTACTACATGCTGACGCCCGAGGTGATCGGCTTCCGCCTCACGGGGACGCTACCGGAAGGGGCCACGGCGACGGACCTCGTACTGACCGTCACCGAGATGCTGCGGCAAAAGGGCGTCGTCGGCAAGTTCGTCGAGTTCTTCGGCCCCGGCCTCGACTCGTTGGGCCTAGCCGACCGGGCGACTCTGGCCAACATGGCGCCCGAGTACGGTGCGACGATGGGCTTCTTCCCGGTCGACGACGAGACGCTTCACTACCTGCGTGCGACGGGCCGGGACGAGGCGCTCGTGGACCTGGTTGAACGCTACTGCAAGGCCCAAGGGCTTTTCCGCAGCGCCGGCACGCCTGACCCGGTCTACACCGACGTCCTCGAGCTCGATATGGGCGACGTGGTGCCGAGCCTGGCCGGACCGCGGCGGCCCCAGGACCGCATCCCCCTCAGCCAGATGAAGTCCCAGTACCGGGAGACCATGGCCAACTTCTACGGGCGCAATCCCGAAGTGGCGGCGTCGGCGGAGGGCGGCACGGCCGTGGCTACAAAGACCAAAATCAGCGACGGCGCCGTGGTCATCGCCGCGATCACGAGCTGCACCAACACGTCGAACCCGTCGGTCATGGTAGGAGCAGGTCTTTTGGCGCGGAACGCGGTCAAGGCCGGGCTCAAGACGGCGCCTCACGTAAAGACGAGCCTCGCGCCCGGGTCCCGGGTCGTGACCGACTATCTGGACGCCGCCGGGCTCACGCCGTACTTGGAACAGCTGGGCTTCCACACGGTGGGCTACGGCTGCACCACGTGCATCGGCAACAGCGGCTCCTTGCCCCCGCACATCATCGAGGAGATTGAACGGGAAGACCTCATCGTGGCGGGCGTCCTGAGCGGCAACCGCAACTTCGAAGGCCGCATCAATCCCCATGTGCGCCTGAACTACCTGGCCTCGCCCATGCTGGTGGTAGCCTACGCTTTGGCCGGCACCGTGGATATCGACCTGACGACGGAGCCCTTGGGCTATAACGACGAGGGCGAGCCCGTCTACCTGGCCGACATCTGGCCGAGCCAGGAGGAGATCAAGCAGACGGTGGCGGCGACCTTGAAGCCCGAGATGTTCGTGGAGCAGTACGCCAAGGTGTTCGAAGGCGACGAACGCTGGAAGAACATGCCGGTGCCACAAGGTGCCATCTACACGTGGGATCCCGACTCCACCTACATTCAGGAGCCGCCCTTCTTCGTCGACATGCCCGAGCGGCCGGAAGATCCTCAGGACATCGTGGGGGCCCGGGCTTTGGCGGTACTGGGCGATTCCATCACGACCGACCACATCTCGCCCGCCGGCGCCATTCCCGCCTTCAGCCCGGCCGGCGAGTACCTGCGCTCCCGGGGGGTCGACGTGCGCGACTTCAACACATACGGGGCCCGGCGAGGCGGCCACGACGTGATGATGCGCGGCACCTTTGCCAACATTCGCCTGCGCAACCGGATGGTCGACGGCAAGGAAGGGGGCTACACCCGCCACCAGCCGAGCGGCGAAGAGATGACGATTTACGATGCCGCCATGCGCTACAAGGAGGAAGGTACCCCGCTCGTCGTCATCGCAGGATCGGAGTACGGTACGGGCAGCTCCCGGGACTGGGCGGCGAAGGGCACATACCTTCTGGGGGTGCGGGCCGTCATCGCCAAGAGCTTCGAACGCATTCACCGCAGCAACCTCGTGGGCATGGGCGTCTTGCCGCTGCAATTTCTGCCGGGGGAAGATGCCGACTCGCTTGGCCTGGACGGAACCGAAGAGTACAGCATCACCGGGATCAGCGAAGGGATCACGCCCGGCAAGCGGCTGACCGTCACCGCGACGAAGCCCGGCGGGCGCACGGTCTCGTTCCAGGTGACGGCGCGCATCGACAGCCCCGTGGAAGTGGAGTACTACCGCCACGGCGGCATTCTGCAGTACGTGCTGCGCAGCATGTGACGGCTCGTGTGCAGGGAACGCGACGAAGGGGTGGGACGTTGCCCACCCCTTTCTTGTTTGGCTTTCGTATATTTGCCCTGCCCGGCAGCCGATTCCTACTGGTTCAGATCGGCGAGGATGGCGTCGATGATGGGCTGGACCTCCTGCAAAGCGACGGCCGCGGGCTTCGCTCCGGTCCAGACGGGTGCCAGGTACTCGTTCATCGCATCGTTGACTTCCTGCGGGATGTTGTCGGCCCGGCCGAAGGCAATGGTGTCGATGAACGCGCGGCGGTTCGGCGGCAGGCCTTCCATCATTTCGGGCGAAGTGGCCGCCGTACGACGGGCCGGGATGATCGCGCCTAGCTTGGCCAGACGAGCCTGGCTTTCAGTAGACGACAGCCACTTGAGCAGCTCCCAGGCGGCCTCGGGGTTCCTGCTGCCTGCCATGATGCCGTGGGCACCCGTCGCGGTGCGGATCCACTTGCCTGCAGGACCGGCGGGCAGTTCGAAGGCGTCCCACTCGAAGTCGTTCTGCAGGTTGCCCAGGATCTGCCAGTAGTTGACGATCTCCATCGCGCTGCGACCGGTGGCAAAGCGATCGGCCCAGTTGGTGGTGGCGATGCGCTCGACGTTGATCAGATCGGCTATCCACTGGACGGCCTGGACACCTTCCGGCTCGTGCAGGCGGAACTTCGTGCCGTCTTCATTCAGGATCTCGGCGCCGAAGGACCAATAGATGTTCGGCCGGTGGAACCACGTCGTGATGCCGTAGATGGCGAACTCGTCGTTATTGCCGTCGCCGTCGAGGTCCCGTGCGAGCTTGCGGCCCATCGCCACGAGGTCGTCGTACGTCCACCCGTGGAAGGGGTATTCCACGCCGGCGCGATCGAACATGTCGATGTTATAGAAGATCGCGGCGCTCGAGGTCTCGCGGGGTATCGCGTAACCGAACTCGCCCTTCCAGGTGAACTGCTCGATCGTAGGCGGGAAGAAATCGTCAAATTCGTAGCCGTCCTGCTCGATGAACGGCCGCAAGTCGAGCAGGAGATTTTGCCGCATCAGCTCCGGAAAGAACGTGTAGTGGATGTAAAGGACATCCGGCGGAATACCTGCCGCTTGCTGCACCAGAATCTGTTCAGCAAACACGGTGGAGCTGGTGTTGTAAATCTCTACTTTGATATTCGGGTAGGCTGCTTCAAAGTCGTCGAGGATTTCCCGGTAAACTTCCACCGTCGGGATGTCTTCACGCAAGGCCAAGGTCAGCGTGATTTGGTCCTGCGCTGCGCTGGCGGCGCAAACGAGCAGGACGGCGGCTAAAGCGAGGGCCAAGGAACTTCTTCGCAAGGACATGGCACCTACCTCCTATGGACCAGTGATGGTTATCTGATGTTAACAATTCCCCTCGTGTGGTAAAATTCCTTTCTGTAGACTGGTTATTCATTGAAAGCCCTATTTGACGAGTGATTCACGGTTGTGATCGTAATCGTGGCAAAGAAGGAAGTGCGCGCGGGACTTCAGAATGGGACCGCATACGACGCGCCGGCGTACGGTGAACGGCCTGGTTCGCCGAAGCGCTGCTTGAGTAGGGGGACGAGGCACGTGAAACGGAGCAATCGTAACCGTCTATTGACCTGTGTTTTCGCCGCTTTGCTTTCGGTACTCATCTTCGTGGGAGCGTGGCCCGGTGTTTCCGTCGCTGAGGCAGAGGTGCTGGTGCAGGCACAGGCGGTGCGGGAAGCGGCCACGGTCACGGCCCGGGTCGTCTTTGGCGAAGAGCAGCGCGACGCTACACAAGGCGTATGGCTTGCCGGCTTTGCCGCCGAGCCCGGGGCACCGCCCACGGCCCTCGCGGTAACCTTTTCGCAAGTGGCGGCAGGATGGCTGGGGCCGATGTGGGGTTTGCAACTGCAAAGCGACGCCGGCCTACTGCCCGCCCGCCTGAACCCGCAGGAAGGCTCGGCGTTCCTTGAGGGAAGCCAGTTCATCCTCCTGCTCACCGTACCGCCGCGGTGGGGCAACGAGTACGAGGTGAGTCTGGGCTACGATCCGGCGACCGGCGCCGCGAGCGTCCGAGTAATAAACCGCACCGCCGGGCAGACGGTGTTGTCCCGCAACCTGCAGCTCGCGCCCTACGACGGCACCTTGTACCCGGCAGCCGGCGTGGCCGCGGTGACGGGCGATGGTCTGCGCGAGCCGGAGATGCCCGTGGCGGCGGTGGCGTCTCTCGACGTGGAGCCTTATCTTGTGCCCGCCGAAGTTTCGTGGTGGGTCATGCAGCGTAGCGACCCCGAGGCGTCCTTCCTCACGGCGCGGCAAATTGACCGCCGGCAGGAGACCGTCTTTCGCGTCTACATCCCGTGGGAGACCTTGAAACCTCAGGTGGCGCTGCGCCTCATCGATGGGTCGGGTGTGGAGTCGGCACACCATCGTTACGACCACGAGCTCGATTACACCCCGCTGGCGGTCGCCGATCTCGCGCCGGGCACGTACACGGCCGTTTTGGAATACACGTTCGGCGGACGCACATGGGAACTTGATCGCAGGGACCTTGTCATCGGCACGATCGACACGGAGGTCGTTCGCCTCGCCGCTCGTCCAACGGAAAGGAATACGCTGCTTCTCGAAGGAGAATTGCGCGTCCAGGGAGACGGTCCGCTTGGCGATGTGGCCGTCGGGTTGGACGCCGTGTTGGTGCACCACACCTTTGCCTACGATCCCGTGACCACCGCGGGCACCATGGCCGAGGTGAAGGCCGAACCGGTTCCGGTGCTAAGTCCCGTCGCACTTGCCGCGGAAACGGAGACGAGCCTGTCCTTCCAAGCGGAACTGCCTTGGCCGGACGTCTCTGCACCCAGATCGCTTTGGGAGCTGCGCGTGCAGCCTTTCTCGGTGCCCGATGCCTTCTTGCGCGACGGACAGATCTACCAGACGTGGGTCGACGCTGCCCGGCGGGACGAGCCGTGGGCGGGTTTCCTCCAAGATGAGAGGATCAGCCGCTTGAGTCTGGCACCCGGCGTGGAAGTGATCTCGATGGCCGGGCGCATCGCAGCAGGCCCTTTGCGCATGCACCTCCTCGTGGCCGATTTGAACACCCCCGGTGTGTCGGTCGACGCACTGGTGGGACAGGTGCTGACCTCGCCGGCGACCTCGCGCTGGCCTCGGGCCCAGATGTCACAGATGGTAGCCATGTCGGGCGCCATCGCGGGCGTGAATGCGGCTTTCTTCGACATCAGCAACACTATGAATCCGTTGGGCATCGTGATGCAGTCGGGCGATCTGCTGAAGAGCGAGGTCGGCGGCATGTCGGCCCACATCGGCTTTGATGCCGAAGGCCGGCCCTACATCGGCTACTGGCAATGGACCGGAGGCATTCAAAGGCCCGACGGCACAGGCTTCTATCCCGTCACCGGCATCAACATCACGACTCCGGGCACCGGTCTGACCGTGTACCGGCCGCCGGCGATGCGTTCACTCGGCACCACCGAACCCGAGCAGCCCATGGTAGAGCTGGTCGTCCGCGAGTTGGCAGATCCGGCGCCCCCTCGCGTCGCACCTTGGGATCCTTCTCGGGTGCGGGTGCTGCGCGGCGTCGTCGAGGACGTCCGCTATAATGAGCCGGGCATCGCGCTGCGGCCAGGCATGTTCGTCGTGGCCGGCGGCGGTGAGCACGGTGAACACTTGCTCAACACGTTCGCCGTCGGCGACGTCGTGGAAATACCCTACATTCTGACGGGCGCAACCGAGTGGCCGTATCTGCGTGATTGGACGCAGCTGCAAGCGGTCGTGTCGGGCGGCGTGGTGCTGCTGCGCAACGGACAGTACGGATCAGGCATATTGAACAACAACGAGCGCCACCCCCGCACGGCCGTGGGCGTCTCGCTCGACCAGTCGAAGCTGTACTTGCTCGTGGCCGACGGGCGATCCCCGCTCAGCGTGGGCATGACCTACCGAGAGATGGCCGACTTCTTCCGTCATATCGGCGCCTTCCATGCCCTAAACCTCGACGGCGGCGGTTCCACCGCCATGGCGGTGCGTGACCCGAATTCGGGCATCGTGCGGGTGTTGAACACGCCCTCCGACGGCCAGGAGCGATACGTGCCCGACGGTTTAGGCATCTTCTACACCGATCTCCCGGCGGTCGCAGCGGAGGCCCAGTAGCCGCTCTGGTGAAGTCCGAACGACCGAGACCGCCGGACTCGCGGCCGTGTCTGCGTCGAGGGCCGGCGGTCTGTGCTGTAGAGGTTGCTTTCCTGGACTGCGCCTATGTGGGCGCTGGGGCGCAGGAACCGGCGCCGCGGGGCCGTCCCCGGGGGAATGGACCTGGGCCGGCGGATCCATAGCGTGATCCATGGCGTTGGATCCCGGTCGCTGGGTGCGCTGGATCTCGCTTGCTGGGTGCGCTGGACCTCAGTCGCTGGGTCCTCTGGATGTCGGTCGCTGGGTCCGCTGCACCTCGGTCGCCGGGTCCGCTGCACCTCGGTCGCCGGTCCCAGGCCGCCGGCACTAGGGTATTCGTGCCCGGGTATGCGTGCCAGAGCATGCATATCGGGCGTGCCGGGCGTGCCAGAGCATGCGTGCCAGTGCCCCCTGGCTGTCGGTAGCGGCACGATCGATGTTCCGAGGGATCGCCCCGTGGTCCGCTTTACAGCTCGATAATGGTGCCCGCTACGGCGTTGTGGAACGTCGGGCGCACCCGAGTGATACCCGTGGCGTCGCGTGTAGGATGGACCCGGTTGGTCAGCAGAATGGTGACTAGCTGGTTCGACGGGTCAATCCAAATGGATGTACCGGTGAAGCCCAAGTGGCCGAAGGTGCCTCCTCCCATGAGATCTCCGACCGATGAGAAGGTGCTCGACTTCAGATCGAAGCCCAACCCACGGCGGACACCGATCCCGAAAGTGTGGTTCTGGATCATCAGCAGGACTGTATTCGGACTGAGGACGTGGACACCATTGTAGCTGCCCAGGTTGAGAAGCATCTGACCAAAGATGGCAAGGTCGCGGGCGGTGCTGAAAAGACCCGCGTGACCGGCCACTCCACCCAGACCCGCAGCGTTCTCGTCGTGTACTTCACCGACGATGACCCGGCCGCGCCAGGTGGCATCAACCTCGGTGGCTGCTACACGGTCCAACCACTCGGGACCGGGATTATACATGGTGTTTGTCATACCTAGGGGCTCGAAGAGGTTTTCCCGTAGGAATTCGTCCAAGCTTTGGCCGGACACTTCCTCTACGATGAAGCCTAGCAAGATGGCGCCCAAGTCACTGTAAATATAGGTCGTGCCGGGCTCAGCCTGCATCGTGGCCCTAGCGATGCGGTCGAGATAGAACTCCCTTCCGGAACCCTCTCGGAAAATCGGCAGCCACGAGGGAAGGCCCGACGTGTGGGTCAGCAGGTGCCGGACCCGAATGTTGGCCTTATCCGGCTGCGAAAACCCTGGATGTCTCAAGAATAGGGAGATCGGGTCATCCAGCCGGATGTATCCACGTTCGACCAGCATCATGACTGCCGTCGCCGTAAAGAGCTTCGACACGGAGGCGAGGTCGAAGAGGGTTCCCTCCTCCAACGGCCTGGTGATGGGAATGCGCTGCGCATGGCCGAAGGCCTTGTGCGCAACGACGACGCCCTTGCGCACGACGAGGATCTCGGCGCCCGGATAGGCGCCTTGGACCACGCCTTGCTCTACGACACGGAAGACGTTTTCCAGGCGTTCGCTCGACATCCCGACCTCTTCGGGCAGGCCGTCACGCAGGGGTTGTGCGCCGACTTGAGTCGCAAACAAGGCCACTAGAACGGAAAGGGCCAAAACCGTCAGACACAATCGGACATGTCGTTGCATGCGGCTTCACCTCGCGGAAGAATTCGTTCTATACCGGCGTGATCGGCGTAACCGCCGTTCACGGTAGTCTGTGGTAGTATTTCTTTTTATTTTACAAGTTTCCTGTATAAAGCTACCTTCTTCCTCCGCCTGTTAAACCGCCTTAAGCCTTGGGGTGTGTCGTACGCCGGGGTGATCGCGACCCGGTGAGCGTGCCCGTGGGAGACGGCCTACCGATGTGCGCTATGCGCAGGATTAGGCGGATGAGACGGCGTCAAAGCCGTGATGCTGCGGGCAGGGGACTGTGAGACCCGGCCGACCTAGCTCGCTTTGGCGTGCACGGG